>WNFS01000482.1_pt1 | contig 43488 bp, 37 predicted proteins | sample 5400141 | NCBI WGS metagenome assembly WNFS01 (sample SAMN13153358, study PRJNA577476) | soil metagenome | isolation source: 60 cm saprolite under Madrone tree | place: USA:California | collected 2016-06-14
TGCTGCGGCGCTGGGCGGGCGTGGTCGCGTGATCATTTCGACCGGCACCAAGAATCTTCAGGAACAGTTGATGGAGAAAGACATTCCTTTTCTTCAGCGCGTGCTGCCAAAGAGTTTCGACGCCGCCTATATGAAGGGAAGGAACAACTACGTCTGCCTGCACCGGTTGGGGCGCGCTGAAGGCTCGCCTGTGCTTGATGGACTCGACGAAGTCGACTACTTCGACGAAGTAACTCATTGGTCCAAGTCTTCTGAAACGGGCGATCGCGCTGAGTTATCAAACCTGCCTGAGTCGCTTTCATTCTGGCGTCACATCGATGCGCGCTCGGAAACCTGTCTGGGCCAGAAGTGCGTCGACTTTAATCCCTGCTTCATCACGCGCATGCGCGAGCGCGCGCAGGATGCCGACATAGTTGTTGTCAATCACCACCTATTCTTTGCCGACCTGGCCCTCCGCAACAGCATGTACGGCAGCGTGCTGCCCGATTATTCTGCAGTGATCCTGGACGAAGCCCACCTGATCGAGGATGTAGCCTCGGAATACTTCGGTTCGCAAGTTTCAAACTATCAAATCGACGATCTCATTCGCGATGTTGGCAATGTCCCTTATGAAGAAGCGGAAGCTGATCGCGAGATTACCAAGACTTCCGCGCGCGTGATGCGCTTTGCCGACAACTTCTGGATGGGCTTTCGCGATGGCCGCGGCGACGAAGGGCGTTATCCGATTATTCCCGGGAGCTTTGCCAGACGCGATGAAGACGGCGACATGCAACCAACGCCGCTGGGCGATCTTTACGTTTCGCTTGAGGGCTCGCTGGCGCGGTTGGAAACGACGCTTGATGCGCTGAAAGAGAAACCTGCGGAAGTTGAAAATCTGGTGCGGCGCATTCGTCAAACGCGATTCGATTTGCAGTTTATCGTTACTGGCGCTGACAAAAAATTTGTTTACTGGATTGAGCGGCGCGGCCGTGGAATTTTCCTGCGCGCTTCGCCCATAGATGTTTCTGGCATACTCGAAGACAAACTGTTCGACAAGATTGATACCGTGGTGTTGACGTCGGCAACACTTTCAAGCGCCGGCAACTTTTCCTTTATCAAAGAGCGGCTCGGCCTTGATGCGGCCGATGATTTGATCGCCGAATCATCTTTTGATTATCAGAGCCAGGCGCTTCTATATCTGCCGCCGAAGATGCCCGACCCGCGTTCGCACGAGTGGGCCGGCGCTGCCGCCGAAGAAGTCATCAAGATTGTGAATGCGACAAATGGCCGCGCCTTTGTGTTGTCGACTAGTTTGGCGGGCATGCAATCGCTTTACGATTTGGCGATGCCTGAACTCGACTATCCCTGCCTGTTGCAGGGCAGCGCCTCAAAAGGACGTTTGCTGGAAAGGTTTCGCCAGACTCCAAACGCCGTGCTGTTTGCGACGTCGAGTTTTTGGCAGGGCGTGGACGTGCGCGGTGAACAGTTGTCCTGCGTGATCATTGATAAACTGCCGTTCGCGGTCCCAACGGATCCGATAGTCGCTGCGCGCCAGCGTTACATTGAAGACGAAGGCGGGTCGAGTTTTTTTGAATACAGCGTGCCGCAGGCAATTATCAGTTTGAAGCAGGGACTGGGGCGGCTGATTCGCAGCACTACGGACCGCGGTGTGCTGGCCGTTCTCGACCCGCGTCTGAAGACAAAGAGCTACGGTCGATTGTTTTTAAAGAGCTTGCCGCAGTGTCGCGTGACCAGCAACATTGCTGACATCGCTAGCGTTTTTGAAAGGCATTCGAATGTCCAATGTCCAATGTCCAATGTCGCTGGTCTTTGATAATGCTTTTGGACTTTGGACATTGGACTTTGGACATTGGACTTTGGACGTTAGACTTGGGTCATGCCGGGACTATTTGAAGTAATGATCGAGCGCAACTTCTCAAGCGCGCATCAACTGCGCGGCTATAAGGGGAAGTGTGAAAACCTGCACGGCCACAATTACAGGATTGAGATTTATGCGCGTGGTCGCGAGCTGGACAACATCGGTTTGCTGGTTGATTTTGTGGAACTAAAAGCGGCTGCCGACGAAGTGGTCCAATATCTGGACCATCGAAACATCAACGAGCTCGATCCGTTCGTCGAGCTGCAACCCTCGGCAGAAAATCTCGCCAAATATGTTTTAGAGCGAGTAGCGTCTAAAGTCGGCGACGAGCGCGTGCAGATTTATAAAGTGAGATGCTTTGAGACACCGACCAGCGTGGCGACTTACGAAATTCAGTAGGCAGAAGGCAGAAGGCAGTAGGCAGAAGGCAGTAGGCAGTAGGCAGTAGGCAGAAGGCAGTAGGCAGAAGGCAGAAGGCAGTAGGCAGAAAGCAGAAGGCAGTAGGCAGAAGGCAGCGAGCAACTTTGCTTTTCTTTCTGCCTACTGCCTTCTGCCTACTGCCTTCTGCTTTTCACGCCTCATCAGCCATGGCAGGCATGCTTTGCACGAAAACCGGCGTTGATTCTTCTTCTCGATACTTTGGTATTCGTTGTCCTTCCATGCTGTCTGCCTTCCTGCCAGCTTTTCTCATGTAAGGCTTCTCGCAGAATCTAAAGAACAACCAGGCAAAGCCAATCGTCGCGGGCACCACAATCGCAAGCGCATTCGCCATCAGCGGCAGCTCTTTGATGCTAAACGACCACGATTGCATGATCACCAGTTCATGGGTGAGATAAAGAGAATAGGAAAAGACGCCAACGCTCGCCGCGGCGGTAACGCCTTTTGCAAAAAATTTACTGACAGCTCCTGGCTCGCTGAGTTGTCTGAGCCATGCATATTCAGCAGTAACCGCGCGATTCACGAGTACAAAGAAACCAAATCCCCACAGCGGATGCATCAGCAACCAACCCAGGTCGTGTGGCAGCGTATCCTTCTGTGTATTTGGCAGCAGCGATGAAATCGCTGAAGCCAAAATAATGGCCAGGCCGCCAAGCCATAAGCTTCGGCACCAGCGCGGCAGTTTTACTAAGCCAAATGCCGACTCCACCGCGATGGCTCCCAGCGCCCAGGTGAACCAATGGACCGCGGCAGCTTCGGGCACCGGCACACCAACTCCCGTTGAAACCCAGACGGCGTGACTGAAGAAAAACCAGCCGATGCGCGCCGTTGCGCAAATCGCCAAAGTCATTCCCCAGCCCCAACGCTTGCGCAGAAACAGCAATAGAAAGTATGCGAGGTAAAGTTGCTCTTCGATTGCGAGCGTCCAAAAGACACCGTTGATGCTATAGCAAGAATGCGGATCCAGATTGTGAAGCATCAACAGATGCATCACGACGTCGTAAACAAAAAAATGCGTGACATTGATGCCGGTCGTCAGCGCGGCCATCAACATGAACAATGCAAATGCGATCAGGTAGGGCGGATAGAGCCGGCGAATTCGGCGCCTCCAGAACGAGCCAAACTGAATTGACCTTTCCCGTCCTTCCGCTTTCGACTTGGCCCACTGCAGGTGAATACAGAAACCGGAGATGACGAAGAAAAGGAAGACGCCGATGTAACCGAACGAACTCAAAAACTGGATCAGTTTCACCGGCCACTGAAATAAGTTATGCGGCACGGCCTTTTGAGTCTGTGAGACTGCGTGATATAGCACGACGCCCAGCGCTGCCACGCCGCGAAGGGCGTCGATGCTTTGGAGACGACCTCCATTTAAGGATGAAGTGTTAGTTAAGTTCATTAAGGCGAGTTGTCATATGCCTCAGGTCAACCAACTCAAGCCCAAATCTTATACAAGAATTGGCTGTAAGGGTCATCTCTCACGGCGACCAGGGTATAAATGAAGCTCTCTCGTTCAAGCCCCATTATTTCGGCCGCGGTTGTGACAGTTCCGTCAGCCGCAGCCTTGGCTTTTGGCTTGCCGGAATCCATATCTTCAAACAGGGTGCAAACCTCCTGGGCGCCGCGCAAGGAGAAAGGGTATAACTCCTTAACCCGATCCTCAAAATAAACCCAGAGTAGGGCCTGGCTGATCGAATCAACCACAAAATTGAATTCCCGATTTGTTCTGATGGTTAGATCGATCGGATCTGTCCACGCCAACTCTGCGATGGTGCTGATGCCTTCGTTAAGGTAGCGCTCCGCGTTGGTCCGTCCGACGCACTGTAGTTTCTCAAGCTCCAGCGGCCCGCCTTTCTCGGCCTCCCCAATTTCCAGGCGTTGACTGACCAGGCGGCGCATCAGTTTGAGAAGCGTTGTCGTCGGGAAAGCGGCGAGCAGAAACGCCGTCCCAATTTGAACTTTTTCAGTCATAAGCGACGCCAAACTAATGCCAAGCGGAATTGCAATCAGGAACCTGTAGATCGCAGCGTAGACGTCGTGTGCGGTGAAGTCGCCGTTACGGAACCTCTCGAATTGATCGTAGAGCACCCAGGCGTACGCCCCGAGAAAGGCGCTGATTGCTATTTTGGGATAGGCTTTGGCGCCCGGCTCCCAGCCCAGCCATACATGAATCGAGTCGGAGGTTGCAATCATTCCGATTCCTGTCAGCAAGGCCAGCAGCGACAGTGGCAGCAGGTAATGGCGCCGGCCGTAGAGGCGGCCAAAGTCGTGCCTGAATCGAACCTCAATTTCTTGCGACGCGGCTTTTTTTGCGGCCCGTTTGCCCAGTCTCTTTTTTACCGTAGTGGGAAAGAACTGTTCGTAGTAAAGCTCAATTGCCTCTTTACCCAAACGGGCAAACAGAAAGTTGCGCCGGTTTGGCCAGGCAGTTCCCAGGTAAACAAGCGCGGGCAGCAGCAATATTACCCAGGCCAGGAAGCATGTTAGTTCAATGATGTCAACGTAACTCGCCAGCATGTTTGGTAAGGTCATTGGTGTGAGTTCCTTTTCCTAATAGCTTGCGCATCCTCAGGCCATCGCTTCCCGGAGCGTAATAGTTCGGCAAGACTTCTTCGACTTCGTACCCAAACCGCTCGTAGAGTGATCTGGCCGAACGATTTGTCCTTCTGACTTCGAGGGTTATCGAATGGCATTTGTCTTCGCGGGCCTTGGCTTCAAAGTACTTGAGTAGTGATGAGCCAATACCTTTATGTCGCAGCCCTGGTTTTACGGCCATCGAATAAATCTTTGCCGTTCGAAACCGCAGACCGTGATAGACGATGCCGGCAATGTAACCAACCAGCTCGTCCGGATCCTCAACCACGGCAAAGATTGATGAGGGGTTGTCATAATGGTATTGGAATTCGCGCGCAGTGAAACGGTGCGCTCTAAAGGATCGGTTTTCAATGGCGAGGAGTTTATCGAAATCCGACAACCGCGGGCGTCGAATTCGAAAATTTCTATGGGCAGCAGTTGCCACTTGCTATACAGATTTCGGTTGCGACCTCACGCCGACACTAATGACGCGACGTCGATATTATACTTCCTAATCTTACTGTAAAGCCGCGGGCGATAAATGCCCAGCAGGTTAGCCGCCGCCTGCTTGTTGCCGCCGGTGCGTTGCAATGTTTTCTCGATCACGAGGCGCTCAATGTCTTCGAGCGTCATGTTAGGCGGCACATCCCAGCCGGCGCCGGCCGGAGATCCTTCTGGCAGCGAGCCATTATCAAACGGCAGATCAACCGGCTCAATCTGATTTGCTTTCGCAAGTAACACCGCGCGCTCGATCACATTTTGCAACTCGCGCACGTTGCCTGGCCATGTGTGCGAGAAGAGTCTTTGATATGCAGCCTGGGAAACACCACTGATCGCGCGGTCGTATTTCTGCGCATACATATGCAGGAAGTGTTCGGTGAGCAACTGTATGTCATCGCTTCTTTCGCGCAGCGGCGGCACGTGAATGGTGATAGTTGAGATGCGATAGAACAGATCGTCGCGTAATAGTCCATCACGAATAGCGTCGGCAGGCGGACGATTGGTGGAGGAAATCAGACGAAAGTCAACGGCATAAGTTTTTTCTGAGCCAATCTTGCGGTAACTGCGCTCCTGCAAAACGCGTAAGAGTTTTGGCTGAAGTTCAACCGGCATTTCTGCGATTTCATCCAGCATCAGCGAGCCGCCGGCCGCATGTTGCACCAAACCTTCCTTGTCCGCGTGCGCGCCGGTAAACGCGCCTTTGGTATGGCCAAACAGTTCAGATTCAATAAGCTCTTTCGGCAGCGCTGCGCAGTTGACTTTGATAAACGGCTTGCGCGCGCGCAACGAATTGTAATGAATGGCGTTGGCGATTAGCTCTTTACCGGTACCCGATTCACCAACGATCAAAACGTTCGCGTCCGATTTCGCTACCGATTCGATCGTCTCGTAGATCGTTTGCATCGATTTCGCGGCGCCGATAATGTTGAAATATTCCGAACGGGTCGAAAGCTGGCGCCGCATGTTTGCGTTCTCTGCCAACAACTCGCGCCGCTTCAATGCGTTTTCGACTCGCAGATGAAGTTCTTCAAAATCGAAGGGCTTGTCTACGAAATCAAAGGCACCTGCCTTGGTCGCCTCGACGGCTTTGGCTACCGAGCCATGTCCAGTGACCACGATTACTTCAGTTGTCGGTCGCGCATCTTTGATGTGACGCATGACTTCCAGGCCGTCGATATCCGGCAGTTGCAGATCGCAAATCGCCAGGTGATGACCGCCTTGATCAAACAATTCGATAGCTTCGGCGCCAGTGCCCGCCGTGTCCACTGAATAGCCTTCTTCCATTAAATTCTGCTTCAACGAGTCCGTCATCGTTGGCTCGTCGTCAACTATTAAGATTCGGACTTCCTTATTGTCCACGAAAAATCCTCCCCTGAACCGAAACCCTTTTGCTTACCCATTTGAAAAAACTAATTGACGAGTGGCAATCGCACACGCAAGTAGCCGTTGCGTCGCTCGGCTGAACCACCGTGCGCCTCGATCACCCTGGCCGCAAGCGACATGCGAATTTCATCAGTCCCGACAAACGAATGAAACGGATCGTGATCGATCGAATCCGAGACATGCCAGTCGATTATGCCGTCATGGCGTTGTCCTGTCTGCTCGCTGCTCAACCGGACCTTTAGCGCACCTTGCTTCTTTCCACCCTTAAACAATTTCACCGCGCCTATCGAGATCGACATTAACGCTTCGGCCAGCAACGCCGTGTCGACTTCGCCGAAGAGCGGCGCAGGCCCAGTATCAATCACGATCGGTGCTGCCTCGGTGGATGCATTTCCGCTCAACTTCGCAACTACTCCGCGCAGCATCTGCTGTAGATCGGTCGCGCCTTCCTTCTTGAGTGTAAGTGGCCGTCCGTACTCTGAAAGCAGCGAAAGATCCTCCGCTGTACGATCGATGCCGGCGATCAGCTTTTTGATCGTCTCTAACTCATCGGCAGGCCGCTCAGCCTTCTCAATCCGCTTGCGAAGAAACGTGGCATAGAGTTTGAGACCATTTAATTGATTTTTGAGATCGTGAACGATTTGAACCGAAGCCCGTCCCAGTGACTGCAAAGAGTCGTTGTCTTCAGATTCTGACAATAATGGCTTCATTTGAATCAGGCGAAGGCGCCGGGTTCCTTCAGATCGTCCTGGGGGAGGTCGTGCTGGGGCCAGCGATGTGTACTAATTGGACTCGGACACACTCAACTGAATATGTCGTATTTCGGTGCGCAATCTTAGCAAAAAAGAGCGGCGTATTCTAGTGATACAGATGTCACTCGGGTAGAGGCAACCAAACTGTTAACATGACTGCGGAATTCATCGATGAAAAAGGGCACACACCGGTGCGCAGCAATGAGGACGAAGCAACGGTTCTGTTGGTCGAAGACACTGAAGATAACCGGCAAATGATGGGGCGACTGTTGGAGATGAGTGGCTTCAGGGTTGTCGAGGCCACCAACGGCCGGGAAGCCGTAGAAGCCGCAGCTCGGGAAAATCCCAAAATAATTTTGATGGATCTAAGCCTGCCCTTTATCGACGGGCTGGCAGCCACCCGCCGGATTCGCGATCTGCCCGGGCTAAAGAATATCCCGATAGTTGCCGTTTCCGCGCACGACACCGCCGACTTCCACCATGAAGCACTTGCGGCCGGCTGCAATGCCTACATCACTAAGCCAATCGATTTTTCGGAGCTTGAAGAGGTCATGCGCCGGATGATCGCAAAAGTCCAGTAACAGAGAACCTTCCAGAAACCCCTGGCCTTCGGCCAAACAATGGAAACAGATTTTAGGTTGAGGTTGTCTAATGGGGTCTTGGGACCGGTAACCCGGCATTGCAAAATCCGATCGCCAGCAACTAGAATTCACCATCCATGGCGACATCTGAGCGACAGATTTCAGGACCGGACGACAACTCTCGTCGCAAGTTGATTATTATCGTTGCGGTAATCGCTGCCATAGTCATTGCTGTCGTCTTCTATTTCCTGATGCGCGCCAGCGGCGGCGGCTCAGGTGAGCCCACGTTGTCCAACGCGATTCGCGCGGGGTCGCCACAGTTCACTGAATTTCAATCAAAGATAGCTGTAGACGATGTCGAAGCGGATGAGGCTAAGCGGGCCCTGGGCGATATCGTGATGAGTTTGCACGGGACGGTTCGAAACTTTACCGGTCGAAGCCTGAACGGGTTGGAAATTACCGCCGCAGTCATAAATCATCAGGGACAACCGGTGAAGCAACGCACGGTCGTGGTCATTCCCGCGAGGCAGGCGGAACTCGAGCCGAACAAGACGATGCCGGTTCAGATTATGCTGGAAGGGATGACCGACGCTGATGATCGAGCGAACATTCGCATGGAAGTAACTGGTTTCAGATTCAAATAACCGCCGCGACAACTCGCAGCAACTCCGCTGCTAATTTCTGTCAACAAAAAGTTCTTCAAGCGACTGTCGCACGGGTTGCACGGTCAAAAGTTTCCCACCACATTTACGCAAGGCCACGAGCACGCTATCGACATCGCTCTCTTCTTTAAGTTCGACTCGCACACCGCCCGGAATGGCAGTCATTTGAAAATCGATGCCGGCCGCTAAATGAGTTTTCAATCCAGCTTCGTCAGTGCCGCTCACAACAACTTCTACGAGATTCTGTCCCGCGACCTGTTGCCGCAGCTCGTTAAGATAGCCGAGATTTGCGAGACGACCCCGTTTGAGAATTGCGACGCGGTCGCAAAGCACTTCAATGTCGGAAAGAATGTGTGAGCACATGAAAACCGTCTTGCCTTCTGCTCGCAATTCAGCGATCAGGTCGCGCACTTCGCGCCTGCCTATAGGATCCAAACCGCTCATCGGCTCGTCGAGAAAAACAATTTCGGGGTTGTTGACCAACGCCTGGGCCAAACCAACCCGCTGCAACATTCCTTTGGAAAACTTTCGCAACTGGGTGTTCCACTTGCTCTCGTCGAGCTTCACGCGTGAAAGCAGCGCTTTTGCTTGAGTGCTTCGCTCCGCTTTTGGAAGACCAAAAATCTCGCCGCAGAATTTTAGAAATTCAAGCGCGCTGAGGTAATCGTAGAAGTAAGGATTTTCAGGCAAGTATCCTATGCGACTGTGCATGGAGACTTCACTGATGTCATGGCCGAGAATCTTGGCACTGCCTTCAGTAGGAAAGATTAATCTCATCAGCAGCTTTAGCGTGGTCGTTTTCCCGGCGCCGTTAGCGCCCAGGAATCCAAATATCTCGCCCTGATTAACTGTCAGGGACAGCCCGTCCAGCGCGCGTACCTTCTTCTTGCGCCAAAACCCGACTTCGTAATCCTTTTGCAAATTGTTTATTTCAACGACGCTCGTCATAGGTTTATTAGGTAACGGTTTGTCTCTTAAGCCAAGAGTCTTTACTTGCCTGGCACTGCCGATTTTGGATCAAGCTCGACTTCGCACTTTGTGTTGTCCAAGACGTAAGGAGTGCCTGACCGATCGAGTGGTGCTCCCGAGGCATCTACACGCAATCGCAAAGCGCGGAATACCGGCTCAACCTCTCTCCACGATGAAGGACAACGGCCGGACCGTAATTGATAAGCCGCCAGGATCTTTCGCAACCCATCTCTCTCATCAAGTGAATCCAAACGCATGAGATGGCGGCGCGCCATTTCTTTGACCTGTTCGTCACCGGCCTCTTGATACATGTGCAGGTAAATTTCTCGAGCGGTGGCCGGGCTGCTGCCCTCAGCTAGCATCTTTGCTTTCATCGCTTCCATCCAGGGCGGCGAGCCGGGAATGGTTGCGCCTCGGCTATAAGCTTCCGCCGCGGCTCTGAAATCTTTTTGCTGCCAGTAGATATAGCCAAGGTGTTGATAGAGCCGCCACGCGGAAGGGTTGGCAGCAATCCCTTTGTTGATGATGCGAACAGCATTTTCAACATTGACGCCGGGAAGAACCACCGCCGCGTATTCGTAAGGCTCCATGAAATCAGGATCCAAAGTGGTTGCAGCGTCCAGCAAGGGCGCGAGCAATTTGAGATTCAACGGTGACATGTTATCCAGCCGGATGTTCTCGTGAGTATTCAGGAGTTTGCCGCCTACATACTGAAGTGAACGCATCCAGTACCAATCTGCGGCCAGGCCATTGAACCCAAGACTCATGCGCCGGACTGTTGCGCCCTGGAGATAAAGTTGCTCTTCCTCGACTATGGCGTTAGTCGGCGGTCGGTGAGAATCAATCCATTGTGATAGGCCGACTGCGCTCGCCAGACCGATAAGAATTATTGACAGCAAAACCACGTCGCCGCCTGAAGGTTCGTTCTTCATTTGAAATTACGCCGGCTAAAGATCAACGTAGCAACCGCCAGGATTACCACGATGTAAATCAGAGCATAGACAATCGACGCACCCGCTTGCGCCGCCGGCGGCACCTGGCCGTGAGCTGCGGGCGTAATGAAGCTGAGATTCGCGAGATTAGGCAGAAGATAATAAAGAGATCTAAAAAGCCAGCGCGCGGCAACGCTCCCCATCGAATTCGCGAGGCCCTTGAGATCAGCGCTGAAGTGGCCAATGATAAAAACAAAAAAAGTGAGGAGCGCTGAGAGAGCCGGTGATGAGAAACAAGAGAAGAGCAGCGCAACACCGGTGAGAATCATTAGCTCGATATAGATGAGCAGAATCGCCGGCCAAATGCTGAGCGCCAACGGATCCCAGCCGCGACTCACATAAAGCAGCGCCAGCGAGACGCCGGCTCCCATGACGATTACATTTACCAGCAGCGTCAGGCACAGGCCCAGGTACTTTCCCACCAGGAACTCGCCGCGGCCCACGGGCTTTGCAAATATCGCGTAGACTGTTCGCCTTTCAATCTCTTTGTAGACCAGGCCGACTCCCACAAAGATTGCAATGAAAACGCCGAACAACAGCATGGCGCTCAGTCCAAGATCAACGATTATCTTTCGTTCTTGTCCGCCTGAAAGTTCACCAATGAAAACTGCTGCTCCCGTGAGCAGCAACACAAACAACACGAGGTTATAGAGCACTCGATCGCGCACTGCTTCACGAAAAGTGTTGCGCGCAATACTGGCAATTTGTTTCCAACCAACTGTAGGTGCCGCACTAACCCTGACCGGCCCGATTTGTGAAATGGCTTGCGTCATCTTCTTAGCGTTGCAGCGATTATCAAGTTTGCGGTTTGAGAAATCTCCAGAGAACGCGCACAAAATACCACACCAGGCCATTGCCGCCGTGCTTTTGTTTCCAGAGACTTCCGGCTAAACGCGCCTAAATGCGCGGGCAAAGAAAGCCTCGCGAGCAAAAAGAAAATCGAAACCGTAAAAAGAAGAAAAAAAGGGCGAGAGCGTTTCGCTCTGCGCCCCTGTGAAGAGAGTGGGAACTGATTTCAGTTCAATTAGTTTCCAATAGCTGTTCCAGTGTTGCCGGTCATTGCAGTCGTACTGGCCGCCGTATAGGTAATCATGCCGGTGGCGTCAGACGCGAAGTTCCGAGTACCAGTTGCCGCCAAACCGCTGGCGACAGACGTGGAGGCGGTTGCGAGATACTGCGAGTTGGGGGTGGTGGCGTCTGGGGTGGCAACGAATTTGTAGCCGCTCTTCGGCGTAGTACCGCTGCCCGACAGGGCTGAGTCAACAAGTCCAGCACCATTAAGTGCGGCAAGGTTACCGTACGCACCGGCGCCGGTGGTGGCCTGGTAGGTCGCCTCGGCACTGGTTAGTGTTCGGACCGACGCGACGGCCGAACCTTCGTTAGCCGCACGCTTGGAAGCGAGCAGGTTGGGGATGGCGATGGCGGCGATAATGCCGATGATCGCGACGACGATGAGCAACTCAATCAGTGAGAAGCCTTCTTGGCGTTTGTTCGTATTCATTTCTTTATTCGAGCTCCTTAAAAGAGAAAGGGTTAGGGTTTCTCGCGCCAGCGGCCTTCGTCATCACGATGGGTGCCGCGCAGAGCGCGAAGTAGCTGTTAGGTTAATAACAATCGGCGTGCCACGAAGGACTCTTGGCGAATGGGCGTAATTCGCGGACTTTTGGCGGGTTGAAAGAGCGGAGGTGGCGAGTACGGAACCAACTGACAAACCATGGCAGTTAACTGCTGACGATATTCGGCAAAACTGGAACTGGACTCTTCTGGACAAAAGACACCCGCGCAAGAAAAGGGGGCGAGAGCGTTATGCTCTCGCCCCTGTGAAGAGATTAGGAACTTACTTTGGTTCCAGTTAGTTTCCAATGACTGATCCAGCGGCACTGGTCATGGCAGTAGTGCTGGCTGCGGCGTAATAAATAACACCGGTTGCATCGGAGGCGAAGTTACGGGTACCCGTGGCTGCCAGGCCGCTCGCTACGGAGGTGGACGCGGTCGCTAGATACTGCGCGTTTGGCGTGGTGGCGTCGGGGGTGGCAACGAATTTGTAACCGCTCTTGGGCGTGGTACCGCTGCCCGATAAAGCTGAGTCGATAAGTCCAGCACCATTAAGGGCTGTCAGATCACCATACGCTCCGGCACCGGTGGTGGACTGGTAGGTCGCCTCGGCACTGGTTAGTGTTCGCATGGACGCGATGGCCGAGCCTTCGTTAGCCGCACGCTTGGAGGCGAGTAGGTTGGGGATGGCGATGGCGGCGATAATGCCGATGATCGCGACGACGATGAGCAACTCAATCAGTGAGAAGCCTTCTTGGCGTTTGTTCGTGTTCATTTCTTTGTTCGTGCTCCTTAAAAGAGAAAGTGGTTAGGGTTTCTCGCGCCAACGGCCTTCGTCATCACAATAGAGTGCCGCGCAGAGCGCGAAGTGTCGGCTACCTGAATAACAAGGGGCGTGCCACGGTATTGTTTTGGCGAAAGTAGTAGAACTGTTAGGCTTTTGAGCATTATGGTCTTCAACCCAAGTGGTCGATTCCATGAGTGACAAAATCCGGCAGTGAAGTAATGACGATTTCCGGCAACCTCGCGACTTCATTGTCTGATACGGGCCGCTTTGAGCATTCCTCCGATTTTCGCCGGCAAGAGAATAAGGAGCGAGAGCCTTAGGCTCCGCTCCCTGAGATGGATTCCAGAATGGATTCAAGTTCTAACTAGTTTCCAATGGGTGTTCCATTGTTGCCGGTCATGGCGGTGGTGCTTGCCGTGGCGTAAGTAACAACGCCGGTTGAATCGGAGGCAAAGTTGCGAGATCCGGTGGCAGTCACGCCACTGGCAACAGACGTGGAGGCGGTAGTTAGGTATTGGGAATTCGGAGTGGTGGCGTCTGCGTCGGCGGTGAAAGCGTAGCCGCTCTTCGGTGCGGCGATGGTGCTGCCGGACAAAGCGGAGTCAACGAGACCCGCGGTGTTGAGGTTAGCCAAGCTGCCGTACGAGCCGACGCCAGTGGTGGCCTGGTAAGTGGCCTCGGCGCTGGTGATCGTGCGCACAGACGCGACGGCCGAGCCTTCGTTAGCGGCACGCTTGGAAGCGAGCAGATTCGGCACGGCGATGGCGGAGATAATGCCAACAATCGCGACGACAAGTAGCAACTCAATCAGTGAGAAACCTTGATGGCGTTTGTGCAAGTTCATTTCTCTATTCATGCTCCATAAAATCAAGAGCCTAAGGTTTCTCGCCTCAGTCCGTCGTCATCACAACCGGGAACTCAAAGGGCGCGATAGGTCAGGTAGGGCAAATACAATGACCGTGCCACGTGGGGGTAGCCGGAAAACGTAAGAATTGTTAGCGTTTTGCAGTTACGCTCTTGAATCGGCTCGCGGGAGCCCCCTACTGCTGACAAATTTCGCCATTAACCTAATGACGGTCTCCGGCACTCTTGGGGCTGACGATTAGACAGAGAGGGTAAGCAAAATCAAGGTTCGCCGGCGCCGGCGGCAAATTCGGATTCGTCATCTTCACGGCGACGAATTGCGGGGTCAGAAGAGCGGCGGCGCGGCGTTGAATCAAAATTACGGCGTTCGTCGCGCATCTGCGCCGTCAACCCGCGAATACCGTGCTTGTCGAGTAAGTGCCGTAGTGATCGGACTGAAAGACCCAGCAGCTCCGCGGCATTGGTTTGGTTTCCTACTTTTCGCCGCAGTGCTTCAAGCACATAGGTTTTCTCGAGCTGGTCCAAATGGGCGGTGAGGTTTACGCCCTCTTCCGGAAATTCAAAACTCTCAGCGATGCGATAAGGGTTGTAGTTCGTAATCTTTTCCGGCAGGCGCTCTGGTTGAATAGAGTCGGTTGTCTCGAGCGCTACCGCACGTTCAATTGCGTGCTCCAGTTCACGGACGTTGCCTGGCCAGATATAGCTCTCCAACAAACGCACGGCATTCTCGCTTATCGACAATTCGCGTCCTGTGCCCGCGCAGAACTTCTCGATGAAGTGCAGCGCCAGTCCGCGAATGTCTTCCGTTCTTTCGCGCAAAGACGGCAGCTCAATCGGGATAACCGAGATGCGGTAATAGAGGTCTTCGCGAAAAGTTCCGTCCTTGACCATGCTGCAGAGGTCGCGATTGGTTGCAGCGATGACGCGCGTGTCAACTGTCGTTTCATCAGTTGCGCCCACGGGCCGCAACTTTCGTTCTTGTAATACGCGCAGCAATTTTACCTGCATTGCCGGAGACATCTCGCCAATCTCGTCCTGATTGAAACGAACGGCTTCTCGGCGCGCGGGCTCAGATCATGAATAGCTCGAGCAACGAGCTCCTTTCCGGTTCCGGATTCGCCGGTCACCAGCACGGTCGAAGGCACCTGCGCCACGGTCTCTATCATTTGATAAAGCGCCTGCATCTTTGGCGAACGTCCGATGATGTTGTTGAGCTGGCCGCGCGTGCGCTGCCCCTGAATTAAAACCTTGTTCTCTTCCAGCAGCGCTGCTTTTTCTTTAACCAGTGAAACTTTCTGCAACGCGCGCCCAACGGTTTCCTTTAGCACCTCGTTGTCGAAAGGCTTTTGTACAAAGTCGTAGGCACCAAGCAGAAAAGCTTCGCGAGCGGTATCGACGTTGGCAAATGCCGTCATTAGAACCACTTCGATTTCAGGAAAAAATTCGCGTGCCGATCGCAGCAGCTCGATGCCGTTCATGTCGGGCATGCGCACATCAGAAATGACCAGGTCGGATGGCCCGGCGCGTAGCAGTTCCATCGCCTGGCGCCCATTTTCGGCGGCCCGGACGACATGGCCCTCACGCTGAAAAAGATGCGTCAAAAACTGACGCATTCCTAGTTCATCATCGACGATTAGCAGATTAGCCATTGCTAAAAGATCAGAAGTCAGACATCACGAGTTTGGTGCCTGACCAAAGCCGGGACAGTCATTCGTTTTCATTACCCGGCAGCTCGATCGTTATTGTCGTCCCATGTCCCTCGCGACTGCGCACATTAATTGTACCACCATGATCGCGAATGATTTGATAAACGATCGACAGACCAAGCCCGGTTCCTCCCGTGGTCGAAGAAAATGGCTCAAAAAGATGCTCCACCTGTTCTGGCGCCATGCCGCGGCCGGTGTCTGAAAAAGTAATTCGCAACCTCTCGTTTGAGTTTTTGTGCACGGTCGCGCGCAGGGTCCCACCTGAGGGCATTGCCTGAAGCGCGTTCCGAGAAAGGTTCCAGAAGACCTGTTGCAGTTGTTCGGAGTCGGCATTGATCAACGTGGGGTTTGCTGGCAATTGTTCTTCGATCGAATGGGCAGGATTGATCTCAGCGCTGTGGCGCAGCAGCATAAACGTTTGCTGCAACAGTTCCCCAGCATTAACTTTAGACTGAATTATTGAACGCGGCCGCGCATAGCTCAAAAAATCACTGATGATCCGGTTGAGGCGATCAGACTCGCGCAAAATTATTCCCATTAACTCGGTTTGCGAGGAGTCGTTGGCCATATCCGCTCGCAGCATCTGAATGGAACCGCGCATTGCTGCCAGCGGATTGCGAATCTCGTGAGCGATAGATGCAGCCATGCGACCAATCGCGGCTAAGCGATCCTGCCGGCGAGAAGTTTCTTCAAGAGCGCGAATGTGCGTCAGATCCTGAAACGTAATAACTGTTCCCGTCGTGTCGCCCGCTTCGGAAAATAGCGGCGAGATGGTAAAGCCGAGACGCAACCGCAGGCCATCCGCTGTCAAGCAGTCTGCTTCAAATCGCGGGCTGGCCTGCGTGCTGTGAATATCGAGCGAGCCGGCAATGATTTCCTTTATTTCACCAAAGAAGATCGATGCATCCTTACCGCGTACATGCTGTCGCTTGTAACCTGTGATCTCTTCGGCCGCCGCGTTAAAGGTGTAAATTCTCCCTTCCAAATCCGTGGTGACGACGCCTGACTTTATCGACTCAACAATTCTTTCATGCAGCGCGCGCAGATTGGCAAGCGATTGGGTTGCAGCGATCAAGCGCACGTCCGAGCGCGATTGACGTTCAGCTAAACGCGCGGAAAGCAAGCCGACCACCAGGAACGCCAGATCGAACAGCCCTACAGTCTGGGCGGGTTGAGAACTACCCACGTCCAATAACTGCGGTGAATGCGCGCCATAACCGGCAAGCACGGCGAGTGCGCTGGCCGTAAATGCGACAGCGCAACCAAGCGACGTGACAATTGCGTCGCGTGGTCCAAGAAACAGACTTGCAGCAGCGATGATGACGATGTAGAGCGCGATGTAAGGCGAATGAATAACGTCGGTGGTCCAATTGAGCCAGGTTACCAGAATGATATCCAGCGCAAATTGCAGTCGGGCCTGGAAGGGAAGTGTGCGCGAAATTTGATGCGCCAGTGAGTAGACCACGGTGAGACCGCAAACAATCAGCAGCGCCGGCAGTGCCTGCGTCCAAGCCTCGTCGTGACGTCCGGAAATCCAAATTCCGCGCACCAGCCCAATAAATATCGCTACCGCCAGGCGGCCAAAGATTAGCCACCATAGTTTGCGGGCCAATGAGTATTTTCTTGCGGTTGCGTCTTCCGGAATTCCCACTGCAGAAAGCCTATCACAGAGCGCTGGGCCAGCGGACATCGTTTTTCCCCAGACCGCTATCGTCGCCCATCAAAGAAAAAGGGAGACTCGATTGAGTCTCCCTGGAGTATTCATGAGCTACTGAGCGATTTAGTGGCCCTGCGAAAGTTTGCCGATCAGCGTGAACAATGGCAGGTACATCGCAATTACGATTGAGCCAATCGTGACACCAAGGAAACCAATTAGCAGCGGTTCCATCAATGTCAGCAGGTTTGCAATCGCAGCATCAACTTCCTGTTCGTAAAAGTCCGCGATCTTGCCGAGCATCGCGTCGAGTGCACCCGTTTGTTCGCCGATGCCAACCATCTGCGCGACCATGTGCGGGAACACGTCGGTGGCTTTGAGTGGGTCAACGAAATTTTCGCCACGTTCGACGCCCAGACGCACGCTGTTGATTGCGGCCTCGATGATTACGTTTCCAGCTGTGCGAGCAGTAATATCCAGCGACTGAAGAATCGGCACTCCGGAAGAGAGCAGCGTAGACAGCGTGCGAGAAAATCGGGCAACTGCGATCTTGCGAAAGATGTCTCCCAGAATTGGGAGTTTCAGAGTAAGCCGGTCAATGATCTTGCGCCCACCCTCCGTCTTATAGTAAGAGCGAAACGCGATCACAAATGCAATGATCGAAGCCAGAATGATGAGTCCACCCCAACCCGCCAGAAAACTACTGATGCCGACAACGATGCGCGTGGGCAAGGGAAGCTGTTCACCCGGTCCCAACAATCCGAGGAAAATATTCTGAAACTGTGGGATCACCACTACCATGATTACGGCCACAGCAGCAACCGCCAAAACTATGACCGCCGCCGGGTAAATCATCGCTGAGATGACATCGCGTTTTAGTTTGACAATCTTTTCGATGAAAGTTGAAAGGCGCTGCAGAATCAAGTCGAGAATACCACCTGTTTCTCCAGCTTCGACCATGTTGGCATAGAGCTGATCAAAAACACGCGGGTGACGCGCCATAGCTGCTGACAGAGTCGAACCCTCCTCAACATCCTGCCGCACTTGCATCAGGATCTGCTGAAAGTATTTGTTGTCCTGCTGTTGGGCCAGAATCTCGAGACACTGGACCAGTGGCAGACCGGCGTCGATCATCACAGAAAACTGGCGCGTGAAAATGGAAAGATCCTTGGCCTTAACTTTCTTGCGGCCCCCGATCTTGGGGATTCCTATCTCGCGTCCTTTTTCTTTTACGGAGGTGAGGGTTACCTGTTCACGACGCAGGATCTGTCGCAGCGCATCGCGATTATCAGCAACTCGTTCGCCGACGATAATTTCGTTAAGTTTGTTGCGGCCTTTGAATACGTAGGTAGGCATAGCGTTGAAGCTCCAGAAGAGGCAGGTTATCTAACGGCTGGTCTAGTTCCGATTGGTCGACCCTGCGCGTAAGGGCTCGGATGTTGTTTATTTCCGTTGCCGGTGTTGAGTCCCGATCCGCGTTCGATTATCTCTTTCAACTCATCGACATTAGATGATCGTTGCAGGGCGGTATCCATGGTGATCGCGCGCTTATGATAAAGAGTGGCAAGCGCTTGATTGAAAGTTTGCATTCCATACTTGTCCTGGCCGGTCTGCATCATTGAATAGATCTGATGGACCTTGTCCTCGCGAATCAAGTTTCGGATGGCCGTGTTGGGAACCAATATCTCGAGCGCCATGGCGCGCCCTGTCCCTTCCGCCCGCGGCAGGAGCGCCTGACACAAAATACCTTCGAGCACCAGCGATAACTGAGCGCGAATCTGCGACTGCTGATCCGACGGGAATACGTCAATGATGCGGTTGATAGTCGATGCAGCCGAATTAGTGTGCAGTGTGGCCAATGTGAGGTGTCCGGTTTCCGCGATGCGCAGTGCCGACTCAATCGTTTCCAGATCGCGCATTTCGCCGACCAGCACGATGTCCGGATCCTGGCGCAAAGCAGTTCGCAGCGCAGCCGCAAATCCGTGAGTGTCGGCGTTGACTTCTCGCTGATTCACCAAACAATTCTTGTGGTTGTGAAGAAATTCGATTGGGTCTTCAATTGTCAAAATATGTTCGCGCCGATCGCGATTGATCTTGTCGATCATTGCGGCCAGCGTTGTTGACTTACCGGAACCGGTCGGCCCCGTAACCAGGATCAAACCGCGGGGTTTGTCGCAAAGCTGAGAGATGATTGGCGGCAGTCCCAGGTCCTCAAATGCTCTGATCTCATAGGGGATCGCCCGGAACACGGCGCCAACCGCGCCTCTCTGATTGAAGAGGTTGGCACGAAAGCGAGATAGACCTTTTACGCCGAAAGAGAAATCGAGTTCAAGGTTCTCTTCAAACCGGTGTTTTTGAGCGTCCGTGAGTACTGAGTATGCAAGTTGTTTTGTGTCGGCGGCAGTCATCTCGCGATAGCCTTCCAGCTGTCGCAGGTGTCCGTCAACGCGCACTTGAGGCGCCGAGCCGGTGGTGATGTGCAAATCCGAACCGCCTAGCTCTGACAGCTTGCGCAGCAGTTCTGAGAGTGAGATTTGTGGGGTTGAATCGTTCAATGGCATCGGTGGACAGCTCCTCAGGATGAATTCATTGGCGCTGCAGTTCTATCGGTTCAGCGCTTATCTGTTGCGTTAGCCTTATCGCGCAAGGAGGAAAGGAATTTTTCGCCTTCGGCAGCCAGTCGATCTGAATACTGCACTGGCGTATTCAGGCTCAGGCTGTAGATTTTTCCGTCGATCTCCGCGAAGTAAAAGTTCCAGGCTCTCTCCGGCGAGCGGCCATCGCCCGGCGTTTGCGCTATGACTACGAAAACACGCGCGCCGTTAACCTGGCGCTGGTAATCGTTTATTACCCAGCCACCAGCATTAATCATCTTTTCAATTACAGTGCGGCGCAGGTCAGAGAAACTGATACCGGCCAGCATGCTTCGCTCTTCTCGTTGGGTGAGATAAGCGGGATTAGGCCGGCTGCGTGCAATCACGGAAAGCGTGGCCTGGCTCGGCGCGGGCGCGATGCTTTCGCTCTTGAATCTGATCTCACCGTTGTTCGCGACGACGGGTTTGTCCCAGCCCGTTGGTAGTTTAGGGAGCACGGCGGTGGGAAGCACACTATTTGTTGGCAGCGTCAAAGCTGGGCCAAGCGGTGCATTGCGATGGGCCATTGCGGCAGCCCGGCGCATCCGCAAGCGAGCGCGATGACGTCGCCACCAGGCGCGTGAATGATGCCGATAACGGCGATGGTGATGCGATACGGAACTCTGGCGAATGCCGTGCGCTGTAGAGCTCGCAAAGGGCAGCATTACGCCTACGGAAATCAGCATCAGAAGTGAAAGCGTCACTGTTCGCAACATAATTCTTCCTTCTTTCTAGGCCACCGTCTCGCGGACAACTTCCTCGAGGGTGGTTAAGCCGGCACGAATCTTATGCAGGCCGGATTCGCGCAAGGTAATCATTCCGTCTTCGATCGCTTTCTTACGCAATTCGAGCGACGAAGCGCCGATTAGGATCAGCTCGCGTATTTCATCATTAACTTCCATTACTTCGTACAGACCAATGCGACCTTTGTAACCGGTGTTGTTGCAAGTCGCACAACCCTTGCCCTTGTATGTCTTAAGGTTCTTCACATCTTCCGCGGAAAAGCCAACTTCAAGCAGCGCTTCCGGAGGCGTCGGATGCTCGCGCTTGCAGTCTTTGCAAACGCGACGAATGAGGCGTTGCGCCTGAATGAGGTTGACGCTGGTGGCAACGAGGAAAGGCTCGATACCCATGTTCATAAGCCTGGAGATAGTGGAGGGGGCGTCGTTAGTGTGCAGGGTGGAAAGCACGAGGTGGCCGGTCAAGGCGGCTTTGATGGCAATTTCAGCCGTTTCAAAGTCGCGAATTTCGCCGACCAGGATGATGTTGGGATCCTGACGCAGGAAGGAACGAAGCGCGGCCGCAAAGTTTAACCCAATCTGTTCCTTCATCTGGACCTGGTTTATGCCCATCAAGTTGAACTCGACGGGATCCTCGGCCGTCATGATGTTAGTCTGGACCGTGTTGAGCGATTGCAGAGCCGAATAGAGAGTGTTCGTTTTACCGCTTCCGGTTGGTCCCGTTACCAGTACCATGCCGTAAGGTTTGGAAATGTTCCGCTGGAATTTCACCAGTGACTCAGGCTCGAAACCCAGCTTCGTCATGTCCAGCATCAGGTTTTCTTTATCCAGCAAACGAAGCACAACTTTTTCGCCAAATAGAGTGGGCAGGGTGGAAACGCGGAAGTCGAGTTCGCGGGACCGCGCATCAACCTTCACTTTGATCTTGATGCGACCATCCTGAGGCAAGCGCTTTTCAGAGATGTCGAGCTTCGCCATGATCTTGACACGCGAAATCAGAGCGTCGCGCATCTTCAGTGGTGGACGCATCACGTCGTAAAGAACGCCGTCAATACGGAAACGGATGCGCAGTTCTTTTTCGTATGGTTCGATATGAATGTCCGATGCTCCGCGACGCAGCGCATCAACCAAAAGCACATTTACCAACCTGACAACAGGAGCATCTTCGCTGATTCGAGAAAGGGTGGTGAGGTCGATCTCTTCGTTGTCTTCTACAACTTCAACGTCTTCGGTTCGATCGGTGTCGAAATCGATGGTGTCCAAAGAGACGAGGTCTGCGTGAGTGATGCCGCCATTGGCACTTCTGGCTTCGGCTCCCTGGAACACTACTTCGTCAACGCCGACGGCCGATAATTCAATTTCCTTTGAGGTTCCATAGTAGCGTGCAATTGCCTGTTGGATACTTGCTTCCGCGACAACTACTGGCTCGACGTTAAGACCAGTCATGAACTTGACGTCATCCATCGCAAACACGTTGGTGGGGTCGACCATGGCCAGCGTGAGACTGGCGCCGACGCGGGAGAGAGGCAGCACCGAATACTTCTGCGCAACCTCCTGAGGTATGAGGTGGAGGACCTGTGCATCGATCTGGAAGAGCTCCAGATTCACCGAGGGAATGCCGTACTGGCGAGACAGCACAGCGGTAATCATGTCGTCGGATACGAGGCCAAGCTTCACGAGGTTATAGCCCAGACGTCCGCCGTGCTCGCGCTGGTAATCCAGCGCCTCACGCAGATGTTGTGGGCTGATGAGATTCTCCCGAACGAGAATTTCGCCTAGTTTTGCGGACATTTGTACCCCGGTTTTGAGATATCCAAGAAATGATCTAACGGGACGGGCCAGCGGATTCTGCTTGAAAAGTTCGCAGGGTGCTGGGGGTTAGGACGACAGCGGACGGTGCTAAACACCGTTGGCCAAAGATAGTACAAGTTGACCGTCGCACTGTCAAGGCCCAAGTTTTCGAGGAATCTGTGCAAGTTTAGGCTTGCTCTCAGGCGCCGGTACTGCTTCGTTCCTGGTAAAAAGTGGGATTCTTTTGCATGGACTGGGACAAAGGAAAGCCGTGCCGAGTTGAAAACCCGGTCACGGGTTACTGTGCAAAAATGTTGGCGGTGTTAGGGCCGGCGTCGGCGACTCGGGGTCGCAATCTTCTCTGGAACCACCTTTTCGGTGTTCTTCAACTCAGCGAGAATCGCCTTGGCGTCAGCCTTGAACTTATGAGTATCTGGAGCCACATCGACGTAATGTTGGAGATAGTTCGCGGCCTCCTGGTATTTCGTTTTATCACCGCTTGCAAACAGTGATAGGCCAGCGCCCAGGTTTGCGTCTACGTTATCCGGTTGAGTTTGGAGAATGGTGTGATACTCAACATAAGCCTTATCGACTGCACCTGCGTCCAAAAGCATTTGCGCGGAATCTATCTGCGCTTTCGCCTTTTTCACTGGGTCTGGTTCGACCTCGATGTAATCCTTGAAGGCGGCCAGCGCCGCGTCTGTTTGAGTTGAATCAACCTTGGTAACCAGCAGACGCATTGATTCCGCATTGGTACTGAACGATGCAAGCTTATTTCCCTTGTAGCGCTCAAGCTCTGACGCCTCAGTAGGAACTTTCATGGCTTTAACCAGGGTCGCAGCTTTCGCACTTGCGGTCGCGGCAGCTTTGAAATCGTTCTTCGCCGCTTCTAGTCCGGCAGTTCTCCCGGCATCGTCTTTTGTTGAGATAGCTGCGTTGTACTTATCTACGCCACGGGACTTGTATGCCGCCGCTACGTTCGTCAACAAAGCGGACTGATCCGCGTCGGCCGCGAGACCTTCCTGGTACTGTTTAATCGCTTCATCGTAGTTTTTTGCGCCCAGTGCGGTGTTTCCCGCTTTAAAAGTACGTCCAATAATTTCGTTGGCATTCTTAGCTTTCTGATTTTCGGCAGCAATCGCGGCATTCTGGCGTTCTATTTCAGCTTGTTTCGCTTTATCGTCCGCCGACGGTTGTGCTCCGCCGCCGCCTGCGCCCCTTTGCGCCAAGGCAGCTTTCATTTGCTCCAGCGTCAAACGACTTCCGTCACCGGGAGATAATTGCAGCGCGTAATCGACATCATGTCCGGCTTTAACGTTTGGGATCCAATCCGGGCGTGCTCCCGCCAGACTAGCTGTCACAATGTAAGTTCCGACGTAGGGTATACCTGCAAATACCCATTCACCTTTCTTGTCGGTCTTGGTTTCGTATTTGGCAGTGATGTCGGTTCTGTAAACTTCGATCAGCGCGCCCGCCACCGGTACCGTGGTTCCGTCAGCTTGCTTCATAACCACGTGTCCGCGAAGTTGACCGTTTTGTGCGTTGGTTAATACCGCGGTCGCAACAAAAAGGACCGCAAGCGCGACAAGACCGAATAGATATCTGCGAAACATTAGCGCTTCCTCCAATAAGTAATACTAAGAATTTGAGATAGCGGGAGATTTCATAAGATGCTGCTGACCCACTCCCGGTTGTAACTTTGATCTGGAAACGAGCGGCCTAAAGTTAATAAGCAAACCTCGCAGTGTCAAGCACATATGGGATCGGATCGCTAACGCCGGCCTGGCGGAACGCGCGCAGGCGTAAGGCACACGAATCACACTTGCCGCAAGCTCGATCCGAACGTGCATAACAGGACCAGGTAAGCTCGAGCGGAGCGTTCAACCCTTGCCCAAGGCTCACGATCTCCGATTTTTTCATAGCAATTACCGGGGTCCTGATTTCGATATCCGTCGAGGGCTTTGTGCCAAGATTAATTGCCTGCTGAAACGCCTCGTAAAATTCCGGGCGACAGTCTGGGTAACCGGAAGAATCTTCAGCGACGGCACCGATATAAATGTAACGGCCGCCAATTACCTCGGCCCAACTGGTGGCCACGGATAGCAGGTGAGCATTGCGAAATGGAACATAGCTGGTGGGGATGGATTGACTTTGAAGATTTGCCTCAGCGATCGCAATCCCAGAATCTGTCAACGATGAGCCGCCAATTTGAGCAAGATGGGCCAGCGACACAACGAGCCGCTGTTTGACGCCGTAGTGTTCGGCTAGCGCTTCAAAGGCTTGCCGCTCGCGCGCTTCTGTTCGTTGCCCATAAGAGACGTGAAGAAAGGCAAGCTGCGAAACATCACGATGAGCAAGGGCCGCTGCTACACACGAATCCATGCCGCCCGATACGAGGCAAACCGCCAACTCGGTCCGATCTTCATCAGATGGGCCTGACGTGTGGTAAGCGGTGTCGTCGTGTCCACCCATCAAACGCCTCGTGCCTCAGGTCCCCAGATGTATTTGTGCAATTGCAGTTGCATACGCACGTCGAGTCCGCAGGCCGCTACTGAATCGGCCAGCACTTGTAAATCGATAGCGCCCCAGGCCGGCGAGATAAGCACCGCCTTTGCGCGGCTGATCAGGCTGTAATCTTCAATGACCTTTTGCGCATAGGCCCAGTCTTCTGAATTGGCAATCACAAACTTGACTTCGTCTTTGTCTGCTCTCAGCCGCTCAAGGTTGGGCCAATGGTTCCGCTCTGCTTCACCTGATGCCGGACACTTCACATCCAGAATAATTTTAGCTTTCGGGTCAACGTTCTCAGTTGAGAAATACCCGCCCGTTTCCACGAGTACTTCATATTCTGCTGCACACAACGCTGCAATTAAGCCGAGGCATTCCTGTTGCGCCAATGGTTCGCCGCCGGTTACTTCGACCAGACGACAACCAAACTGCTTCACCTGGTCCACTACCTTAGCGAGCGAGATGTGCTCGCCTCCGCTGAAGGTGTATTCACTATCACACCATACGCACCGCATCGGGCAGCCAGTTAGTCTGATGAAAGTACAGGGCCGCCCGGCATGCGTAGATTCGCCTTGAATCGAACGAAATATTTCGGTAATTCTTAACATTAAGAAGCCAATATGCGGGATTTGCTTCGCTGCTTAGTTCGTGAAATTCAATCTAGCGCAGCCTACAAAGGCTGTCAAAGTTGATCCCTTAAACACCTCGCCGGCAACGCGCAGGGCCAGTTAACATCCAAGTTTTCCAGCGCACAGCCTTATTAGCGACGTGTTAGCATGAACAACGCTGGACAGGTCCCCCGTGAATCGAAAAGCTGAAGACATTGAGAGAACAATAGCGGCCGCCGCGGCGCGCCTGCTTGCCCGCGCCACCGATACTTACGCGGTTTCGGCCGGAACTCTGGCGCCACGGATTAGCGCGGCGGTGGGAAAATATCTTTTGCGTGACAATGCCGAGTCTTCGCTTGCGGACCTAAATGATTTCGTTGACAAGCTCCAGGCGGACGATCTCTGTCTGATTGTGGCTTGCGAACAAGGGAATGAAAAGGCCTGGACCGATCTGGTTGCACGTTTCGGATCGACCGTGCGATCGGCGGCACGTTCAGTTAGCTCCAACGAGGAAGGCGCGGATGACTTGGCCCAATCGATTTGGGCCGAACTTCACGGCTTGCGAATTCGCGAAGACGGTAAGCCGGCAAGCAAGCTGGCTTACTATTCGGGACGCGGTTCATTGGCCGGATGGTTGCGGGCAGTGGTCGGACAGTTGGCAGTCGACCAGCATCGAAAACAATCGCGTTTGGTGCAAACTGAGGATGACTCAGATTTCGATCGGTTGGTTCACAAGGATGATCGGCCATGGAGTGGTCACGCCGAAAAAATGAATCCCGAGATAGAAGTCTCCGACAAACGCGCAAGTGCTGATTTGCGAAAAGCGTTGGCAGCCTCCATCGGCCACCTTTCGGATGAGGACCGTTTTTTAGTAAAGCTTTACTATTTCGATGGACTGAAGTTGCGCGAAGCCGGTGCAATTCTTGGCGTACATGAAGCCACCGCCAGCCGCCGGCTGACGAGAATTCATGCGGATCTGCGCAATCACGTTGAAGAGTCGCTGAAGGAAGAACATGGTTGGACGCGCCCGGAAACCGAGCGAGCATTTTCCGACATAGCGCTGCATTTGGAAGCAGATATTGAGCCGATGCTAGTAAGCGAAACAATGGTAGAGAATGAAAGCGAGATGACCGGGTAAAAACCGTACGAGCAAGCGCAAGTAGTTGCTGGTTGAACGTTCTTCCAACGGCATAGTTTGATGAAGACCACTGACAAAAACGAGATTGATTTGTTGTTGCGTGCGTTGGGTCGCGATGCTTCGGCGCGTTCCGCGGGTGCATCGTCGCAGGAAATTGGCGCGCATCTCGATGCGGACGAATTGAACTGCTACGCCGAAGGCATTGTGTCCAGCGCTGAACGTCTGCGATACAACAAGCATCTTGCGGATTGCGATAGTTGTCGTCGCATAGTGGCGGGCCTGGTTCCGGCGGTGCCGCGCCGGCATGAAGTGGTGAAACTGGAAACCGGATGGAACTTGCGCGACAAACTGGCGGCACTGTTTGCTCCGTCAGTGTTGCGATTTGCGGTGCCCGCCCTGGCACTGACGGCGATCATCGCCATCGCCATCGTTGCTTTGCGCCGCCCACAGCAGACGGACTTCGTGGCCCAAAACCAAGAGCAGACGTCGCCTGCGGTTTCAAGCAGCGGCGAGAGTCAAAAGACAACAACCAACGACGGCCCTCAATCAGTTGGGTCTCCTGGGCAACGACAGCCGCCAGCCGAGTCGAAGGAAAAAAATGTTTCGGAGGAGGAGAGGTCCAGCGCCATTCAGCCTCCGGCGATTACGCCTAAGACCAGCGCCAATGCGACCAGTAGGGATCGCGCAGCGAAAGGTCTCGTTCAGCCTCGAGACTCTACCGTTGCACAATCGCAACCGACGTTTGCTGCTGAACCCAGTGATGCGCCCGCACCACCACCGCCGCGTCCTGCGTTGAGTGATGCCAGTAAAACTGCGGAAGCACGCAAGCAAGAGGACGAGGCTGACATGCAAAAGCGTCGTCGCGAGGACAACTATTCTCAAGCTCGTGAAGAAAATGAAGTAGCGCGTCCCACGTCAGCGAAAGGTGGACCGTCGCGCAATAATTCGCAAAACGTCGCCGGGCTTTCTTCGGTGATGTCTCGCTCAGCCAACAAAGATGCGAAAGCCGCGGGCGAGGAAGTTGAAACCCGAAGAGTTTCTGGCCGGCTTTTTCACCGGCAAGGAAATGCCTGGGTTGACGCCGACTACGCTTCAGGTCGAGCTACGGTGAATGTCAGCCGCGGTTCGGAACAGTTTCGCGCCTTGATTGCGGACGAGCCTGCACTTCGTTCGATCGCCGAACAACTCGGCGGCGAGGTGATCGTGGTTTGGAAGGGCACAGCCTATCGCATTCGCTGATGGTGTCCTGAATACCAGCTTCCTTTTCTCTTCAATTCTTCATAAAGCCTGAATTCCAACCAGCGTTTGCGGACCTGACCGCGATTTTCATGAACCGCGAGCCAACATCGCGCGTCTAAAGGCAGGACGAGCAAACCAGCCAGATTTATTGGGAATAATCGATTGAGAACCCGGTGAAAATATGACTTATCCAAATTCTGAATCCGATCTGACGAGCCGGCTCGTGCGCCCGGCGATCGCGCTTTTCATAGTTGCCACATTTTTTTGCGGTAGTTTGCTGAACGCCGTGGACGCACAACGAACAAACGTGCCGCGGCTGAACGAAGACCAACGTATGCTGCACGTTCTCAATCGTCTGGGATTCGGCGCGCGGCCGGGTGATATCGAGCGTCTTAAGGCGATGGGACTTGAGCAGTACATCAATCAGCAACTGTCGCCGGAAAAGATTAACGATGAAGTTGCAGACGCGAAACTCAAGCATCTCTCGACGTTGAACATGTCGACCGCTGAGCTGTACGAAAAGTTTCCGCAACCGGGTCAATTACTAAGACAACTTGAACGCAAGGGTGACTTGCCGGCCGGACTCGCTGCCGCACGCGACAATCGCGCCCAGGCGCAGGCAACCCCGCCGGGCGGAACAGGCGACGCGAAAACCGGCAACGCAACGGCGATGAGTGGCGACGTCAATGGCCCGGCGAAGACGCCGATGGATGCGCCGCCTGTAAGCAACCCTGCAGCCAACGGCAATCCACTCGACAACGAAAAATATCGCCAGGCAGTGCGCGAATACTATCTGCAGAACGGACTACAACTGCCGCAACGCATTACGGCCGAGTTGCAGGCATCGCGAATTCTGCGCGCCGTTTACAGCGAGCGCCAGTTGCAGGAAGTGATGGTCGATTTCTGGACCAACCACTTCAATGTGTTTGCGGGAAAGGGCGCCGACCGCTGGCTGCTGGTTTCTTACGATCGCGACACCATTCGACCGCACGCGCTCGGCAACTTTTCTGATTTGTTGTTGGCGACCGCACAAAGCCCCGCAATGCTTTTCTATCTTGATAATTTCCAAAGCGTCAGTCCCAACGCGCCAACCGGTCCCGGCTATTTCGGAAATCAACGCCCGGGGGCGCAACGTAATCCGCTGGTCCAACTAATGCGAGGCGGCGCACAGAATCGGCCGTCGCCCAGCATGACCAACAATCCGCAGCAACAGCGGCCGCAGCAGCAGGCACGTCGCGGTATTAACGAAAACTATGCGCGCGAGTTGATGGAACTGCATACGCTGGGCGTTGACGGCGGTTACACGCAGAAAGACGTGCAGGAAGTGGCGCGCTGCTTTACGGGTTGGACCATCTTCGCGCCGCGGGGTGGCGGCGCAGCCGCGCAGGCAATGATGAACGGGCCACGCGCCGATATGCTCCGCGAAAACGCCGGCCGATTTTTCTTCAATCCGCGGTTGCACGACGATGGTGAAAAGGTTGTCCTGGGCCACAAGATTCCTGCGGGGGGCGGAATCAAAGACGGTCTGACAGTGCTCGACATTCTTGCGCATCAACCGGCAACAGCGAAGTTCATAGCCACCAAGTTGGTGCGTCATTTCGTTTCTGATAGTCCGCCACCGGCACTCGTCGATCGCGTCGCCGCGACGTTCCTAAAGAGCAACGGCGACATTCGCGAAACTTTGCGCACCATTTTCTTTTCGCCCGAGTTCAATTCGCCGGAAGCTTACCGCGCGAAAGTTAAACGTCCTTTCGAGTTAGCGATTAGCGCCATTCGTACGCTTGGCGGCGAAACTAACGGTGGGCCCGGGCTGCATCAATGGATTGCGCGCATGGGCGAGCCGCTCTACGGATTTCAGACTCCAAACGGTTATTCGGACGCAGCGGAAAGTTGGGTGAACACTGGCGGGCTGCTCGAGCGCTTGAACTTTGGTTTGACCCTCGCCAGCAATCGCATTCCCGGCACGCGCGTCGATCTGAAGCGTTTTTTGGATAACAACAGCTTGGCGACGTCCGACAAGTCGCAGATGATGGACCGCTTTCTTAGTTTGATTGTCGCGGGCGACATGTCAGCGAAGACGAAAGCGACCCTGTTGAAGCAGATCAATGAGCAGACGGCATTAGTTGTGCCGGCAGCAATATCCAGCCGGCCGGAAATGAATGATGCCGCCCAGGGCGAAATGATGGATCGACGTCCGGCGCGGCAGCAGCAACAGTTGGCGCGCGTGGACGCGAATATCACGGATCCGGTTACCAAATTGGTTGGTTTGATTCTGGGTTCGCCGGAGTTTCAAAGACAGTGAGTCAGGTGTCGGGTGTCAGGTGTCAGGTGACGGAAAAGCAAACTGGCACCTGGCACCTGATACCTGACACCCGGAGTTGAGTTATGAATCGAAGATTTTTCATCACATCAGGCGGAGTGGCGCTGGCAAGTTTTGGTTTGCTGAATACCGCGCCGTCATTCTTGCAACGCACTGTCTTCGCGCAAACGCGTGAGCGACTCACCGGCGGCAGGCGCAAAACGCTGATTGCCATTTTTCAGCGCGGCGCCGTTGATGGTTTGAACATGGTGGTCCCGTTTGGCGAAAGCGCGTACTACGACCTGCGTCCATCGATTGCGATTCCGAAACCTGCGGCGGTTAATGCTGAAGCGGCGATCAACCTCGACGGGTTTTTTGCTCTGCATCCATCGCTCGCGCCTTTCAAATCGTTGTGGGACTCAAAACGTTTGGCGATCGTCCACGCGGCCGGCTCGCCCGACAACACGCGTTCCCACTTCGACGCGCAGGATTACATGGAATCGGCAACGCCGGGCGTGAAGTCAACGCCTGATGGCTGGCTCAATCGTTACCTGCAAAGCAAACGTGGTCCGGACAACAGTCTTTTCCGCGCAGTCTCAATGACGCAAACGACGCCGCGCGTGATGCAGGGAAAGGCGCCAACACTGGCGATTTCCAACCTTGCCGACTTTACGATTCGCGCGGGCCAGAATTCGGCGAGCGTTCAGGGCGGCTTTGAAGCTATCTACGATCAGACGGTCAACGACATGCTGGGTGGCACAGGTAAAGAAACTTTTGAAGCGGTCAACTATTTAAAGAAGGTTAATCCGGCGCAGTATCAGCCACAGAACGGCGCGCAGTATCCGCGCACGCCGTTTGGCAACTCATTGTTACAGATTTCGCAGTTGATCAAAGCGGGCGTCGGTTTGGAGATCGCGTTCACCGACATTGGTGGTTGGGACACGCACGTCAATGAAGGCAGCGCGCGCGGCCAGTTGGGAAATCTGCTGCAACAGTTCAGCAACGGCATCAGCGCGCTGTATATGGACCTGGGCCAGCGCATGGACGATGTGGTAATTCTGACGATGTCGGAATTTGGCCGGACAGTAAAAGAGAATGGAAATCGCGGCACAGACCATGGCCATGCGAATGCGATGTTTGTTGTCGGCAATGGCGTGCGCGGTGGCAAAGTTTACGGCCAATGGCCGGGACTGAAGAATGAGCAGCTATACGAAGGACGAGATCTTGCTTTGACGACAGACTTTCGCGATGTGTTTGCGGAAGTAGCGAGGAAACACCTCGGCACACCAAACGTGCAACAGGTTTTTCCCGGTTATGCTGCAAGCGAAACGAAGTTCAAGGGGTTTCTTGCGTAGGACAGACATTCCTGTCTGTCCCGCTTTTTGGTGAATGGATTTTTCGCCGCTGCTCGAAATGGGCAGCGGCCTTTTTTTCGCAAAGGAAGTGTCACTACCACCTGAGTCTTCCAAAGCGATTGATGATGTAAAGCATCACCACGGCGATCAGCGAAACGATCACCGCCAGAGTGAACGCTTCGTTATCGCGTCCTGCCTGCACGGCGTCGTAAATGGCCACCGAAGCTGTTTGCGTGCGCCCCGGAATGTTTCCCGCAATCATGATCGTCACGCCAAAGTCGCCTAACGCGCGCGCAAACGCGAGTGCGGTAGCAGCAAGCACGCCACGCGCGGCCAGCGGCATGGTTACGCGAAAGAAGATCAAACGGCTGTTAAGTCCCAGCGTGCGCGCGGCTGCTTCCAGTTCCAGGTTCACGCTCTCAAATGCAGCGCGCAGACTCTTTGTGACCAGCGGTAACGCATGAATCGTAGCGGCAATGATGGCCGCCGTGACAGTGAATGTCAGACGAATCCCCAGGCGGTGATAAAGAAATCCGCCCACCGGCGAACGTGTTCCCAGCAACACCAGCAGGTAATAACCAAGCACAGTCGGCGGCAACACGAGCGGCAGCGTGATCAGTGAATCGATTAAGTTGCGTCCCGGGAAACTTTTGCGCGCGAGTAGCCAGGCGAGCGCTGAGCCGGCAACCAGCGCAATCAGCGTGGCCGCACTGGCGACGGCGAACGACAACTTGATGGGGAACCAATCAATCACAAGAGATAAACCACGAAGACACTAAGACACGAAGGGATGCGACATGTTAGCGCAGAGCAAGCGCGGGTGAACAGTAGTCTGGTTAAGCCGCAGCCTTACGGTTACAATCCCGCTGCTCTGCCGCCATCCCAAAACAAGACCCGCGCCGAAGGCTAACTTAATGATTGACTTCAGCATTCCACCCGAACTCGAAGCCGTGCAGAAACGCGCTATCGCCTTCATGGACCAGTTTGTTTATCCAAACGAAAGTAAACTGATCGAGGATGAAGGCCTTCCGGCCGATCTGGAAAAAGAACTGCAAGAGAAGGTAAAGGCGCTTGAACTTTGGGCGCCGCATTTGCCCCGCGAGTGGAACGGCATGGGAATTGGTTTCATTGGCCAGGCGCTGGTCAACGAAATCGCAGGTCGGTCGGTGATCGCACCACGCTTGTTTGGAAACGCGGCGCCGGATGCGGGCAACTCCGAGTTGTTGCTGATTGCTGCCACACCCGAACAGAAAGAAAAATACTTGCGCCCGCTCGCAGCCGGCGAAGGGCGTTCATGTTTCGCGATGACGGAACCGGAGGTTGCCGGCTCTGACCCAACCGGGTTGCGCACAACGGCGCTGCGAGACGGTGACGAATGGGTTATCAACGGCCACAAATGGTTTACCAGCGGCGCTATCGGGTCGGCGTTTGCAATTGTGATGGCGGTCACGGACATGGACGCCGACGCGCATCACCGCGCCAGCATGATTCTTGTGCCGACCGACACGCCGGGTTTCAACATCGTGCGGGACATTCCGGTGATGGGTTCCGGTGGCGTTGGCGGTCATTGCGAAGTGCGCTTCAAAGAGTGTCGTGTGCCTGTTACAAACTTACTTGGCGAATTAGGACAGGGATTCAAGCTGGCCCAGGCGCGACTTGGACCAGGCCGTATCCAGCACTGCATGCGCTGGATAGGCGCGGCGCAGCGTAGTTTCGACATGATGTGCGCTTACGCGCTCCAGCGGCAATCGTTTGGCGAGCCATTAGCAAAAAAACAAAGTGTGCAAAACTGGATTGCTGATTCGGCGGCAGAGATCAGTGCCGCTCGCTTGATGACGTTGAACGCGGCCTGGAAGTTGGATCGCGGTGACGATGCGCGTATCGAGATCTCGCTAATCAAGTTTTTCGGTGCGCGAGTCTTGCATGACGTGATCGACAGAGCGATTCAGGTCCATGGCGCTCTCGGTTATTCCAAGGACACCCCGCTGGAGATGTTCTACCGCGACGCGCGCGCCGCGCGAATTTACGATGGGCCCGATGAAGTCCACCGGCAGGTCGTGGCGCAACGCATACTTAAAAAATTCCAGCGCGAGAATTGAACTGACTCCTTGGAGTGCGGCGGCCCGGCGCCGCTTTGGCCTTCCCCGCTTGAGTTTCTTCTAAGAGAGGTTGTTGCGATAGGCCCGACCGACCAAAGCGGCGTCGGGCCGCCACACTCCAAGGAGTTGACGCTTCATGACAGCCAGTACTGACAGCGCAGCAGTGAGAGCCGGCGAGGAGTTGGACCTTGCGGCGCTTGATCGTTATTTACGTGAACATCTGATTCTGTTTGATCCAACCGCTCAGATTGAGATCGAACAATTTCCCGGCGGTCATTCGAACCTTACTTACCTTGTGCGCTACGGCCAGCAAGAATTCGTGTTGCGTCGTCCACCAATTGGCCCCGTGGCCCCGACGGCCCACGACATGCCGCGTGAGTACAAGCTCCTGTCAATCATCAATTCGCCCTTTCCACTCGCGCCCAAACCCATCCTGCTCTGCGAAGACCCGGCTATTATTGGCGCTCCGTTTTATCTGATGCAGCGCCGCCGCGGCGTCATCGTGCGTTTCAAAGTGCCAGAGCAAATTGGCGAGAACCTGGAATTGCGAAAGCAACTGAGTGAGACCGTGGTGGACACGCTGGTCGCTCTGCACGCCGTTGATATTCTGGCGACGGGCGTCGTGAACATTGGGAAGCCCGAGGGGTTTGTCGCGCGCCAGGTCCACGGTTGGGCCGATCGCTGGCGGCGCTCGAAGACTGATGAACTTGCCGAAATGGATCAGGTCATCAGGTGGTTGGAAGAACGAATCCCGGACGAGACCGCCAACCAAGCGACCATCGTTCACAACGATTTTAAGCTCGACAACATCATGCTCGATGAAGATGATCTGGTGCGGGTTGTTGCGGTGCTCGATTGGGAAATGTGTACCGTTGGCGATCCACTGATCGACGTGGGCCTGCTTCTTACTTATTGGACGATGCGCGGAAGGACGGGTGAAAGCGAGACCGCGGATCGAAACAGTTCTTTGCGCGCGGTTACGAATGGACCGGGCTGGCTGTCACGCGAAGAAATAATCGAACGTTATGAAGCAATAACGGGCCGCGACCTTTCCCGCATCGCATTCTATGAAACGTTTGCACGGTTCAAGGTTGCGGTTGTGATTCAGCAAATCTATTTTCGTTACGTGCAGGGTCAGACGCGCGACGAACGGTTTCGCAATCTTGATGCGCTGGTGCGCGAGTTGGTCCATGAGGCGCTCGCGCTGGCGGAACATTCAGGCATCTAACCAGCCAAGCACAAGACGCCGAATTGGAAATCCACAGATTTCGCAGATTACACAGATAACAAATAGAATTGTAAAAAGAGAGCTGTCACAAACCTGGGTTTCCGACCTAACCGTTTTCTTAGTCTCATCTAAATCTGTGTAATCTGCGAAATCTGCGGATAGTTCCTGGTTTATCGGAATCATGCCTGAGATTAACCCACATATCCTGCGCTACGATTCGTTGCCTTCAACCAATGATGAAGTTGCGCGCCAGGCGGCTTTAGGTGCGGATGAAGGCTTGTGCGTCATTGCCGCCGAGCAGACCGCCGGCCGCGGACGATTGCAGCGCGCGTGGCTTTCTCCGAAGAACGCGGGATTGTATCTCAGTATTCTTCTCCGGCCGGCGCTTGATCAACAGTCCTGGCCGCTCATTACTTTTGTCGCTGCGCTTGCAGTGAACGACGCGTTGCTTCAGTGTTGTAATCTCAAGACCGACATAAAGTGGCCCAACGACCTCTTGTCGAACGATCGTAAGCTCTGTGGAATTCTCGCGGAGACGATTGAAACGTCAACGGGGCGTGCGGTCATTGTCGGGATCGGCATCAACGTGAGAAAGAATTCGTTCCCGGTTGAACTTGAGTTAGTTGCTACTTCGGTGGAAACAGAAACCGGGCGCGCCGTGGCGCCGGATGAATTGCTCGAATCTCTGCTCGGCGCGTTTAGCAAACACTATCAAACGCTGCAACAAGCAAGTGGAAATGAGAGTATTGTGCGCGCAGTCTCCGCGCGATCTTCCTACGCGAGCAACAAGCGTATCCGCGTTAACGTCGACGGCAACCTGGTAGGAACCACGCGCGGACTTGAAAGTGATGGATCGTTGCGTGTAGAAACTGATGACGGCGAAGTCAAAACAATCAGAGCAGGCGACGTCACAGTTGTCAGAGCCACTTGAATTTCAACTAATCTACTAAGCAAACACATTTCAATTCGAAAACACTGATGACCGGCAAGCGCATTGTCCTCTCCACCTTCGGCTCATTTGGTGACGTTCATCCGTACATTGCCGTAGCGCTGGAATTGCGGGCGCGCGGGCATCGCCCGGTCATCGCGACTTCTGAAGTCTATCGCGAAAAGATGGACATCCTAGGTCTGGAGTTTCGTCCAGTCCGACCCGATATGCCGTCTTACGATCAGCCGGACGAGTTAAGCAAACTCGCGGAAGAATTGATTGAGGCAAGAGGCGGAGCTGAAAAAGTCATCGGCCTATTCACCGGGCAACTGCCCGAGATTTACGAGGATCTTTACGCTATCACGAAGGATGCTGACTTGCTTCTAACGCATCCGTTGCCCCTGGTTGGTCCACTGGTAGCTCAAAAGCTGGGGTTACCGTGGGCGTCGAGCGTGCTGGCGCCCGCCTCTTTCCTTTCGGCGTACGATCCGATTGTGCCGCCACAGCTACCGGCACTTTATCATTTGCTGCGGTTGCACCCGTTTTTCACGCGAATGGTGCTTCGGATTGCTTTCCACAAGCTGGAAAAAATAATGGAGCCGGTTTACCGTCTGCGCGCAGATTTGGGATTGCCGCGCGGCGAGCAGCCAATTTTTGGCGGTCAGCATTCTCCGAAACTAGTGGTGGCTTTGTTTTCCCGCGTGCTTGCCAAACCGCAGCGAGACTGGCCACCGAACACGCGCGTTACCGGCTTTCCTTTTTATGATCGGCGCGACTTTCTCGGCGAGACAGAAACTAGCAAAGACTTGTGGCAGTTTCTCGACGCTGGTCCGCCGCCAATCGTGTTCACGCTCGGTTCATCAGCATTTTGGGTAGCGAAGGATTTTTATTGCGACTCGATCTCGGCCGCGCAGGCACTCGGAAAAAGAGCACTGTTGCTGATTGGCCACCCTCGCAATCTGCCCGCGCAACCGTTACCCGACGGTATTGCAGCTTTTGAATACGGCGCGTTTGGCGGGATACTGCCGCGCGCGTGCGCGATCGTCCATCAGGGCGGCGTCGGCACAACGGGCCAGGGACTGCGCTCGGGACGTCCGGTACTGATTGTGCCTCATGCGCACGATCAGTTTGACAACGGCGCGCGGGTGGCGCGGCTCGGCTGCGGGCGGATGATTGCGCGGCCGCGCTACAATGCCGACAATGCAACTAAGGAACTACGCGCCTTACTTGGCAACTCGAAGTATGCTGACAAGGCCCAGGAAGTTAGCCGGGAAGTGCAACGCGAGAACGGCGCCAGCGCAGCGGCAGATGCAATCGAACAGTTGCTGAGAACTGGCGCCCCAATGGAATCCGATTATGTTGCTAGTTATTGATGCCGGAAACACGAACACTTCGTTGGGCGTGTTCAATGAAGCGGAACTCGTGGCCCACTGGCGCTTAACCACAGCGCGTTCGCGGACCGTCGACGAGTATGGCGTGCACGCTCGCAATCTGTTTCAGCTCGCCGGTCTGGACGTGAAGGCGATCGATGCGATTGCGATTGCTTCAGTCGTGCCGCCGCTGAACTACACGCTCAAGACGATGGCGGAGACTTATTTCCGCCTGACTCCGTTTTTTGTCGACCAAACGGTTGACACGGGACTGCGCATTCTTTATGAACCAGCCGCAGACGTGGGCGCGGATCGAATTGTGGATGCAGTCGCAGCCGTCGTGAAGTATGGAGCACCCTGCATCGTGGTTGATTTCGGAACCGCAACAACGTTCAATGCAATTAACGACCGGGGCGAATACATGGGTGGCGTCATCACGCCCGGCATCATGATTTCTTCCGAGGCACTCTTTGAACGCACCGCAAAATTGCCGCGGGTTGACATCAGACGGCCAGGCGCCGTCATCGGTTCTTCGACGATCGCCGCGATGCAGTCTGGTTTGTATCATGGCTTTGTTGGCCTGGTAGATGGCGTGCTGCGCAAAATGGTCGAGGAAATGGGTACTGCGCCGCGAGTAATTGCTACCGGCGGCCTGGCGTCGTTGATTGCCACCGGTTCCGAGTTTATCGAGTTGGTTGACGAAACGTTGACATTGGAAGGTTTGCGACTGGTCTACGAAAGAACCCATCCAGCTATCACTAATTGAATTATTTTAACTACTTCACCGAAATCGAAGATGCGTTTGTCCGTCGCCGGGGAAAGCATCTGCTGCTCAGTCCCATGGACTGGGCCCTGATTGAAAGCTGGAAAGAGCTGAAGGTGCCGCTGCACGTGGCGCTGCGCGGAATTGAAAAGTCTTTCGACTCCTGGGAATCCAAGCCGCGCAAGCGCACGGTAAAAAGCTTGCTTTATTGTCAGGAAGAGGTTGAAGCTCAATACGCTGAATGGCTGGATGCGCACGTCGGAGCGGCCGTCGAGAGTGAAAGCGACGACAGCATTCTGAGCGAACGAGGCACCGCAGGTTTACCATTTCCGCGCGCGGACATCCTTGAATATCTCGAGCGTTGTCGACTTGGTTTGTCCGCCGCCGCCGAGAAAAGGGGCAAGAAGGGACCTGATGATCTGGTCGAAGCACTGGAACGCGCTGCAGCACAACTGAGCGAGTTGCAAAACGATTTTGCGGCAGCAACCTTGCCTAATGCGCAGAAGCTGGAACAATCACTGACCGGCGTGGAACGCATGATTACGGATGCGCTTCTTTCCGTCGCCAGTTCTGATCAACTTGAAGCGCTGACGCAAGAAGTCGAAAAGCAGTTGAAACCTTACCGTAAACAAATGGAGCCGGCGGTTTTCGAGCAGACAAGAAACAATCTTCTGCTCAAGCGTTTGCGAGAAACTTTTGGCGTGCCCCGGCTCAGTTTGTTTTATATCTAGTTCGTGAAGTCTGAAATCAGACTGCATCGCTACTACTGATGGGCCCTACCGACGTACAGGACAAAAATCTCGTTGAGATCGAGCGTCTGCTGCCAGGCGGATTCGGCCTGGCGCATGCTGAAGGTCTGACGCTGTTCGTGGCGCTTGCTGCTCCCGGCGACATTCTGCGCGTAAAGATCGAACGCAAGCGTGGCTCGGTCGGCTTCGCATCGATCATTGAGGTCGTCAAACCATCGAGCGTTCGGGTCGAGCCGCCCTGCCCCTATTTTGGCTTGTGCGGCGGCTGCGATTTTCAACAACTTGACTACGAAGCACAGCTGGCGGCGAAGGTTGAGATTATTCGTGACTGCCTTCATCGCATCGCGCGGGTCGAGAAGCCGCCTGACATTGTGATGGTTCCTTCGCCCGCACAATGGCAGTATCGTTCGCGCGCCAACTGGCAGTTTGATCCGAAAGCAAAACGGCTCGGCTATTTCGCGCGCAGCTCTCATGAGGTGTGCGACGTTGAAGTTTGCGCGGTGCTCAGTCCAGCGCTGCAGCAAACGCTGGAACGCTTGCGCGAACAAATGCGCGAGGGCACGCTTTCGAAAAAGTTGACCGACATCGAAGCGGTTGCCGGCGACAGCGACGTTTCACTTGCGTCAGGCGCCACGCACTTTCGATCGAAAGAGGTCAGCCGCCGCATCGGCAGCGAGACTTACTACTTTGGCGCGGAAGCGTTTTTTCAAATCAATCACGAACTGCTCGAGTTGTTGTTGGGCGAGGCCGTTGGTGAGGAGGAGGGGAAGACGGCAATCGATCTCTATTCGGGCGTCGGACTTTTCACGTTGCCGCTCGCGCGGAGATTTGATCAGGTCACTGCCGTCGAAGCAAACTCGCGGGCGGTTGATTATGCGCAGCGCAATCTCGACGCAGCCGAACTCTATAACGTTGAGGTTGCCAACCTGAGCGTGGCTGAATGGCTGAAACACTGGCTCGGGTTTGAGCGGCCCGAGTTGCTGTTGCTCGACCCGCCGCGCACCGGCGCAGAAAGCGGTGTGATCGAAGGAATTCTGTCGGTCGCGCCGCAAAAGATTTGCTACGTCTCGTGTGACCCGGCCACCCTGGCGCGCGACTTGAACAAGTTGCTGGCCGGCGGTTATTCGCTTGACTCCATCGTTGGTTTTGATATGTTTCCGCAGACCCATCACGTCGAGACCGTAACGCGCCTGTCGCACAGCGAGTTCTAGAGTCTGAGATCTCAAATTTAAGATTTGAAATCTCAGACTGGCAAATCACCCTGCCGCTTTATTCAAGTAAATAAATGTCAACTCGCAGTCCCGCGGTTGCGGTGGCGGCCTATCCTTTGGCCCAGCTCGCCTGTTCGTTCGCGCTCGGAATTCTCGCCGCTACGTTCCTGACCAATTCGCTTTTATCATTCCGGTTCATTTCGGTTTGGTTGTTTGTAGTCTGCAGCGCACTGATCACGGTCGCCGCGGGCGCGGCCATACTCAAACACAAAGCGCGATTGGCGACCGCACTGGTGTTGTTCGCCACAGTGTTCCTCGGTTCAGCATTCGCAATCGTTAAGAAAAGCAAAGTCCCGCACAATCAAATCAGGCGCTTGTTAGCAGAAGGAACAATCAAGGTCGGCGAGCCGGTTGAACTGACCGGAGTGCTTGAACAAGAGCCAGAACTTGCACCTGAACGATTGTTCCTTCGTCTAAAGGTGCGACGAATTCGAGTTGGAAACACTGAGACGCAAACTTCGGGCGTGGTCATGTTGCTGGCGCGCGTTGCGCAGAAAAGCAATCAACAGGAATTTGCCGCGTTGGAGTTGCACTATGGCGCAACGTTGCGCGTGATCACCAGGCTTGAGCGTGCAGATAGCTTTCGCAATCCCGGTGTGTCTTCGTTCACAGAATATCTTGACCGCCAGGGCTACGACGCCACGGCGTTGGTGAAGAGTCCGCTCTTAATCGAGCGGCTGGAGAACGAACGTGTGCTTCTTCCATTGGCATGGCTGTACGACTGGCGCCTAAAACTTCAAAGGGAAATCGATTCTCATTTCTCAAGAGAAACGGCCGGCGTGCTCGATGCAGCAATGCTTGGCAATCGTTACTTCCTGTCACAATCGACTTCAGAACGGTTTCGCGAAGGCGGCACTTTCCACGTTCTGGTTATCAGCGGACTGCATATTACATTTCTTGGTGGACTCGTTTTTCTGGTTGCGAGACGCTTCACCAAAAATCGCGCACTGCAATTCGTCCTGTCGGCGACTGTGCTGTGGGCATACGCGCTGGCGGTCGGCGCGGAGGCTTCAGTGGTGCGAGCGGCATTGATGTTTACGGTTGTCGTGCTGGCGCCGTTGGTTTCACGTCGTGCATCCTCGTTGAACGCACTGGGCGCTTCGGCACTTGCGCTGCTTGCATGGCGTCCCAACGATCTCCTCGATCCGTCTTTTCAATTAACGTTTGCTTCGGTGGCAGCGATTGTTTTGTTGTCGTGGCCGCTGTTGGAAAAACTCTGCGCGGTTGGCGCCTGGCGGCCGACACGTGAGACGCCCTATCCACCGTCCTGCTCGCTGTGGTTGCGAGACTGCTGCGAAAGTCTCTTCTGGAGTGAACGTCAATGGCAGGCCGAACTCAAGCAAGCTAACTACACCTACAAGCTTCTTAAAGCGCCGTCAGCAAAAATGCTGGGGCGGTTTCATCTGCAATCAGCGCTGCGTTACGCGTTCTCGACCATCGTGGTTTCCGCGAGTGTGCAGCTCGTACTGCTGCCACTGCTGATCATATATTTTCATCGAATGTCCTTTGCTTCGTTACTACTAAACATCGGCGTGAGTCTGATGATGGCGGCGACGGCAATTGTTGCTGTCTTTGCTTTGCTGCTTGCGCAGGTTAGCGCGGTGCTTGCTGATCCATTCATTAGTCTGACGAACGGCCTCAATTGGTTGAATGTTCACAGCGTTGATCCATTCGCGAGAGCCGGCGTTGCCTCAATGCGCTTGCCGGAATACAGCGGTTGGGCCGCAACAATTTACGTTTTGTACTATCTACCGCTTGCCGCGTTGGTGTCCCTGCTATGGCGCTGGCAACCTTTAAGACTTTCAAGTTTCAAAAAGCGATCTGCGCGATGGAACGTGTCGCTTGCTTTGCTGGCTCAGCTGTTGGCGGTTGCAGTTGTCGTGCTTCATCCGTGGAGTGCGCCGCCTCCTGACGGAAGACTTCATGTGGATTTTCTCGATGTTGGCCAGGGTGATTCGGCACTCGTGACCTTGCCGGATGGCGCCACCTTGCTGGTTGACGGCGGTGGCCGTCCGGGGCCTTTTCGACAGGATGCCGCCCTTGAGGAAGAGAGATTTGAACGCGACACGCGCAGCATTGGCGAAGCGGTCGTCTCGGAATTTCTCTGGCAGCGCGGCCTGGACCATGTTGATTACATTCTGGCAACGCACGCCGACGCTGATCACATTGATGGCTTAAATGACGTTGCTCGGAACTTTCGCGTGCGGGCCGCGCTGGTGGCGCGCACGCCAAAAAGCGATCCGGAGTTTGCGCGTTTTTCAGAAACAGTAGCAGCCGAACGAATTCCCATTCAGATCATCGGCGGCGGCGATCAGCTGCGGTTTGGCGACGTCAATATGAGCGTCCTTTGGCCGCGAGCAGAGCAGAACGCGGATCTGCCATCGCAAAACAACGACTCAATTGTTCTTCGCGTTCGGTTGGGCCGGCGATCGTTTTTGCTAACTGGAGACATTGAGGCGCGTGCCGAAGAAGAGTTAGTGCCTCTGGCCAAAATGCTTCGGGCAGATGTCGTGAAAGTCGCACACCATGGCAGCAAGACGTCGTCGACCCCGGGATTCGTTACTGCTACGCAACCACGTTACGCAGTGATCTCAGTTGGGCAAACATCGATCTTTGGGCATCCAAATCCTGAGGTCGTGAAGCGATGGGAAGAGGCCGGCGCGCAGGTACTAAGAACGGGAAACAGCGGCACGATCACGTTCTCGACAAATGGGAACGATCTAAATATGGAAACATTTGTTAAGCAGCAGAAGTGAACCTACAGAAGACTTTCCGTATCGTCGGGCGTGTAGAGGTCGATTTTGGTGCTGCCGGGTTTGTAGGTATGCAGGACGCCGAGCGGCGGCGCGTAGACGTGAATGGTGATGAGGTCCTGTTCACTTACGTCCGGATTACCGAGCTGGTGAATGTCGGGAACGTCGGAACCGGTAACCGCACCGGGCGCGTAATCGCGCGCTGACTTATATTCCAACCCTTTTTCTGCGTCGTAGTTAAAGATCGTTTCCCACAACCTTCCTTCATGAACTTTAACGCCGCCGTGCGAGCCGTTGTGATCGTGTATCGGCGTGCGCTGGCCGGGACGCCAGCACAACACCAGCATCTCGACAAACCCGTTGCGGCAAATGCGATGACGCCAGTAGTTGCCGTCCTTGAATCCGCTGTAAGGTTGCAACTCTTCGGTGGAAATATTCGCAGTCTCAAGCCAATCGTAAATCTGTTTGAGTGAAGGGACGCTCGTTTGAGCCTCGAGAGCGTTCACTAAAGCCGGCAGCGAGAAATCGTTGCGGTCAATTTTCTTGCTTTGTAGATCGTCTGTTGTTTCGACGTGCGTGGACAACTGGTGGCCTCCTTGAATCTCAATGCCCTTATATTCTCAGCGCAGTGCTCCGGTCAAGAGATTTTGCGGTTAATCTTTCGTAACCGCACCGCGCGAAATCAGGATATTGCGAGCGGCATCGCCATTGCCTTGTATCTTCACGTGCCAGACACATGGC
>WNFS01000268.1_pt1 | contig 43340 bp, 43 predicted proteins | sample 5400141 | NCBI WGS metagenome assembly WNFS01 (sample SAMN13153358, study PRJNA577476) | soil metagenome | isolation source: 60 cm saprolite under Madrone tree | place: USA:California | collected 2016-06-14
TCCTGCTCGAAAAGAGCGCGGAGGTGAACGCCAAGGATGACATGGGAAAGACCGCGCTGATCGAAGCGGCTCGTCAGGGCCGTACAGAAACGGTGCGCGCCCTGCTGCAAGGGGGAGCGGATATCACGGTTCGGGATAGGGATGGAGAGACGGCACTTTCCGGGGCGGAAAAACACAACTATTCCGATGTTATTGCCCTGCTCAAATCCCCCCCCGGATTGCAGAGCCAAAAACCGAAGAAACCATCAACGGGCATCCCTGATGCGCCCCCGGCCGTCACTGCACCCACTTCGGCTCCGGTCCCGACCGGAGATGAGGGATTAGAAAAGGAGCTCGCGGCGCAGTCTTTCTATCGCCTGGGGCTCAACATGCGCCTGATGGAGGTTCTGTGGTCGCACCCAGGTGAGCTGGCCGCACGCTGCGCAGTTAACCTTCAGCAGGACCTCCAAAAGGTAGCCGCCCCCAGCGATTTGATGGAACTCGCGAATCGAGCCGCCATCCAGTTGAACTTACGCCCGGAAGAACGTCCTGACTCTGTTCCAATTCTGATCCGTGAACTGCGCGTGCGTTTAGATAAACTTTGCAAGGCGCAGACGGAGGAGCAGTTTTTTTGCGCCGCGGGCGGATTCACCTACGACCTCAGCCTCTTCGGCGAGGATGTGAAAGATCCCGGCAACGCCAAGGTGAGTATCGAAGATGGTCGGCGCAAGACTCTGCTACTCGCCAGCGCCCTGGCCGCGCAGTGTTCGGCGACCGCGGGATGCAAAGAGCGTGCCCTGTTGTATTTTTCAGCGGTAATCAACATCCTCAAAAAAGAGCAACTTGGCCCCGCGGATGGGTCTCTGCTCGTAACCGTCTCGGAAAACATCGGTAAAGCACTTAGCAGCGATGAACGGTGACTCCAAGCGAGCCGTTTCCGGGGAACCTGGCGGCATCCCCTTCCAGGAATTGATCGACAAACTGATCCATCTCGCTTTCGAGCGGCGCACCGAGGCTCGGGAACGTTTACTTCTCACTCTAGCAACCACGGGCGGCTCGCACCCCGCCGCCTTTTACTCTAACGCGTGGACTCTGCTAGGATTTTATGGTTGCTGCAGAGGCAGGGATGGCGCCGAAGCAACGGCACATTTCACTCTCATGCTCGCAGGGCAGGAGACTACCGAATGACACTTCTCGATCCACCTGCCGATAAACCAGCCAATTCCCGAGCCATGGCCTTCACTGTCGCGGCGCTGGCGCTGGTCGCGATTGTGACGCTGTGGTATACCTTCCGCTACTATCCAGAACAAAAGGCGGCGGAACATTTCTTCGATGCCTTGGTCGCGGGCGACACGGCTAAGGCCTATCAACTCTGGAAGCCTGGCCAGAGCTATGCGATGAAGGATTTTCTCGCCGACTGGGGACCCCAGGGCTACTACGGCCCGGTGAAGAGCTACAAGGTTATCCATGCCAAAGCACCGGGAGGCTCGAATGCCATTTCTGTTTCGGTGGAGATAAGTCCTTTTTCGCCGATGCCGGAGATTTCCGACGTGGAAAAAAGCCGCAAGACGAGAGTCGTCGAAATTTGGGTATTGGCCGCGGACAAATCGTTCAGCTTCCCGGTTCCCGGGTCCTAAGCGCTCCCGCGAAAAAATACCTTGGCCCCGGCTACCGGTGCATGTCGTCAAGCGCGTGATGGAGTTCCTGCGGGCTGACGCTGGCGGTGCCCAGTTTGCCCACGACGACGCCAGCGGCGGTATTGGCGAGCATTGCAGCTTCGGCGAGCGGCGCCCCCGCCGCGGCCGCCAGAGCCAGAACGCTGAGAACGGTGTCCCCAGCCCCGGTGACGTCGAAGACCTGCCTGCCGGATGCGCCGCGCTCGATACCCGGCTGGCCCACACGCGCGTAGGTCACTTCAAAACTCGTCGCCGGAACGTGCAGATGGCGGGGCCAGGATTCCTCAAATACGCTCATTCCCTTTTCGCCGCGCGTGATCACCACCGCGCCACAGCCGAAATGCGCGAGCAGCGCGCGTCCCGCTTCTTCCACCGATTTCTCGTCGGCGAGCGAACGCGTGACGTAGAAACCTGCCTCTTTGGCATTGCAAACGATGGCCCGCGCGCCACGATACGCGTATAGCCGGGATGTCTTTGGCTTTACGAAAACGGGAACGTGTAATTGATGTGCGGCGCTCAAAACACGGTCGGCAAAATCATCGGTGATCAGACCTTTGTCGTAGTCGGAAAGCACCAGTGCGTCAAGTTTCTTGAGCGCGGTAAGAACCAAGCGTACGAGTTTTTCCTGGATTTCAGCGCGGAGTGGCTCGCGGCGCTCGTGATCGACGCGAACCACCTGCTGGTGCCGCGCGATGATTCGCGTTTTCACCGTGGTGACGCGTTTTGAATCGACGATGATGCCTTTGTCTGCCATGCCCGCGCCGCGAAGGCATTCTTGCAGGGCGCGGCCGGGCTCGTCATTTCCGATAACCCCGAACGCTTCCACGCGCGCGCCGAGGGTAACTATATTTGCGGCGACGTTTCCCGACCCGCCGAGGCATTCACTCTGTTCAACGAAATCCACGACGGGAACGGCCGCTTCGGGCGACAGTCGCGAGGCCGTGCCCCAAAGGTAGCGGTCCAACATGAGATCACCGAGCACGCCGATGCGCTTACCGCGCAGGCGTGGGATCAATCGCTTCAAGCGGGGAACGGCATCGGCAATGTTCGTGGACATGCGGGCTCTTGGATCCTGGTGTTTCTCGATCGGCTATTCCTCAGTGATTTTCGCTTCTTCCGGCAGCATGACGGGAATTTCATCGCGCACCGGATAGACTCGGCGGCAGGAGACGCACTTCAGGCCTGACCCGTCGCTCAGCAGTTCCACGCGCGTTTTGCAAACCGGACAAACCAGAATATCGATAGCGTATTTCGGGATGGCCATTGGTCTCTCCGTCCGGCATTCCAGCGTTCGATGGTGTGAATTGGCACTGTACCAAACGCCGTCGCGCAGGAGCAACTACGCGCGATCAGGCCATGCGCTCGGCCGATGAAAATATCGTGGCGGTGACTCCCGGGACGCACTGACGCGTAATCGCCTTGACCCTGCACTACACCGGGCGTAGCGTCTTCTTATCGCCTGCGGAAAACCGGAGTCACACATGAACCTTCCTCTGAAACTCGGTGTGCCGAATGGACCGTTCCCCGCGCTCCAAAAATTCTCCGTGGTAACTGCATGCACCCCCGGTTTTGGGCGCTATCAAAGGATGTTTTGCGGCCTGCTGGCGATGACCTGGCCGCTCGCGGCAGCTTTCTCCCAATCGCCTTCCTCCCCGCAGCACTCCTCTTCGTCTTGGCAACAATCACCGTCGCAACAATCATCGGCCCAGGCTCAGCCCGCGCCCCCCGGCCAGCCGCCCCAAAAAGAAGACTCGCTCGCAGAGGCGGCGCGCAAAGCCAAAGCGAAGAAGCCAAGGGCCGCGAAGGGCAAGGTGTACACCGAGGATGATTTGTCCGGGATGAAAGGCCCCGGCGTATCCGTTGTGGGGGAAGCCCCCAAGAAGGGTGCGCAGCGCGGGCGGCCAACGGACCCGAATGGAGATGGGGGAGAGAACAACGAAGAATACTGGCGTGGGCGCGCGCAGGAGATTCTGGGCCAGATTGCCGCCGCGGACGAAGCCATGACGAGAATGAAGGACGACATCAAGAAGTACGGAAACGGCGGTTTTGACGTGACCACCGGGATGAAAGACAACATCGCCTACATCAATGACAGGAACGGCCAGTTGAAAGATTTGGAGAAGCGCAAAGTGGATCTGCAAAAGCAGCTGGACGAACTGCAAGACGAAGGTCGCAAAGCGGGGGCGCCGGCGTCCTGGTTCCGGTGAACGCTTAGAGGCGTGAGTCGATGGCCCGGAGACCAGTGGAACGCACCTTTCCGCTCCGCGCGGGCAGATAAAACTTTTGTGCAAGAATAACGACCGAGACCAAAACTGCCCCTCGGACCAGTAGTTTTTGGAACGGCAAACGCGGTAAGCTGACGGCGATTGCTGGTTTGAATCCCTGCCTGTGGGAGAGCAACCCGTGTATTGCGACCGCTGTGGACTAAACTTTCTGCCCAAACAGTCCGTATGCACTCGATGTAAAAGAGTGCCAACGCGGTATTGGTTCCAGTTCATGAGTTTGATGACGATTTTTGTGGCCGTGCTTTGCAACACGGTCCTGGGGCTGTTCCTGTTGCCACGGCTGGCGATGGCGAACCATGGGCGCGTTTTGTTTCGGGGATGGTACTGGTTCAACCAGAGAGCGGCCATGTATGGCTGGGTGCCACTGGCGATCGGTCTGCTGGCCTGGGATTACTTCGTATGGAAAGAGGCCCGGCCAAAGGTCAAAGGCTGGTTCACGCGTAAATTGCTGACATTCTCGCTGGCGGCGGGCGTAGCGCCGCTGTTGCCCTGGTGGATTCCAGCGGGCCAACCTCCCTCCCAGTTCTTCGATATGATCGGCAGGCACCCCGGCGTGCCAGTGATGCTGGCATGGAGCGTCGTGCTTTTCGTTACCATTCTTCTCTGTGTTGATCCCGAATCGCGCGACTATCTGCTGGGCCACGGGAGAACGTTGAGCCTGGTCAGCACCGCGATGCTCTTGCTGGTTCTGACCATGACGGTGGTCGGGTGGTCGCTGACATACTGAGCAAACTGATCTTTCCGTTGGCTTTCCCCACAACACTCTCTGCAGCACGATTCTTACGGGCCGTTTCGGTCGATGAAAGTGATGACCACACGGCTGAATTCTTCGGGTTTCTCCAAATACATCAAATGACCAGCATCAGTGATGACCACTCGTCTTGAGCCAGCTATGCCTGCTTCGATGGCACCGGCGTGGGCATGTACGTCAGGAATATCCGCATCACCAACGAGGATGAGCGTGGGAACGCGAATTTCCTTTAGGCGATGCAACGCGGGCTGGGTTGGACGCGCGTAATCCGAGTGAGTCATGTCCTGCGGATTGGCAGTGAGCAAGTCGAGCAGGCGCTTCTGGGCGGCGGCATGGCCGGGGGCGAGCAGGTACTTGTCTTTGGCCCAGTTCGCTAGGCCGCTCGGGACGTCATTTTTCTCGAAGGGCTGGGAATTGCTGATGCCACGGTTGAGGAAGTGGTCGGTGTAAGGAAAACCGCCTACCACCGCACCCACCAGGACGAGCTGGCGGACCAGCGCGGGATATTGCAAAGTGAAATCGATGGATAGTTCGCCGCCGTGGGAGCTGCCGACGACGATGGCGTGACTCACTTTTCGATTGCGGAGGAGCGCAGCGAGATCTTCCGTTTCCGCATACCAGTTGGTCGAGGCCGGAGTGCGGCCGTACCCGCGGCGGTCGTAGCGGATGGTATGGAATCGTTTGCAGAAGGTGGGCCAAACGTCGTCCCACACGGCGGAGTGAGCGATGCCGTGATGGATGAGAATGACGGCGTCGGAACCAGTTCCGCATTCTTCGTAGTAGAGCTTCCCGCCCTCAACATCTACAAATGCCCCAGGTACGGGCTGAGAGGCGGCAGGGGCGCTTTGCGGCAAAGCTTGGCGCCAGGCGTTCAGACTGGAGGCGGGATGGGCATTGACATCCTCGCCCTCCTGAAGGAAGGGGATTCCTAGCCATGCCTAAGGCTCAACAAGAGTCTTCAGCACATTTACCGACGACCGATTCCTAGGTCTGCCCGTTCCCAGATACGAGATTCACCGGATTGTCCCGACGCTTGCCGTCGCGTACATAACCTCACTTGCGCCTGCTTCCTCGAGAGTCGCAGGGACAGTCATTCAATGTCTGTGCGAGAAGGCCATCCTCGCAGGGAGCGAGAAATAGGTTGAGGTCTCGACTACGAAAGAGGTTCGTCGGGTACTTGGCGCAATCGACTGGGGATCACGCAAGGAGAATCTCATGATCAAGAAAATGCCCAGGCCCCTTTTCCTCGGATGCGCGCTAACAAGTCTGGTTATCGGCCCCGTCTTTGATTTCGCCCGCGGCGCACCGTCAACGCTGCAGAGCGTCAACAGAGGGATTTTCGCCACGCTGGCCACCGACTGCACGATATATGCTGCCGCGAACGGGAACGACGCCAACGATGGAACCAAGCATGCGGACGGATCCATTTACCCAAAAACGCTGTATGGTGCGGCGGCATCTACGGTGCCGGGTTCGGTAGTTTGCCTGCTCGGCGGCAGGTATGAGTTGCCTTACGCATTCGTGCCTCCGTACGGCGGCAGCTCCTCGTCCTGGATCACCTATAAGAATTATGGCGATGGCGATGTGCTCCTGGTGTGGACGGGCGGTTTCAGCGCCGCGCCGATGATTAACATAGTTTCGACGGCCGGCTCTCCCACTCGCTATTTGCAATTCATGGGACTCACGCTGGACGGCCAGGGGACAGCGCTTGATGGTTTTTTCTGCAGAGGAACCTCCGCGGTGCGGTTCTACGGCAACGTCATCAGCAACACTGGGGGTTCCGGCATAGGGACGGAGAACTGCGATTACGTCACCGCCGATCACAATATCATCGCCCACAACGGCTACATCCCGGCCGGCGCCGATCCGAATATCGCCCAGTATTACAGCTGGACCAGCGGGATTTCGTTCAATGTCAACGAGTGCTCCAGCTCTTATGATGGATTGCATCTGATTGTCTCCAACAACATCGTTGTCGGGGAAGTGGACCAAAGCCCGAATCACAGGGACGTCAACGGCAGGCACACCGACGGTGGAGGGATCATCCTCGACTATGACACCGATACCGCTCCTCCAGTCGTTTCCTGTCCCTACCCGCCGGGAGCACTGATCGTTAACAACGTAGTTTATGGCAATGGTGGCCAATGTATCGCCGCCAATCAAGTTTCAAATTTCTGGGTGGTGAACAATACCTGCTATAAGAACGATTTAGACCTTTCCGCGGAGCCCAGTATTGGTGAGTTTGACTCGCAGAACTCAACGAATGGTCACTTCGTGAATAACATAAGTGTTGCCTGGCAGCCGACTCATCCCGCGTACGTGCAGGCCGGTACAAATTCCAACGTCTATTACTTCAAGAATCTTTATTTCGGGAGTTCCTGCAACTTTGCCTGCTCGGATGCAACACAGTGGTTCTCTGGCGATCCCGTGCTTGCCAATACGCCTTATTTTGATGGCGCGGCGAGCGCGGATGGGCAGTACAAGACAGCACGTCCGCCCTCGGCGGGAACGCCAACCGACCACGCTTCAGCAGCACAAAGATGCCCGGGTATGGTTCCTACTTGCGGTATCGTCAGCGGGTTCGGGCCCGCTTCCTCGAACAGCCCTGCCTACAACGCCGGGATCGACCCCACAACCGACAGTTTTTTGTCAGCGCGGATGTCGGCAAACCTCAAGGCCGAAATGCAATCCTACATATACGCAGACATCAATGGCAGAACGCGTACCGCCGGCGTTAATTGGGACTTGGGGGCCTTGGCACACAGGGTTGACTGACGGCCCTTGAGATTTCCTTGTCCACGCAGGTGAGGCCGCAATCCACGGCAGTACTGCACTCTTCAAATTCGGACATGCGGCCTTTGGAAACGCACCCCTAGAGCCCCGGCGGTCAGGGCGGGGTCTTCTGTTGCTCGGGAATCCCGGCGCAGGATTGTTTCACCGTGCCCGCAATGGTAGTGCGTATGCTAACGGCATGGGATTATGATTGTCCTAGCGCATAGGAGGGTGCAGGCCATGAGCACACCAGTCACACGCGGCGCAGTTCTCTTGCTCCTCGCCTTGCCGGCAGCGAAGCTCTTCCCTGCCCATGGCGATGCACGATCAGGCTCGCAGGCAAAAACGGTTGTCGCAGACGAGCATCGGGAACGCTTGCTCGCCGCGGGAAAGATCCTCTTCGTTGATCGCTGTGCAAAATGCCATGCCGAGCGCGGAGACAAACCTCTGACGAGCGGCCTCCCCCTTAACCAGCGAGAACTATCCGAAGAAGAAATCGCACGGGCGGTCTCAGGCCGCCTCAAGAATGCACCCGACGAAGACAAACGCGCGGTGGTCCTCTACATTAGCAGCCTCATGAAGAGAAAGTGATGGCGTGTTCAGCCGGACACGTCCGTTAGTGGTTGTGCTGCCTGGATTGCAGAGACTAGGACCACGGGCCGCAGAAATCAAGAGGCGTTATATGCCTGTCCCCGGCCTAAAAACGCCGAGGCGGGAATGTATCCTAGAAAGGATCCCCTGTACCGCAATATAGGATTACACTACTTGTCAGCCAACACGGTCAATCTAAACTATTGCCTCCGTTGGCTAGAATTGGGAAGCAAGAGTGTTGGGCATTCCAGTGGTAGACGTTGGCTTCTTGGCTCTGGCCGTTAGGTCTGGCTTTCAGAACCCTGCCGGAGGCGCACCATGGCGTGGCCGAAAAGAACCGAGCCGGTCGAGAATTTAAGCGAGCAAGGCAGTTACGGCGATACGCAGCGGAAGAATCCTCGCCTGAAGAGTTTCGACGCGAGAATTGAGAAGCGCGTCCCTCTTCCAGTGCAGGTCTACCTCGCCAGTTTGGCAGAGCCCCGGGCTCGCGAACGGACGGTCACAGAAGATGTCAGTCCGCACGGCGCTCGAGTGCTCACCAGTCGATACTGGCAGGCGGGGGAAGTGCCGCTGCTTACGTCCTTGATTGGCGAATACCCCAAGCACGCGCGAATCGTCTATTGTGTTCCGCAGCCGAACGGTGGCTATTGTGTGGGCATCAACTTCGAGGGATGTACATTCAAGTGGTCCGCATGATTCCGTGCGCCGTGAGGGCCTCCGGCCCACATCGCCTTGCACATTCCTGATGGGCGACAGTGAAGAAAAACCGAGCGAAATTGGCCGGCCATCCGCCTTTGGCATAAATGGACAAGGTGGTTTCGAAGGCAGCCCGCTCAGCGCTGTTTCTTGAGTTCGTTCTGCGCGATACGCGCCTTCACCACCTTTTTCACAAGCGCGGCGGAGAGAGGCTTATCCACCGGAAAGCGGATGGTCCCTTTGGAGGTTTCCAAGCCCTGGAGATCATTTTCGAACCGCTCCAACACGGACGAACTCATGGGAAAGAAACTGCAATGATTCGGAAACGCGGCAAAGCCCACCAGCGGTCCTTTGTACCTGAACGTGGGAATCCGATAGCTGATGGCCTCGGTGGCCTCCGGCGGCACAGCAGAACGAATCACCGCGCGAATCCTCGTCAAGGTGCTACGAGCAGGTTCTGGGACGGCGGCGAGGTATTCGTCCGTGTTCTTCTTAGCGACGTTGTGTTTCGTAGCCGAACCGGAATTCGCTTTTTTCATAGGGCCATCCTATAACGATCTTCCCATCAGAAAAAATTGTTGCATGGCATCAGCAATGGCTTTGGGAGCCATAAGAACCGCGGCATGGTTGCGGCCTTCGAGGGAACGGTACTGGGCGATGGGAAGCGTCTCGGTGAGGGCCTTGGCGCCATGGTGAAAAAACTCCTCGCTCTGACCTCCTACCACCACTAGAGTCGGTGCCGTAGTGGCGGCCCATCGCTTGACCGGTAATGGTTGGCCTTCTTGAGTCCCCGACAGAATCGCGAGGTCATAGGGCAGCGTGTGCGCCATACCGGTCATTTTTGACCAACCCGGCATCAGCAGCCGCATCATCGTGACCGCAAAGGGCGGAATCCCCATACCCTTGGTGAAGAAGAGCTTAACGGCATCGTTAGGATGGCCTTCCGACACCATCTCGGTGATCTGGTTGCCAAAATCAGCCGGCATTGGCGGACGGCTGTCGTCGACGATGAAGGGCGGCTCATACAGGAACAGCTTCTGCACCTTGCCCCCTAGCTCGCTTGCGGCTTCCAATGCTAGAACCGCGCCAGAGGATACGCCGAACACGAAGGCCGATCCGCCGGTGGCATCGATCAGAGCTTCGATATCTTCAACCTCACGTTCCACGGCGTACGGCTGAGTATCCGTGCTTTTGCCCCGGCCGCGGCGGTCGTAGTTGATGACCGTGAAGTGCTCAGCCAAGTGCTTGGCCAGCCATCTAGTGCCACTTCTGTCTGCCAAAGCGCCCGTCACCAGGATGACCACCGGCCCGGCGCCTGTCTGTTCAAATGCGACGAGCGTGCCATCTTTGGACGTTACGGTTTTTTGTTTTGCATCGATATCCGTCCTGTTCAGCGCACTGTTGGCGACGATATAGAGACTGAGATAAAGAATAACGAGGATCGCGAGCAGGCCCGTAAGCACGGCGCCGATGCGTCGAAGAGTGCGACGGGGACGGTGCGCTTCGCTCATGACCCGCTTGCTCCCCGTTCCTTCCAGCGCATCCGCAGACGCCAACAACTCAGCGAGCTTGTCGTAGCACTCCGCCGCGCCGTGCTCCATGCCGGACTTGATCACCGCGTCGCGAATCTCCTGCGACTGGTACAGCACCGTGATTGTAAGCGTCGTTCTTCCGCGGTCCTCGACCAGGACCAAGGTATTGAGCGATTCGCCCGGGTAATCGTCAAACGACTCGGTGCTCACGAGGCGCTCCGGCGGCACGATCTCCTGGTAAACGCCGCGCATCCCCATGTCCCTGCCGTCGGGGCCCCGCAACACGGAGCGCCACCCGCCGCCCACTTTCAGATCGATCTCGCAGACCGCCAGCGACCAGCCTCGCGGCCCAAACCAACGCTTGAACAGCTCGGGCTTGGTCAAAGCGTCGAAGACCAGGCGGCGCGGAGCGTCGAAGACACGGGTCATCACCACCTCCCGCTCCGTGGGCGTAGTTACTTTCAATGTTCCGGTATTTTTCATCGGTGATCTCCTTCATCGCTTCGTGTGTCCACGTTTCTTCTCCTGATCAGCCGTCAACGCGCACGCGCAACTGCATCACGCCGAGTTGGCCGCCGACCCAAGCTTGCGGCATGGCCAGCACGATGAGCGCGAGCGGATACCAGTGAGGCCCGAAGGCCGGTCCTTTGTTCCACGTTAAGATGGCGCCCAGAGTGCCCGCCGCAAGGCCCAACACTCCGCCCACCAATGCGTGCGCCATGGGCCGGTCGGGCGCGAGCCGGGCAATTACGTAACTGGCGGCGACTCCATAGATAGCGCGATAAACGGTGGCAAGCACGAGGGGCCCGTCGAAGCCCAGCATCGACTGGCCCCATGGTGGGAAGACACCGATGATGTGCAGCACGATGTCGGTGCCGAGGGAGAGGACGATGCCCACAACCACGCCGGCAAGAATGGCGCCAATGCTTCGACCAATACGACGGGGAGGTTGTGTTTCGCTCATGACGGGCTCGCTCCTTTCTCCGTGACAGGAGTCGCCAGCGATGCCAGCAGCCCGACGAGCCGGTCGTAGCTCGCGGCGACCCCCCGCTCCATGCCGGACTTCAGGACAGCGTCGCGAGCCTCTGACGACACGTAGAGGATGGTAGTAGTCATCGTGGTCCTGCCGTCCCGTTCGACCAGGGTGGTGGTGATCAGCGACTCGCCTGGGTACCAGGCCTCGTCGAACAACTCGGTATAGATGAGCCGCTCTTGCGGCACGATCTCGCGGTAGACACCGCCCATCCCCATTTCTTTTCCGCTGCTGTGACGCCAGACGTAACGATAGGCGCCGCCCACTCGCAGATCAATCTCGCAGACCGGCATCGACCAGCCCGGCGGTCCCAGTAACCACTGCTTGACCAGTTCGGGCTTGGTGAAGGCGTCGAAGACCAAGGTGCGCCGAGCATCGAAGACGCGTGTCATGACGATCTCCCGGTCGCTGCCGGTCGTCAGTTTCAAAGTTCCTGTGTCCTTCATCGGTGAACTCCTTGATCATTTGGTGCGCGCACTTTTTTTCTCCTTGCTGACGCGGTGCTTTGAGTTTTTCCGCCAGGCTCGTCCTGCTAGGCAGGAGTCAGGAGAGTCTAGGCCAACCCAGAGGTTCACGGTATGCCATTCTTCACGGCCACAGGACTTGAGGTAGCAAAGGAGCTGAGTGCGGTACGCGGCGTAACCGCTGAGCACCAAGTTCACTAGCAGCGACCTGCGCGTGGATGTAGTGCCGAACATGTCGATTTCGCTGCGGAAATCGGCAACGGTCCATGCGCTCAACAGACGAACGTATTCGTCAGATTGTCTTTGGATGGCGGAGATGGCCTGAAGGAAGTTCATCGTTTTCGCTGCGTCTTCTTCGTGCTGCAGAGAAGCAATTACTTCTTCCTTGGTTAGGACCATGGCGATCTCCTCTGCCGCTTCGTCGGTCGACGCTTCTTCTCGCCGGTTTTCAGCTCCTCGAGAAGGGTGTCCAGGCGCTGGAAGTTGTCCTCCCAAAGACTCCGGTACCTCTCCAGCCACACCTCAAGCTCCTGGAGTGGCGCGGGCCGCAAGGCATAAATTCGGCGTTGCGCGTCCACGCGAAATTCAACCAGTCCGGCATCACCGAGCACCCGCAGGTGTTTGGAGACTTGCGGTTGGCGGAGACGCAACCGCTGGACCATGTCCCCGACGGGCCGTGGACCGTGGCGCAAGAGTTCGACGATTTGAAAACGGCTGGGCTCGGCCAGCGCTCTGAGTGTTGCCATCATGGCGAATCGGAATATGCCTCAAGGCGAATATTCTTGTCAAGACATATTCTTGTCAGGGAATATAGAGCAGCGGTGAGCTAAAATTGCAGCACGCGCCGGCTAAGCCATATTGGCAACAGCGGCGGCGGACAAAATGCGAGTCGCCATCGTATCGGACCTTCATGGCAATCGGCGCGCCTTCGAGGCCGTTCTCGATGACCTGCAGCAGGTTGCACCCGACCTCATTCTCCATGGCGGCGATTTGGCTGCCGGTGGAGCGCACCCGGCGGACACCATCGACCGGGTCCGCTCGCTGGGGTGGCCCGGGGTCCGTGGAAATACCGATGAGATGCTTTGGTCCCCGGAATCTCTGGCCGAATATGCCGCCGCCAACCCGAAGATCGAGCGACTGCTTGCCATGGTCCAAGAAACGATTGTCCCGACACTCGCGAGTATCGGTGAAGAACGCCTGCAGTGGCTCGAAGGACTTCCTGCGATGTACTCCCAGGAAGGCTTTAGCCTGGTGCACGCCAGTCCAAATGACCTCTGGCGGGCTCCCATGGCCAACGCCAGCGATGAGGAATTACAAACTACCTATGCGTCTCTTGGCGCTCCAATCGTGGTCTACGGACATATTCATTGTCCCTACGTACGGCGGCTGCACAGATTGACCGTAGCGAATACCGGCAGCGTCAGCCAATCCTATGACGGAGATCGACGTGCGTCCTATCTGCTGATGGACGGAGAGAGTATGGCCATTCGCCGGGTGGAGTACGATGTAGAGAGCGAAGCGAGAGAGCTGTCGCGTTCGGGGCTTCCGCATGCCGACTGGCTGGCGCGGATTCTGCTGGCCGGAAAATACTGTCCCCCCGAGTAGATACCACGCCTGAAATGGGGTCAAAAAAATGAAATTGGAAAAGGGAGAAGGGCAAGACCCAAGATTGGCCACGGGACCCCTGGCATGCGCACACCTTCTGTGGACCGGGCCAGCCCGGCCCCGACAATGAGCATGGCGCCTCTGCTCTCCGCTGCGTTTTAGCTTAGGCGGGAAGGATTGCCAAGGAAAGGAAACGATTTAAGGGAGCTTGGGGGAAAAGTCCGTCAAAAGGAGAAAGGTGGAATCCACCTTCTCAACCAGCTTCCCGTTGGCTTCTGACGTATCGCGCACCCGACGCCACTCGGGATCATCGCCGAAGGCCTTCCAGTTGACGGCTGCGGCATCGCGGCTCGGATGCGCCAGGATGTAGACGAGAGTTTTGCCTTTGAGGGGTTCCTCCGTGGGTGTCCAGTACGCCACGTTTTTCATGCCATGCTTCTCGAAAAGCTTCATGGTGTGTTCGCGGAAGCGGCTCAGCAAGTCGTCCAGCTTGCCTTCGTACGTGTGATAGGCGCGGAGTTCGTAGATCGGAGACTGTCCGGAGCCTGACTTCTCTTGATCGGAGGTAAACCAGGCCGCTGTGGGGAGGAACGCTACTGCCGGAAGCGAGTGAAGCAATGTGCGTCTTTTCATGGCAGCGATTCTAGCAGAGGTTGTAGGTGATGGGCAGGGTCTCGGTACGACCTGGCAGATTCGTTCCACGCGGCAGGAGAGGCGGGATGGGTGTCGGGCTGAACCGGTGTGAATCCAGGAGGGGGAAAATCACCAGTCAATTCCCTAGGCTTTTTTTGAAATCATGGTGCCCGGCAATGCGGGGTTACCTGTCCCGTTGGTCAGGATACTGCTAAGGGGCACGTTTCGGTGGAAACCTTGCGGGCCAAGCGCCACCGCGTTCCAATGGGATTACTATGAGAAGCACCAAAAGGCCGTTCCTTTTCGCTTTTTTGCTGACCTGCGCGTTCTGCGGGCCGTCGTTTGGCCAGCAACGAGTTTTCAATTGGCTCCCCGCCAATGATGAGAGCGTGCGGCTGGATCCTGCGAACTATCATACCGGGCGGACGTATCACCCGAGTGCGAATGGCGGCAACATCCACGTGGATATCAAGGCGGAAAAACCCATCACCATATTCCTGACCTCGGCGGAGGGATGGAACCAGGCGCTGCAGCATCCCGAAGGCCTCGGCAACCTGCAGTCACTGTGCACGCGGGAGCATGTGATGGAAACCACGTATGTCTGCGACCTGCCGCCGGAAGCAATGACGCTGGTCATCCGTGACGAGCGAAACAGCCTCGATCCAGCGGTCTTTGCCGGACTCGGCGCGGTGCTAGATTCGCACGATAAAGCCGAGCGCGCCGTTGGAGTGGGGATCGCGACGGTATTGACGGGTCAAGGTTACGTCTCCCGTCGTTTCACCTCACCGAACGACGTGCACATCCAATACTTCCGCTGGGACTGCGTGGAAAACTGCATCCAGCCGGAGTATCAGTGGATTCGACAGATCAAAGAGAAGTATGAGCTCACGTCGTTCCTGAAGGTTTATGGAGGGTTTACGCCGGACCATGACGGGGAGCAAGTGAGCATCAAAATCAAATCGCCGGTTCCCATGGTGGTGGCCATACTGCCGTCGGAAATCGCCAACCAATTGCATGCCAAGCCGGAAATGTTTGAGTCCGCGCTGGAGAAAAACGCTTGCCAGCAACGCGGCGTTCAGTCTTTGCAGTTCCAGTGTACCTTCAATGCAGGCGACGGCCCGCAGTCGCTCATCGTCGTACCGGAATCGACCGCCAGCGTCCCGAATCACAAGAAAGCCGAAATCGAGATGCTGGCGGTGAAGTGCGTCGCCAATTGCGCCTTGCTCGAAAGCAAACGATAGAGAGCTGAGACCTCTTTCTTTCTAGCGGTTTCTCTCTGGATTTCACGCCTGAAGAGCAAAATCATCTCAGTTTGCCTGTGCGCGATTGCGGCTTGGCGTGCGGCATTGCGCCTTTTCCTGAGGCCCCCAACTTGCTGGAACGAGCGTTTGGTTACAATCCCAAGCAAGGAGAGAATTCCACGAGAGTGCCAGGAGTGCTTGCCGTATTTTTGGTGTGCCTGCAGTCACTCTGGCCCCAGTTCCAACGAAAAGGAACAACCCCAGGGGCCAGCGTGACTGCGGCATCGGGACAATGAGTTACGCCGTCCTCTTTGACCGGTTTCCCACATCATTTTGATGGCCAGTCAAAATCTGCGCTCCGAAAAGCGCGTAAGGCGCACCCGGCTGTCGCTGATCGTTGTGCCGGATTCCCAGCGAGCGTCGCGAATACAAGAAAGCAGAAATCGAGATGCTGGCGGTGAGACCCACCCCGAATTGCGCCGCCGGAGTGCCAGTGTTCGCTTTCCATTTCTGATCGGTTTCCCCGCGGTCTGTTCAAATCTTATTTACAATCCAAATTCTGATGCGGACATCAAGAATGCGGCCCGCAGAACCTCTGAAGCCCGTTGCCTCTCTGGCCTAAATCTGGCACGGGCAAGCTTCCCCTTGAAGTAATCCGCGGGCCAACAGCAAGCGTCCTGCGCCTCCCCGACCAAGTATTGAGTAGCTCCAAACACAGGCATAGGCAATATACCTGATGCCAAACGGGGTTTTCGCTGGATTGAACTGTGTTTGCCCAGGTGCTAAAAGCATTCGCGAATGCGGCGCGTAATGAAGTTCCGCATTTGCGGGAACCAGCCGTGGCGTGTACTGCATCCCAATAAGAAGCCCTACGCCCTCTGTGATCCTATGAGAATTGCCAGCAAGATCGTACTTTGTCTTTTGTTCTGCGCTGCACGTGCATGGGCGCAATTACCGGTTCCGGCTGGGGTCGGACCGGCGATGGATGCAAGCCTAGGGTATTCCTACTTGCGAAGCACTACCCCGTTGTCGGCCGGGATCGGTTTCCACGGCGTGGACGCCAGCTTGACGGAAGCTATAACTCCCCGTTTTAGCGTTAGGGAGGACTGGGGCTACCTGCGTGCGCCCAACGCGCCTGGCACCAGGTATCACAGCGATGTTCTAAGCTACCTCGTTGGCCCAGTGTTCTATCCCCGGAGAGACCGGCGTCTGGTTACCTATGTTCATGCATTATTGGGAGGCGCCAAGGTCACGGGCGGTGTGCCCTTCGGCGGCGCAGTCGGGAAAGGATACGTCTACGATTTTTCGTGGGCCTTCGGTGGCGGGTACGAATACTGGTTCTCTAACTCTACGGCCCTGCGAGTCGGCATTGACGCTCTGCACACCTCTTTCTTCAACGCGTCGGGAACGATTCAAGGACGATACGATATCCGGCCGGTCCTCGGCGTGGTCCGCTATTTCGAAAGGCGAAAGAGGTGAGGCCCGAGGGCGCTACAGGTCCTTGGACCGCCGGAAGGAGCGGACGACGACGGCGACGTCTTGGTGTTGGCCGTCGACGGCGTAGTTGAGGCGGCGGATGTCGGAGGCGGAGAGTTTGCCGGCTAGATCGGCAAGCGCGGCACGGAGTTGGGGGAAACGCGCGAGGGTGGATTGGCGGACGACGGGGACAGCATCGTAAGGCGGGAAATAGTGGCGATCGTCGGCCAGAGCGACAAGGCCAAGGGAGTCAATCAGGCCGTCGGTGGAGTTGCCGGCGACGATGTCCACTTGATGATCGACGAGCGCGCGGTAGATGAGGCCGAGGTCCATGACTCTGGGGGATGCAGCGAAATGGAGACTATAGCGATCGCTCCAGCCGCGGAAACCGTCCTGGCGCTCGAGGAATTCGTAGCCCACGCCGACGCGCCATTTGCCGGCCATGGGCGCGATATCGGAGATGGTGCGAAGGTGTAGATTTTTCGCGTCGTCGCCGCGGATGACCATGGCGAAGGTATTTTCAAAGCCGAGGGGTTCGGTAAGTTCGAGGTGGAAGCCATCGGAGTACAGCTGTTTGACGCGATGGTAGACGGCGGCGGAATCGCCTGGTGGTAATTCATTCAAGACGGCAGTGAGGGCGGTGCCGGTGTATTCGACGTAGAGGTCGAGTTCGCCGGCTCGGAGGGCTTTGTGGACCAGCAGCGTGCCGCCGAGGTTGGTTTTGCGTTCGACGGGGATGCTGGTGCGGGCTTCGATGTGCTGGGCGAGGAGCTCGGCGAGGATGACTTGCTCAGTGAAGAATTTGGAGCCGATGGTGATTTTGGTTTGAGGAGGTTTGTTACAAGCGGAAACGAAGTAAAGGAAGGTCAGGAGACAAAGGAAGTAAACGAATCGGAGCGGGGCGCGGAGCATGTTAGCGGGAAGTTCTCATGGGTAAAGAGAAGAAAGAATCTAACACAGAGAACACACCAAGACACTCCAGAAGAGGAGGGGAATAATCTAAGGCGGAAACGCACAAACGCGCAGAGAAAACGCGGAGAAGATGGCGACTAGAAAAAACGAGGAGGATGTGTTCGCTTCGCCGGCAATGGCGAGTAGCTTGGTTATAGAGTTATTCAATAGACCTTGAGACGGCGCTCGAGGAGGCCGAGGAGGAAATCGGCGAGCAGGGCGAGGAGCGCGGCGGGGATGGCGCCCGCGAGGATGAGAGCATCACTGACGAGGGCGACGCCGCGGAAGATGAAGGTGCCGAGGCCGCCGGCGCCGATGGCCGCGGCGATGGTGGCGACACCGATGGTGATGATGGTGGCGGTGCGAATGCCGGCGAGGATGACGGCGAGCGCGAGCGGGAAACGGACGCGGAAGAGGATTTGCGTGCGCGTCATGCCCATGGCTTCAGCGGCTTCGAGCACGGCGGGATCGATGCCGGTTAGTCCGACGTAGGTATTGCGCAGGATGGGGAGAAGAGCGTAGAGGACCAGAGCAACTGCGGCGGTGCGCTTGCCGATGCCGCCGATATAGGGAATGGGAATTAGGAAGCCGAACAGGGCCAGGCTAGGAATGGTTTGGAAAATGCTAGCGATGCCGAGGGCGATGGTGCGCAGGGCGGGACGCTGCACAATGAACATGCCGAGCGGGACGCCGATCAGAATGGCAATGATCATGGCGATCACCACGAGCGTTAGGTGATCAAGCGTGGCGGCCAGGATTTCGGCGCGGTGATCGGCGAAAAAGGACCAGGTGGTCATGGGGGCCTCACGCGGGGGCTCCCGGGTTAACGGCGAGAGATGCAGTGAAGGCGCGGACTTCGGGGTGGTCGAGGCGAAGAAAGTCCTGCGGCGTGGCGCTGGCAACGATGTGGCCGGCTTGGAGCAGCACGATACGGGAAGCGAGAAGCAGCGCTTCGCGGAGATCGTGGGTGACAAAGACGATGGTCTTCCCAAGACGGCGGGCCAGGGCGCTGAATTCGCGTTGGAGCTCGGCGCGGGTGACGGGATCGAGCGCGCCGAAGGGCTCGTCCATAAGGAGAATGGGCGGATCGGCGGCGAGCGCTCGCGCGACCCCGACACGTTGACGCTGGCCGCCGGAAAGCTCGCGGGGGCGGCGATGCGAGAATTCGCGAGGAGCGAGGCCGACCAGCTGAAGCATTTCATCGACGCGCGCTGCGGTGCGGGAGGCATCCCAACTTTCCAGGCTGGGGACGAGACCGATGTTTTCCGCCACGGTGAAATGGGGGAACAGGCCGGCATCCTGAATGACGTAACCTATGCCACGGCGGAGGCGGATGGGGTCCCAGGCTGTGGTCGAGCGATCCTGCACGAAAATCTCTCCTTTGGTGGGAAGTAGCATTCCGTTCATGAGCTTGAGCAGGGTGGTCTTGCCGCTGCCACTGCGGCCGAGGAGGACAAGCGTTTCACCCTGAGGGACTTCTAAGGAGACGCCGGAAACGATTGCGCGGGCAAGAATATCGTTTATGTGGAACGATACGCCGCGAAATTCGATCATATTCTTGGGAGAGAGTTGAGCTTTCGTATTCATTTCGATTGACAGCAACAAATCACGGAGCGAACATCTTAATGCACCTAGCCTCCCGACTTAAACGCCCCGCCGAATTTTGGCGCATCCTTCGCGTGGAAGCTGCATCCAAGAGAAGGGGAAGAACGCCATGGGATCTTCTGCTACCGCTGTCCGCATCCGTCACGACCTTCACACCAGACTGCTTGACGCCCGTGGGCGAACCGACGAGGTATTCCGCGTGGTTCGCGACGAAGCCATTTACGAACGGCCGATACCCGAGAGACACCGTATTATCTTCTATGTGGGGCACGTTGAGGCCTTCGACTGGAATTTGCTAGCGCAGCGGGCGTTCGGGTTGCGATCGTTTCAGCGCACATTCGATCACTTGTTTGCGTTTGGCATTGACCCCGTCGATGCGGGATTGCCGTCGGATACTCCGGCGGATTGGCCGTCGCGCGAGGAAGTGGAGCGCTACAACCGTCGTCTGCGCGATGAATTGGATCACGCCATCGAGCATGCCTTGGGGCGGCCCGAAGAAGGCCATCCGCAGCTGATCCCCATGCTGGAAGTGGCCATCGAACATCGGCTGATGCATGCCGAGACGCTGGCGTACATGCTGCACCGGCTGCCGAGCGACCTAAAGATGGGCGGGTCGGAGAGTGCGGCTTGGAAGGCCCGCGGGGTGAAGTCGCATCTGGTGGAGATCCCGGCCGGAACTGCCACGCTCGGAATGGAGCACATTCACGGCGATGAATTCGCGTGGGATAACGAATTGAGGGCGCATGAAGTGGTGGTGAAAGAGTTTGCGATCGACAATTACAATGTAACGAATCACGATTTTCTGCGGTTTATGCAGGCGGGGGGCTACGAGAACCCTGCTCTTTGGAGTGACCAAGCTCGGGCTTGGAAAGCCAAGGAAGGCATTGAGCATCCTATGTTTTGGCGCCGCGAAGGCAATCTCTGGATTTATCGCACCATGTTCGGTGAGATCCGCTTGCCCCCGGAGTGGCCGGTATACGTAAGCCATGCCGAGGCCACCGCATATGCGAAGTGGCTTGGGCGTAAACTGCCAACCGAAGCGGAGTTTCATCGCGCCGCGTACGGAGCGCCAGAGGGCGGGAAGGAACGGAGCTACCCCTGGGGCGAGGAAGCACCGAGCGCGTCCAGGGGAAATTTCAATTTCAAATCGTGGGATCCCTCGCCGGTGGGGGTGCATCTCCCAGGCGGAAGCGCCTTTGGCGTGCACGATCTCGTCGGGAACGGTTGGGAGTGGACGCGGACGGAGTTCGCGCCGTTTCCGGGGTTTACACCAATGCCGTTCTATCCTAACTATTCCGCCAATTTTTTCGACGGCAAACACTATGTGATGAAGGGTGGCTCGCCGCGCACCGCCGCGTGCATGCTGCGGCGATCATTTCGAAACTGGTTCCAACCACATTATCCGTATGTCTACGCAACGTTCCGTTGCGTCGAGGACTAATCAATCCCAAGCCCGGGGGGCCCCATGCTAACCTCCTTTCTTCCTGTCCGCCACGTGTCTGAATTCGCGGCGGACGTACGCCAGAGCCTTACCAAGCCGGGACAGAGAGAACTCCCATCAAAGTATTTGTATGACGAAGTGGGCTCGGCGCTGTTCGAAACCATTTGCGTCTTGCCGGAGTACGGACTGACTCGCGCGGATGCGCGGCTGATGGAGAAGTATGCGGGAGAAATTGTGCGGCGGGTGCCCTCACCGATTAAGGTGGCGGAGCTCGGGAGCGGCTCAGGGAAAAAGACCAGATGGATCCTGGAAGCGCTTTCGCGGCGGCAAAAAACGTATTACTACCCCATCGAGATTTCGCCTTCGGCGCTGGCAGCGTGCGCCAAGGAACTCGGACAGATCGATCTGGTCAGCATTGTCGGTCATGAACAGCCGTACCTGGAGGGATTGCGCACGGTCGCAGAAGGGCGAGGCCAGCACGATCATCTGCTGGTGCTTTTCCTGGGAAGCACCATCGGCAATTTCGATCGCGATGCAGGGGAAGAGTTTTTAAATGAAACGAGGGAGATTCTCCAGCCGGAGGATGCCTTGCTGCTCGGCACGGACCTGGAGAAGAGCGTCGAGCTACAAATCCTCGCTTACGACGATCCCGCGGGGGTGACGGCGGCGTTCAACTTGAATTTGCTGGCGCGGATCAACCGGGAACTGGGCGCGGATTTTGATTTGCGCTGCTTCCGGCACGAGGCGCGCTGGAACAGCGCGGAACGACGCATCGAGATGCACCTGCGCTCCACGCGCCGGCAAACGGTGCACGTTCCGGCCGCCAGCCTGCGGTTCATGCTAAACGAAGACGAAACCATCTGGACGGAAAGCTCGCACAAGTACAAAGCTGAAGAAATTCCGGAGATGGCGGAGCGCACCGGATTCCGCTGCGACGGACAGTGGATCGACCGCGAATGGCCCTTCGCTCAGAATTTGCTCGTGGCTGAATAGCGCGGCCGGACGCTGGATCCAAATCGTCTCTGGTTCCGGAAGATGCACGCGAGAGTTACCCTCAGCCGATAGGGCTTGCCAGCCGGCTGGTCAAAAAAATCAAAAGGCTTCGATGCGCCAGACGAGCCGGGTCGCCCAGGTTTTTTGTGTGCTGAGCGCAGGGCGCCAGACGGCCAGAATTTGCGAACCTTGATAAACGCGCTCGAAACCTTCCTCGGATTCCGAGACCGTTTCGATCGGCGCAACCCAGAACTCCTCGACGAGCGGCGCGTGCAGCGCGACGCGGACGCGTTGCCAGCCGTCTTCCATGCGCAGGATGGGACCGGGCAGCGAACCACTGAAGCGAAGATGGTGGCGGCCCGCAGGCGTCTCAAAGAAGCGGTCGGGCTCGGCGGGCGCAAGAAAATTGATGACCGATTCGATGCCGACGGCCAGCGGCTTTTCGAGAGTTTCCTTGAACTTCAGGGTGACCTCGCAAGCCGCCTCGAAGCCGTGCGGGGCCGGACTGAAAGAAAACTGCTTGACGAGCAGGAGTTTGGCGGCGGCCGACTGATTCTTGCCTTGCAGCGTCAAGGAATCCGTACGGAAAAGCTCCGCTTCATAAGGCGCAGAGCTTTTCACGGTGAAGGCCCCGCCGGCGAATCCGACGTCTTCGCGCAACTCCAGAGCTTCATAATCAGCATGCGTGCGCGCGGGGTCGAAGATCATGACGCGGAAGGCGTGGCGAGGCCAGCGATCGTAACGAAGAAAGCGCTCCAGGCCGGGTTCTTTCACGCGGGTTTGTTCGTGAATGGAGGCGATCGCGCCGGTGGCGGGCTTTCCCGCCGCTTCGCGCAAACGCGTGTGATAGGCCTCGGGACGGCGCAGGATGGAATTGACCAGCGTGGCGGCGGCAGGGCGGAAATCAAGGGCGGCAACGGTGCCACCGTCACTGGGCTTTAAGAGGGCCTGCGCTTCGAGAGAAGTAAAGAGCAGCTCGTTTGTGCCGTCGGCATCGTAGTCCAAAAGCTCCACACGCGCGACCAGTGCACCGGGAGTCTGCCGGTCGGCAATGGCCTCGGCGCGAATCAGATTGCGCCAGGGATCGGTGCGCAGATGCGGGGCATAGATTCCGCCAAAAATACCGTGCCAATAGGCGTCATTGCACTGGGCGCGCATGAGCAGATCGCGCGCTTGCAGCAATTCATCGGCCGCCTTGCGGTCGTCGTGCCGCGCCGGCGCGGCGGCGATGCGGGCGGAAACGCGCAGCATTTTCTTGTGCAGCAGATTGGATTCCGGGTATTTGCGAAAAAAGCCGCGCCAGGAACCGCCACGAAGGAAAGACAGGATTTCCGGTCGCGCGCTGAACTCCTTTAAAACCTCGTGATAGCGTTGCCGGACGCGCGTCGGGAGCGCCCACTCCATCATCTCGGTGTAGGAAGCGGTTGGGAGGTCGGCGCGGCCGAGAGGCCCGCGTGTTTCCAGATACTCCCCCGGTGTGGAAACTGCCAACCAATCCGCATTTTCCTCCAGGGCGGTAAAAAAATCGGACAGCCAGCCGTCCTTGTAACAGTGTTCGTGCGTTCCGGGCCAGACGCCGAACTTTTCCATGTCATCGCCCATGGCCGCCACGCCGCCCGGATGGATGCTGGCAGCATCACGCAGGTACGCGATGACGTCTTCGACTTTGCCAAATGGAATGAGATAGCGCAGAACTTTCTGCCCGGGGTAAAGCCACACTGTCTTGCCACCGTCTTCGGCGATGTAGGCGCCAAAGAGCTCTTCCGGTTCGAAGCCCGCGGAAAGAAAATGCATGTCATCGACGAGCGTGTAGGCCACGTTGGCGGCGGCAAGGGCGCTGGGAAGCTGGGGCTCCCAAACACGCTCGGCGAGCCAGGCGCCGGAGGGAAGCCGGCCGAAGTGTTTCTCGAGATAAGCAGCCAACCGCGTGATCTGTTCGCGCTGATCTTCGGATGGAATCGAAACCAGGATCGGTTCATAGAAGCCGCCACCAACGAGCTCCACCTGTCCGCCCTGAACCAGCTTTTTGATACGAGCGAAATACTGAGGCCGATGTTTCTCGATCCACGTGAGGAGCGGCCCGGAATAGTGCAGGCCGAGACGAACTCGCGGATGCGCCTCAAGATGCTCAATGAATGGAAGATAGGATGAGTCGTAGGCCTTTTCGAGGACATGTTCGAAATTGCCGCAGGGCTGGTGCGCGTGAATGAGCAGGGTGAGATGAAATTTCTGTGGCATGGGGACAGTTTTCTCTCCCTAACATCATAACCCGCCATGCCAATTTATGAATTCCACTCGCGTGAGAAATGTGGGAATTGCGTACTTCGATGGGGTGCGGGGCGCACCGCTAGGAACCCGGTTGGCTCAGAGTTCAGTGTGCCTTAGCACCCAATCGGAGACCGCGTTCAGCGCCTCCGGGGCCATGGTCTCCTGAATTCCCCCATATTCGGTGGGCGAGCCGGTTGGGCCGTGCTGCAAGAGGTGGTTTAACCCTGGCAATTCGGTGGTTTGAAAATCCTTGTTGCCGCCGTCTTCTAAGGCTTTCCGGATTTTGGCGAGATTCTCCTTCGGCGGGGCTTGAAGATCCTTTTCACCATTGAGGGCCAGGACGGGACACATGGTCCTTTCGAGTGCCGGGAGGGGGTCATAATCGAGGAAGAACCGGAACCACGGCGAGACCATCAGGCGGACCTGCGATTCGAAGGCGGCCGGCGGAAGCGACGCGCTCATGCCGCTGGACTGCACGAGGTCGCTCAACTTTGCCTCGAGAGTTGCCGGGTCTCTCTCCTGGCGAACTAGCGCGTAGGTTTGTTTGTTGAATTCACGTGTGCTGGCGATCTGCTCGTCATTGACGCCCGCCGTCTTCAAGATGCGCTCGGACTGGAGCAGCAGATTGTCCTCGCCCTTGAGGCCCGGCCCCGCGAGAAGGACGATCCAGGCTACATCGCCGGAATGCGTGGCAACCAGGGGCGCGATCATTCCGCCTTCGCTGTGGCCGATGAGGCCGATTTTCTTTTGGTCAATTCCCTTGTGAGATTTCAGGTAAGCGAGGGCAGCTTCGGCGTCGCTGGCAAAATCTTCGGTGGTCGCCTTTGCATAATCTCCCGTGGACTTGCCGATTCCACGTTTATCGAAGCGAAGAACGGCGATGCCTTTTCGCGTGAGATGGTCTGCCAGCACGAGAAAAGGGCGATGTCCAACCAGAGATTCATCGCGGTCGTGCGGCCCGGAATCGCTGAGGAGAATGGCGGCGGGAAACGGCCTCTGCCCGCGCGGAACAGTGAGTGTGCCCGCGAGTGAGATCTTTGCTTTGCCGTTCGTGAAGATGACTTCCTCTTCCTGATACGGATAAGGTTTTACGGGGTTTTGTGGGCGGACCAGTTCGAGAAGCTGGTCCGAGCGTTGGAAATCCAATTTCTGCTCGACGCTGTTTTGCGTCCAGCTTCCGGTGATGGTTGCCTTTGCGGCGTTGAGTGTGCCGTCATAGACTCCGCCCACGACAGGAATTTCAAAATGAAAGCCCGCCTCTTTCTGGCTCACCTGGATGGCCGGTAGTCCGCTGACACCCTGATCGGGACTATCCAGCGCAGCGACCAGCTGCTTCTGATCATCATGGGAGACGTGCAATTGCAAGCGTAGGCGCATGCCGTTGCCTTCCAGTGCGCCTTGCCACACTCCCTCGGCGCTCGCGACCGCATCGGAAGGCTTTCTGGCCCCGGCTCCCGCAGCCTGGCGATGAAAGACCAGCGGCAGGCTGTAGCTACCCTGTGTCCAGTCACCATCGATGCTGTTGCGATCCGCGGTAAACTTTCCTGCATAGGAAGCGCCCACGGAAGACACATTGAAATGGAGCGTGAAGTCTTGGTGGGTAAGAGAGGTCACCTCAATACCGTAAACGCCTTGATCCAGGCTATCGATGGTCGCTTTGAAGGAACCGTCTTCCACCTTTGAAACATGCAGGACCAGATGGAGGATCGCTTCGCCCGCTGGCAGCGAACCGCTCCATTGGCCTTCCAGTGTGGAGGAGCCCGGTTGCCGTTGCGGCTTATGAACGGCTGGAGTCTGGGCCGTGGCAGTCGAAAAAACATTCAGGCCGAAGAAGAAAATGGCCAAGGCCAGTCTTCCGTTAGCAGGCTTCACCCAAAACCTCCACACGCCACCTTCAGGATGGTAGATGATTTCCGGCCCAAAAGAGTTGGCATGGGGAGCAGCGCGGATCAGGCGTTGGGTGTAAATCAATGCTCAAAAACCGGGCTAGAAATTTTGCGGCCCGGCATACAAAAAGCGGCACGCCGGAGCGTGCCGAGCAAAACCGTACAAATCCGGTTGCGTCCTAGCAGGCTAGGCTACTTTCCCTTTTTTGCGTACCAATCGGCGTTGACCGGCGTGAAGCTATTCCACTTTTCGGGCAGGTCCTCAAGCGCAAAGATGGCCGTCACCGGGCAGACCGGGACGCACGCTCCGCAATCGATGCATTCCGTGGGATGGATATACAGCTGTGTTTCGCTCTCGAAATCAGGTTCATCCTTGCGCGGATGTATGCAGTCCACCGGACAGACATCCACGCAAGCGGTGTCTTTTGTCCCGATGCACGGCTCGGCGATCACGTAAGCCATTAAGGGTCTCCTTTGTTCGGACAGCCGACCGGCGCCCCTTCCGATGAAACAGCACGACCGGCAAAAATTCCTTATACCACGCGACTGCCCGGAGCGACAAGCAGCTAGGAGAATTGTACGCGGTAGGAATGAGTTTCTCAACCGGTAGCGGTGCGGATAGAATGAGAGCAGAGGGAATGACGATGAGAACCGAGGCTGGTCTTCTCTCACTTGTCTTACTGGCCGTGGGGACTGCCCTGGCCGCACCGCCGGCGCCGCGGACCACGCCTTCCCGCGATCCAGCACTCATCGACGTCGAGGCTTATCAGAAATTGCTCGCCAAATACCATGGAAAACCCCTGCTGGTGACGTTTTGGGCGACTTGGTGCGAACCCTGTCGTCACGAGTATCCCATGCTGAATGAATTGGCGAAGCAATACGCTCCGCAGGGATTGCGGGTTGTGGGCGTGAGCCTCGATGACGACGGCGATTTGATCCTGATGCGGCGTTTTCTGGCCCGCTATAAGCCGGTTTTTCCCAACTACAGGAAGAAAGCAGGCGATGAGAAACTGTTCCGACAAGGGGTACTCCCGAGCTGGAACGGAGTCCTTCCAGCTTCGTTCTTGTACGCCAAAGACGGCCGGCAGATTGGGCATGTATTTGGCGAGGGCACGCGGGATACCTATGAGGCGGCTATTGGCACGCTGCTCCGATCAGGATCCAACTAGAGCTACTTCCAAAAAATCGAAGTCACTGCATTTGGTCGGCTAAAAACTGCCGCGGGAGGTCGTTGATGCTTAACACCAAGGGCAATCGCATTACCTATTTTGGCCACAGCACGTTTTCGCTGACCACCCCCTCGGGGCAGGTCGCTTTGATCGATCCGTGGGTGATGACGAATCCCTTCTGTCCGGAGGCGCTGAAGAAAGTGGCGCGGCTGGATGCCATTTTCCTGACTCACGCGCATAGCGATCATAGGGGTGATCTTCTGGCTTTGGCAAAACAGCACAAACCGAAAATCTCGGCGAGCTTTGAGACCTGCCTTTGGATTGAGGACAAGGGCTTTCGACAAGAGACTTGCCCAATGGGAAAGGGCGGCTCGCAGAAAATCGGTGATTTCGAAATCACCATGACGCACGCATTTCATTCCAATTCCATCGAGGATAACGGGGTGCGGCACTATGGCGGCGAGCCCGCGGGATACGTCATCAGCATGCCCGGCGGGTTCAAGGTGTATCATGCAGGCGACACTGCGCTCTTCGGAGACATGAGACTAATCGGTGAGCTGTACGAGCCGGTCCTCGCGATGTTGCCCATCGGCGATCTCTTCACCATGGGCCCGCGCGATGCGGCCCATGCCATTCGCCTGCTCGGCGTGAAACACGTCATCCCCATGCATTACGCCTCGTTTCCCTTCTTGACCGGTACGGCCGAAGAATTGCGCAAAGAAACGAAGAAAATCAAAGGGCTGACAATTCACGCGCTGAAGCCGGGGGAGAAACTATGATTCGCAGCGAGAATCTGCGCAGCGGATATATTCAGGACGACGTCGAAGAATATCTTTACCGGCTGCTGCCGGAGCGCGATAGCGTCGTCCGGGAGATGGAGGATTACGCCGAGCAGAACCGCGTTCCGATCATCGGGCCGGCGGTGGCGCGGATGCTGGCGCTCTTCGTGCAAGTTTCGGGCGCCAAGCGGATTTTTGAGATGGGTTCGGCCATTGGGTATTCCACGATCTGGCTGGCGCGCGCAGCTGGGCCGAAGGCCAAGGTGCTCTATAGCGATGGCGATCCCGAGAAAGCCCGCCGGGCGAAGGATTATTTTCGCCGGGCGGGCGTGGCCAAACGGATCGAAATCCGTGTTGGTAATGCCCTGGAACTGGTAAAGAAAACGCCGGGCACATTTGATCTGATTTTCAACGACGTAGACAAACACCAATATCCCGCTGCACTGCTGGCGGCATTGCCCAAGCTGCGCCGCGGCGGCTTGTTCATCACTGACAACACGCTGTGGTCGGGAAAAGCGGCGCGGCCGGCAGCGCCGGACGACACTGACACGCAGGGAGTCCAGGAATTCAACCGGCTGGTGTACGCTTTGAAAGGGCTTTACCCGGTCTTGATCCCCCTGCGCGACGGCGTCACCGTCTGCCGAAAGCAATAGCTCGGAACAGGCTCACGAGCGGAGGAAATTGCGGACGAGGAAGCCCACGTTGGCAGGACGCTCGGCGAGACGCCGCATAAAATAGGGAAACCAGTCGCGGCCGTAGGGGATGTAGATGCGGACGCGGTACCCATCCTCGACGAGCCGCCGTTGTAGGTCAGTGCGCACGCCGTACAACATCTGAAATTCGAAATCGTCCTTGGAAATCTGCTTGGCCGCCGCATGGCGAATGGTCGCTGCGATCATGCGCGGGTCGTGCGTGGCGATGCCGTGATAGAAGCCACTGGAGAGCAGCAGTTGCATCAGCCGGACGAAATTGGCATCGACATCGGCTTTCAAAGGAAAGGCAACCTCTTCTGATTCCTTGTACGCGCCCTTGCAAAGACGGATACGGCAACCGTACGCCAGCAGATCTGTGACGTCGGTTTCGCTACGGTAGAGATAGGACTGGATGACCGTGCCGACGGCAGGACTGCGTGAGCGAACGCGTTTGGCGAGTTCGATGGTGCGCTGCGTGTAAAGAGACCCCTCCATGTCGATGCGCAGAAAATTATCGAAGCCCGCGGCGCGCTCCACGATGGAGAGAACCAAACCTTCGCAAAATTCATTATTGATATCCAGGCCGAGTTGCGTGAGCTTGCCGGAAACGTTTGCCTGCAGCCCCTCCTGAGCGATGCGTTCAAAAATCTCCAGATAGGCATCGCGGGAATGTTGCGCATCAGAGGTGGTGGCCACATTCTCGCCGAGGTAATCGAGGCTGGCGAGCATGCCCGTGTTATTACACTCGCGGGCGACGGCCATCGCTTCATCGAGCGTTTCGCCGGCCACGAAACGGCGCGCCATACGGCGGGTGGTGCCATTGGAGGTGACCCAATTGGCAAAGCTTTTACTTTCGGAAAGCTTGAGGAGCGTCGCCCGGAGCATGCGGGAATTATTATGGCAGCGTCGGAAGAGCGAAACTAGCCTTTGTGCTCTTCCAGAAACTTTTCGGCATCCAGGGCGGCCATGCAGCCGGAGCCCGCAGCGGTGACGGCCTGGCGGTAGCGGTGGTCTTGCACGTCGCCGGCGACGAATACGCCCGGAATCGCGGTCAGGCTGCCGTGTTTGGCAAGCAGGTAGCCGTTCGAGTCCATCTCGAGTTTGCCCTTGAAAATAACGGTGTTCGGATCGTGACCGATGGTCACGAATACGCCGTCGACCGGAATCTCTTGCGTTTCCTTGGTCTGCTGATTGCGCACCCTCACCCCTTCCACGTGACCCTGGGGAGCCAGAATCTCCTCCACTGCGAAAGGCGTGACGAATGCGACTTTCTCGTTGGTCCTGGCGCGTTCGATCATGATCTTGGAAGCGCGAAAATCATTCCGGCGGTGAATCAGATGGACCTTGCTGGCGTAGCGCGACAGAAAGTTGGCCTCCTCCATGGCGGAATCACCGCCGCCGACTACGGCGATAGGTTTGCCGCGAAAGAAATAGCCATCGCAGGTTGCGCAAGTGGAAACGCCGTGGCCGATCAGTTCTTTTTCACCCTTCAGACCCAACAAACGCGCCGAAGCCCCCGCGGCCACGATCAAAGCTCGCGCTTCGTAAGTGTCTTTTCCGGCGATGATCTTAAATGGCCGCTTGCTGACGTCGACTTCGGTTATCGCTCCGGCTTTGAACTCCGCGCCGAATTTTTGCGCCTGCTTACGCATGTTCTCGATGAGCTGCGGTCCCATGATGCCTTCGGGGAAGCCCGGATAATTCTCAACGTGGGTGGTGAGGGAAAGCTGCCCGCCAGGCTCATGTCCGTCCAGAACGAGCGGTTTCAGGTTCGCGCGCGCAGCGTAAATTGCCGCGGTGAGTCCGGCGCAGCCGCTGCCGATGATGAGGACGTTGTACATGCGATCTTTCTCCACCCGTTAGATTCGGCACGGCACACGCCGGATACAACGCAGGCCGGTATTGTAGCATTCCCCCCCTCGCGATTCGGAATGCGGGCAGCCAAATTGGAGAGGCCTTTTCACACCAGCGGCATTGACCGGTGCGAACGGCCGACGCTATAGTCGAGAGAAATACGCAGGTGGCCCAAGGAGGGAGTCACGATGGATCCGCGCTATCCGATTGGACAATTTGCGATGCCCGCCGAGGTGGCGCCGGCTCAGCGCCAGCAGGCGATCGATGAGATTGCGGCTACACCGGCCAAAATGCGCGCCGCGGTGAAAGGCCTGAACGACGCGCATCTCGACACGCCGTACCGCGAAGGCGGCTGGACGGTGCGCCAGGTCGTACATCACGTTCCGGACAGCCACTTGAATGCCTACGTCCGTTTGAAGCTGGCGCTCACCGAAGAAAAGCCGACCATTAAGCCCTACAACGAGGCGGCCTGGGCCGAACTGGCGGACTCAAAATCGATGCCCATCGAGGTATCGCAGACGCTGCTGGATTCGGTACACACTCGCTGGGACCGACTGTGGCGCTCCTTGAAGCCCGAGCATTTTCTAAGAGTCCTGGTCCACCCGGAGCACGGCGAACGCACCGTTGACTGGCTGCTGTTCCTTTACGAGTGGCACGGGAAGCATCACACCGCGCACATCACAGAGCTGCGCAAGAAAAAGAGCTGGTAGAAAGGCGAAAACGAGTCCTCCATCTGGCCCTCGACTTGGTCACGCCAAGCCGCCGGGAGAAAGGCTTCCGCGTGCTCCTGAAGTGGCGCGGCGCAGTCCGGCTCGTGTACGATGAGCCGGTACGCAAGGAGATGGCATGAGCCGAGCGGCAGGAACGTACGCTATTTTTGAGACTTCACAAGGGAACATTGTGGTACGTCTGTTAGAAAACGAAGCGCCAAAAACGGTTGCGAATTTCATCGGGTTGGCCGAAGGCACCAAGGAATTCACGAATGAAAAGACCGGGCAGAAGGAAAAGAGGCCTTTCTACGACGGATTGATTTTCCATCGCGTGATTCCGCAATTCATGATACAGGGCGGGTGCCCGCAGGGCAGCGGAACGGGCGGGCCGGGCTACAAGTTTGCGGACGAATTTCATCCTTCGCTGATGCACTCCCAGGCCGGAAGGCTCTCCATGGCCAACTCCGGGCCGGGAACCAACGGGAGCCAGTTCTTTCTCACCGTAGCCGCAACACCCTGGCTGGACAACCGGCACACTATCTTTGGCGAAATCATCGAAGGCCAGAACGTGGCTGACAAGATTTCGAAGCTGCCGCGCGATTCCAACGACCGCCCGCGAGTACCCGTGTCTATCACCAAGCTGCGCATCGAACGCGTCGCGTAAGCGGACGCCATGGCAATGCTCACGCCCGAGCGACTCCAGCGGCTTATGATCGAATTCATTTTTGTCCTGCTCGGCGCTTTGTTGGTATGGCTCGGTCTTGCTGGCCCCGCCCGCGGCCGAACCGTCGATCGCCACAGCATGTCCTGGCTAATCCTCAGCGTAGCGCTGATTCTTTGGGGACTCCGCGCGCTCTATAAGTCGGGCCAGTGGTGGTTGCGCTGGGAGAACTGGACGCGTGGGCTGTCCCTCGCTCTTCTGGGTGTCCTCATGCTGGTGATGTCACGGGTGCCGTTTGTCTGGGTCGGGCCGATGCTGGCGGCCGGCGGAGCGGTACTCGCGTTGCGCGGGATTGTCGGTTCCGCGCTGATCTTCCGGCCGCGCTGAAGAAGCGCGTTCCGGAAGGACGTGGTGGTAGATTCCGAGCTTGACGGCTATCTTTCTCTTTCGGCTCGACTATAATCCCGGTAACGGGCCCCCAGTATTTGGAAATCCACCGGAGGGCCGTCAATTATCTTCATCGAAGAAATAAAGGAGATCGTCCGTGCTAAAAGAATTCAAGAATTTCGCCATGCGTGGCAATGTTGTGGATTTGGCCGTCGGCGTGATAATCGGCGCGGCCTTTGGCAAGATTGTCTCATCGCTGGTGGAGGACGTGATCATGCCGCCGCTGGGGCAATTGCTCAATCATGTGAATTTTTCGGAGTTGTTTATTAGCTTGGACGGTAAAACCTATGCAACACTCCAAGCCGCGAAGGCCGCAGGCGCTTCGACCTTGAACTATGGGATCTTTCTGAACTCGGTGATCAATTTTCTGATCGTGGCCTTTTGCGTCTTTTTAATGGTCAAGCAGGTGAATCGTTTCGCGGCGGCACCGGCGCCGGCGCCCCTGCCGACCACCAAGGACTGCCCGCAGTGCGCCATGCCGATTCCCCTTTTGGCCAAGCGCTGCGGTCACTGCACGACGCAGCTGGCATGAGGCCGTGAATCGTGTCAGTAGTTGGCCCTAGCGAGAAAGGACTGCCGGTAGGAATAAGGGACGATGCACATGCAAGGAGAGATTCAGAACTGAAAACTGGTTGCTTCAGGTCCTCGGAGTTTTCTTCTTCTGGTTGGCTTCGAGATGCGCGCGCAATCGGTTGACCACCATGTCTTCGTGTCCTTCCTCCACCTCTTTTTGCACTTCTTCCAGCGCGAAGTGCACCACGTCGTGATGGTGCATTTCCAGGGGAGCCACGGCGTCACTGAAACGCAGCCACAGCCGGTGCAGCAGATTTACCTCGTTGGCGGTTAGATTGGGCGCGTGCGGCCCGAGGACTTTGTAAAGCTTGTCCCCATTGGGCAAGTGGATTTCCAGATTGAATTGCGGCTTTTGATCGCCAAGTTTTTCCCAGGCGTCACCAATCTGCCGCGCTTGCTCCTCGTTAGATTCCTTTGTCGAACGCCCGGCAACAATCGTGCTGGATTGCAGTGATGTCGCGGCGCGCAGGATGCCGTCCCACAAATCGTTCGCGGCGACGACGGCGAGGCGGATCGACTTGCCCCGCTTTTCGGCCATGGAAAGCGCTTGGGAGAAGAGTTGTTGCTCGATGCTGCCGAAAAGCTGGTTGGCCTCGAGTTCGTTTTCGCCCGAAGCCGAGCGGCGCAAGAGCCGGACATGGAGCACGACAACGTCGCGGCGCCCGGGCTTGATGCGGTCCAGCACGTTTCCGAGATGATAGAGCGCGTACTGGTTGCTTATCGGAACAAGGACATTGCCGGGGCGCGCACCCACGGCCTCGGGAGTCAATTCCGATTCCAACTCGAGATTGAACTGGTCCATCTCGACGTGGGCTGCGCCGCCCCTTCTGCCCCGGCGCTCCGAAATGGTGAACACAATGTAGAGCAGAATGGAAAAGGCTCCGCCAGCCATCGTGGCGATGGGCTTGGTGAACAAGTTTACGACGGCGATCAAGAAAAGCGTCGAGGTGATCAACCCGAGTCCCACAGGAATCTGCACACCACGGAACGTGAAATTCAGCGGAACTTGAAATTCTCGCTGGCCGGGACTGGTGTAGCGAAGAACGAGCACCGCGAGGCCGTTCATGGCGAAGCTCCAGATCACTCCGAAAGCATACAGGTTCGCGAGAAACGTGACGTCGCCACGACTAATGATAATGGTAACGACCTGCAGCGCCACGACGATATTGATGATGCGATAGCTGGTGCCGAAGCGCTTATGCGGCTGCCGGAACCATGCGCTGAGCACGCCGTCTTCAGAAACGCGGTTCAGCACTCCGTTCGAGCCTACGATGGCCGTGTTCACCGCGCCCGCCAGGATCAAGGTGCCCACCACCACAACAAAGCCGTGGAATATCAGACGGGCGAAAAATGGCCCTTCCAGATTCATGGCCAGCCCGCCGATCAGGTTTTCGAGGAAGTGCTGGCGGACGTCGTCCGGAATGATCATCACGGCAAAGAAGGAAACCAAAGAGGTAAACACCAAACTATAGACAAAAATGACCGCGCCAGCCTTTTTCAGGTTGGGGAGCTTGGGGCTTTCGATTTCGCGATAGACCTGCGCAAGCGATTCCTCGCCGCTCATGGCCAGCACGGAATGGCCCAGGGCGATGAAGATGGCGATGACCCCGAACATGTGAGGAAGGTTGCTGTGCGCGAGCCAGCCGAGGGCGCCGGTGCTCAGCCTGAGGTTGCGCGGGTGTGGCCACGGAGGCAGCGCGGAATGGCGCACCGCCACCGTGTAGATACACCAGGCGATGAGCATCACCACCATCACGGTGACCAGTTTCATGATCTGCAGAGCTTTTTCGCTGGACTCGGCAACGCCCTTGGTGTTCTGCCACCAGAAATAAAGGGTGACAACGATGGCAAAACTCGCGGCAATAAGACTGGTTGTTGCCGAAGAGAGCGGGCCGCTCACGTGAAGATAGAGCAGAAGATCGTTGATCAATCCCGCAAGATACTGGCCTGCTGCCACGCCGCTGATCGGCCCCGTCAGGATGTAGTCAAACATGAGCGCGGAGACACTGAATTTCGCGAGCGTCCCCCCGAGGGACATCTTCACGGCTCGATACACGCCGCCGCGCACGAACATGCTGCAGCTTTCCACGTAAACGGCGCGCACGGCGTAGGAAAACAACATGATCGCGAGGATGAACCACGGCGCCGTCTTGCCGATATAGCCTTCCGCTTCGCCGCCGGCATAGTACGCCGAGGAGGCCAGGTCGTTCAGCACGATGGCCGCCGCTCGCCAGAACGAAATGAAGGTCAGGAGGGCGGTGGTAGCGACGATGACACGCGGAATACCAATGCCGCGGCTGCCTGCGGCAGCAGGGTTATGGGGAGTGCCGCTCATGTATGGGTTTCGTTAAATCGCAGATTGAAATGCTCGCATTTTTGAGGCCCTAAGTCTAGCCGGACCTCCCCGGTCAATCACCGGGATGCACTAGCCCAGGGAGGCGCGGAAGGTTTTGGCGCACTCGACGCAGGGACAGATGTTGCGGAGATGGTCGTAGCTGTAGATGCCAGTAGAGTGGCCGTCGGTGAAGCTGATTTGAATGGCATAATTACCCACCTGCGTGGCGGTCTGGGCGCGCGGTTTGGGCTTGAACATGGGCAGCGCGGGAGAAGACTTGAATGCCGAGGCTACCTCGCCGAGCGACTGCTTCTTCTCTCTGGCGTCGTTGCAGGTGGCGCAGGGACATTCCTCGCGCAAGTAGGCAAACTCGTAGTGGCTGGTGTGGCCGTCGGCCCAGGTGACATCCACACCCGTGCCGCTAGAAACATGGATCTTGAGGCTGGTTGGTTTTTTTCGCGGGTCCGGAGGAGTGGGCATGGTTTGGATGTGCCATCAGCCCTTGGATTTGCCGTTGCAGCATTCACCTGGCGGAATAGGATTCCCGTGCGGGCAGGTCTTGGGGTGTCCGAGGAAGGTGCAAATGCGCTGGTCCAGCTCGGGGCTGATGATGTGTTCGAATTTGCAGGCTTGCGTGTGGGCCTCGGAATCGTCGATCGAAAAAGTGTCCTTGAACAGGCGCTCGGCCAGGCGGTGACGCCGGACAATGTCGCGCGCGCGCTGGCTGCCCATGAGCGTGAGTTGCACTTCCCCGTTTTGCATTTGCACTAAGCGCAGATCGGACATGCGCGAAAGAACTCGCGCGGCCGGCTCGTCAGTTACCACTGGCAGCCGCCCCGATGGGCCAGTGGCGTGGAGGCGCTCCGCTTGAGCCGGTTTCCCTTCCTCTCCGCAAGTCCAGATTTGCTCCAGGAGATGATCGAAGCGAATTTCGTCGTCGGAGGAAATAGGAGTGCAGCAGTCCGCGGTGTCGGCCAGAGGGCAAGCCAGCGGATGGCCTGGACCGTGCTGTGCGGTGTCGAAGTGCAGGTGGCCGTGGGCAAGCTCGATGCGGCGGTCCGCTTGACGCGCGATGTCTGGGTCGTGCGTCACCATCAGGATGGTATGGCCAGCATTGTGCAGTTCACGGAAAATCTGGATGACCATCGTTTCGTTGGCCTCGTCGAGATTTCCGGTGGGCTCGTCGGCGAGAATGATCTTCGGCTGATTGATCAGCGCGCGCGCAATGGCAACGCGCTGCTGTTCGCCACCGGAAAGCTGCGCGGGGAGATGCGTCAGCCGCTCGCCGAGGCCCACGCGCTGCAGCGCTTCTTCAGCTTGCGTTTCGTCGGTAACACTATGGAAATACTGTGCGAGCATCACGTTTTCAAGCGCTGTAAGATACGGCACGAGATGGAATTGCTGGAAGACGAAGCCGACTTTTTCCGCGCGGTAACGCACCATCTGGCTCTCGCTAAGCTTCGAAAGATCGACGCCGTCAACGACCACATGGCCCGAAGTGAGTGTGTCCAGGCCGCCGAGAATGTTGATAAGCGTAGTTTTTCCCGAGCCGGAGGGCCCCATGAGCGCCACCCACTCGCCGGTGTTCACTCGGAAGCTAACGCCGCCGAGCGCGCGCAGCGTGCCGTACTGCTTGATCAAATTCTCGATGACCACTTGTTTGGCCGCAATTAGCGGCGGTGCTGGAGCGATGGAACTCACGCTTCACCCCTGAAAACCGATGCCGGGCGGATGCTGGCCAGCCGTCGCAGTGGATACGCGCTGAGGATCGCCACGATGATGGTCAACGCTACAGCTACAGGATACACAATCAGCCGCGGCCGTGCCGCCACGCCAAAGACCGCTTTGCCCAATCCGACGGACAGAAAAATCCCCGCCGCCGCGCCAATCATTCCTCCGGCCAGGCCAAGCAGCGCCGCCTCCGCGAGAAAAAGCCGCAGCACGCGTCGCATCGAGCCACCGATGGCCTTCATCAAGCCGACGTCCATCTTCCGTTCCATCGCCACGTTGGTCATCGCCGCCATCACGCACAGCCCGGTGAGCACCAGCACGATCGCCACCGTGGCCGTGAGCACCCCGCTGATACGGTTGTATATCTTTGCTTCCCCTTCCGTGAACTGCCGAATAGGGCGGACGTCCACTTCGGGAAATTTCTGCGCGAGGAACGATTGAAACTGTTGAATGGTGGGCGGTGGCCCGTCGACGCTAATTTGTATGAGACCTATTCTGCTCGATAGCGATGCCAGCTGTTGCGCGGCGGGCAGGTCAATGAAAATCTGGCTGTCTTCGTCGCTTCCCGTCGTGACGATGTCTGCTACCTTGCAGGTTACCTTCTCAGTGCCATTCTTGAGTTCGATATCCTCAAATGGGACTAGCTTAAATCGAGAGGCCAGTTTAGTTCCGAGTAAGCACGGAACGCTAGCCCGCGAGGGAAGGACAAATGTATCTGTGCGCCCTGGGATTACGAATGGTCCGAAGTCCCATGTCGAGAAAATCTGGGGGAGTTTCTCTAGTTCGGTGCCTGAAACTACCACCGCCACTCGCGACTGCTTTCCAGCAGCAGTTAGCGAAAGCTCGGCAATCAGGTAGAGAGACGGAACTGAGATCACTGAGTGCCCCTGAAATTCTGAAGGCAAATTCCTAAGAAGGGATTGATTCAGGAGAACGCCTGCTGCAGGATATGCGCCGAGCGATTTTGGCGCGATGATGAGATTGGCCCCGAAGGCGCGAAATTCGGTGGTGAGCCGGCGCTGGGCGTCGACTTGGAGATTGAGGAGAGCGGCGGTCACTGCGGCGCCTGCGCCGAGCGCAAGCAGGATGATGAAAAGGCGGCCGCGGTTGGCACCGAGAAGGCGGCGGATGATTCGCCAGAACATGGCTCTATTGGTTGCCTGGCCTGGCATCATTCACCTCGCAGAATAGGCGCCGGCTCGTACCGTGAGGCACGCCGCAGCGGAAGGGCGCTGCCAAGAATCGTGACGCCGCCAGCGAGTGCAATAATCACAAAAAAGATCATGAGCGAGGGTTCCGGGGCGGCTCCAAAGATTCTTTCGCCGAGAAGGCGTGCCAGAATAATCCCGATGGCGTAACCGGCTCCCCCGCCTACCAAGGCGAGCAACAGTTGTTCAGCCGCAAGTAGGAAGCCGACCGTTCCGGAGCCTGCGCCGAGCGCTTTCATCAAGCCGATCTCCGTCCGCCGCTCGATCACCGAAGCTGCCGAAGACGCTCCCACAGCCAGCGCCGCCGCAAGCAGGGCCGCTCCAGTGACCAGCCATAGCAGCGTTTGAACCCGCGTGAGGATCTGCCCCTCTCCTTCGGCAACGCGGCGAATCACGCGCACGTCGGTTCCCGCCAATTCCTGCTGAATTTGAAACGCAATCGAGGAAATGTACGGCGTGCAGAACCACCGGTCGTACTCGACAGGTGTAAACGTCTTCGGGTCGCGTTTCGCAAACGCATCTTCCGGCTTGGTCAGCGCGCTTACATATAGCTTGCGGTACTGTCCCGGCTTGTTGGCGAGTTGTTGCGCGACTCGGAGAGGAACAATCACCGCGTCATCCTCAAGCCCTCCGCTATCTAGAATGCCCACGGCCTTGAGGAACAGCGGTGGTGTGGAAGGTCCCCGATCGATGACCAGATTGTCACCGACGGGCCAACCCGGCGGAATGCCACCGTTGAGGCTTGCCTCCTTCTTGCGGACGAAGTTCTTGCCGACGACGCATTCCTCAGCATCGTCCTTAAACCATCGGCCTTTCAGGATATGCCACCAGGGATTGGTTTTTTCTAAACCCGTCTCGAAGTAAGCGCCGTCCTCAAGGTGGAGTGAATGATCCGCCCATACGCCTATGGCCAGAAGATCGGGCCAAGAATTGCGATTGGGAGGCCAACTTCGTCTATCGTCGCGGAAGCGCAGCGTCGCTTTCACTGGTAATTCCAGGACTGGTGCAAAGCCCACGATATTGTTGTGCCAGAAGATGGTCTTAAGTTTAGGAAGGTCGGTTTCAGGGAGATACGCGCCGGCATTGACGGGACGATAGTCCACGCCGCCGATTTCGAGCGGCAGCGAATCAGCCTGCGGCGTGACCAACAGATTTGCACCCAGGCCGCGGAATTCCTTCGCTAGCCGGTCACCCACATCCAGCGATACGCTTAGCGTCGCCGTGGCCACTCCCATGCCGAGCGCCAGCGCCGCCCCGGTAAGCAGCTTGTGGCGTGGTCGGCGTCCAAAAGAGTCGGCAACGATTCGCAGGAACATAAAATGGTTGGTTCTCGCGCCTAAGGGGCACGAACTACCGTGCCGCTATTGAGGAATCTCCTTCGCGGCTTTCGTCAAGGCCGAAATATCAATCACCAGGTCTCCGCCATCCAAGTGCGAGGGCACGCCGATCGGGTTGCAACCCCCCTGATCGCCAATCGACGGAATGTAAATGGCCGAAGCACAATGCCGGCAAATGACGTTCTGTCCATCCTGCCGGTAGCCTTCCGCGCCACAGATTTGGCAGGCATCCAGCGCCACTCCCCATCCGTTGGGCTTCTTAATGATCATGAATCGCAGCGACTGCCCACCCGCATTTACGGTGAAAAGATGCAGGCTTCCATCCTGAACTTCGCCGACCGGCAGGCGCACGATATTCCCCGCAGCATCAATGGGCCGCGCTGCCGGCGGCGCCGAGTTTGCCCGCGCATAGATGAAATCCGCCGTCAACACCAGAATCACCGTGAGAGAGGCGACTGCCGCCGCCATCATCCAACGCCGCTGCCGCCGGTTCTGCGATTCCAACAACCGCTTTTCCGCGTCGTTCACCGCTCCCCGAGCGCTCTTGTCATGCGATGCTGCCTGCCATTCCCTCAGGATGAGCAACGTCGCGGCGCCAAAAATAAAGACAAAAAAGAACAGTTCATTGCGGACAATGGGCCCCAGAATGGCCATCTCCACCTTGCTCGAAGGCAGCCAGCGCGCCTCGCTCAATTCATGTATCCCGGTGAGTGCCAGTTGAAACGCCACCAACATCAGAATGACGCTGGTCGCCGCGAAAAAGCGGTGCAACGCCACTCGCAAAGTGCCCTTAAAGAAGAACAGCCCAACCGCCACGGCGGCCGCGATCCCCACAATCGTTCCGATCCACGTTTGCAACCCCTCGCTAGAAAGCTCCACGGCGCGCAGAATCAGCGCCAGCTCCGCCCCCTCGCGCAGGACCATCAGGAAAACAAAGAGGAAAATGCCCCACCCCGCCGCACTCCCGGCGCGCTCGGCATAAGCCTCCACCTTCTGCTCGATCTCTTTTTTCAGGTGACGCGCAACTCGGTTCATCCATACGATCATCGTAATGACGAACACCGAGGCGATCAGCAGCATCAGCCCCTCGAAGCCGTCTTCGCTGATGCGCCAGCGTTCCAGGGCCACGGCCACGCCCAGGCTGAGCGCCGCCGCGACCGCTACGCCGTACCACACGAAACGCACCAGGTGCCCGCGGCCGGTGCGGGAAAGATAGACGAGAATAATGCCGACGACGAGAGAAGCTTCAACGCCTTCACGAAGTGCGATGAGAAAAGCCGAGAGCACAAAAACTCCAGTTGTTAGTAATTTGCAACTACCATTTAAGTGTACCGCACTGACGGACTTCCGTCAACCGGACCAACTTGGTCCTATTTACTCTCCGAGTTAGGTTATCCTGTCTGACGCTCATGCGTACCATCCATCTAAGTTCCTCCTTGCTCTTGTTGCTACTGTCTGGTCGCCAGCTTCTCGCCGAGGCCCCCTCACCATGGGAACCTCAAGCCACCATGGTGCGACCCGATTCGAAGCGCGCCGAGAAGGCTGCCGAGCGGGGCGACAAATCCGAAGCCGCAGGGCGGTTCGAGGAAGCCCTGGCAGCCTACCAAGAGGCTGCGCGTTACGCCCCTGAGGATGCCAATATCGTCGAACGAGGTGCAGCACTGCGCTCCAAGCTGGTTCGCGGACACGTCGAGGCTGCCGAACGTGCTGCCTTGGCGGGTCATCTGGACCAGGCTACCGCGGAATTGGGAGCGGCACTCCAAGTCGATCCCGGAAACACGATCGTCGCGGAGCGTCTCACGCAACTCAAAACCATGGAGACTGAGCCCCGCCGAAGGCCCGCAACGGCAATTTCCGGCCTTCCTCGTCTCCAACCGCAAGCCGGAAAACGCAATTTGAACCTGCGCGGCGATACCAGGACGGCCTACGAAGAGTTGGCGGGCCTGTTTGGGATCAAAGCGACGCTTGATCCGGACATCAGTGCCAGGAATGTGCGGCTGCACGTCGATAATGTTGATTTCTATACCGGCATGGCCCTTCTTGGTGCCCAAGTGGGGGCCTTTTGGCGCCCCTTGAATGCCACTACGATATTTGTCGCTCAAGACACGCCGGAGAAGCGCCGGATGTACGCCGTGGTGGCAGAGCAAACCTTTCCCCTCTCCGCGGCCGTCGGCCCGGAGGATGTGACCGAGATGCTGCGCGTCCTTCGCGACATCACTGGAGCCACGCGCGTCGATCTTGACACTCGCAGCCGCACCATTACCATGCGCGACACGCCGGAGCGGCTCGCCCTGGCTGGTGAACTGATCGATCAACTCGAGAGGGCCCGCGGCGAAGTTATGCTGGAAATCGAGCTCCTCGAAGTCGACCGCAACAAGGCTCGCGGTCTTGGAATTACGCCTCCGGCTTCAGAGCAGCTGATCGCTTTGAGTACCAACGACCTGAACAAGCTCAAATCATCGACCAACCTGACCAACCTGCTCACCAACATTCAGCAAGTCTTCGCTGGAAAAGGATTCTCCAGCATCCCGGCCGTCATCCCCGTGGGTGGTGGCTTGACCACTTTTCTACTTACTCTGCCCACCGCCGCGGCCAATTTCTCCGATTCTCTCTCGCTCGTCGAAAGTGGGCGCCAGGTTCTGCTGCGTGCGCAAAACGGAAAGCCGGCCAGCTTGTTCGTCGGCGATCGTTTTCCGATTACCCTCTCCTTGCTCTCCGGAAGCCTGGGGACCGGAGGCGCGTTGACGGGCGTGCCGGGCGCCACAATTTTCCCGGAAACTCGTTTCTCCGTCGGGGCCAATCCGTCCGCGCTGGTTGCCAATAGCTTTACCGGCGGCACGCTCCCCGATCTGGCGGTCGTTTTTGACGATCCCAAGGCCAACACCTTTGTCATCCTGCAGAATCAAGACAATGGAAACTTTGTTCAGGTCACTCCGCCGCCGATCACGCTAGGTGCCAACGAAACCGGCCAGGTCGGCATTGCTAGCGGGGTTTTCCGCAACGACACCAAAAAATTTTCTACCATCCAGCCACCCGATGTGGTCCTGGTAAATTCCACTTCGAATAACGTTTCCGTGTTATTGGGGAGCAGCGACACCAGCGGCAAAGCCACCGGAGTCTTTACAGAAGCGCTCGGCTCCCCTTTTGCTGTTGGGAATAATCCAAGGTCCGTGATCGTCGCTGATTTTAACGGTGACGGTTTTCTGGACCTGGCGGTCGCCAATCAAGGTGACAATTCCATCTCTCTTTTCCGGGGAAATGGAGACGGGACATTTGCGGAGTTTCCGGGCTCGCCCTTCAAGCTGACCAATACCAACACGATTTCGGAAACCGCCCCCGTCGCCATGGTCAGCGCAAATTTTCGGAACAGCAACAACACCATCAACAGCAGCCCTCTGGTGGACCTCGCCGTCGCCAATCAGGGCTCGAACAACGTAACCATTTTGCTGAGTTCCGTTGATCAGAATCTGAATGTCACTCTCACCGAGGCCCCCAGTTCGCCTATCTCGGTCGGAACTAATCCGGTGGCGATGGCCACGGGAGACTTGAATGCTGACGGCGTTCCGGACCTTGCCGTCCTGAACCAGGGCACGGCCGCAGTTTCGGGCACAATTTCGGTCTTGCTGGGCAGCAGTAATTTGGATGGCACATTCACCGAAGCCAGTGGCTCTCCGCTGCCGACGGCGACGACTCCGGCTGGAATTGTGATCGCCAATTTTGCCAACGGCGCGGTGCCGGACATAGCGGTGACCAACAAAGGCTCCGGCACGCTTGGCGTTTATATCGGTCAAGGGCATGGCACCTTTGCCTCGCGCCTCGAAATCAACGTTCCCGCGGGGCCCGCCGCGCTGATCGTCTCAACATTGACCAGCAGTGGACTTCCTGATGCCGCTTTGGTGTCCCAGGATCCGGCCGCTGGGCAAGGCGTGGTGACGGTGATTCAGGATTCCTCGAATTTCGCTAGCA
>WNFS01001352.1_pt1 | contig 42781 bp, 52 predicted proteins | sample 5400141 | NCBI WGS metagenome assembly WNFS01 (sample SAMN13153358, study PRJNA577476) | soil metagenome | isolation source: 60 cm saprolite under Madrone tree | place: USA:California | collected 2016-06-14
ACACGCGATCATAGATCGCGGGTATGCCGAGCATTCGATACTCGCCGGGTTTGTCCCTCTTCGGAATGGGGTGTTGGCGCACCGGCAGAGGTTGATAGCTATCCTCTTTCAGCTCTCGCTGCAGCCGCTCCAACTGCTGCTTCAGCTGCGCCTCAAAAGCCTCCAGAGTCTGCCCATCAACTCCTCCACTTCCCCGGTTCTCTTTCACCTTCTCCCAGGCCATCTCCAGGTTCTGATACGACGGCGGCCGTCTGCATGGGATGCATTTGTGGCAATAATAAGCAGCCTGGTCGCGGAATCCTCAATCCCAAGAACACCTGACGGAATTCGCTTCCGAACCGTCTGAGGTAACGCTTACTCCAGAAGTCGTACGCAACTTTCCAACCTCGGTCCTACGCTTGCTCTACACATCCTTTCGGGAATTCCGTTCATACCCAAGACAAGTTGTGGTCAGTGTTTCCAGTTGCTAGCCTTTTCCTGGTTCTTTGGTCTCTTTTTGCTTCATAGAGGCGAGAATGATCTACCCTCGAGCGAGGTCCTCGTCAATTGCAAGCACAGGTCCAACTCAGACGAATCGCTGGTATCTCGGCCGCTGCCCACTTTCACAGTGTCCTGCCGGAGGGGAGCAGAGCGTGGTATGGTCAGCTGCGATCATTCCGGCTTGCTGTTTGTTGCCGTTCTTCTCCTGCATAAATTGGCCCACTCAGCCGTGGCACAAAACAACTCCCTAGTCGGGCTCATCACACCAAACGAGGTTAAGAAAGTCTCTCGTGGCCAATGGCTGCAAACTAGCGTGCAAAGTGTAATGCCACCCCGCGACCTCCGCGTAGTTGCTCCGGATACTCCTGCCATCGACGCACTCCGAATGATGAGCCGTGAGGACAATAACCTGCTGCTGGTTATTTCCGGGCGGCGACTGCACGGGGTCTTGTCGCGTGCCCAGATCTTGCGACTCCTGCGGAACAGTGCTGAAGTGCATGGACGCTAGACAGGCTTGGTTCGGTCGCGCATTTCCCCGAAAGGTCTGGCTTTGCTCCTTGGGCTTACCTCGGGATTCTTTCTCTTCACCGCCGCTGGACACCTGCTGCCAGAAGCACACCAGCGCTCAGCCAGTGTGACTGTACCGATCGCGACTATGGGGGGAGTGATCTTCATTGCCTTGGCGATCAGGCTCGTACTAGATATTTCATAGCCAAAACCGGCGCGCCTCCGAAGAGGCAAGGTTCCACTCGAGTCTTCAGATTTCTACGTCGATCTTGAGGACCCGAGGATGACCATCAGGAAGCGAGTGACAAACACGTCGACCACGATGATCAGGATCATAGCAGCGACCACGGCCTCGGTGGTGGAGCGCCCGACGCCCTGGGTGCCGCCTTTCGTGGATAATCCGTAGTAACAGCCTATGGTCGCGATAATGAATCCGAACACCAACGGCTTAATCAGCCCCGTGAATACGTCAGAGAAGTCCAAGGTCTGCCAGGTATTGCTCCAATACTCATGGCCATCCAAGCCAAGCAAAAGAGTGGCCACGAAGCTTCCGCCCACCAGGCCCATAAAGTCTCCCAGGATCGTCAGAAAAAAGAGCGTGACCACCGTGGCCACGACGCGAGGCGTCACCAGCTTTTTCACCGGGTCAGTGCCGAGCGCACGCATGGCGTCGATCTGCTCGGTCACGATCATGGAGCCAAGTTCGCTGGCCATCCCTGAGGAGTTGCGCCCGGCGACGACCAGTCCGCCAAGTACCGGTCCCAGTTCGCGCACAATACCAATAGAGACCAACTGCCCGATGACTGTGGTCGCACCGAAACGGCTGAGCACGGTGGCGCTGTTCATGGCGAGGGCGGCACCTGTGAAGAAGACCGAAGCCAGCACGATCGGAATCGAGCCGACTCCGATCAGGTCGGCCTGCTGAATCATGTCAGCCACATAGACAGGATGGCGAAAAAGGTTGGCCACCGCGTGGACGGAAAGCAGAAAGTATTCCTGCAGAGATAGAACTTTTCTCTTGGCAAAGTCGACGGGTGAGATTAGTTCGATACTGCTCAGGAACTCTCCAGTTGCCATTCCTTGCTCCATCCGATCCAGACACGGGGATTTGTCGCACGTTCGAGATCAAGACTAGGTCGGTACGCCGCGAGGCCTGAATAGAGCGTTGGATGGTGACCGACGAGTCTCCTAGCTCCTGAGGTGAATCCACTCCCAAAGCACGTGCCTTTTCCTGAACGCGATTCATCGAATCGAGGGCGACCGCAGGCGAACGGTCGAGCATGTAGCTAAATTGCTCCAAATCGTTGCCTGTCATGGGAGCCCCCTTTCCTGATAACGCGTCTTTGCCGACGTTTGGCTGCTTCCCTAAGGCAAGTAGTAGCGGAATGATGTCATGATCATGTTTTCGATCGCATTGGGTTGAATGCCGTTAGCCCCGAACCAAGTGTTCCGGTAGGTGTACGAGTAGGACATCCCGAATTGGAGTGTGCCGGCGGAGCCTTTGTAAAAGCGGTGCCAGAACCCCGGCTGCACTTGCCAGATCGTGCGGGTCTGCGCCTGGCAGGGCTGTGTGGAACTGGGACTCTCAAGGACGCACCCCGAATTATCGACCACCGGAGAACCATAACCGACGCCCTTGCCGGCAGAATTCACATAGGCAGCGCGATCGTAATACTCGTCGCCACCATATATGTAAAGGTCCCACTGCGGGGTGGGATGGCCCTCCAGTCCCGCCAAAAGCTGCAGAGCCCGTATCGGAACGAGGGTGCCTGAGGGACGGAGCGTGACGTCGGGGCCAACCGCGTCACCGTACCGACCGATGCCGACTCCCGCCAATCCTTCAAGGAGCACATCGAGCTTTTTGCTGGCCGGCAACACGACTCCGAAACCAGCGCCTCCGCCGGCAGCATAGTTGTTCGACCCGTTCACGCGGTCCCGGAAGAACCGCCCGATGGCCTTGAGCTCGTAGTGACCCCATCCTGGCTCGAAGGCTACTTTTGCCAGCAAATCGGGAGCAGCGTCGGTCGAGATGCCCGTGGCACCCGGAGTATTGCTGAGCGTGAACTGCGAACCGGGCGACTGCGCGTTCGTGCTGGTACTGAAACCAAATACGCCCGGCGGCGGATTGGTAACGCTCGAGGTGGTTTCCGGATTCTCGACAGAGAAGGCCGCCCATACGTGATCGTTTAAGTTCTTGGTGATTCTCGCGCTCCACTGCCGTGCCCAGTTGTAGCCGACCGCATATTGCGAATCGATCGTCAGCGGGATCATTTCCTGAAGCGGCTTCACCCCTCTGCGGTTCGTCGTCAACAGCGACCAGCTCTGGCCTCCTAGAAAAGAAACGCCGTTCTGAAACTCGACCTGACCCCACAACTGCCGTTGACGAGGGTTAAAGCTGTTGCTCTCCACCTCATTGGCGGTGGGTGCAGCCCCCAGAAAGTCCGCCTCGTAGTAGCCACTCGCCTTCCAGGTGTTGATATTCCCCTCCGCGAGGAGGGAGATCCGCGACTGGCGAGCCGTTCCTCGAAATTCGCTCAAGAACGAGTTTGCGCTACCCGAAAACGGGATGTTGCCGAACGTGCTGGTGACATCGGCGTTTTCGTTATGGGTACGATAGATACCAGCTGCCTCGAGAAAACCTCCGGGCGTTAGCGTGATCCCCTTGAAGTGAATCGCGGGAGGCTTTTCCAGAGTGGCGACTCTCTGTTCAGTTTGCTTCAAGGCCAAGGCTTCCTGGCTAACCGTAGCTTTTACATCCGTGACGTCATCTCGAACCGCGACCACCACCACATTCTGCTTCGCCTCGTCGGCGGCGAGGGCCTCCTTAAGCTGGGTTTCCGTGGCCAGCGCTCCGACCTGGAGAACCTGTTGCCGCAATTGCTCAATTACGGCATCCCGTTCCCGCAGCGCTGCCGCCAATGCGTGAATCTTGAGCTCCTGGGCAACAATGGCCTCCTCCAGTGCAGTCAGTCTCTTTATGGTTCGTGAAGGACGCTGTTTGCCGCTTTGCGCTTTTGTTGGGGCTCCGGACTTTGTCTCAGCAGCGATAGCCACACCCACAATCATCAGGGTCACAACCAGCGAACTACTCAGCTCGCGCATCGCTTCCTCCCAATTTGCCCGGACTGTTCGGAATAGCTCGTCGCGTACTTTTCACCGTCGTTCCCATTCGAGAGCAACGGGTCGCGCATTCGTGCTCGGCGATTTGATGTGTCGCTGGTGGATGCTAACGGTCGGCTGTGCAATTGACAATTGATCGTCGGAATGAAGTGCGCTTGAGCAAGGATCCGTAATCGCGACTGGAGCACGGGTCAGACCTCGGCGTACGACTTGCGGACTAGATCAACCCGACAAATCTTTTGCTACGGTGATTTGGTGAATTCACGGTTGCCGGACGGCGTGCCCGAGGTGTTGGGCTCTGTTTGGAATGAACTCAAGGAGGGCGCAGCCAGATCAAATTGGCGGCCGGCGGCGTCATTTCGGGCTTTGATGCCATCGACAGTCTGCAATTCACGCCGGAACAGTTGCGGGCTGCGGTTAAGCGGCGGACTGGGGCACCTACCTGACCGTGCACGTTTACTCATCGGCAGCGATTCGCCGGGCACTCGACGCCGGAGTCAAATCCATTGAACAGGGTCACTTAGCGGATGAGGAGACCATCAAACTGATAGGAGAGCGGGGAGCATGGTTGTGCACGCAGCCATTCGAGCGGGGCGACGAGCCTCTTTCTTCTGCGAACCTTGCGAAAACGAGGAACATGGTGGGAGCGTGGAAGAGGATTCTTGGGTGGGCGAGGAAGTACAACGTCAAGGGTTGCATTCGGGACGGATCTGCTGTTTGATCTCACCGGAGCGCAGCTTCGTATTGATCGTTAAGAACGGAACGAGTTACAAGAACATGCTTCCAGAAAACAAGAGATGAGATAACAGCTCTGGTCTGTCGCGGGAGTGGGAGATGAATGTGAACCATCATGAATCGAAGAAGTCTGGTCCTTTTGTCCATCTGCCCGAAGAACTTGAGGAAGACGCCAAATCGCGCTTTCACGAACTGCGCAATGGGAAGATATGGTTCTCCAAGGAAATCAAGAAAGAGCACCGACGGCTGAAGACCTCTCTTTTCCGTTACATCGCGCATTCCAGAGTGTTGGTAGTTGTTACGGCACCCTTCATTTACGCGTGCATCGTTCCGTTTGTGCTGCTTGATCTCTTCGTCTCGATATATCAGGCGGTTTGCTTTCCGGTCTATGGCATACCGAAGGCCCGGCGCAGGGACTATATGGCGATCGACCGGAACAAACTGCGATATTTGAATGCGCTGGAGGGGCTGAATTGTACGTACTGCTCATATGCCAATGGATTGTTGGCCTACGTGGTGGAAATCGCAGCACGGACGGAGCAGCACTGGTGCCCGATCAAGCATGCGCGGCGAATTCGACATCCTCATGACCGGTATTCGCATTTCCTTCCGTATGGAGACGCCTCTGCATATCGTGAAAACATCGATAAGGTGCGCAACGACTTCAAGTGACAGGCACGACTCGTTGGGTTTCTCGATAGGGACGCGACTGAGGGCAGAGTTTCCCATAAAAGAAGGAAATGAAGCGGCGTCCGCTGGTGATCTGACAAGCGCCGTTGTTGAAAGTATGTAGAAGATCTCTTGTATTAGGGAATCGGGGTGCGTCCATACGATGGCGAGCATGAGACGGATCGCGTGCAAGCGGTGCCAGCGATCACGCAGCGAAGCCCAGTCTGGCGAAAAGGATTCGGAGGTCGATGCGCGCACCTGGACGTTACCACGTCCGAGTGGGGCGAGAAAGGCCGACTCACCGAGCCGGCCTTCAGTGGCGCACCAACGGGGGATCCGGGATCTTATCTGCTCGCTCGATTGCCAATCTCAAGCTTCTGTTCCAACCTCTCGAGCTTCGCCCTGGTTTGTCCGTACTGGACGAAAGACGAGATCATGTCGGACAGTTCACGAGCGGTCTCGGAATTCTGTTTGAGATACTCCGTGTACGAACCCGAGATGGGCCGCGTCCGCTGCTCCTTGAGATGGTTGATGGCGGCGGTTGTGTTGCCAGCCAGTTCCTTCATGAGGGGCATCATGCGGTCTATCGCCTGCTGCTGCCATGAAGAGGCCGAATTGCGCGCTGCATTGAGTTTTTCAACCGAGCGGGCGAGTTCGTTCACGTCCTCCTTCATGGTCTCCAACATGGTTGCATGACTTTCCCAACTCACGGCAGAGCGTGTCATCGCTTCCATCTCGTCGGCATCCCGACTCAACACCGCGGCTTTTGCCTTGGCGTCTGAGAGAAGGCGCGACACCTCGGCATTCTCCTCGTTCTGCGCCGGTGCCAGCGCTGAAAGGAGGAGCAATATTGACGTAAGCAAGGCACCCGTCACGAAATGATACTTTCCTTTACCCAAACTCCGCATACTGATCTCCTTTCTGACAAAATAAGATTCTTTCTTCTTCGTTGCTTTTGCCACCGCATCTTCGCTATTGAAACGGACTTAAGTTCCGTCAACAGCTACCGCGCAGCGCGGGATGCGGTAGCACAGTTCCCGGTGCTGCGCGATCGTTTGAGGCGACCGCGGCCGAGGCCGGTCGCAGACGCACCACGAACCTCACTAGACCTCGACCATGATCAGGTTTTCCACCGAAGTGATCCCCGGTGCCGACCACGCCACGCGCGCCGCCTCTTCTTTCTCGGCCCAAGCTCGAACTGTACCTTTCAGAATCGCTTTGCTGCCCTGCACCTCGACGGTGATCTTATTCGCGTCGATCTCCGCGTTGCGCACCAGCGCGTTCTCAATTTTCTTCTTGAGTTCCGAAGGCGTTATGCGGGGCTTGACGGTGATCAGGTTGGTGACTCCCTTGACCCCTGTGAGGCGGCGTACCACGCGTTCGGCGTCCTCCTTTTGGTATTGCCACTCAACCTCGCCTTTTAGGGTGACCCATCCCTTAGAGACTGTGACGTGGACTTTGTCAGAAGGCACGGAGGCATCCCACTCCAGCGCGTGAACGGCGGCTTCAGCAATATCGGGGTCAGTGCGCTCCGTGGCCAGCTTGACCTCGATGTCGTTGGCCACAGCCTTGACGCCGGCCACCTTGTGGGCGGCTTCCTCGGCGCTCCAGCTTTTGAGATACGAGTCCACCCAGCCCGTAAGTGTTACCACGCCGTCTTTTACCGAAACGCCGATCTCGTTGGGCTGAATCTGTGCATTCCACTTCAGTTCAGCGAGAACATCCTTCTGAAGTTCCTCGTCGGTCCGAATCAATGTTGCAGTCGCCATGAATTGTTCCTCCTCTTGGCTATCATTTCTCCCGCATGCGGGTAATCCTGACCTTCGAATCACGCTGGGACTGAGAACCAGTATGAGTCATCTTCCACTTCCGGATGCTACCGAGTACGACGTGCATGGCACAATTCTTCGGGAGAATGAATTGTGATTCCGACCGGACGCTAGGCGCAATTCCGCTTCGGGTCAGAGGTCTAGATACGACTTTAGAATTAGAAGTAGAGCAGTGCGGGGGCAATCGCATATGGCGGCCGCCGATCCAGGGTATTTCAGCCCACTGTCCTGGCCTTCGGGCGCGCGGGCCGAGCGCGGAACTCCTCAAGTAATACTTGGAGTTCGTGACTGAAGCGCACGGGATAGGCAGCCGGGTTATGCAACCGACGGCAGGAATCGGGGAGTTTTCCGACTTCCTTACGTGCGTGTTCCCGAACGCGATCTAACGTCGGCGCGGGCTCGATCCGTTGGCCATCGCGCATAACGCAAGCAAGCAGCGGCACAGCTCCCTGGGAAGCCTCGGTGCAGCGAGCAACCAGGTCTTCTTTGTATTTTCCGTCCTCGCCTGCACGGCGGAATACCTGCTTGCAGCCCGGGTAGGAGATCTTGCCTCCGCTGAGCTTGGCGCGGGGAGAAGGTCCGTCAGCGGAATACACATCGACCAGCTTGTAAACACCTCCCAAGGCGGGTGCGTCCTTCGAGGTGACCAGGCTAGTGCCGACACCGAACGCATCTACTTGCGCTCCGCGGCCAAGCATCTCAGTGATGACGTATTCGTCGAGGTCGCTGGTGACGAAAATGCGCGTGCGATCCAGTCCGCCCTGATCCAGGCGTCGCCGGACTTCCCGGGAAAGTTCAACCAGATTCCCGCTGTCCAGGCGCACGGCCTTGGGCTGCAAGCCGGAGTCGATGATTTTATCGATCGCTGCCAGCGTATCGTAGGTATCGACCAGCAAGGTGGCATCTTCAGGAAACAGGCGTTGAAAGAGTCGGAAACTTTCTTCCTCGTCGTCATAGGCCATGATGAAAGAGTGAGCCATCGTTCCGAAGATAGGGATCCCGAAACGCCTCCCGGCTTCAACGTTTGAGGTCCCGACACACCCTCCGATGTAGGCGGCACGAGCGGCAAGAGTTCCCGCTTCGGGTCCATGAGCGCGCCGGGTGCCGAATTCGACCACGTCGCGACCTTGTGCGACTTCCACGGTGCGGGCTGCTTTCGACGCGATCGAGGTCTGGAAGGTGATGATTGATAGCAAAAATGTTTCGACGATCTGGGCTTCGAGCATCGGGGCTGTGACCCGCAGAAGAGGCTCCTCTTGAAAGACGGGCGTGCCTTCGGGAATTGCCCAGACTTCGCCGGTGAACCGGAACGCCCTCAGGTAATCGAAAAAGCCGTCGCTGATGTGGCGGAAGACGGGCTGACGGCGGAGGAATTCGATATCCTCAGGCTGAAAACGAATCGATGCGAGATAATCGAGAGCTTGTTCGAGCCCCGCGGCAACCAGGTAGCTGCGCTCCGGCGGCAGCGATCGGACGAACAGTTCGAAGCTGGCGGGGGTAAGGAAACCATTTTCGAAATATGCCGCCGCCATGGTGAGTTCGTAAAGATCGGTCAGCAGGGCTGAATAACAATCTTGCTCGGGCAAGCGCGATCCTCCAACAACAATTATAAAAGCCGGTCTTGGGTGGCGCAGCGCTTCTAGCTCCGCTCACTCAGTCAGTGAGAACCGCAAAAGCGCGAATTGACGAACCACGCTCTGAGTAGCTCTCTCGCATGTTGCCCTGTCGGCCACCAGGAAGGCGCCGATCAGACACCCAATGAATAGCGGCAGTTGTTCATTGTCCGGCTTGGCCCGTCCTGCGTTCAGTGCTCGCCGGTTCGAGATTCGGGGAATAGCGGTCTTTGAGTATTAATTTCCAAATGGTAGTGGGTATCATTTAGCCCATCCAGAGCAAACTTCACCTGCGTGCGTTTAGAGCAAACTGGAATTACTTGTCGGAAAAGGGGCTCCAGGACGATACCGCCCTACCAGCTAGAACGACTGTGAGGAACCGGGCCTCCAGGAACTCTCCCAGCTTGGCTGTTGCCTTGAACTGCGGGATGGGATCCAGCTCCTTGAATGCTGACGTAACCGCATTGGAAAGACTCCAGATGGTTCGCGGCCGGAATTCGTCGTACTTCGGCTCGATCCCCTTGGAAATGCAGCCATCTCGTCATTGGCGCCGGGGCTTACGGAACCCGTTAAGGCGCGCTCCGCGCCTTTTCCATCAACACCCAGCAGAGCTCCCTCATTTCGGAGAAAGAGCACTCGCACCCAGTACTTCCTACTTGGGCGCCTCTTTCTGGATGTTGACATTTCCCTTGAAGTACGCGCCTTCATCGATGGAGATGCGCTGAGTCGCGATGTTGCCCGTTACGATGGCCGACTGCTTTAAGTCGACCCTGTCGCTTGCACTAATGTCGCCTTCCAGTTTCCCCTGCACGACCACCGTGCAGGCCTTGACACTGGCTTTAACGCGCCCGTTCGGCCCGATGGTCAGCCGGTTTCCTTTCGGGTCGATGGCGCCTTCCACCTGGCCATCGATATAGAGTTCTTCGCTGCACGAGAGTTCCCCTTTGATCACAACTGACTTGCCGATGTGGGTCATTTCCCCGTGAGCAGTATCCGGCGCTTTGGGCGTTTCCACGAGCGCGACCTCCTAGGAAAAATACCGGGGAAATTTGGATCCTACTTCAATGCTTAGGAACTCCACAGGGGCCAGAAGTACAGTTTCGAGAAAGACGATCCCTCGAATCGGCAGCCGTTGCAACGATTCCAGTCCTTTTTTGCTGGAATCTTCCCGTTGACAGGTCTCATCTCCGCGGAGTAGCGTTGCCTCTATTCCCGGCCGCTATTTCCGACTATCTCCCAAGGAGGCTTCGTTGAGAAAACCCCGCTTCATTACAGGGGTTGTTCTTGCGGTGGCCGCAATCGCAGGTGGCCTGTCGTCAGCGCGAGCCCAGCAGGCGTCATCTTTCGGCGTTCCGGTCCATGTTGTAGTGACCGTGGAACCTCGTCACGGTTCCAACGTTCCGGTCATCAACAGCGAAGACGTGATGGTATATCAAGGTCGCGATCGGGCTAAGGTTAGCGACTGGATCCCGCTGCAAGGAGAGCGCGCAGGACTTCAACTATTCATACTGATCGATGACGCCGCCAGCACCAGCCTCGGTTCGCAGCTGGAAGACGTACGCCAATTCATCAATGCGCAGCCCTCAACCACGGCGATCGGGGTAGCGTATATGCGAAACGGCACAGCGGAAATCTTGCAGAATCCCACCAATGACCATACGCAGGCGGCCAAAGCGCTGCGACTTCCGCTGGGAGACCCGGGCGGGTCTGGAAGCCCCTACTTCTCTTTGGTTGACTTGATCAAGCGCTGGCCCGAAGGTCCGGTTCGCCGTGAGATCCTGATGGTTTCCGACGGCATCGATCGCTTTGGGGGTAACGGACCCAGTAACCCTTATGTGGACTCCGCCATTGAAGAAGCGCAGCGCGCGGCGGTCATCATTTACTCGATCTATACGCCGGGAGTGGGCCACTATGGCCACAGTTTCTGGCGTATGAATTGGGGCCAGAACTATCTTTCCCAGCTTTCCGACGAGACAGGAGGGGAAGCCTACTACCTGGGTTTCGGCGCTCCGGTCTCGTTTGCTCCTTATCTGGATGATTTGAGCCACCGGTTGACTCGCCAATATCTGCTGACGTTTCTCGCCAAGCCAGAAAGAAAGGGCGGGTTCCAACAGTTCAAGCTCCGCACCGAGGTGCCGAATGCGGAGTTGGTCGCAGCCGACCGAGTCTACGTGCCGGCTGGAACGTAGCTCCGAAGTCAAGAGCTTATGGGTCTGGGAGTGGCCTGTTTTGAGATCTCACGCCTTTTCCTGTCGCCGAATAGGGTTTGATATTGCTTTTCACCCCATGCGGGCGAGCTTTGCCCGCATGGGTCCTAACGCGAAGCGGAAGGTACTTGTTGGGAAGGGCGGCCTGGCCGACACCGCCCACGCTATAACGATCGTGAAAACCGCGTTTCCAGGAATTCGCCCAGCTTGGCTGTAGCTTTAAATTGCGGGATGGGATCCAGTTCTTTGAATGCCGAGGTAAACGCGTTCGAAAGACTCCACATCGTCCGCGGCCGGAATTCCCCATACATCGGCTCGAAGTAGAGCTCATGCACGCTGCGAGCAAGGTGTTTCGAAGCCTCGAGTTTGCCCTCGACGAACGCCTCATAGATGACAACTTTCACGGCGACGTCCGTGAGTTCGCTTCTCTGCCACGTTTCCACTTGCTTTCGCATCGGTTCGAAGTTTCGCTGCATCCGATCTACGCCCACCGAAATGCAGTCGATGAGCGAAAACGACTTCGAGTGTTTCGCGAGCACGGGAGTAAAGTCCCCTGCGAACGCCATATTCGAACACACGAAGACACGATATTATCTACAGCAACGAATTATGCGGAGTATTGCGTCGAAAAGCCGGTGCTGGTTGGCCTCTCCTGCCTCTGAACTAACCATAACTTGACAGCACCCTGGAGAATCACCCCGGAGGTGCTTCTATGGCACAACACACCGGGAGTGATTTGTCGACATTTAGAAACTTTCTCACCGACCACCACTACAGCCGCCAGGCAATCAAGAACTACAGCATCGTTGCGAAGCGGTTTCTCCGTTACATCGAAAGCCGCAGGCTTTCAATCGAGTCTGTACTGCCTGACTGCGTGGCCGCATACTTGTGTTTAGAACTGAATCGTTATCACCGCAAACACCGACGGAATCCCGGCACCATGAGCGATTGGCGCTGGCATATCTTATCGCCGATTCACAAACTGCTCACGCTGGCTCAAGGAGTGTGGCCTCCGATTTCGCCCGTGGATGCGCGGGTTCAGTGGTTCGCAGGAGAGCTCAAGGCGGCGAAGCACAGCCCATCCACCATCGGCACCTACACGCGCTTTTCTCGTGACTATCTTAACTATCTGCACCGCAAAGGTGTTGATCTCCACGATGTTCAGCCCGCACACGTCTCGGCATTCATCGACCATGAACTGCGACGATACCAGCTACGGCATCATCGATTGCCCCGACGAATCGTGGATTGGCGCTGTGGTTTAACCCCTCACCGCCGATCACCGAGATGAGATGGGCTTTGGCCTGCCGGGGCGCATCAGGCAATACTTCCCCGATGAACCGGTCGAGTCGCAATTTGATGCTGGTGGTTGTCTTCTCCGTGCACTTCACATAGGTCAGCCAGCCGAATCGAAGGTGGGCGTTTTTCATTGCATCTCTCGATGTGTTGGAACCACGAGTCAGTCCACTTGACTCTGGACTGCACTCCAGGGTGTAGATTCTTACGAACAGGTGGTATCCCGGATGCAGATTGGTAGCGTTGCAAAGAAGGTTGGGCTTACTCCGGATGCGATTCGCTTCTACGAGCGCAATGCCCTGTTGCCGATTCCGCTGCGTACCCCAGGCGGTTTTCGGCAATACGCAAAAGGTGACGTAGAGACGCTGGGATTCATCCGGCGGACGCAGGGATTGGGATTTACCCTCAACGAAGTCCGCGAGCTTTTGGAGTTGCGGCGCTCCGACGTGCAGCCGTGTGTGCCGGTGCGGGAGCGACTGCAGCGCAAGCTCGTGCATGTTCGTGGGAAACTCGCTGACCTCCAAAAGCTGGAGCGCGAGCTCCTCGCAACGTTGTGCGTTTGCAACCGAGAACAGCGTAAGAGATCTGCCCGGTGCCCCTTACTGGCCAGCGCGAAAGCGGAGCCAACGAGGAATTCCAAATGAGAGTAGAAGTTTTGTTTGTAGCGGGCTGTCCCACTCATCAGGTCGCGATGAGGCTCCTGAGCGATGCCTTGGCTGCGGAGGGCATTCCGGCGGAGATTCGTGAGGTACTGGTCTCTGACGAAGGCATGGCCAAAGAGCTCGGCTTTCCCGGTTCTCCAACGATCCGAATCAACGGGCGCGACATCATACACGAGCTGCAGAAGCCGGAAGCGTTTGGGCTATGTTGCCGCCTGTATACAAGCTCAAAACAAGCAGGCGTTCCCCCGATCGACATGATTCGCCGCGCTGTGCGCGATGCCAGCCAGGAAAATAAACAGTGAAACAGGGGATGGGCATCTCTGCCTCTGTGGGTGCAATTCTAAGTTCGCTCGCCTCGCTTAGCTGCTGCCTGCCTTTGGGCTTTGCCGCTGCAGTGGGCGTTGGGGCCGCGAGCGCATTCTTGACGACGTTGCGCCCCTGGTTTCTGGTGCTCGCGGTTACGCTGCTTGCGATTGGATTCTGGCAGCAGCGGCGCGCCCGGCAGTGCGGAGTGCGCGGCAGGCTGTTCGGCAAGGTGTTGCTGTGGCTAGCGGTCACAGTGCTCTTGGCGATGATTCTCTTTCCTCAGCAGGTGGCTGGCTTCATTGCTGATAGGTTCTGAGACGGGAAGATGAAGAAACAAAGAGCAGTTGCCTTCGCCTCGATCGTGCTCGTTTTACTCTTGGCCGGGGTCTACCTCTGGGGTCCCTCGGCGGTGCCAGCGGGCCAAGCGCCGCTCTTGGCGCTATCGAATGCAAACTTCGGCGCCTTCGAGGACGCGTTCGATGGCGGTTCCGTTAACAGTCCCCAACTGGTAATGTTATTGTCTCCGACTTGACCCGGTTGTCTGCGGGGGGCCTCCGCAGCTCAGCAAGTGTTGGCTCGGCATCCCGACCGGAAGTTGCGCGTATTGGTTGTCTGGGAACCAATTCTCGCCACCGATTGGAGAGCGCCGAGCGGGAGCACGCTGGCTCGGATTCCCGATCAACGAGCACGCCAGTTCTGGGATCCAAAACATCTGGTCGCGCAAGAGTTAAATCGGATCGCAAAGCAAAAACTCGGACAGTTGCAACCAGACTGCTGCATCAACAAGGGACCACTGGGATGAGGCCATCCTCTATCAACGGCACTCGCGCTGGAAGGATCAGCCGACTCCTCTGTTCTGGAACGGCCAGGTAGCGAAGATTAGTCCAGCACTCGAGAAGGCGATCAGTGAACAACTATGAGTCCAGCCATTGTCGCGTCTGCCGCAAAGGGAAGAATCGTGGTGACAAATCGCGAAGGGTAGGAGTTTTCCTTAGGAGTCCTTCTTCTCGTGGGTGAGAATCCGAGTTTTTCCGTTGGCAAAGACCAACGTCAGCTCGTGCGAAAACCTCTCGCGGTCGTGCAGGATCTTGGTTCCATCCTCTTCCTCTTCTTCCCAATGGTCCGTGAACTTCACCGAACGCCAATGGGCGATGTGACGATCCTCTCCTTCGCCGAATACGCCATTGAGCATTCCCGCAGTGCAGAGAAGGCCAACATGCCCGCCATGCAAAGGCGTGAGCGGCCGGCCTCGAACGTCTTGCTGCCTGGGGAGGAGGATGCGGCTGGCCTGACGGTAAGCCAGCGAGCCTGGCAGCAGATCCTCCACTTCATCGAGTGGAATGCCCACATTGGTGAGGACTACTGGCCCGGAGTGCGGAACCTCGTAACGAACCGAAGAGGCATCGCCCAGGGCATCAAGATCGGGTTTCGCGGCCAACATCTCCAGCCGGCGCACGCAGTCAAGCAGCGCGGAGTCTCGCAAGTGCTGATGTCGCTTGCGACGTACGCCCAAGACGACAATTTGCTTGTACTGAACACTCGCAGATTCAGTCAGTTTATACACGGACAGATCAGTAAAGTGCTCGGATAGGATCCTTGTGCAGACACGTAACTGTGGCTGTGGAATCACAAACAGCAGGACGCCGCCGGGTTTGAGCCAGCGATAGGTATGTTCCAGAAAAACAAACTCCAGCCTCAAGTTGTTCGTCTCACCGATTTCAAAGTCATACGGCGGGTTGAGGTAGAGCAGAGAGAATGCTTCGGCTGGGCTGCGCACATCGAAAGTATCCGCCTGCAAAGTGTCGATTCCCAGGCTTCTTGCCTGCCCCGCTCGATTTGCGTCAATTTCAATTCCGTAGCGACGGGTTTCGGTTCCCTCAACCAGATGCTTAAAGGCGACTCCGTCCCCCACACACGGATCCAGTGCAGAGAACTCCATCGGGAAGGCCAGACAATTCTTCAATCGTCCCACTTCCAACAGAGGCAATGGGAAGAATCCTAGCTTGGTCTTTCCATGTGGCCTCATCGGGACCTCCAAAACATGTTGGCGATGGTTATGGATTTAAGATTGGGCAATGAAGGACTTGAACAGGAAAGCCCTTTGGCGGACTTTTGCGCCTGGTTGCCAGCTTGGTAGGGGCGCTGTTCCTTCCGGCGTGGACCATTGACTACTGGCAAGCCTGGATCTTTCTGGCTGTGTATTCCGGGTCAGTGCTGGCGATCACCATGTACCTCATGGCCCGAGATCCGAGCGGACCAAGAACACAAAGCGTTGCTTCTCTCCCGAGCGGAAATCGCTTGTTCATACTCTTTTAACACTCTGGCAGTACGATGGTTTGCGCCCGATCGCTATTCTAGTCTTGTCTGGCCACAGGGAGTGTTCATGATGGCGACCAGTCCCAGCCTCAAGCGAGAAGTCAACGATCTCGTCCTGGAACAGATTCACGCGTCAAGCAGCCCGCTGACATCACTGATTCGCAGCTGCTCGAGTATCACCTCCGGCACCTGCAAATCGTGACGCTGTACCGTCAACTGGATCGGGTTGCGAAGACGGGCGAGGGGCCGAGTGCTTTGCTAGACTAGGGCATGCCGATCTCGATAGGCATCATCTGCGAGAAATGCGGGATCGTGTATCTGATAACCGCGACATCGAACAATCGTATCGACTTCGTGGCTAGTGCAGGTTCTGAGATGTTTACGCTAACCTGTGCCACTTGCAAGATGAAGCGATCATTTCACAAGAGCGACCTGATGCCATATACGGTCTCCACACGCGGCTATGCAAAGGGCTACGCGGAACGAGGCGAATATAGCGCTCGGCAGGACCTTGCGAACCTTGCCCTACGCAAAGCGGGCTCCTGATGTGACAGGCCGTGTTTACTTTTTGTCTAGATATTCGCCGGGCACCTCATCCTCCGGCACTTCACGCGTTCGAACTTCTCTCTCATCAGTGTTCCCCGCGTTTTCCGCGCCTGTCACTACGTCGGCCTCGAACGCGTTCCCTTACTCGACCAGCTCGTCGACGTCCTCGGATCCACTCGAAGTTTCGCTGCATTCGGTCAACACTAACCGAGATGCAGTCGATGAGCGAGAACGACTTCAAATGTTTCGCGCGGACGGCTACTCTTCCACAATCCGATGTCCGAGTGCCCGCGATTGTGATTGCTGCAGATTTTTTGGTACGACATTCCACCGATTTCTTCCTAATCATCATCCTCCGCCTCAGATGGAATTAGGTTCGTCGCCCGACGTACCACGGCGCACTCACCGTGAAGATGCGTTCATTGCCGCGGGCGAGAAGCACCCATTCCAGAAGCCGGCCACGTTGATTGTGGAGGAAGTATTCGTACCATCTGTCCTCCACAAGTTCCGGTATGACCACGACAATGCTGCGAGCGGGATGTTTCTTCGAAAGGTCAAGGATAAACTGAACAATGGGAATGATCACAAAGCGGTAGGGCGAAGGCAGGACATGGAGCCGTGGTGGCTCCTTGCCTGCCGAGCGGAAGGGTTGCTCAACGTATTGTTCCCAGTCGTCTTGAAGCAATTCGGAATGTTCGTTGGGCTCGACGTGTAAGGCGATCACTTCCGGTGAAAGCCGGGCTGCGAATTCAATTCCCTGGCGAGTGATGTTGCTCCAGCGGTCGATGGCAATCACCGCGATGGGATATTGGCTGAGACCTGCCGCGTCGACGGGAACCTTGCAAGTAGTGAGCACTTTTACGGCGTGATAGTGGCGGCGGACAACGGCGAAGAAAACAATCGTTATTGGAATAAAGAGCAACGTAATCCAGGCGCCTTGAGTGAATTTCGCAACCAGCACGACGCCTGTGGTGACGCCGGTGACGAGAGCACCCAGTCCGTTAACGAGTGCGCTCTTCAGCCAGTTCGGACCGCGATTTTTCCGCCAGTGCATGACCATGCCGGCTTGGGAGAGCGTAAACGCGAGAAACGCGCCGACGGCATAGAGCGGAATCAGCCGGTCGGTAATACCTCCGAAAAGGATGAGAACGCCGCCACACAACAGCGCCAGGACGACGATGCCATAGGTGTAAACCAGTCGACGCCCGCGATAGCCGAAGACATGCGGGAGGTAATTGTTTTGGGCGATGGCGCGGCACAGACGGGGAAAATCCGCGAAGGCGGTATTAGCGGACAGAGAGAGAACGACAAGGATGGAGCCGATGGTCAGATAGTAAATGAACCCTTTGCCAAAAACCGCGGCGGTGAGCATAGAGAGAACGCTCTGGTAGCCGGGCTGACCCGGATCGGTTGCGGCGATTCCATAAGTCCTTACGAGATAGGAAATTCCCGCCAGCAAGACCGCCAGTAGGAAAATGATCACCGTGAGAGTGCGCTGGGCGTTCTTCACCGTGGGCTCCCGGAAAGCCTTCACGCCGTTTGCCGGTGTGGGATGCCCTCCGTTGACGAGAACACGGAGAATGCCTGCGACGATGGTTATGAGAAGTGTGCCCACAAACAGATAAGTAGGAACTGCGAAAGCACTACCCGCTTCGCGCACGCCGCGCAGATTGAGAACAGCGATGACGATCAGAATGCAAATGCAGAGAGAAACGGTGTGCGGTAGCCAGGATGGAACCGCCGAGACCAAAGCACCAACCCCGGCGGAAATGCCCACTGCAGCCGTGAGAATGTAATCGGCGAGAAGCGCGGCCGCGGCGAGCAGGCCGGCGGGTGCGCCAAGGTTGAACCGCGCCACGGTATAGGAGCCACCGCCGGAGGGATAGGCGGCGATGGTCTGGCGATAGGAGAAGTACACGATCACTAACAGCGTGATGATGGCGACGCTGATGGGTACGATGTAGCGAACTCCGAGAAGGCCAAGGGGGATCAGAAGGCTGAGGGCCGCCTCCGGGCCATAAGCAGCGGAGCTAAGCGCATCGAGACCAAAGATCGGAATACCCTGTGTCGGGCCGATCTGCTCGGCGCGTTCGTCGCTGGTCTTGATGGGTTTGCCGACAACGAGATCAAGTATGTTCATGAAGGATGGCGGTGAACTCTCACGCAGGAAAAACAAGATCTACGCAATGCGTGTGCCCAACGATGCTGAGCAGAGACACGATAGCATTGCGGGGATTTGCAATCAAAAAAACCTGGCCTCGGGCCAAGTAACGTACCCACGAACCCATGCTGAGTAACAGCGCCTGTGGTCTGCCGTGCTTCATCATCACGAGCGACCGGCCCTCATCTTCGACACGCCGTGAAAGCTTAAAACGTGCCCTCGCGCCCAGTGCACGGACTACGATGCTCTCATCCATAGAGTCTCCAGTTCGTTGGCCGGACTTGGCAGTCGATTTGCGAGGACTTGAGGGTGGTGAAACACTCTCAGCTTAGCGCAGCCAATTCTCGCGTCGAAGGTCCTCGACGTGGGCGAACTCCTTGTCGTTATCGGTGACGATGGTGTAACCGAGGGAAAGCGTCTGAGCCGCAATGAGCAGATCATTGGCGCCGATTGGTCTGCCAACCTGCTCAAGCCGCGTACGCAGCAATCCGTAGGCGGCATCTGCCGGCACCTCGAAGGGCAAGACTTCCAGCGCCCCAAGCACCGCTTCGAGCTGGGCCAAGAGCCGCGGTGAGCCTTTTTTGGTAGCCCCGTAGCGCAACTCCGCAGCGACGATGATGCTGGTACAGACTTGCGCTTCGCCAACCTTGCGGATGTGCTGTGCCACTTTTCCCTGCGGGTTACGGACAAGATCAGACACGATGTTGGTGTCGAGAAGGTAGCGCATTAGAGATCGACCGGATCAGGGGGCAAGTCACTGATTGGTGGAAAATCTTCCTCTAACGGACCCAGCGTCGCCAACACTGCTAGTAGAGACTTGGGGGGGGCGGGTTCGATGATGAGTCTGTCGCCTTCCTTTCGCATGATGGCCTCCTCACCCGGAAATTCGAACTCACGGGGGATCCGCACAGCCTGATTACGACCATTCCTAAAGACTTTGACATGGCGCTCAGCGCTCATGGCGACCTCCTTTGGCATATGCCAAGCATATGCTACACCTGCTTCATGTGTCCACCTCCATAGAGGTGCAGTTATAAGTTATTGATATGAGACGCCTTAAACAAAGGGAGAACGCTGAGACCCAGAATCAACCCCTCGCGCCTGCTGCAGCTTCGAGTGCGGCCACGATCTGCTGCAGGGTCCTAAGATTGTCCACCTGGTCGAGCGAACTTAATCTCAAAGGCCCCATAATCGCAGCAAAGGCCGCAAGCCCGATTTTGTCCTGTGCCACCCTCGCACGGTGCAGTCCTCGTTCGGCCGCCTGCATGTTTGCCAGCACTTTCTGTTGAGGCGCTGGGTCTTGAATGTCTTTGGGATTCCACACTCTCGCTACGGTCTTCAACAACCCACGATACATGCGTTTCCCAACTGCCTGTTCCATCTGCTCGATCTCGTGGACGACGCTGTTACCCTGGGCGCTCCTGCCATTGGCATTGTGATGGCCTTGGCCATTCCCAGCTCCGTTTCTGGAAGTTTTTCGTTCGGAGGGCTTCGGGTCACCCGTCCCCCGGGGGCGAAGACCCTCTAACCAACCTGCCGGCGTCGCCCACCCGGCCATTTGCGGAAATGCTTTCGGTCGCTTGCGGTCATCGAGGTCAACCCAGGTTCCAGTGAAGTAATTAAAGATAGCGACCGAGACCGAAACAGCAGCAGGCTCTCTTGAATGCTTGCGCTTCGGCACTCGTGCCTGCGTTATCGTCGTCGGCCCACTCTTCCCCGGTTGCCGAATGTGAACCTAGGCCGAAGATAGTCAGCTCGCAAGTGACCAGGACCTTCGCGACAATTTTCTGATCCCTGCTCCGCTCGAAATTTGCGCAGGTATGAATGGTGTATCTGCGCGTCCAGCCCGCCGGTGTGAACAGCGCGTTTAAGCGGTCCGTGTAAGCTCGCTGGTCGGCATACGGGACTACCTGGCCGCGCACCGGCTGCCGGTTCCTGGTCGTGTTCATCACCCTCCACTCGATCTGTGAGCGGTCGAAAGGCACTTCCAAGGCTGCCACCATCTCTTTCACTCGCTCCGCAGGATGCTGAGGTGCGGCGGGCATAGGCAAGCTAGGCGGCGAACCAGACACGGTCGTTTCAGTCCCGTGTGAATGGCCGTTTTGTTCGACAAACACGTATCCCTCCTTCTTTTCTGTTTCCGACACGGTCTTACCCAAAGGCCCGGCTCGCTCAACCCATGAATCGCTGGAGGCCGATATGTGAGATTTCGGAAACACGCCGGTAGCAGACGAACATGACCGGCACAAGGGTGGTAGGGCTAGATAACCCGCTTGCGCCTTTCATTGGTGCGCCGAGCAGATCTCCACAGTTCTGGCTACAAGGAAGGCTTCCTCGGAAGGCGCCGAGACGGGCACGCAACCGTGGGGTTGTTTGCCTGGGGAGCACATCCTCCCTACTTCGCATTGGGTCGAATCCACAGCCTTCTCCCATCTCATAGCGAGCTTGCAATCTGATTGACCTTCATACCAATCTGCTTGGTCGAGGATATCGGCGACCGCACTATCACTGAGTGCGATCTGTGCTTTCTTCACCGTGATCGAGTCCGTTCGCGAAGCACTGCTATCAGGCCCCTCTTGCGGATCTCGTTAACCGTCAATTCGATCTTCCGGCCCTTTGTTGCCGCAAGTAGATCTTGTTCGAGATTGGACAAGCGACGCTCTTTGTCCTGACGGATCAGCTCCCGAATGTATTCGCTTGGGGTTCCCCAGTCGCCGGAAGCCACCTGACCCTCCACATATTCCTTGAGGGCCTCGGGAAGGGAGATGTTCAGAGATGTCATCGACATGCCTTCATATTATGACAGTTTATGAAGTTCATTCAAGTTCGGCGCCACGCCATCGCACGCCATCCGGGAATTTGGGCGCATTTTGTGTCGCCAATCCACGATGGGCGTGATTGGGAGGTTGATAGGGGTTCAAGGAATGGAGCCGAGGGATTTGAAACGCCGACGCCTGTCCTACAAAGAGTGCGTTCTCATCGAGGGCGTTGAACCTGTGGCGAGGCGGTGGTAGGGCGCAACGGAATGTTCGCACCTCCTCGCTTCCCTGCTCCTATCGCTCCGTGGCTGCCTTCAAACTCGGGCTGCTCTGCAGGCTGAGAACCTTGCAATCCGTTATCAGCTCCTCCTAATGCAGCGCTTGAGCCAAGACCGTCGCCTGCGATGGCAATCTTGCGACCACCTTCTCTGGGTGTTGGATCTCCTTAGTTTGGTCCAATTGCCGCTCTGCCCTGCGCATTGTGAAACCCGAAACCGTCCTCGCTTTGGCACCGCCAAGGTTTTCGGCGATACTGGCTTGGAGGAGTCGTGCACGAAATGGTCGCCCCCTTCCCTGTCTCCAGATCTGCGAGATTTGATCCGCCGAATGAGTCTCGCCAATCCTCGCTGGGGCGCGGTTCGCATCCTGGCGAGTTGCTCACGCTGGGCATCGAAGTGAGCCAGGCGGCTGCGGCCCGGTACATGGTCAGGAATCGAACACCGCCCTAACAAACCTGGAGGACTTGCCCACAGTGAACATAACCAGCCCTGCCAGCGGGATCGTCCGGAATTGCCCTGCCCACTCGTAAACATCCCGGAATACGAATGTATTGCCTTGAGATGTTGAGAATCGAAGCTTCCCTTCAGGGGATTGAGTTGAAGCAGAATTGAACGGGTTGAAACGACGTTCCCTTCCGCGCTATCAAGCAATTCTTGGTCGGTCCAGGCCAAATTTCTTTCGGAGAATCCAAGATTCAGGATCGAATGTAGGGATCGCTCATCGAGGGAGGATAGCATTCACCAGCTGTTCTTTGGTCAGGTCATGGAAAAACTGTTCGAAGAGGGGCTCGCACATCGGCAGTGGGAGCCAGACCCTCTGGAGAACGCGATAGCGGATCTCCGTCTTACAGGCTCGTAGATGTAGCTATCCCGGTGAATGTGGTTCTTGCTGATACTGTTGATTCCGAGTGCGACGGGCTGCTGGCGTCTGCCTGATCTAGCGGCGATGACCAATTCATCCGGAAGCAACACTCCGAATGGCGCCACCACCCGTGTGTGCCCACCTCCCCAATTGATTAAATACTAATACTACTGTGTTATAAAGTAGATACCTGCTGCTGAGAAACTCAGCTCCTGCGCAAACTCTGCGTGCTAAGTTGCTGCTCATGAGCGCCAACTCTGTGGCGCCAGGCGCCCAAGCGAAACGCTTCGCGGCCTATCTCGATCGCCTGGCGCTGGCCGCGGAGCATGCCGATCGTGCGAGTCCTCTCAAGTCTTATTGCACCGGTTTGTTGTTGCCAGGAGAACGCAAGAGCGTCGAACCGATGGCAGCACGCTTGTATCCCGACAACATGCGTCAAGCCCATCAGTCCATGCACCATATCGTGGCCGTTGCCGCCTGGAGTGACGAAGACATGCTGGAGGCGGTGCGGGCTTACGTTCTGCCGCGGTTGGAGCAAACGGGACCGATCGTAGCATGGATCGTGGATGACACCGGCTTCGTGAAGAAAGGGCTGCACTCGGTAGGCGTGACCCGCCAGTATTGTGGACAGGTTGGAAAGCAAGAGAATTGTCGCGTGGCGGTCAGTTTGTCGGTGAGCACAGAGCGCGCCAGCCTGCCCATCGCCTGGCGTCTGTACTTGCCGGAAGTATGGGCGAAGGACGGGACACGGAGAAAGGAGACGGGAGTACCTGCGGAGATTCGATTTCAGACCAAGCCGGCGATTGCACTGGAACGAATTCGCACGGCCGTAAAGCGCAAGATTCCCGTCGGGGTCGTGCTGACAGACGCTGCCTATGGAACCGACACCCAGTTTCGCGAAGAGATCACGGATTTAGGGTTGCGCTATGTAGTGGGGATCATGTCTTCGGTGACGGTATGGAAACCGGGTCAAGGACCGCTGCCAGCTGCGCCTTGGAAAGGAACCGGACGGCCCACGAAATATCTTCGGCGCAACCGACGGCATGCACCGATCACGGTGAAGGATCTAGCTTTCGCGTTGCCGCTGCAGGCATGGAAGAAACTATCCTGGCGAGAAGGAACCCGCAGCCCGCTGCAGTCGCGTTTCGCGGCCGTGCGCGTCCGTCCGGCTCACCGCGATTTCGAACGCACCCAGCCCTATCCCGAGCAATGGCTGCTGATCGAGTGGCCCCGCGAAGAAGCTGAACCCACCAAGTACTGGCTCGCGACGCTCCCGGCAGAAACCAAACTCAAGGACTTGGTGCGCATGGCCAAAGAACTGCATCGCACACCGTTTAACACGACGCAGCAGTTTCTTTACTGTTTCTGCAGGGTGGAATGAAAGAAGTCCCTGAATCAAAATACGAGGATTGTTTTAGAAATTCCTTCGTGCCGGCGCGTCGCTCTTACCGCTAGCGGACTCCAGGCTCTACCTGATTGATCATAAAGCTAGACATTCCATCGAGGAATTTCCGAAGGACTTGCTCGGCCTCGCCGGGCAGGCCCGCTTCCCCAAAAGCATTGTTCATCAACCGCATCCATCGATCGCGGACAGTCTGGTCAATAGGAAATGGAGAATGCCGCGCGCGAAGGCGAGGATGGCCTCTTTGTTCGATGTAAGTCTGCGGCCCCCCGAACCGACCGATCAGGAAATCTCGGAGGCGCTGCTCGGCACCTGGGAGATCCTGCGCCGGGTACATGGGTCCCAGAAGGTCGTCTTGCGGGACCTGCCGATAGAAGGCGGCGACCAAGCGCGTGAAACCTTCCGCGCCAATCACGGTATAAACTTCGAGTTCCTGCATTTTCTTAGCTCTCCCTATCGGGAAAGTGACGATTCCTTGGCTGTCGATCAATTTCAATGGGCGCATTTGACAGAGGCGATGAGTTGCACATGCGCTCCGTCTCAATGAACCCTCTTTACTAGGTCCCTGACCGCAGTGCCCAACCTCTTCCGGCTGTTGCCGACGTCATAGGCTTTGCTTTTTGTGGCCGAGGCGAGGTCGTAAAGGTCAAAACCGAAACGTCTCACGCGCCCTCCGATCAGTTCATGATCGGCGACGAGTAAAACAAAGCACTGAACATGAGCCGACTTCGCCCGCTTCTTGATTTGCGAATACTCGGTCACACTTCCGGCGCCATTTCCCTCTGCGACGACGATCAGAAGCCTAGAATTAGCACTGTTTCCGGTATCAAGCTTAAGCAGCGCAACGTCAAGAGCATCATAGAGGAGGGTTCGTCGCCTGTGCCTCTCGAAAATCTCGAAATGTTTGAGGGGACGGGAATCATACTTCTTTCATTCTCTTCTCCAATGCTCAGTTCTCTTACGGCAGTTTTCGCTACTCTGTCCTCGGTCTTCCGTTCGCGTTCTGCCCTCCAGTTGGAGAACCTGGCGCTACGCCACCCATCTTGAGCAAGGACCGAACCGCGTGGTCTATGAACCGAAGTCGAAGCTCGTTTACGTCGGCTATGGCGGCAAGGACGCTGGAAAAGACTACGGAGAAGTCGGAATCATCGATGCCCAGAACAACAGGGTCGTCGGTAACATAAAGGTCGTGGCTCACCCCTCTGAGCTTTTGCTAGACAAAGCTGGGAAGACGCTATTTGTTTTCGTTTCCATCGCCAATAAACTCCAGACAATTGACACTCGCAAACGAGAGGTTTTATCCACTTGGCCGGTGACAAGCCAGCGCCCCGGCGATGCCGCGTTCGACGAGTCCACTTCGCGGCTCTTCATTGGGACTCGGACACCTGCTGAAATGATTGCCATGGACTCGAAGTCCGGCAAGGAGATCACTCACCTGCCGACGCCAGAAAGTATGGATGGTGTTTACTTTGATGGGGCGCGAAAGCGAGTATACGTTTCGGGCGGGCGAGATTTGCAGATTGGTTTCGCATACGTCTATCAACAGAAGGATGCTGACCACTACGAGACTATCGGCAAGATCCCCACGCGCGACGGCGCCGGCACCTCTTTCTGGTCACCCGAGCTAGATCGCTATTACGTCGCGGCTTCGGCGAATGACAAGCAGGAAGCAGCGATTCTGGTATATGCGCCCCAAGATTGAAAGAAGGAGTAGAGAGCAGCAACGGAAGTTCTAGCGTTGAACCCTTGGGATTCCCCAGAAGTCTGGGGGAAAGAGGAATTGTGAACTACGGAGCTTTGTTCCGATCCGCATTGGTAACCCTGCTAAGAAACAAGATGCGAAGCATCTTGACCGTCCTCGGGATCACCATTGGGATTGCGGCCGTCATCTGTGTTGTGGCCATCGGCAACGCTGGACAAGCTCGAGTCCAGCAGCAGCTCAACAACCTCGGAGACAACTTCGTCTGGGTTGAAGCCGGCGGCCGCGCAGTCAATGGCGTGCGGACCGGCACGCATGATACGAAGACCCTGGTCATGGCAGACGCCGTGGCCATCAAGAACCAGGTCTCGCTCATCAAGAGCGTTTCGCCGAATTTGGTCGTCAACGGTTATGCCGCACAGACGCGGACACCGGGCTTTTCTTCAGGTCAAACCAATCTTGGAGCAGGGTTCGATTACCAAACGAATTGGCTCGAAGTCTTCGCTCAACACCGAAAGGTGGGTCCGAATTTCAACCCGGAGGTCGGCTTTCTGGGGCGCACCGATTGTATCTGCGACTACCTCGATGTGAACTTCAAACCCAGGCCTAAGCTTCCCGGTGTGCGCGACTTAAACTTTGAGGGTTTCATCTTTCATGCGCCTGATACTCACCATGTTCTGCAGACACAGGAGTGGCAGAACACCTTTCGGATCGATTTCCACAATGGTTCTTACAGCGACGACGACATTGTGGACGTCTTTACCCAGCGACTGATCACGCCTTTCAACATCTACAAGAATGTTTCTGTTCCAATCGGCGAATACCACTGGACCCGTCACCAGCTGACCTATGGAACATCCCAGGAACACCGCTTCATAATGAACTTCTTCGAACGCTTCGGCACCTACTACAACGGGCACCTGAACGAAGCGAATGTTCGCGCAACCTATCGTACCAACGAACGTTTATCCTTCAGTTTCAGCGAACAATGGAACCGCTTTCGGCTAGGCACTACGACTGACCCTGCAGGCACTGTATTACCGAGTTCGGCGGGTGACTTCTCGGTGGTAGTTGGCAGTTTTCAAACCAACTACTCATTTTCCCGGTTTCTCACGCTCTCCGCGTTGCTCCAGATGGACACCGCAAATATTCAAGCGGCGAGCGCCAACATTCGTCTCCGCTGGAATTACCGTCCCGACAGTGATCTTTATGTGATCTACACAGCCGGTCAGCGCTTCGCCAGCCTGGTTGCAGCGAACCCGCCGCAGTTCTACGAGAATCGCTTTGCCATCAAGTTCACATACTCGTGGCGCCCATAGCCAGCGCCTCCAAGCCCTCTTCCAGAGCTCTTCCCGCCTGGCTTCCCGAAACCGGTCCTAAAAAAGGAGCCATTTGACCTAACCGCTATATCGTCCTTGCGGACGCATGAGGCCGCTAGCGCTCCTCCGACGGCTGAAGAGCCACAAATTCTTTATAAAGCAACAGATCGTAGAGAATCTTCAGCGTGCCGGCGATGAAAAATGGGACGTTGATCCAAGAAGGCCGGGCAAACATAAAGCCCACGAACAACGGACTGATGGCGGCACCCGTTGTTCGCGCCACGCCGGTTATGCCCGCTGCCGCTGATCGCTCTTCCCTGCTCACTACCGCCATGATGTATGACTGCCTGGTGGGAACATCCATCTGGCTGATACTGAATCGTACGAGAAGTACAAGAATGGCGAGCCAAAGAGTCGGCATCAGCGGTACAAGAATGAGCAGAATGTTCGAAGGAAGATGCGTGACGACCATGGTGTTGATCAGGCCCCACCGCGCGGCGAGTCGAGCCGCCAATAATGCGGAAATTCCAGCAAAGATATTTGCCCAAAAGAAAATGACACCGAGCGTCGCCGGGTTCACTCCAAAACGAAGATAGAACCAATACGCCGCGAAGCTCTGTACCACAAAACCACCAGCGAACGAGTCCAAGGCGAACAGGCTTGAGAGCTTGACGACAACGCGGTGAGATCGGCCGATGCCGAAGAAGCTCTTCATCGTCCTCGGCAGGGCCGCCGCTTCCTCGGGTGAACGCGCTTCCGTCGCAGCGGAAAGCCGAATAAACAAACCAGCCAGGAGAACGCCCACAACCGCGTAAAGAACAACCACAACCCGGTACATCCCAACTGGCGTCATTGTGGTTTTCTCGAGAGCGCGCGTGATCGTACCGGCAAAAAGTGCGCCCAGCGCGGTCGCCACCGAGCCGGCGAGCGTGTACCAAGCAAATACTTCTGTCCTCGAGCGGTCGGGAACGACGTGCGAGAGCGCCGCTTGCTCAATTGAGAGAAACGGACCGACTTCGTTGCCACTGGGACTGATTACGCCAATCGTGCCGGCGATGATTAGAAGCACCGGATTGCTCGTGCAAGCGAATGCAAGCCCCGCCGCAGCCATCAGAATGGCTCCCACAATTAGCATCCGGCGCCGCCCAATCCGGTCAGCGCGCGTCGTCAGATAGAGAGAGATTACCGTATCGCCGACGAGCGTCAGCGTGAGTAGGAGCCCAGTCTGGGATGCATTCAACCCCAGACCGATAAGGTAGAAAACCAAAACGACAGACAACGATCCGTACGCGAATAAGCGCATGAATCGAGTGAGAAATAATAGATAACCATCGCGCGTCAGAACCCTAAACGCGCCAGGTAGTAAGCCAGTGGTGGCCATCGTAATTCGTTAGGGATTGGTCACGGCGTCATAGACAACCATCCGAGCTACAGGTTTGTGATCTTCTTCCTGTTCTGGGGTATAGACCCGATGCGTGCTCAGATCGACCACGAGGCTATGAACAGCGTGCTGCACAGGAAAGTCCTCAAGCTTGCGATAGTGGTTCGGATCGTCTTGATGGAATACGGAGATGGCGCCGCTATAGCACGCCGCATAAATCCGATCCAATCCGGGATCAAAACGGATTACATCCGGTTCATCGGCCATCGGCAAAAACGCAATAGGCTGGTTCTTGTCGAGATCGAAGACAGTCATCAGGTTGTTGCCTTCGCACGAGAGGAAAGCGCGATGGTGCTCGGGATCGAGTGCCATCCCGTGATTTCTCTTGCAGCGTCCCACCGGATACCGTCCGACTACCTCGTCGGTCACCGGATCTATGACCGCAAAAATGTTTTGATCTTGCAGGTTAACGTAGACTCTGCGAGCGACCGGATCGTACTGCGGCATACCGGTCTCGCTGTCGAAATGCAGCGTTTTAATGATCACATCTTTCGTGACGTCCATGATGGTTTCGGCCTTGCCGCGCTCATCGGAGACATAGAGTTTATGAAACGGGCCAGCGTAGGTACTGCCATCCGGCTTCTTCTCCGTGGGCAATTTGTTTACGACCTTCATCTGTCCCAGGTCCACGACGCCAATCGTGTTGTCACCAGCGTTCGACGTATAAAACTTCTTGAGTTCGGGAACGTATTCAATGCCCTCAGCACCAGGCGTGTCCGCTATGGTGGCAACGACCTTATTACTTCGCAAGTCGATCACGTACGTCTGCCCCGCCGCCAAGTGCGTCGAGAGCAGATACTGATCGTCCTTGTCGATCGTTAGATAATCGAAGCGTTTACCCGCTGGCCCCGGCAGGTCGAACTCCGCGGTCTTCTTCAGCGTCCGCCGACTCGACTCTGACGCGGGCTTCGCGATCGCCGTCACACTTAGAATGGCACACAAGCACAGAAGCCACATTCGCATCATCTAGCTCCTTTGAACACGCTTCTTATTTCACTGCGACGCGGCTCAAGGCAGCTTTGATGCCCGCGCCAACAGATTCCGGACTGCCGACAGACCAGAAGTGCATAAAAAACAAGCGAGGCTGCTCAGTGAGCATGTGGCTGTGGAGCGCCGTTACAAAAATGTGGTGTCCCTGCAGTTCGGATACGACCGGATTCACCTCGTCCGCGGTGAGCACGAAGTCGCCGGTTGTAGCAACGTCGCCCGACTCCGCTGCCTGAAAATTGATGGCCTCTCCCACACCCGCGGCGGGCGGAATGGTCATTCCCGCCATCGTGATGGCGTCGCTGCGCGCCAAACCGTATGACAGCACGCCACCTTTAAAGGTACCTTTGCGTCCGACTGCGTCCTCGACGGTTTTCACCCAGGCCGGCGGCGTTGGTTCCTCGGCCGCTGCAGCGGGTCTTTCGAGCGGCGTCTTCGAAACAGAAAGGGCCGCGCGGAACGAAGTGGCCAATTGCCCAGCAGGGCCATGTCCCATGTAATGCATGTACAGCACCTTCGGGGTTTCCTCCATCAAATGGTTGTGCACCGCCGTGATGTCAAAGCCGGAAGACCGCAATTTCGCCATCACGGGATTCAGTTCTTCCTCGAGTAGGACCAAATCGCCCATCACCATGGCATGGTCGTCGGTTCCGAGGAAGGCCGCCCACGAGCCGAGTGCCAGTCCTGGCTTGATCGCCAATCCGTTAACGGAAACGTGGAGGTCCGTCCTCGGGAAACTCAACCTGTAGACGTCACCCATCTTCTGGCCCGACCTACCCAGGGCCTGGTCGATCGGCGCAGTAGTCACTCCCTGGGCACGAAGGAGAATGGGAAGAGATAAAACACAAAGCGAAGTGAAGAAACGTAGTTTAGCAGTCATGATGAGCTCCTTATTGATAAACGAATACAAAGAAGTACATTTCTACTGGGAAATTCATTTTGGTGAACCTTGCGACTCCGCCGGGGGCGGCTTCACACCCACGCGAGTTCCTGGCCTCAGCTCGTCGGTGCCCCGTGATGCGACCTCATCGCCAGGGTGCAGGTCTCCGAAGACCTCGATTAGCTTTCCATCGACTTCGCCGGTTTGGACATTCACCCACTCTGCTGCCCCATCGTGAATGCGAACCACAAAGGTTGCTTCTGTGGTCCTGGCGACCGACGACGCTGGAACAAAGAGAGTCGCCTCGGAACGCCGCACGGGCCAAAGCACTTCGGGGAACATTCCCGAAGCCAGACGGCCCTTCGGATTCGCGACGTCGAGTTCGACAGGCATCGTTCGTGTCTTCACGTCGACCGAGTGAGCAATCCGCGCAACTGTTCCCGAGAATGTTTGATTCGGGAACGCTGGGACGCTGAAATCGACTTTGGCCCCCTCAGTCATCCCGGCCACATACTTCTCGGGAACAGGCACCACCGCCCTGAGCCGTGCTACTTGTTCTACCCTTAACAAAGGGAGGTTGACGCCCGATCCACTTCCGGGACCCACCAAAGCTCCAGGGTGAACGTTCCTCTCGGTGACCACGCCGTCGAACGGGGCGCGAACTTGGAGGTAGCCTTGAATTTCCGTGATCGATTGCAGGGCCGCCTTCGCCGCTTTCTCACTCTCTGCCGCTGCATCCAGGCGGGCACGATTTCCTTCGACAGCCTTCTGGGCCACCTCCAGGTCATTGCCGGCGACCACGCCGGGCGTCCCGGAAGCCGTCCTTAGTCTTTCGTAGGTGCTCTGTTCGGAAGCGAGCTTCGCTTCGGATTCAGCACGTTGGGCAACAGCGGCTTGGAGTTTCGATTGCGCTTCTCCGCGCTGCGCGGCAATTTCGGGAGCGACCAGCCGAACCATCAATTGTCCGGACTTCACAACGGAACCCCGGTCGACGCCGATCCAATCAACGAATGACGTAATTTTCGGGAAAACAGCCACGGCTTCGTAGGGCTGGAGCTCCCCGGGGAGGCGCACCGTAAGCCCAAGTTTCCGGGATACCACTTTGGTGACTTCGACAGTGGGCGTGGACGCCGGGGCTGCTTGCGCGCCAGCGGCATTTGCTCTTGGATTCGAGTTTGATCCGCACGAGATGGAAAACCCGATACTGCTGGCCAGAACAGAAATGGATATAGCTCGCATTCGAGTCATAGAGCTTCCCCAGGAATAGAATCTGGATTGCTGAGTGGTTGGTTTGCAAAAGCACTCTGCGGATCGTCCGGATCGAGCGACGGCGAGCGAGTGCCCGCTCGTTCCTGGACCATCGAAAACACCAGAGGCAAGATCAGCAGAGTCGCTGCGGTGGCAAACAACAATCCTCCGATGACCGCGCGCCCGAGAGGAGCGGTCTGCTGTGCTCCCTCACCGATTCCGAGCGCCATGGGAATCATTCCCGCAACCATCGCCATGCTGGTCATTAGGATCGGTCTCATGCGGGTTTGCGCACCGTGGATTGCCGACACGTTTGAGGCGTTCCCGGCTCGACGGTACTCCTCGGCAAAGATGACCAGCAGAATCGCGTTGGCAACAGCGACGCCGATGGCCATGATTGCTCCCATGAAGGACTGGATATTCAAGGTCGTTCCCGTAAGCAGCAGGGCAAAAATCACGCCGCAGATAACGGCAGGGACGGTCGAAAGAACAACCAGAGCCAATCGTATCGACTGGAAGTTGGCGGCGAGCAGCAGGTAGATGACCAGCACGGCAAGAAGAAGTCCCACGGCGAGATTCGTTAGCGTCTGCTTCATGGGGCCCACCTGCCCTCGGACCTTCACGTTCACCCCACGTGGAGGAGGTCCAGCGTTCTTGATGGCCTCCTCTAGCCGGTTCGAGACTCGTCCGAGATCTTCGCCGGAGACATTCGCAGTAAGTGTCACCATCCGCTGTCCGTTCAAGCGGTGATACTCACCGACCGTGTTTCCGTAAGTGATTTGTGCTACATCGCCCAACAGGGGGTGCGAGGAGCTGCCGAGTGTCACCGGCACGTGCTCGAGGTCCTGAATGGAAGTCATTTCGGCTTGAGGGATTTGCACTTGCAGTTGATACGCTACCCCGGACTTTGGGTCGGCCCAGTAATTCGGCGTGACGAAACGGCTGGACGAGGTGGCCGCGAGGAACGATCGGCCCACCTTATCGACAGTCACGCCCAGTTGTCCTGCGCGCTCGCGATCGATGTTCACGTTCATGCTTGGATAGTCCAAAGGCTCGTCATACTGCAGGTCACGGAGAGCGCCGACGTGGCCAAGCTCCGCGCGAATTTTCTCGGCGAAAGCTCGGTCGGCTGCCAAATCGGGCCCTGCGACATTGATCTCGACAGGGGTGGGAGCTCCAAAATTCATGATCTGCGTGACCAGGTCCGCTGCTTCAAACGAGAATTGACATCCCGGAAATTCTCCCGGCAAACTTTTCCGCAGGCGCTCTTCGAATTCGTCTGCGCGGATACCCGAGTTGGGGCTGAAAGCCACGCGCAAGACTGCTTCGTGCTGTCCGCTCGTCCACAAATAAATCGTATTGATGGGATAGTTCGGAGGTGGAGCGCCGACATAGCCCAAAGTGATGGTTACGTTTCCCGGTCCGGCGGCTTTTTCGATCGAGCGCAGAACCGCGAGCGACAGGCGTTCCGTTGCTTCCACGCGAGTTCCGATCGGTGCGCGGAAACGCAACAACAATTGGCTAGAGGAGACACGTGGAAAGATCTCCCGTCCGATGTGCGGACCCACAAACCCAATGACCAGCAAAGCGGCCAACACATAAATCGAAACGACGAGTCTTCGATTCCTAGCTAACTTTTCCAGAATGTAGCCGAGCTTTCGTCGCAACCGGTCGAGCAACGAGGAACTCTTCTTCTGGTGCTCATCACGAACATCGCGAAGAATCCATGTCGATAGAACCGGCACAAGAGAGCTCGATAGCAAATAAGACGCGGCCATGGCGAATCCCACCGCGAGAGAGAGCGGAACAAAGAGGGAACGCGCAACCCCTACCATGAAGAACGATGGAACAAACACAGCGAGGACGCAGAGCATCGCGAGCAATCGCGGAATCTGCACCTCTTTGCTGGCTTCGAGAACAGCAAGGGCGCGTCCTCGCCCTTGATCAAGGTGACTGTGGATGTTTTCCATCACAACCGTGGATTCATCGACAAGAATCCCCACGGCCAACGCCAGTCCGCCCAGCGTCATTATGTTGATGGTCTGCCCTGCGCCCCACAGCGCCACGACGGCGGCAAGCAGCGCAAACGGGATCGTCGCGACCACAATGAGAGCACTCCGCCAGTCCCGCAAGAACAGCAAGACCATCAGCCCGGTAAGCAGCGCCCCGAGCAATCCTTCTTTTACAACCGAAAGCAGAGCGTTTCGTACGTACGAAGATTGATCAAACTCGTAGTCGATCTTGACGTCGAAAGGAACAACGGACTGGAATTGCGCCAGATTCGCCTTCACCTCGTTGACGACGGCGAGAGTCGAGGCATCTGCCCGTTTGGTCACAGGTATATATACGGTGCGACGTCCGTTCACCTCGGCGTAACCGGTGACGATGTCACTGGAGTCCTCGACCGTGCCGATGTCGCGCAGAAACACGGTGGGACCTGCGCCGGTCCGGATAGGCAGAGTTTGCAGGTCCTTGATACTGGAAACGACGGAGTTGATCGGAGCCAACCGCAACAGATCGCCGGTTCGCACATTCCCGGCGGGCACGATAACATTGCCAGCGCCAAGAGCTTGAACAACTTCCTCCGGTGCCATGCGGTATGCACGCAGACGATCCGGGTCGACGCTGACCACAATGGTTCTGGCCGCTCCGCCAAAGGGAGGTGGCGCGGAGACCCCGGGCAGAGTGGCAAACAGCGGCCGCACACGGTTGAGCGCGACATCCTGGATCTCTCCCACCGTGCGGGTCGGACTCGAGAATACGAGATAGCCTACCGGAACACTCCCGGCGTCGAAGCGCAGGACGAAGGGCGCGACCGTTCCTGGCGGCATGAATGCGCGGGCGCGATCCACGTACCCCACCGTCTGTGCAGCCGCCTGGCTCATGTCGGTGCCAGGTTGAAACGTCAGCTTCACCAGCCCCACGTTTTGAATAGATTTAGATTCGACGGACTCAATGCCGGTGATGTAGAGGAAATGATATTCGTAGTAGTAGACGAGGTAGCCTTCCATCTGTGCCGGGGACATGCCACCGAACGGCTGCGCCACATAAATCACAGGGAGGTTCAGGTTTGGGAAGATGTCGACCGGCATGCGCACAAGAGCGAGGATCGAGCAAAGAGCTAGTGCGATCACGAACACAATGACCGTAAGGGGGCGTCGAAGGGCCGCGCGGAGGAGCCACATACTTATGGCCCTCCCTGGGTTTTATCGTGTACAAGCTGCAGGAACGGCCCGAGATCACCGTGGGATGCTGCGACCGAAGCTAAGTTCTGCCAAACCGCGAGCCTCGCAAGAGCGTCGTCGGTTTCTGCTTGCACGAGCAGACTTTGGGCGTCTGAGACATCCACCAGCGTTGCCAGCCCAGCTTGGTAACGTGCCCGTTCTTGGTTCTCGGTTGTGCGGGCTGCCTCGAGTTCCGTCGGTGTGTTCTCGGCGATGCGGCGCGCCCCTTCAAGAGAAGCTTGGGCTTTCCGCAATTGCCCCGTCAGGTCTTGCAGGGCTTGATCGTAGCGAGCGGCTTCGGCACGTTCATTTGCCGATTCAACAGCCTTTCGAGAGCGGATCGCGAAGATGTCGAATACTGGAAATGTCACAGTCAAGCCAACTGCCCAGTTCGAACGATCTGGGCCCAGGCCGGCCGTTCCTCCTTCGAATTTGCCCGTAGGGTCCCAGCCGCTGCCGCGTCCATACACCGACGATTGAAGGTAAAACTTCGGATAGTACGAACGGTCCACGATATGGACCTGCGCCTGGGTCTCTTCCACACGCGCGTGCTGCACCTGCGCGATCGGATTGTTGCTAAGCGGCGTGGCCTGTGGAGATCCGTCGGGAGGTGGCCCGATGAGAACGCTCTCTCGAACTTCCAGGGAGACCTCTGGCAGTCCGAGAATATCGGCTAATGCGGCCTTGCTGATTGTCTCTTGTTGCTGGGCACGGGCTAAATTGACCCTGGCGCGAGCCAACTCTGCATCCGCACGGGAAGCATCCGCTCCCGCGCGAAGCTGATTATCGACCAGCACCCGGACAGCCTTGTCGAACGTGTCTCGCCGTTCCACATCCGCCTCGGCTGCGCGCACGGTTCGCTGGGCAGCCAAGACGGTAAGGTAAGCGTTCAATGTGGCGACCGCCACATCGAGGCGGGTTAGAGACGCTTCCGCAATCGCTTGATTCCGAATGGCGCGCGCGGCATCTACCTTTGCTCCTCGGTACCCAAAATCGACGGGTTCCCAGGAGAACAGGAGTCCCGCCGCACTTCCCCAGGCGCTTCGATTCGAGGTCGATATCGGGACGGGCCCGGAAATCGGAGCGATAATGGATTGCGGAAGCAGCAGGCCCGTGATGTTGTTATCGGTCGCACGATTTGTCTGCCAAACCATGTCTGCCCGAGGGAGATAGCTCGTGCGCGCCAAACCAACGCCCGCCCGAGCCGCCGTGACACGCTCCAGCGCAACACGCACCGCCGGATAATTCTTCAATGCGAAGTCAACCGCCTCTTCGAGCGTAAGTATCTTTTTCTCGTCTACGCGGGATTGCGCGAGGGTGGCCTGGCCGACGCTTATCAGGAGAACGAGGGTGACCGTAATGCCTCTCAGTCCAGCCCGGTGATTCTCTAACACGATGATCTGCTCCTATTTTAAAGACTTCGGTTGCTACGACGCTCTTTTACGCGGGGAATGATAGAGCCCCTCGATCAACTCCATTCCCCGATCAAGGAGGTCTTGGTCCGAGATTCTCTGTCGCGCCCAACCCTTGAGCACTTCGTCGATCCCATAACCCTCTTTGTGCCCGAATTTGTCGTCCGCAAGGTCCGCGTCGTGAATAATCTCGGCAATCACCTTCACTCTTCGGTCGCGAATCCTAAACTCCTTCTGTAACGTCTCGAAAGTGCAGTCGTCGCCACGGTGCCCAAAACCGCTCTCGTGAAACATATCGAACGGTACGGATTCCCTTGGCACTTGTTCTTCAGGCGCGAAGGTAAACCGTGCCTTTGAATCGATGAAGCGTCGAATCAGCCAGGCGGATGCGCATCGGTCCACCCCTGGCCTCGGCCTGGTAACCCACACTCTGTTTTTGTAATCTTGCGACTTGATCTTTCGTGTCTCTGCCATGCTTGTCGTTACGCGCGAGGCGTCGGCCTTCGCCAGCAGTTCCCCGACGCGCTTCTGCAGAGGACTGTCGAAGAAATCCACCTCAACAATCTCTTGAAAACGGCTGCGCAGCCGGCTGAGACGACCGACGGCCCGCTTCGGCCGCGGCATATCAGAAAACTCTTGCAGTTGGCGGATCAACTCCTGATATTCCCGCGAACGGGCCTCGGCAAAACGGCCGATCAATTGCGGGGTCGAAATATTGTCGATCTCCTGCACGTGAACAATGGAAGCATCTCCCCCGTACTTGCGAATCGATGTGGCCAGCCACTGAAAGCGTTCTTCGTTCATCGGATTGCCGGGCAGTAGGTATCCGGAATTACCGAGCGGGACGGTTCCGTAGCGTTGCAGTTTTCGCCAGACCTCCACCCGCTGACTAGCCCGCTTGGTAGGCAGGGTAAACGTCAGCAGGAGCCAAGCCATGCTCGACTCGTCTCGTACATCCATTTCTATTGGATGTTAGATCTATAACGAAGGTTACGTCAATTCTTTCGAGGATAGAACGAAGGGGCTTTGTCAGAATGGGCTACGGTGGCGCCTAAACTGTCTTCCCTACTGCAGGCATTCCGAGTACACCCGCAGTTATCGGTAAACCGCACCGTTGATCTCGTCTCATTGCATTCGCGGTTGCAGGGAAACTCTCTCGCCTTCTAGTAACAGTCGTTCGCGCAGACCATGTTCCTGCGCTAACAGTGGCATGAATTCCTCGTGCCAGAACTGGACCTGTTCCTGCTCGGGGAACGAACTCATATCGTGAATTACCGACGCTTCCTTTTTCATGACCGAATTGATCTGGCGGATTAGCCCGACGATTTCCGTGGTATTGCGGCACACCTGCGGGTGGGATCGCTTATGCAAGCGCTGCACATTGAGCACGTGTCGCTCGCGCTCTCTCTCCTGAGCTGTATCGCAAAGCGCACTGTATTCCTGCAACTTCTGATCATACTCGTTCAGTAGGGGTTCGATCTGCGCGTACGTCTTGACGTAGTCCTCCATAGTTTTTAAGTATTTGTTTACCGTGTCGGTTCACGTCTGATGAGGGTCTGAAGAATCTGCTGGACAAATTCCACGACTTTGGCTACGTTAAGTTGCGAGAGTTAGAGCATGGCGTGGCCGAAGCACCTCAATCCAGCGGGCATCATCGAAAAATTGAAGCAGAAGATTGCGTCATTGCAGCAGCAGTGGCGTAGCACTCGTCTGGAGAATGAGCGACTGCGCCAAGAGAACGAGCAATTGCGACGGCGAGAGAAGCAACTGGAGCGGGAACAAGAGCAGTTGCGGCAGGAGCAGGAACGGCTGCATCGGGAACGGGAACGGTTGCGGGAAGAGAACGAGCGGCTGAAGCGACAACTGCAAGAAGCTCAGCGGGCCAGCAAACGACAAGCAGCTCCTTTTTCCCAAGGTCGGCGGAAAGCGAATCCACAGCCACCGGGACGCAAGTCCGGCGCAGCCTATGGCCAGCATCATCGCAAAGCCGTTCCCAAGCAGGTCGATGAGGTGATCGCCGTGCTGCCTCCGGCTCAGTGTGAGTGCGGAGGCAAGCTGGAAGTAGAAAGCATTCAGCCGCAGTATCAACAGGAGATCGTGCGCAAGACGATCTGGCGGCGCTTCGATATCCCCATCTGTCGTTGTCAGGTGTGCCATAAACGGGTGCAAGGGCGCGATCCGGGGCAGACCTCCGACGCCTTAGGAGCAGCGGCGGTGCAGCTGGGGCCCAACGCGCTGGCGCTGGCCGTCAAGATGAATAAGGGGTTGGGGATGCCCCATGCCGATGTGGCCGCGGTGTTGCAGGACGGCTTTCAGTTACAGGTCAACCGCAGCACCATCTGCCGGGCCGTGGATCGAGTGGCGCGACGCGGAGAAGCCACCTGGCATGCTCTGCGGGATGCCGCCCGGCGCAGTATGGTGAACGGCATCGATGAGACCGGCTGGAATGTGGCTGCGCAATTACGCTGGCTCTGGGTGGCGGTCAGCCAACAGGTGACCTTCTGCGACATCTTGCCCGGCCGGGGTTTCCCCCAAGCCGCCGCGCTGTTGGGGGCCGACTACGATGGCTGGTTAACCCACGATGGCTGGAAGGTGTACTACAAATTTCTACGGGCGGGACATCAAAGTTGCATCTCGCATCTGCTTCGCCGCTGCCGCGATATGGCCGAGATGTCCACTCCGGCAGCCGCCCGCTTCCCGCTCCAAGTCAAAGCCATCCTGGAAAAAGGTTTGGCTTTGCGGGACCGCTATCAGAAGCAGGAGATCTCGCGCCACGGGTTGTGGGTAGCGACGGGACGGTTAGAAGCCGAGTTGGATCGCTTGTTGGCGCGCAGCTGTCGCGATTCGGCCAACCGCCGGCTGGCGAAACATCTGGGGCGAGAGCGGCCGTACCTGTTCACCTTTCTTTACTGTCCGGGTCTGGATGCGACCAACAATGCCGCCGAGCGTGCCTTGCGCCCGCTGGTGGTGGCGCGCAAGAACTGGGGCGGGAACCGAACCGAGAAAGGAGCTCGCGCGCAAGCCGTGCTCAGTAGCATCCTGGCCAGCGCCCAGCAGCAGGGCAAGGACCGGCTGGAGGTGCTGATCGAATTACTGGTAAGTAAGGACCAGAGCCAGATCCTGGATCTGGTGCCGCGCCGTCGCGGATCCCCCCAAGATTGCTTGAGTGCCGCGCCTGAGACTGGGGTGGCGCATCCCTGCCGATCGCCGTCCAGGGCAGAGGGTGCAGTACCTCTAGCGTCATTGGTTTTTTATGGTGCGCCAGCCGAGGTAGGCAGCGCCCCCGTCCCGGTCCAACCATGACACTGGATTTTTGCGCTTGGCGTGGAGAAAACCTGGCGCGTGTTCCTAGCTGCTTGCGCTTCTGTGGGCGCACCTTCTCCGGGCAGGAGTTGGGGTTAATGCGCGAGATCGCGCGGGACTATGCCGGTTTGGCGGTCACGGAAATGGCGCGCACGGTGTGCGAGCTGTTGGAGTGGAAGCGAGCCAACGGACGACTGAAGGACCAGGAATGCCGCCAGTTGCTGGAATATCTGCGCGATCAGGGATGGCTGAGGCTACCCGCGGTGCGAAACTCAGGGCCGCGCGGGCCACGACAGATCCGGCTTGGCGAGGCCAGTGCGCCGCAGGCCAGAGTGGAAGGCAGCGCAGGAGAGTTCGAGCCCCTGGAGTTGCAGCTCGTCGAACGCCGCCAGGAGAGTCAATTATGGACGGAGCTGATCGAGCGCCATCACTACTTGCGGTACCGGGTACCGGTCGGAGCGAATCTGCGTTATCTGGTGCGCTCCCCACGCAGTGGAGAACAGGTGCTGGCTTGTCTGCTGTGGTCTTCTCCCGCTTGGAAGATGGCAGCCCGCGATCAGTCGATCGGCTGGAATGCGGAACAAAGAGCGCACAACCTACAGTTGATCGTGAACAATAGTCGGTTTTTGGTGCTGCCCTGGGTACACATCCAGGGACTGGCGAGTAAGATTCTGGCACAAAGCGCACGCCAACTTCCGATCGACTGGGAGCAGCGCTACGGATACCGACCGTTGCTACTGGAAACCTTAGTCGACGCACAGCGATTCCGGGGGACTTGCTACCGGGCCGCGAACTGGATCCATGTCGGGCAAACCTCCGGACGCGGCCGCATGGACCGGGAGCACAAGACTCACGGTCAAGCGGTCAAAGATATCTACCTTTATCCTTTGGCGCGCAACACGCGGCAGCGACTATGCGTGGGTTAACATTTTGAGGAGGGCGTACTATGTCGGCGAAAAACAACCCAGTCCCACCAGAAATCTATCAACTTAAGGTCACCCTGCTGGGCACGAGCCCGCCGATCTGGCGCCGGTTGTTGGTGCCCGCCGACGTGACTCTGGCGCAGTTGCACGACGTGTTGCAAGCTGCGATGGGGTGGCAGGAGTGCCACATGCACGAATTCAGCGCTGGGGGCCGGCACTTCGGGCGGCCCAATCCGGAAGACCGCTTCAGGGGAATGCCTCCGGTCGAAAATGAGCGCACGGTGCGTCTCTTCAGAGTGTTGGGCAGGGTCGGCGCCAAAGCCATCTACACGTACGATTTTGGCGACAGTTGGGAGCACGCCATTGTCCTGGAGAAACGCCTGTGTGCCGATCCCACCACGGCCTACCCGGTGTGCACGGGCGGCGAACTCGCCTGTCCCCCTGAGGATTGCGGGGGCATTGGAGGATTTTACGATCTGCTGGATGCTCTCAGAGACCCCGCGCACGAACGGCACGACGAACTGTGCGATTGGGTCGACGACGATTACGATCCCGACGTTTTCTCAATCGACGATGTGAACCGGATGCTCACGCCTTCACGTTGGCGCCGAATCAAACCCTTACGCAATTGGTTGCCGGCACGGTAAACAAACACAGTTTTTAATTCATGGTCCTTAGTAGTCGCGATCCTGGCCCCAGTCGCTTTTAGCTCTGCTTCACTCTGTGCCATTCGAGCGGTCAGGATACGGTCGTTATGATTCTGAATGCCAAGCGCAACCGCGATGGTAAGCCCTCCTGCCGCCAAAATCAGGCAAATCGCAATCATCCAGAGCCGGAATCTTTTGGCAAGTCGCTTTGGACCTGAGGAAATGACGTTGCTATTTGTGAACATCGTGCCATCCTTGTCAGTCCCGACATTCAAGCAATTGTCGGTAGTAGGGTATGTCTTCAGGACTTCAGCCCTGTCGGGGTTCTTCTTCGTCCTAAAAGACCAGCATACGCCTGGTGAACTGTGCAATCTCCCGCGAAGCGATTAACCACCGCGCCGGCCGGCGTAGGAGACATATGCTAACCGCGTCATAACCGCAACTTCGGCTTTGTACACCGGATTCTCTTCTGCCGGTTCGGTTAGGCGATCGTTGCAGAGTCAGATCCCAAAGCTGACTGCCTTTTGTCCCCATTCAATAGCCGGGCGGGCCGGGCCCGTTCCACTGAATTTCCAGACAAGCTCACTGGCCGCCTCGGAAGCCTCGAAGGGATTGGCGAAACAGTGCGCGAGAGTAGACTCTCATCGTCGCCTGCGCCGTATGTCTGGAGTACCAAAGAAGAATGGAGAAGAAATATGAGGATACGTGCGCGGTATCAATTCGGAAGTTTAACAAAAAGAAAACGTGTTCGGGGTGGAGACGTGTGGCAATTTCGCTTCAACGAGACGACGGTGGAGAACAGACGCTGCCGGCGGTCACGCTTGATCGGGACACTGGCCCAATATCCAACCCGGACCGATATCTTGCGGGTCGTCGAGCGATGGCGGTTGCGGATCAACGTTAAGCACCGGTTTGCGATGCCGGTCACGATCGATGCCGTCGTGAATCACTACGTGGAACAAGAATTGCCAATTTTGCGCCACGAGACCCAGCAATCGCACCTATGTACGCTGAACCGTTGGATTCTCCCTCGTTGGGGGCATTATCTGCTGGAGCAAGTCAAACCGGTGGATGTTGAGGAGTGGCTACGTTCCCTTCTCTTGGCACCCAAGAGCAAGGCCAATATTCGGAGCCTGTTTCACCTTATCTATGTGCATGCCCGGCGCTGGGAATTGACAGACAGCAATCCGATTGATTTGGTGCGCCAGTCTGCGGGCCGCAAGACAATACCGCGCACCCTCAGCCCTCGGGAGATCGGTCTGCTCCTTCGGCAACTGGCGGAGCCCTACCGAACCATGGTTCTGGTTGCCGCTTGTCTTGGCCTCCGCGCCAGCGAGATTGTAGGCCTACAGTGGGGCGACTTTAATTGGGACGACCTCACGCTGCTGGTGAAACGGAGCGTGGTGCATGGCAGGGTCGGAGATACGAAAACTGAGGCTTCGCAGCTTCCACTGCCTGTGGACCCACGCCTTGCTCGCATTCTGCAGGAACACTGGAAGCAAAGCTTGCACCGGGGTCCGGAAGACTGGGTATTCGGAAATCGTGAGGGCAAGCCACGGTGGCAGGAGAGTATCCTACACCGGCAATTGAAGCCGGCCGCGCTGCGCGCCGGGCTGGGCAAGATTGGCTGGCACACGTGCCGACATTCCTATTCGACCCTGCTGAGGGGAGCGCAGGTCGATCTCAAAGTACAGCAAGAACTGCTCCGCCACTCCACGATCCAGAGCACCATCAACATTTACACTCGGGCCGTGCCGAAGCAGAAGCGCGCCGCAAACCGTCTGGTGGTGGGCATCCTGCTTCGCGCACAGATCAGGAAATCTGTGTCCCTGGCCGTTGCTAGATAACGGGACCCAAAGGGTACCGACTGCAACTCAGTTGCAGTTTCCGCAATCGACCTTAAGTGATTAGGGATGTTGAGCTTGAGGTTGGTTGCGGAGGGTGGATTTG
>WNFS01000214.1_pt1 | contig 42777 bp, 30 predicted proteins | sample 5400141 | NCBI WGS metagenome assembly WNFS01 (sample SAMN13153358, study PRJNA577476) | soil metagenome | isolation source: 60 cm saprolite under Madrone tree | place: USA:California | collected 2016-06-14
CAGTTGCGTGGCGTCGCGAAGCACCGTCACGGCGCGATCGGTATAAGACGTGATGGAGGTCAGGGCCATGCTGCCCAGGTCGTAATCGATCTTCAGATCGGCCAGGTGGAACAGGTCCTCGATGCCCTCCTGCTGCTGCGTGAACTGCTGGCGGTCGCCCAGGGTCACCGCCCGCTGGGTGGTCGTGTAGGGGTTGGCGAGGATGTTGTACAGATCGACGCGCGGATAGCCCCCCGTCTCAAGTCTCTGAAAGACGTAGCGCGGCTCTAGCGTCAGGTCGTCCGTGAGCTTCCACAGCAGTGCAATCCGGCCGCCCTCGCGGTCGGCCGAATTGACGTTCTTGTTGAGCCCGCCGTTGGGCTGCACCGCATCGATGAACCCCGGCGCGTGGTCCTTGTAGAGGACGGAACGCAGTGCCGCAACAGTGCCCAGCGGCAGGTTCACCATCCCGCGCAACGAGCCGCCGCCGTCACCGGTGGTCGACGCGTCGCCGGTTGCCTCGACATTGCCCTCGAAGACGCCGAGCCTGGGCGCGTTCGTGATGTAGCGCAGCGTGCCGGACTCGGAGCCCGCACCGAACAGCGTGCCCTGCGGGCCGCGCAGCACCTCGAAGCGAGCGAGGTCGTACAGCACGAGGTCGGGCGTGAACAGGGCGACCGAGATCGGCGACTCGTCCAGGTAGACGCCCACCTGCTCCTTCACGCCCGGTTGGTCGCGGATCACCTGCCCGGAACTGATACCGCGGATCGCGATCTGGCTCTGACCGGGGCCGAGGTCGGCGATGCTCAGCCCCGCCACATTGCGCGCCAGGTCGACGATGTTGTCGGCGCCGGAGTTGCGGATCTGGGCCTCGCTCGGCGCGGCCACGGAAAAGGGCACGTCCTGCAGGGCCGAGGCGCGTTTCTGGGCCGTGACGACAACCTGCTCTGGTGCTTCCGTCCCGGTGGGAGACGGCGGCACCTGCTGAGCGTGGACGAGCGGGGCGAACGGCAGGGCGAGTAGTACGGCGAGAGACGGTTCTGCGACGGACCGACGTATCGGAGTCATTCGCTCCTCCCAGATCGTGATCGTTATCGAGTCTTGCAATCGGCTCGAAGGGCCGCTTGGCGGGCGAGTCTAGGCGCCCCGCCCCGTGCTGTCTACCGAGGCGTGGGACATTTGCAATAGTGAGACAGGCGGGACAGAACCGCCGACGTCTGCCTGCGAAGCCTAGGAGCGTCGCCTCTTGAGCGCTTTGCCGTCGGCTTCGGGATTGGAATCGATGGTGCGGTGCGCGCTTCGATCCAGTGCACGCGACAGGCGCTGCACCGCGACGTCGAGCTCGGCCGGTGCGGCCGTTGCGAACGACAAGCGCAGAGTCGATCGATCCGGGGCATCCGAGTAGAAGGCGCTGCCCGGAACGAAGATCATTCCCTCTTCCATGGCGTGACGCAACACGTCGGACGCGTCGAACCCCTCGTTCAGCCGCGCCCAGAGGAACATCCCGCCCTCGGGTCGGTTGAAAACGATCCGCTGACCCAGATGGCGGGTCAGCGCGGCTGCGAGCGCTTCATTGCGTTCGCGGTAAGCGGCCTGGATCGAGGGCAGTCGAGCTTCGAGGCGGCCGCTGGCAAGATACTTGGCGGCAACTTCCTGCGTGAGGGTGGACGAGTGCAGGTCCATGCCTTGCTTGCAGATGACGGCCTGTTCGCGGACCGCCGGCGGCAGCACCACCCAGCCGAGCCGAAGGCCCGGCGCCACGATCTTCGAGAGCGTGGAAAGGTAGCCGCACCAGTCCGCGCTACCCGGCACCTCCGGGCAGAGCGCAATCACGGGCACGACGCTGGTGCCGAACGAGCGAAGCTCGCCGTACGGATCGTCTTCGAGCACGAAGACCTTGCGTGCGACAGCGGTTCGCAGAAGCCGCAATCGGCGCTGGCGGGTCAGCGTAGCGCCGCTGGGATTCGCAAAATTGGCGACGACATAGATCAGCTTTACTGTTTCGCCGGCTGCCGCCGCGGCGTCGAGCACCGCATCGATCTCCTCGACCCGAGCGCCGTTTGCATCGCTGCCGATACAGCGCACGGACGCTTGCGCGAGCGCAAAAGTCTGCAACGCCGCCAGGTAGGCCGGGCGCTCCACCACGACGACATCGCCGGGGTCGATGAACAGCCGCGCCATCAGATCGATGCCCTGCTGCGAACCCGTCGTCACGACGATGTCTTCCTCCGCCGGCGCGGCACCGCGCGACGTGGTCAGGCGCGCGAGCTGGTGCTTGAGCGACGGCTGGCCGTCGGTCAGACCGTATTGCAGTGCCCGGGCCGGTTCGCGCGCGAGCACCTCTTCGGCCGCGCTCCTGAGCCCCTCGACATCGAAGGTGACCGGCGAGGGAAGTCCTCCGGCCAGGGAAATGATTCCGGGCCGCTGCGCGAATTTGAGAAGGTCGCGGATCAGAGAGCTCTGGACGCCGCGCATCCGGGACGAAAATCCGTACTTCGCGCCAGCTGCCCCGGAAGACCGTGAGTCCATCTGCGGATAGTAATTCATGTGTGCCCGAGGGTAACGACGATGTCGGGAATCGCCGGCGCAGAACGTGCATCGGCGCTGTGCCCGTGGCTCGAACCGCTCCTACGGCTAGACTGTGCGCGAACGGGCTCATTGACAGCGGGCGGCGTGTGATGCGGAGTCTCGGTTGCGTTCTCCTGGCGGCGGTGGTTCTTTGCGCCTGCGGCAAGTCAGGTCGACAAAACGGGGTTGTGTCCGCTTCGGCCGCGCCTGCCAGCACCCCACAGGAGGCGCCCATGGCCAGCATGGCGCCTGCAACCGCGGCGCAGTGGGCTCAGGGCGCGCAGCTGTTCGAACAGTTGGGCAGCTTCCACCGGAAGACGACCACCTCATCGGAGCAGGCGCAAGCCTACTTCGACCAGGGGATGCGGCTGCTCTGGGCTTTCAATCATGACGAGTCCACGCGTTCGTTCGCGAAGGCCGCCGAGCTCGACCGCTCGTGTGCGCTGTGCTGGTGGGGCCTGGCGCTGACGGTCGGCCCCAACTACAACGTGCCGTTCATGGCGCAGGTGCGCGCAAAAGTGGCGTGGGAAGCGTTGCAGCAGGCTCAAAAAGCCGCACCGCAGGCCGCGCCGGTGGAACAGGCGCTGATCGCCGCACTGTCAAAGCGCTACCAGGCCCCGCAGCCACCGGATCCGGCGAACGAAGGCCCGGTGCTCACCGCGTACGCCGATGCGATGCGCGAAGTGGCAGGCAAGTATCCGGACGATCTTGACGTGCAAGTGCTGTTCGCCGAAGCGATGATGAATACCCATGCCTGGAAGCTGTGGACGCTGGACGGCCAGCCGGCGCCCGGCACGCCGCAGATCCAGGCGACGCTGGAGTCGGTGCTCCAGCGCGAGCCGCTGCATCCCGGGGCGAACCATTACTACATCCACACGATGGAAGCCTCCCCGCATCCGGAGCTTGCGCTGGCTGCGGCCGAGCGTGTGCGAACCATGATGCCGGCCGCGGGGCACCTGGTGCACATGCCGGCGCACATCCTGCAGCGCGTGGGGCGCTATGCCGACGCTGCCGCCGCCAACCGGGCGGGCGCCGAGGCGGACCGGGTCTACCTTGGCAAGACACGGCCCCTTGATTACTACGGGATGTACGTGGCGCACAACTACCAGTTCCTCGCTTATTCGACCGCGATGGAAGGCCGCAGGGCGGACACGCTCGATTCGGTGAAACACCTTCGGGATGCGATGCCGGACGAATTGCTGCTGGCCATGCCGGGGGCGGACTGGTATGTGACGGAGCAATATGCCGCCCTGGACCGTTTCGGTTTGTGGGACCAGATCCTGGCGGCGCCGGTGCCCAATTCGAAGCTGACCGGGCTGACCGCTGGTTATCTGTATGCGAAGGCCAGTGCGCTCGCAGAAAAGGGCCGGCCCGAGGATGCGAAGGCAGTGCTGGCTCAACTGGAGAAGCTTGCCGTGGCGACGCCCGCGGATGCACCGGCAGGCTTGAATACGGCCAAGGATGTGCTGGTCGTCGCAACGCTGATCGCCAAAGCGCGCATCGCCCGCGCGGAGCACAAGACGGGCGAAGCCATCGCCGCCTTCGAGCAGGCCGTGGCCAAGGAGGACCGGCTCGCCTATGACGAGCCGGCGGACTGGTTCATCCCGGTGCGGCACCTGCTCGGCGCGGAATTGCTGACCGCTGGCCGCGCGAAAGAAGCGGAAGCGGTGTACCGGGACGATCTACGGAGGCACCCCGGCAACGGGTGGGCGTTGTACGGCCTGGCGCAAGCGTTGAAGGCGCAGAAAAGGGAGCCCGACGCCGCCCGGGTGCAAGCGCAGTTCAGGCGAGCGTGGAAAAACGCGGACGTCGCGCTGACCGCGTCCGCTTTTTGACGCCGCTGCAGTGATGTTCAGATAAGTACACGGTGCAGCATGCGATGCAGCCAGCGAGCTCGGCCGCCTCGCAATGAGGCCCTCCTTCGCCAAGGCTTCGGAGGGCTACGCCTCATCGATCCAGGCCATCTGGATCGCCTCCAGGATCTTCTCGCCCGAGCGCTTCGGATCGTCGTCGAACCCGGGCAACTCGCACACCCAGCGGTGCAGATCGGTGAAACGCACCGTCTTCGGATCCACTTCGGGAAACCGCTCCGCCAGCGCCTGTGCGATCTGGCTCGTATCGACCCATTTCATCGAAACCCCCTGTATCAGCGCTTCTCCTTCACCTGATTGATCGAGTAGCGGGGGATCTCCACCACGACATCGCGATCGCTCATTTTGGCCTGGCACGACAGGCGCGACTTGGCGGTCAATCCCCAGGCCCGGTCGAGCAGATCGTCCTCCTCGTCGGTCGAAGGCGGCAGCGACTCGAATCCTTCGCGTACGATCACGTGGCAAGTGGTGCAGGCGCAGGAAAGCTCGCACGCATGCTCGACCTCCACTCCGTGATCCAGCAGCGCACGGCAGATGCTCTGCCCGACCTGGCCCTCGACCGTGGCGCCGCTTGGGCAGATTTCCGGATGAGGGAGCACACGAATCGAGGGCATCAGCGAGCCAGCACGTCGTCGATCCGGCTCCCCGCGAGCGCGTTGCGAATCGAACGGTTCATCCGGCGGGCCGCAAACTCTTCGGTCGCGCGCGTCAGCGCGGCCGTCGCATTCCTGAGCGAATCCACATCGTCGCCATCGAGCACCGCGGCGAGCGCCGCGAGCGTCGCATCGACGGTGACGCGCTCGGCAGGGTCCAGCAGGTCTGCATCGGCGGCCAGCGCAGCCCGGGTGGTTTCGACCAGGCGCTGCCCGTCGACCTGAAGCTCACGCAGCGTGCGCAGCTGCTGATCGTCTCGGGCGTGGTCGATCGAGTCGGCCAGCATCCGCGCGACCTCCTCGTCGGCCAGGCCGTACGAGGGCTTCACGCTGACCGCGGCTTCGACGCCCGAGGTCATCTCGCGCGCGGAGACCGAAAGCAGGCCGTCGGCGTCGACCTGGAAGCTCACGCGCACCCGTGCAGCGCCCGCGACCATCGGCGGGATGCCACGCAGCTCGAAGCGGGCCAGCGAGCGGCAGTCCGACACCAGCTCACGCTCGCCCTGTACGACGTGGATCGCCATCGCGGTTTGCCCGTCCTTGAAGGTCGTGAATTCCTGGGCCCGCGCCACCGGTATCGTCGAATTGCGTGCAATCACGCGCTCGACCAGCCCGCCCATCGTCTCCAACCCGAGCGAGAGCGGGATGACGTCCAGCAGCAGCCAATCGTCACCGGGCGGACGGTTTCCGGCCAGCAGGTTCGCCTGCACGGCGGCCCCCAGTGCAACGACCTGGTCGGGGTCCAGATCCGTCAGCGGGGCTTGTTCGAACAACTCCGCCACCGCCGTGCGCACGTGCAACATCCGGGTCGCGCCGCCCACCAGCACCACGCCTTTGATCTGCGAAGGCGAAAGCCCGGCATCCTTCAGCGTACGGCGCGCCGAGTCGATCGTCTTCTGCACCAGGTGGCGGGTCAGCCCGAAGAAGGTTTCCGCTCCCAGCATCAAATTGACCCAGGCGCCGCCGGCCAGGCGCGCCTGGATCGCGGCCTGCGGCCGCGCCGACAGGGCCTCCTTGGCCGTTCGAGCCTTGGCCGTCAGCTGGCGCATATCCTGCGGCCCGAGCTGCGACAGGTTGGCCTGCTCCAGGATCCAGCAATACACCCGGTGATCGAAATCGTCGCCGCCGAGTGCGCTGTCGCCCCCGGTGGCCAGCACCTCGAACACGCCTCGGCTCAGGCGCAGGATCGAAATGTCGAAGGTGCCGCCGCCCAGGTCGTAGACTGCGTAGATGCCCTCTGCCGCGTGGTCCAGGCCGTAGGCCAGCGCGGCGGCGGTCGGTTCGTTCAGCAGCCTGAACACGTGCAGCCCGGCCAACCGCGCCGCATCGCGCGTGGCCTGGCGCTGGGCGTCGTCGAAATAGGCCGGCACCGTGACGACCACCCCGACCAGGGCGCCCCCGAGGGCGGCTTCCGCGCGCTGTTGCAAGGACTTCAGGATCTCGGCCGAAATTTCGACCGGGCTTTTGACGCCGGCCGCCGTGCGCAGCTGGACCATGCCCTGCTGGGCGTCGACGAAGTCGTACGTCAGGTTCTCCACGTGCGCCACATCGCGCAGTCCGCGCCCCATGAAGCGCTTGACCGAGACGATCGTGTTGCGCGGATCCGAAGCCAGGTGCTCCACCGCCGGGTGGCCGACCTCGCAGGTGCCGTCGGCCAGGAAGCGGACCACCGAGGGCAGCAGCACCCGGCCCTCGCCGTCGGCGATCGCCTCCGGCCGACCCTCGCGGACCGTCGCCACCAGCGAGTTGGTTGTCCCCAGGTCGATGCCGATCGCCAGCCGATGCTGGTGCGGCCCGCTCGACATGCCTGGTTCGGCAATCTGCAGCAGTGCCATCGAATCAGGTCGCCGGCGAAGCACGCACGTCGTCGCCGGCCGTCTCGAGCTCCTTGATGAATTTTTCCACGAACATCAGCCGGTGCACGCCTTCGGCCGCTGCGGCAAAGTCACGTTCCTCATCGATCTTCGATTCCAGGCGGCGCAGCTCCTGCTGATACAGGGCCACGGCCTCCCCGCGCAACTCCTCCAGTCGTTGCCAATCGTGCTCGCCCCGGATCTGCTCCAGCGTCTGCCGCCACTCGAGCTGCAGCGCGAGGAAATCGGACGGTACCGAGCGTGCGGATTCGCCCGTGAGCGGCACGCCGTGCTGCTCGCACAGGTAGGCCGCGCGTCGCAGCGGCGAGCTCAGCACCTGGTAGGCCTCGTTGGCTAAAGTGGCCCACTGCAAGGCGGCACGCTGCTCGGCGCTGCCTGCGGCGGCATAGCGGTCCGGGTGAACATGCGACTGCACGGTCCGGTAGGCGCGGATCAGCCGATCGTTGTCCAGCCCAAAGCGCGGCTCCAGGCCGAACAGCGAGAAATGATCCGGCATCGGGTTGGCCACGGCGGCAACAACCAGCTGGTCAGGGATTCGCCGCTCCAGAGGGCAAGCCCGCCGAAGCGCGCAGCGCGAAGGCGGGCCGGCGCGACCGCGTCAAACGCGGAACGACTCGCCGCAGCCGCAACGATCACGCTCGTTGGGATTGTTGAATCGAAAACCCTCGTTCAAACCGTCGCGAACGAAATCGAGCTCGGTGCCGTCGATAAACGCCAGGCTCTTGGCGTCGACGACGATCTTCACCCCATGTACCTCGAACGTCTGGTCATCGGGGTCGATCTGGTCGGCATACTCCAGCTTGTACGCCAGGCCGGAGCAGCCGGTGGTGCGCACCCCGAGGCGCAACGCGACACCTCTGCCGCGCCGGGCCAGGAACTCGGACACGCGCTGCGCGGCCCGTTCGGTCATCGTCACTGCCATCGTGAGCTCGTGCCGCCCTGTTCAGGCGGCGGCCTTGGCCGGTTCGCCGTGCGCCGCTGCCACGCCGGAGGCGTCGTCGCTCTTGCTTCGAAAATCGGCGATCGCGGCCTTGATCGCATCCTCGGCCAGGATCGAACAGTGGATCTTCACGGGCGGCAGCGCCAGCTCTTCGGCGATATGCGTATTGCGGATCTGCATCGCCTGATCGAGCGTCTTGCCCTTGACCCACTCGGTCACCAGCGAGCTGGACGCGATGGCCGAGCCGCACCCGTAGGTCTTGAAGCGGGCGTCCTCGATGACGCCGTCCTCGTTGACCCGGATCTGAAGCTTCATCACGTCGCCGCAGGCCGGCGCCCCGACCATCCCGGTGCCGACCGAAGCGTCGTTGCGATCGAATGAACCGACATTGCGGGGATTCTCGTAATGGTCCACGACTTTCTGGCTATACGACATCGTCTTACCTCTTGCTCACTTCGGCTCAGTGTGCCGACCACTGTACAGTATTCAGGTCAATCCCGTCGTTATGCATCTCCCACAACGGGGACATTTCGCGCAGACGAGCCACCTTGCGCTGCAGTAAATCGATCGCGTAGTCGATCTCGTCGCGGGTGGTAAAGCGGCCTACCGTAAACCGGATAGAGCTGTGCGCCAGCTCGTCGCTGCGGCCCAAGGCCCGCAGCACATAGGACGGCTCCAGGCTGGCGGACGTGCACGCCGATCCGGACGACACCGCCACTTCCTTGATGGCCATGATCAGGGACTCGCCCTCGACGAAATTGAAGCTCACATTCAGGTTGTGCGGCACGCGGCGGTGCATGTCCCCGTTGACGTAGACCTCCTGCATGTCCAACAGCCCCGCGAGCAGCCGGTCGCGCAGCGACCGGATCCGCTCGTTGTCCGAGCTCATCTCTTCCTTCGCGATCCGGAATGCCTCGCCCATCCCGACGATCTGGTGGGTCGGCAAGGTTCCCGAGCGCAGGCCCCGCTCGTGGCCGCCTCCGTGGATCTGCGCCTCCAGCCGAACCCGCGGTTTGCGCCGAACATAAAGCGCGCCGATGCCCTTGGGCCCGTACGTCTTGTGCGCCGAGAACGACATCAGGTCGACTTTCAGCTTCTCGAGGTCGATCGGCACCTTGCCGCTCGCCTGCGCCGCATCGACGTGAAGCAGGATGCCGCGGCCACGACACATTTCTCCGATCGCCTCGATGTCCTGAATGACGCCGATCTCGTTGTTCACCAGCATCACCGACGCCACGATCGTGTCGGGCCGGAGCGCCGCCTCGAATTGCGCCAGATCCAGCAAGCCGTCCGGCTGCACGTCGAGGTACGTCACCTCGAATCCAAGCCGCTCCAGCTCGCGCATCGTATCCAGCGTGGCCTTGTGCTCGGTCCGAACGGTCACCAGGTGACGGCCCTTGTCCCGATAGAACTGGGCGACGCCCTTCAGCGCCAGGTTGATCGCTTCGGTCGCCCCCGAGGTCCAGATGATCTCGCGCGGATCGGCACCCGCCAGTTCGGCCACGTGCTCGCGTGCCCGTTCCACCGCGCGTTCCGCCTCCCACCCGAAGGAGTGGCTGCGGGAGGCGGGGTTGCCGAACTGCTCCCGCAGGTACGGCAGCATCGCGTCAACTACGCGCGGATCGACGGGCGTCGTGGCCGAGTAATCGAGATAGATCGGAGTGCGCATTCGGCGGTTCCTGTTGCCTCAGCCGACCGCCGAACTTTCCTTCAGATCGGCTTCGCCGCGCGGAGCACGCCGCGCCGGACCATCCATGTTGACCGTCACCGCCGGTGTCTGGGTGGCCCGGTCCTTCTGCTGCTCGACCAGATCGCGCAGCGAGACCGAATCCAGAAAGTCGATCATCTGCCGATTCAGGCTGGCCCACAGCTCGTGCGTCATGCAGCGCTGATCGTTGTCGCAGTTTTCCTTGCCGGCGCACTGGGTCGCGTCCAGCGGCTCGTCGACCGCAAAGATGATGTCCGCCACGCTCACCGATTCCATCGGCTTGGCGAGCCGGTAGCCGCCGCCTGGGCCTCGTGTGCTTTCGACCAGCTGATGCCGGCGCAGCTTCGCAAACAGCTGCTCCAGGTAAGACAGGGAGATCCTCTGACGCTGGCTTATGCCTGCCAGGGTCACCGGTCCACGGTGCTGTCGCAGTCCCAGATCGATCATCGCCGTTACCGCGAAACGTCCTTTTGTCGTAAGCCGCATCGGAGTCGCCTCGTGAAAGTTAGAACTTCGCGTGAATCGGAAAAAATTTCGCCAGGTGCTCCGACCGGGCTCTCGGTCCCTCGTTGTCCCTTGAGCTCAGACCAGAGTGATACCTGACTAAGACGCTTGGTTATAATAATGGTTCCCTACCGCCCTGGTCAACTTTAAACCAGTAAAGCCCTACCGGTAAATACTGTACTCAAACCCACTCGGACCGCAAGGTCACTCAAGCACGCCGCAAGCGCAGCCAGCGGCGGCCCCGAGTTCAGGTCGCGATTGGGCCGAATCAAGCGGCCGCGTACATCGTCGCGCGCTTGCGCACGACTTCGATCAGGCCCTGGCAGGCATCTTCGACGTAGTCGAGCACGGTGTTGAAGCCTTCCGGCCCGCCGTAGTACGGATCGGGAACGGTGGCAGCGTCGTGCTCGCCGGCGAACCGCATCAGCAGATGCAGCTTGTGCTTGTGGGCACGTGGACACTGCTGCTGCAGCAAAGCCAGATTCTCCCAGTCCATCGCGAGAATCAGGTCGAAATTGCGAAAATCCTCCTGCGTGATCTGCCGCGCGCGCAAATCGCCGATCTCGTAACCGCGCCGCTTGGCCGCCTGCTGCGCGCGCGCGTCGGGCGGCTCGCCTACGTGGTAGGCGTGCGTTCCGGCCGACTCGATCACGACGACCCCTTCCAGCCCGGCTTCGGCCACCAGCTTGCGGAACACGCCCTGCGCGGTCGGCGACCGGCAGATGTTCCCCATACAAACAAAAAGTACCTTTGTCATCTGAGACGCGCCTTTCTCGTCCGGGTCCGCGCTCCGCGACCCGCTATCGCGGCTGGCTCGTGGCCTGCCGCCAACTCTTTCTCCAATCTCCGCATCCACGCTCGATCCACCTCCTGAAAGACTAACGACTGGACAAGAAGTTCAAGATCCCGGGTTTCGGCGACACAAATTGCGCTATCCCAATCGGCGTCCGACCCTCTAAGCCACTTTTTCGGCAGGCGCGACGGGCCGCGCGGCTCCCTCCCCGATAAACGCCCGCTCCCGCAGGGCCCCGAGCTGATCCCTGACGCGCGCCGCCTTCTCGAATTCCAGGTTCTTCGCCAGCTCGAGCATCTGTCGCTCCAGCCGCTTGATTTCGCGCCCGAGCTGCACTTCGGACATCGACTCCACGTCGCGCCGTTCGTTCGCTACCACCTGCTCGGCTCGGGAGGCGGAGGCGTCGTACACGCCGTCGATCATTTCCCTGACCTGCTTTTGAACGCCCTGCGGCACGATTCCGTGCACCCGATTGAATTCGGCCTGGCGCGCGCGCCTCCGGTCGGTCTCATCGATTGCCCGCCGCATCGAGCCGGTTACCGCATCGGCGTACAGGATCGCGGTGCCGTTCAGGTGGCGCGCGGCCCGTCCGATCGTCTGGATCAGCGAACGCTCGGAGCGCAGGAAGCCCTCCTTGTCCGCGTCCAGGATCGCAACCAGCCCGACTTCGGGCAAATCCAGGCCCTCGCGCAGCAGGTTGATGCCGACCAGCACGTCGAACACGCCCGCACGCAGATCGCGCACGATCTCGACCCGCTCGACCGTCTCGATGTCCGAATGCAGGTAGCGCACGCGCACCCCGTGATCCGACAGAAACCCGGTCAGATCCTCGGCCATCCGCTTGGTCAAGGTCGTCACCAGCACGCGCTCGCCCTGCCCCACCCGGTCCGTGATCTGCGACAGCAGGTCGTCGACCTGCGTCCTGGCGGGGCGCACTTCCAGCCGCGGGTCGACCAGCCCGGTGGGACGCACCAGCTGCTCGACCACCTGCGAGGAGCGCCCCAGCTCGAATTCGGATGGAGTGGCCGAAACGAAGATGCAACGGCGCATCTTGCGTTCGAACTCGTCGAACCGCAGCGGCCGGTTGTCCAGCGCCGACGGCAGCCGGAAGCCGTACTCGACCAGCGTTTCCTTGCGCGAACGGTCGCCCCGATACATCGCGCCCAGCTGCGGCACGGTGACGTGCGATTCGTCGATGATCATCAGCGCATCGGGCGGCAGATAGTCGATCAGCGTCGGGGGCGGCTCGCCCGGCTGCGCGCCCGACAAGTGCCGCGTGTAGTTCTCGATGCCCTTGCAGAAGCCCAGCTCGACCAGCATCTCCAGATCGAACCGGGTGCGCTGCTCCAGGCGCTGCGCCTCGACCAGCTTGCCGTGGCCGATCAGGACTTCCAGGCGCTCCTTCAGCTCCACCTTGATCGTTTCGATCGCCCGCAGCACCGTCTGGCGCGGCGTCACGTAATGCGAGGACGGATAGATGGTGAAGCGCGGCACCTTCTGGCGCGCGCGACCCGTGAGCGGGTCGAACAGCAGGATGGTCTCGATCTCGTCGTCGAGCAGCTCGATGCGCACCGCCACTTCCGCGTGCTCGGCCGGAAACACGTCGATCGTGTCCCCGCGTACGCGAAAGGTGCCGCGCACGAAGTCGCTCTCGCTGCGACGGTACTGCATCGCCGCCAGCCGCACGATGATGTCGCGCTGGCCGATCCGGTCGTGGTGCCGCAGCACCAGGATCATCGAGTGGTAGTCGTTCGGGTCGCCGATGCCGTAGATCGCCGACACGGTGCCGACGATCACCGCATCGCGGCGCTCCAGCAGCGACTTGGTGGCCGACAGCCGCATCTGTTCGATGTGCTCGTTGACGCTGCTGTCCTTCTCGATGTACAGGTCGCGCGACGGCACATACGCTTCCGGCTGGTAGTAGTCGTAGTACGATACGAAGTACTCGACTGCGTTGTTCGGGAAGAACTCGCGCATCTCCGAATACAGCTGCGCCGCGAGTGTCTTGTTCGGTGCGAGGATCAGCGTCGGTGCACCGATTTGGGCAATCACGTTCGCCATCGTGAACGTCTTGCCCGAACCGGTCACTCCGAGCAAGGTTTGAAAGGCGAGCCCGTCGTTCAGCCCTTCGAACAGGCGAACGATCGCGTCCGGCTGATCACCGGCCGCTTGGAACGGCTGATGAAGCTGGAATGGAGAGGCTTGGTTGGCCGGAAGGGTCGAGATCGGCATTACTGCGGCGCAATATGCGCACTCAAGCGCTTAATGTTATCACCGGGTCTTCGAAAGTCCTAGTCCCGGAAATCGATTGTTACATCGAACAATCAACAACTTACAGGCAATCCGGCTCTCCCGCCCCGCGTTGAGGGCACCCCCCCGGGCCCTCGCGGCACTGCGGTGAATGCCGGTAGTCGCCGTCCGGAAAAAGCCCGACGCAATCCCCCGTGTAGACTTTGAATCGGTCATCCGTTGTTTCCCTCGATAATATTGCATCGCAGCATCCGCTCAAATGCCCTCCATCTTCAGCTCCGTCGAACTGGCCCCGCGCGATCCGATCCTGGGACTGACCGAGACGTTCAATTCGGACTCCCGCCCCGGCAAAGTGAACCTCGGCGTCGGCGTCTATTACAGCGAGCAGGGCCGCATCCCCTTGCTTGACTGCGTGAGCGCCGCCGAGCGCGATCTTTTGCGGGCGGCCTCGGCCCGGGGCTACATGCCGATCGAGGGTCCCTCGGCGTACGCGTTGCAGGTGCAGCGCCTGCTGTTCGGGGCCGACTCCGAGACAATCGCCTCCGGCCGATGCGTCACGGCCGAAGCGCTGGGCGGCACCGGTGCGCTCCGTATCGGTGCAGACCTGATCAAGCGGTTGAGGCCGGACGCGACCGTGATGATCAGCGAGCCGAGCTGGGAAAATCACCTCGCCCTGTTCGAGGCAGCCGGCTTCCGGGTCCACAGCTACCCGTACTACGATCCGTCCACTCACGGGCTGGATTTCCCACGCATGCTGGCCGCGCTGGAACGGGCCGAACCGGGCACCGTCGTGGTCCTGCACGCCTGCTGCCACAACCCGACCGGCGTCGATCCCGACCCGGCGCAATGGCGCCAGATCGTCGAATGCGTACGGCAGCGCAACCTGGTGCCGTTTCTGGACATCGCCTACCAGGGTTTCGGCGAAAGCCTGGAAGCCGACAGCGCGCCCGTGCGTCTGGTCGCAGCGGCCGGGATCGATGCGCTGGTGGCAAGCTCGTTCTCGAAATCGTTTTCGCTGTACGGCGAGCGGGTCGGCGCGCTGTCGCTGCTTGCCGGCACGCGCAAGGCAGCCGAGCCTTTGCTCAGCCAGCTCAAGCGCGTGATCCGTACCAACTACTCGAGCCCTCCGACTCACGGCGCGGCCCTGGTTGCCGCGGTGCTGGGCAGCGTCGAGTTGCGCGCACAGTGGGAGCGCGAGCTGGCCGGGATGCGCGACCGCATCCGGCTGATGCGCGAGCGGCTGGTCGAAGGGCTGGCCCGGCGCGCGGTCGGGACGGACTTCTCGTTCGTGCGGCGCCAGCGCGGAATGTTCTCCTACTCGGGGCTGACGTCGGCCCAGGTCGACCGGCTGCGCGAACAGCACGCGATCTACGCGGTCGGCACCGGCCGCATCTGCGTGGCGGCGCTGAATTCGGGCAATCTGGACGCCGTCTGCGACGCGATCGCGGCTGTGCTGAAGTCCTGACGAAAGCGCCGGCGATCCCGAAGAATGGACGCGTCAGGCGGCCTCAACCGAAATTGCCAGGAGTACGAACTACAGTAATATGTGCGTTCTTCCCCGATAGCTCAGTCGGTAGAGCGACGGACTGTCGAATGGCAGCACTACGAGGAGACTCGCAGAGGAAAATCGGGTGAACTCAGGGAATGCCCCAAAAGGGAGAATCCTGAGCCAAGCCTGCCGAAGGACAAGCGGTAAGCGTAGGCAGGAAGGTGCAGAGACTAGAGGGTGAGCAGGTCCAAGCAATAAACCTCGTCAGCGCCCGACACCCTAACAGGCTAGGCTGAGGGTGATGAGATAGTCCAGCGCGCAAGCGCTGTAATCCGCAGGTCCCAGGTTCGAGCCCTGGTCGGGGAGCCAATTCCAAGCGCATAAGACAGGCCGGAGGCCGAGAACCGGTGCGCGTGCGACTGACCATCAACGGCGAGGCTCGACAGCTGGAAGTCGATCCCCGGCAATCGCTGCTCGACGTCCTGCGCGAAACACTCGATCTGACGGGTACCAAGAAGGGCTGCAACCAGGGAGCCTGCGGAGCCTGCACCATCCTGCTCGATGGCCAGCGCGTCCTTTCCTGCCTGACGCTCGCCGTGATGCACGAAGGCGCCCGGGTCACCACGATCGAAGGTCTGGCGAAGGGTGAGGAACTGCATCCGCTGCAGGCGGCCTTCATCGAGCACGACGGCTTTCAGTGCGGCTACTGCACCCCTGGCCAGATCATGTCCGGCGTGGGCTGCATCGCGGAGGGGCACGCCTGCTCGGCCCAGGAGATCCGCTTCTGGATGAGCGGCAACATCTGCCGCTGCGGAGCCTACCCGGGCATCGTCGCAGCGATCGCCGACGCGGCGGCAAAGAGCGGACGATGATCCCCTCCCGCTTCGAGAAGGCTCGCACGGAGCAGGATGCGATCGGTACTGCCGCCGCGAACACTCGAATACTGGTTTCAAAGAGGAGACGAACATGAGTGAACCACGGTATCCAAACGAAAGCAGAGAGTATCGCGATGCGCGCGAATCATTGCTCAAAGACGAACAAGAGCTTGTCGACAAAATAAGATCTGTGGCAGAAAGACGCCGCAACCTCCCTGCCGGCGGGCAGTTAAAAGAGGACTACGTCTTCCAATGGGCCAACGATGGGAAAGTAGGAAAGAGTGTGAGATTCTCCGACCTGTTTGCAGACAAGAACACGCTGCTCCTTTACTCATTCATGTACGGTCCAAGCTGGGACAATCCCTGTCCTTCCTGTACGTCGCTGGTCGATGGGTTTGATCGATCCTGGTATCAGGTCACTCGAGACGCCTCGTTTGTCGCAATTGCCAAAGCCCCGGCCGAACGAATCAATGCGTGGGCCAAACAACGTGGATGGTCGCAGATTGCGCTGGTTTCCGGATCGGAGTCTGCCTATCAAGCCGATTACAAGTGCCAGGGAGACTCTGCGGATATGCAATGGCCAGTGATGCATGTATTTAAGAGGCAGGATGGAAATATTTTTCATTTCTGGGGAACTGAACTGTCGGGGAATCATCTCGACACGGTGTGGCCGTATTGGAATCTGATGGACTTTACGCCAGAGGGGCGGCCAGACATTCCCACTCCGCCACAAAAGTTCAGGTCCGAATTCTTGGAAAAGAACTATCTGAATAGAAAGTAGTGTGGCACCCGGTCGCGCGGACCTGGCGGCAAAGAGCCGACGATGATCCCCTTCCGCTTCGAGAAGGCGTTCACGGAGCAGGATGCGATCGGTGCCGCCGCCGCGGGTGGGCGATATATCGCCGGCGGAACTACGCTGATCGATCTGATGCGCGAGGAAGTGGAACGTCCCGAGCGACTTATCGACATCAACGCTCTGTCGATGGGTGGCGTCCGGGTCGAAGGCTCCGACCTGCTGATCGGCGCGCTCGCCCGCATGGCGGAGGTTGCGGCCCATCCCGACACGCAGCGCCTGCAGCCCTTGATCGCCGAGACGCTGATCGAGGGCGCATCGCCGCAGCTGCGCAACATGGCCTCGATCGGCGGCAACCTGATGCAGCGGGTGCGCTGCCCCTATTTCCGGATGCTCGACGCGGCCTGCAACAAGCGGGACCCGGGCTCGGGCTGCTCGGCGATCGAAGGCATCAACGGCGGGCACGCGATCCTGGGAACAAGCGACCAATGCGTCGCCACGCACCCTTCCGATCTCGCCGTCTCGCTGGTCGCGCTGGGCGCCACGATGAGGGTACGCGGACCGCAGGGCGAGCGCACGTTCGCGGTCGAGGACCTGTACCGGCTGCCGGGCGACACACCCCATCTCGAACATACGCTGGGTCCGGCCGAACTGATTGTCGAGGTGCGCGTGCCGGGCGGTCCCCATGCGCGTCGCGCGCGCTATCTGAAGGTGCGCGACCGCTCTTCTTACGAGTTCGCGCTCGTCTCGACGGCGGCGGCTCTCCACATCGAGGCCGGCGTGGTCCGGCAGGCGCGCCTTGCGGCCGGCGGCGTCGGCACGCGTCCCTGGCGCCTGCGCGCCTGCGAGGACGCGCTGGTCGGCAAGGCTCCCGATCGGCACGCCTTCGAGGCAGCGGCGCAGTTCGCGCTGCAGGGCGCCCGCCCGCTCGCGGGCAATCGCTACAAGGTCGAATTGCTGCCGCGGACCATCGTCCGCGCGCTCGAAATGGCCGCCCAGACCCCATGAGCGCGAACGCGATCGGAAGACCGCTGGTCCGCGTCGACGGTCGCGCCAAGGTGACGGGTGCCGTCCGCTATGCGGCCGAGTTCAACCAGAAGGGCCAGGCCTATGCGGTGATCGTCGGCGCGACGGTCGGCATCGGTCGGATCACGGAAATCGACTCGACAGCCGTCTCGCGCATGCCGGGCGTGATCGCGGTGATCGATCATCTGAACGCGCCCCGCCTCGCCTATCGCGAGCACCGGGGCGCGATCGACCCGTCCGTTGGCGAGCGCCTGCACGTGCTGCAGGACGACCAGGTGCGTTTCTACGGCCAACCCGTCGCGCTCGTCGTCGCCGACACGCTGGACCAGGCCGAACGCGCGGCGGCAGCGCTGCGGGTCACGTACGCAGCCGGGCGGCCGGTCGTCGATCCGTCGGACCCGAAGGCGCAGGTCGTGATCCCGCAGGCTGCCACACGGCCAGGCTTGCGCATTCAGGCGGACAAGTCGCGCGGCGACGCCGATGGCGCCCTGGCGCGCGCAGCCGTGAAGGTCGATGCGACGTGCGACTTGGCCCGTGAAAATCACAATCCGATGGAACCGCACGCAACCGTCGCGGCCTGGAACGGCGACCGGCTGACCTTGTGGAGCAAGAGCCAGTTCGTCGTCAACGAGCAGGCCGAGATCGCCGCCATCTTCGGCATTGCGGCCGAGAACGTGCAGGTGATCTGCCCATTCATCGGTGGAGCCTTCGGCACGAGCCTGCGGACCTGGCCGCACGTGACGCTCGCGGCCATCGCGGCACGGCAGGCGGCGCGCCCCGTGAAGCTGGTTCTCACCCGCAAGCAGATGTTCTTCACGACCGGCCACCGCCCGCGTAGCGTGCAACGCGTCGCACTGGGCGCCACCGCGGACGGCAAGCTCACAGGCCTGATCCACGAAGGCACCGGCGAGACCAGCCGTTACGAGCAATTCATAGAGGCCCTGACCTCGGTCTCGAGCTTCATGTACTCCTGTCCCAACGTGCGCACCCGCTACCGGCTGCTGCCGCTGGATACCGGCACCCCGATCTACATGCGCGCGCCCGGCGAGGCAAGCGGCGTGTTCGCTCTCGAATGCGCGATGGATGAACTGTCCTACGCGCTCGGCATCGACCCGATCGAGCTGCGCCGACGCAACGAGCCGCAAATCGACGAGGGCGAGAACAAGCCCTTCTCGAGCCGATCACTGATGAAGTGCTACGACCTCGGCGCCGAGCGCTTCGGCTGGTCGCGGCGCGATCCGCGCCCGCGCTCGATGCGCGACCGTCGACTCTTGACCGGCATGGGTGTTGCCTCCGCGAGCTATCCCGCCATCCACAGCCCGTCGAGTGCGCGGGTCCGCCTGCTCGCCAACGGCATCGTCGAAGTCGAGGTCGCGGCCAGCGACATGGGCCCCGGCACGTATACGTCGATGACACAGGTCGCGGCCGACATGCTCGGCCTGCCGGTCGAGCAGATTCACCTCGCCCTCGGCCGCTCGGACTTCCCGCCGGCTCCGCCGCATGGCGGGTCTCAGACGATGGCGTCGGTCGGGTCCGCGATCCGCGCTGCCTGCATCGCGGCGCAGGAGCAGGCCGCGCGGCGCGCCCTAGCGGACCGGCGCTCGGCCGTCTTCGGCGCGCCCCTGGACGGCGTGCAGTGGAACGAGGGCCGCCTGCGTCGCCGCGGCGATGCCTCCCCAGGCGAGCGCTATCGGGACATCGTGGCGAGCGCCGGCCAACCGATCGAGGCACGCGCTTCCTCGCAGCGGGATGCCGAGGTGGCACGGCGCTATTCGATGCACGCGTTCGGCGCCGTGTTTGCCGAGGTCGAAGTCGACCCCGACCTCGGCACGATAAGGGTGCGGCGCGCAATCGGCGCCTATGGAGCCGGCCGTATCGTCAATCCGCGCCTCGCGACGAGCCAGTGCACGGGCGGGATGGTCGGCGGCATCGGCATGGCGCTGATGGAGCGCACCGTTCTGGATCCGCGAGACGGCCGTCCGGTCAATGCTCACCTGGCCGACTATCTCGTGCCGGTGAACCTCGACGTCGCCCGCCTCGAAGCGCACTTCGTCGACGAGCAGGACCCGCACGTCAACCCGCTCGGCGTCAAGGGCCTGGGCGAGATCGCGCTCGTCGGCATGGCTCCGGCCATCGCCAACGCGGTCTTCCACGCAACCGGCAAGCGCGTCCGTCGCCTCCCGATCCGGATAGAAGATGTGCTGAGCCCTTAGCAGGTTGTTGAAGTGCGCCGTGAAAAGGCGCTGTCATCCAGTGGGTGCGAATCCCACCCGGCAACTGTCGCTCCAGCCGGAAGCAACCGGAGCAATCGTGGAGGTAACGAAGCGGTTGAAGCCTTTGGTGTAGAAGGTCCTTAAGGGACTTGGCGGTCGTGCCGGCCGTAACGCGAGTGAACGTCGAGCAGGCCTCGAAAACTGTAACGCGCAAGCCGACCCGGCTTCAACACGGGGAAGGCTGCCACCGGTGGGGAAGCGAGCGAAGCAAGCACTCATCGGTTGCGCCGGGGTATTGACGACGGCAGGCACGAAAGAGGAAGGCAGTGGCAACACGGGAAGCCCTGTGGAGCGGCCGAGCGCAAGGCCAACCGGCATTTCGCGAGAAAGGGAGCCGGGCTTCACTGGGTGGCGGAGGGGCGCGTAGTACTGACGAAGTCGGGTAATGCCGGCGGAGGGAAGGCGCCCTGGTTCAAGACAGACGCGGGAAGCGGCGAGGCACGGAGATTGGGAAACCTGGCAACTCCAGATAGTGTGCAGAAGCTGCAGAGCGCGTTGCATGCCAAAGCGAAGGCAGAACCTGGGTTCCGGTTTTACCTGCTGTATGACAAGGTGTATCGAGCCGACGTGCTGGAGTACGCCTACCGAAGCTGCCAGGCCAACAAGGGGGCAGCGGGGGTGGACGGACAGCGGTTCGAGGACATTGAGGCGTACGGGGTGGAGCGCTGGCTCGGGGAACTGGCGCATCGGCTGAGGACGAAGACCTACGAGCCGCAAGCGGTCAAGCGGGTCTGGATTCCGAAGCCGAACAGCGACAAGATGCGCCCCTTGGGGATACCTGCGATCGTCGACCGGGTGGCACAGACGGCGACCTTGCTGGTGCTCGATCCGATCTTCGAAGCGGATTTGGCGCCACAGCAATACGCCTACCGGCGCGATCGCGGGGCGCACGATGCGGTGCGCGCGGTCCATAGCTTGTTGAACACCGGCCACACGCACGTCGTAGACGCGGATCTGAGCGGCTACTTCGACAGCATTCCGCATGCGGAATTGCTGCGCTGCGTGGCGCGTCGGATAGTCGATCGGCACATCCTGCACCTGATCAAGGCGTGGTTGGTCGCGCCGGTCGAGGACGACGACAGCAAGGGCGGCACGGCGCGAAGTTGTGCCAACCGGGACAACAAGAAAGGCACGCCTCAAGGCGCTCCGATCACTCGCCTTACGCAAAAGGTAACTTCGACCGCCTGGCGTGCCATGGGGGCGACCGGGAGTTGGCGGGCCGCTATCCGGCGGGGGTGCCAAACCGACGGGGATGCAATGCCGGATGACGATCGTGTCGTCGCCAATGAGGATGTCCTTAACGACGAGGCGCACGATTCGCTGGCGCTCAATGACGTCAAGCGTGTCGGCGGCGCTGCGCAGACGGCCGAGGAACGCCGCGAGAGTCTCGGCAAGGCGTAGGAACGTGACGCGATCGGTCGCCTGGTCCGCGATCGCCTGCAACTCGGCGCGCAGCGTCTGTTCGCGTTGCCGCAGCAAGGGCATGCGTTCGCGCAGTTGCTCCAGTGACAAGAGTTCCTCTTGATAGGCGGTGAGAAGTCGTTCGATGCCTTTGCCGACACGGGTGAGGTCCCGCTGCAAGCTCTGCTCACGTTTCTTGGTTGGATCGGAGGAACGCGCTGCAGCGAGGCGGCGGTCGAGTTCCTGCTGGATCAGCGTTGGGTCCTCGAGCAATCGGACCACCTCGGTCCAGACGATCTGGTCGAGCAGATCCTGCCGCACCATGCGGTTATCGCACACCGGACCACCCAGCTTTCGCCAGCTGTCGGAGCCGATGCATTTGTAGTAGTGGAGCTTGCGCGCGCTCGTGTATGTCGAGGTGCGGGAGAACGCGTAACCGCACTTCTGGCAGCTCACCAACCCCTGCACGACGCTCGGGGTGATCGTGCGACGCCGCGATCGTATTTTGTTCTCGGAGAGCAGTTCCTGGGCTCGCGCGAAGCTCTCCTCGTTCACGAGCGCGGGCACCGGGATCTCGATCCACTCCTCGCGCGGGCGCTCGTGGCCGACACTGATGCTGGAGACGATTCCACCGCGCCGGCGCAGCGCTCGCGTAACGCGAACTCGGCCGGCGACGCGAGTCTTGCCGAATGCGGCAGCTCCGCGATAGGCGGGATTGCGCAGCATGGCCCACACGACCGACCGCTCCCAGCGGGCGCTCTGCTTGCGGGTGGGGATCCCTTCGGCATTGAGCCGACGCGCGATCTCGCCCATGCTAAGCCCCTGGACGGTGTACATCTCATAGACGCGCTGCACCACACGGGCCTCGGCGTCGATGACCACATACGAGGCAGACGCCTCGTCGGTCTTGCGGATATATCGATAGCCGTACGGGGCACCACTCAAAACGCTCACTTCGCCCGATCGGGCCCGATGGCGCTTGCCGCGGCGCGAGCGTTCCAGGATCTGTGCCCGCTCGTACTCGGCGATCATTCCCTGGAACTGAACCAGCAGCTGATCCTCGGCGCTTGCGCTCTGCGGTGCCTTCACAAAGAGCGTTTCGACCCCGTGGCGGGCGAACTCCTCGATCAGCAGGATCTGGTAGGCGTACTTGCGGCTCATGCGATCCGGCGCATAGGCCAGCACGACCTGAATCTGACCCTCTGCGGCAAGGTCCCGGACCCGCTCAAGGCCCGGCCGCTCGAGCGTCGCACCGCTATAGCCTTCGTCTTCGAAGACCCACTCCTTCGGGACTTCCAGATCGTGGCTCGTCGCGAACTCGACCAGCGCCGCCGTCTGGCTCGCAATCGTGTGCTCCTCGCGCTGTTGCTCCGAGGAGACTCGTGCGTAGATCGCTGCCATCCTCATCAGCGCTCTTCCTTACCCGTGCGCCGAGGCGGCGCTCGCGCCCTGGTACGAGGATCTCATAAGCCTGTGCGAGCTTCGCCGCGCGCAGTCGATCAAACGCATAGTCGAGTTGGACTTGGAGAGCGCCTCGTCGAGTGCGCCCCTCAGCCATGCCTTCGTAGAGCGCTGAGAAACCCGGCCAGCGCGCGCGCCACGATCTCGCCCAGCGTCAGGCCACTTCTTCTTGCGTACGAGCGCAGCCGCTGCACCGTGCTCGGCGGAAGTTTGAGCGTGATCGGCACCGTGGCTTCCACCACTTCGACCGGCTGGTCGAGCTGCGCGGCCTCCTCGAGGTATCGATACGCCTGCCGCCGCGACAGACCAAACTCGCGCGACAGACTTTGCGCCGCCCGGGCCAACTCGGTGTTGCGCTCGAGCAGACGGTGGGCAGCGTTCAGCTGCCGTGCTTTGTCTGCTTTGGTTGATCGGGCCATACGTCGTAATCATATTACCTCTTACGACGCAGATCAAGCACCGCACACGCGCGCCAGCCCGTCACGATACGTTCAAACCGAAAGTTACCTTTTGCGTAAGGGGAGTGATTTCCCCACTGATGTCGAATCTGTACATGCGACGGTTCGTCGAGGGGTGGCGGCGCCTGGGATTTCAACAGCGATGGTCGGCCCACATCGTCAACTATGCGGATGACTTCGTGATTTGTTGCAGGCGCAGCGCGGCGGAAGCTGCGGCGGCGATGCGTACGATCATGATGCGGCTGAAGCTGACGGTGAATGAGGACAAGACCCATCTGTGCCAACTGCCTCGGGAGAGGTTCGACTTCCTGGGCTACACGTTCGAGAGATGCTATTCGCGCAAGGACGGGCATGCCTACATCGGCACGCGTCCCTCGCAGAAGAGCATCAAGCGGATGGTGGCGAGCATCAGCGAGGTCACGGATCGTCGCATGGCGTTGCTGGATGCCGAGGTTGTGGTGGGACGGCTGAATCGCCAGCTTATCGGATGGGCGAACTACTTCTGCCTTGGCCCGGTAAGTCCGGCGTATCACTTGCTGGACACCCACGCGCGACAGCGGCTGCGTCGGTGGCTGTGCACGAAGCACAAGATTGCGAGCACGGGAATGTCGCGCTTCCCCGACGCGCACCTGTATGAGGTGCTCGGGCTGGTCCGACTGGCTCCTCGCACGCGCAACCTGCCGTGGGCGACCGCATGAGTGCTTGCCCGAGAGCCCGGTGCCGGAGATCGGCCCGCCGGGTTCGACGAGCGGGAGGTGGAGACGGAGTTATGGATCGGGTACTCGGGCACCGCCAGACGAAAGGGGCGGCCAACAGACATCCCGGCCCTACGACTACCGCGCCACCTCTCGACTCTACATTCGCACTACGTGATGTGCTCGATGTCTCTGGGCATGGCGACCCAGGAGTGCATTCGTTCCTCGTAGACCGAGACCGTGGGCGATGGAAAGCCCGAGTCGGCGAAGGCGCCCACCGGGATGGCGATGAGCTGCTCTGCGCCGTCCTGGACGTAGAACACAGTAGAGCCGCACGTCGGACAGAACGTGAACGTCATCTTTCCGCCCTCGTCGCCGATGCGAATGAACTGCGTGCCTTGACCCTGGATGTTCACGGCTTCTTGGGCAAATCTTGCCTGAGCGGCGAAGACGCAGCCGGTTCTGCGTTGACACGCGTAGCAGTGGCACACGGAAACGCGAATGGGCTCGCCGGTGACGTCGGCTCGAAGTTGGCCACAGCTGCAGGATGCGGTGCGGGTAGTCATGACAGGTTCCGTGCCCGATGGTTACGGCCGTTGCATCGTCGAATTCGACCCTCACCGTATTTTGCAGAATCAGGCAAGAAATCGCCAGCATCCGACTAGCGGGGCGGCGCTCGCAATCGCATACTTGCCATCCAGCGTTCCCTGTCTTTGCGGCCTCCTGATACGGACTTGGCCGAGCGGCCAGCCCGTCGGGCGCACCGCGATGGTTCAAAGGCCCGGCACGCTCGTGTTCAGGCAGCCACAACTGGAGTCAAGCAAATGCGCTACAGAAATCTGGGTGGTACCGGTCTGTTTGTGTCGGAGCTCTGCCTCGGCACCATGACGTTCGGCGGCGAAGACGGGGTATGGGGTCAAATCGGCAACCTGCAACAGTCGGAGGCGGAGCGCTTGATCGGCACCGCCCTCGACGCCGGCATCAATTTCCTCGATACGGCAGACGTCTACTCGGATGGCCGCTCCGAGCTCATCACCGGCCAGGCGCTGAAGAACCTGCGGGTGCCGCGCGAGAACGTGGTCGTCGCCACGAAGGTCTTCGCCGAAACCGGCACGAAATCCGTCAATTCCCGCGGCGCCTCGCGTTTTCACATCATGGAGGGCGTCAAAGCGAGCCTGAAGCGGCTGCAGCTGGACCACATCGACCTGTACCAGATCCACGGCTTCGATCCGGCAACGCCGATCGAAGAGACCGTGCACGCCCTCGGCCACCTGGTGCAACAAGGAACGGTGCGATACGTAGGCGTGTCGAACTGGGCCGCCTGGCAGATCATGAAGGCGCTGGGTATCGCCGAGCGCCTCGACCTTGCGCGCTTCGAATCCCTGCAGGCGTATTACACGATCGCCGGACGCGATCTGGAACGCGAGCTGGTGCCGCTGATGCGCAGCGAAGGCGTCGGTCTGCTCGTCTGGAGCCCGCTGGCGGGCGGCCTTTTAAGCGGCAAGTACGGCCGCGACAGCAAGGCCGAGCAAGGCAGTCGCCGCGCGAGCTTCGACTTCCCGCCCGTGAACCTGGAGCGCGCCTACGCGTGCATCGACGTGATGCGGAACATCGCGAAAACGAAGAACGTATCGGTTGCCCGGATCGCTCTGTCGTGGCTGCTGCATCAGAGCGTGGTGACGAGCGTCATCATCGGTGCCAAGCGTCCCGAGCAGCTCGAGGACAACATCGCGGCGACCAAGGTCGCGTTGACGGGCGATGAACTGGTCGCGCTCGACAAGGTGAGCGCGCTGCCGCCCGAGTATCCCGGCTGGATGCTCGAGCGTCAGGGTGAGTACCGGCGTCAGCAGCTTCTGCAATCGCGCCTGGCCTAGGTGCTGGGGCCGGCGCCTGACCGGGTTCGCATGTTCCGCTGGGGATACCGTGATCGACTGGGACACGTTCCACGTTGTCAATACCGGCAGGTCGATACGTAAACGCCCCCTCGCCTGCATACCCGGTCCTGCATATAGCCGGCCGCGCCGATGTGAGGTAACTTCAAGCTGCCGTCGATGGAGTCGCCGGCAAAGCAAGCGGGGCCGCTCGGTTGCGAAAGCAACCCGGCGGTCCCTGCGGGCTGCCGATCACCGGTTCGCGCTGTGGCGGGCCCGACGCGCGATGATCGTATGCAGCGCGTCCAGCCCGTCGGTCACAGCGGCCGGGCCGGGCTGCAGAATCACGGATGACTTGATCTCGTGCAGCTCGCCGTCGCGCACCGCCGGAATGCGCAACCAGCCGGGCCGCGCCGCCACCTGCTCGGGCCTGAATTTCTTGCCGCACCAGGAGCCGATGATCAGATCGGGCGCCGCATCGATCACCTCGTTCGGGTCCGCTACGATCCGACCTCGCGCGAGGCTGCTCGATGATCGATCGGCAAAGACGTCGATGCCGCCCGCGATTTCGATCAGCTCCGATACCCAGCGAATCGCGCAGATCAGCGGCTTGTCCCATTCTTCGAAGTAAACGCGGGGGCGGCTCGCCAATCGCGCCGCGGCATCCTGCACCCTTTGGATGTGCGCTTGCAGCTCCCCCGCGTAACGTTCGGCCTCGTCCCGAACGCCTACCAGGGCTCCAAGCCGCCGCACGTAGGCCAGGATGCCCGCGACAGAGCGATGATTGGCGATCCACACCTCGATGCCCTTCTTGATCAGGGCCTGGGCGATGTCTGCCTGGATATCGGAGAACCCGATGGCCAGATCGGGCTCCAGCCGGACAATCTCGTCGACCTTCGCGCTGGTGAATGCCGATACCTTGGGTTTTTCCCTGCGCGCCTGAGCAGGCCGTACGGTGAAGCCGGAGATGCCGACGATTCGATGCTGCTGGCCGAGTGCGTACAGGACTTCGGTCGGCTCCTCGGTTAGGCAGACGATCCGCTGCGGATAGTTGTCAGGCATTGCCCGGGTCGTGCCCTTCGGGCACTACATGTTGCGCCGGTACCGCCCCCCGACCTCATACAGGGCATTGCTGATCTGACCCAACGAGCAGTAACGGACTGCGCCCATCAGCACCTCGAAGACATTGCCGTCGTCGATCACCGCCTGCCGCAACGTCTCCAGCCACTCGGGGCACTGCGCCCGGTTGCGCTGCTGGAAATCCGCGAGGCGCCTCAACTGGCTTTGCTTTTCCTCCTCCGACGAGCGCGCCAGTTCGATATCCTGCGCCGCTGCGCTCGCGCCGGGATTGCGGAAGGTGTTCACTCCGATGATCGGATAGGAGCCGTCGTGCTTGCGCCGCTCGTACAGCAGGCTCTCTTCCTGGATCTTGCCCCGCTGGTAGCCGGTTTCCATCGCGCCGAGCACGCCACCGCGGCTGCTGATCGCGTCGAATTCCTTCAGAACCGCTTCCTCGACCAGGTCGGTCAACTCTTCGATGATGTACGAGCCCTGATTCGGATTTTCGTTCTTCGCCAACCCCCATTCGCGGTTGATGATCAGCTGGATTGCGAGGGCCCGCCGGACCGATTCCTCCGTCGGCGTCGTGATGGCTTCGTCGTAGGCGTTGGTGTGAAGGCTGTTGCAGTTGTCGTAGATCGCAATCAGCGCCTGCAGCGTGGTGCGGATATCGTTGAACGCGATCTCCTGGGCGTGCAGGCTGCGGCCTGAAGTCTGCGCGTGGTACTTGAGCTTCTGGCTGCGCTCGCCGGCGCCGTACCTGTTTTTCATCGCCACCGCCCAGATGCGGCGCGCGACACGACCGAGCACGCTGTACTCCGGGTCCATGCCGTTGCTGAAGAAAAAGCTCAGGTTCGGCGCGAAATCGTCGATGTGCATCCCGCGCGCCAGGTAGCTTTCCACGTAGGTGAAGCCGTTGGCCAACGTGAAGGCGAGCTGGCTGATCGGGTTGGCCCCCGCTTCGGCGATGTGGTATCCCGAGATCGACACCGAGTAGAAATTGCGCACGCCATGGTGGACGAAATACTCCTGGATGTCCCCCATCATCTTCAGTGCGAACTCGGTCGAAAAGATGCAGGTGTTCTGGCCCTGGTCCTCTTTCAGGATGTCGGCCTGTACGGTCCCCCGCACGGTCGACAAGGTCCATTCCCGGATCTTGCCCAGCTCGTCTTCGGTCGGATCCCGATGGTTCTCGGACCTGAATTTCTCGACCTGCTGGTCGATCGCCGCGTTGAAGAACATCGCCAGAATCATCGGCGCCGGTCCGTTGATCGTCATCGACACCGAGGTATTCGGGCTGCACAGGTCGAAGCCGTCGTACAGCACCTTCATGTCGTCGAGCGTGGCGATCGACACGCCCGAATTGCCGATCTTGCCGTAGATGTCGGGCCGGCGATCGGGATCGCATCCGTACAGCGTGACCGAATCGAAGGCCGTCGACAGCCTCTTCGCCGGCATCCCCTCGGAGACCTTCTTGAAGCGTCGATTGGTCCGGAAGGCATCGCCCTCACCGGCGAACATCCGGGTCGGGTCTTCGTTCTCCCGCTTGAATGCGAACACCCCGGCCGTGAAGGGAAATGACCCGGGCACGTTTTCCTTCATCAGGAAGCGCAGGATTTCGCCTTCATCGTCGAACTTCGGCAGCGCCACCTTGGGGATCCTGCTGCCGGATAGCGATTCGCTGACGAGGCGCGTGCGGATTTCCTTGTCCCGGATTCTGACCACGTACTCGTCCGCGGCGTACAGCGACCTGGTCGTCGGCCACTGCTCGAGCAGCTTCGAGGCCCCAGCGGTGAGCTCGGCGCCCTTGCGGGCGATCAGTTCGTCGAAATGCTCCGTCGGCCTGCTGTCTTTTTGAAACAATTCCTTCGCGGTCCTGAGCGACTGGCGCTCGCGGGCGCTGCGCGCCTGCTGGGCAACGTGCTCGTGGTAAGCGCGCACAGCCTGCGCGATTTCGGCCAGATAGCGCGCCCTGTCCGGTGGCACGGTCGCTCGAAGGTGGGACGACGCCCTCACCGCCACCTTGGGGAGCCGCCCGCTGCGGGCCTTCAAGCCCTTGGTCTGCAACGAGCCGATCAGCGCCTGATACAGCGCCGTGATGCCGTCGTCGTTGAACCGGCTCGCTTGGGTGCCGAAGACCGGCAACTGGTCGGCGGGCGTTGAAAAAAGACCCCGGTTGCGCTGGTATTGCTTGCGCACGTCCCGCAGCGCGTCTTCCGCGCCCTTGCGGTCGAACTTGTTGATTGCGACGAAATCGGCCAGATCCAGCATGTCGATCTTCTCGAGCTGGCTGGCGGCACCGAACTCGGGCGTCATCACGTACAGCGATACGTCCACCAGCGGCACGATGGCCGCGTTGCCCTGCCCGATGCCGGAGGTCTCGACGATGATCAGATCGAAGCCGGCGATCTTGCAGGCCGAAATCACGTCGGGCAGCGCAGCGGAGACCTCGGTGCCGCTGTCCCGCGTCGCCAGCGATCGCATGAAGATGCGCTCGTGGTCGATTGCGTTCATTCGAATGCGGTCGCCCAGCAGCGCGCCCCCGCCGCGCCGGCGCGACGGATCGATCGATAGGACGGCGATCCTCAGGCGATCCTGCTGATCGAGACGCAAGCGCAGCACGAGCTCGTCGGCGAGCGAACTCTTGCCGGCCCCGCCGGTGCCGGTGATCCCGAGGGCGGGTACCGTGAGCCCGGCCGCAGCCTCGCGCAGCGACATCCGGGTCTTCTCGTCGTAGAGGCCGTTTTCCAGCGCCGTGATCACGCGGGCCAGCCCGCCGAAACTGTCGGACCGCAGGGCGGGCAGCAGGTCCACTGCGCTGGGCGCATCGCCGCCAGGATCGAAGTCCGACTTCTGGATCAGATCATTGATCATCCCCTGCAATCCGAGCACGGCGCCGTCCTCCGGCGAGTAGACGCGAGCCACTCCGTATTCGTGAAGCTCGCGAACCTCCTGCGCAACGATGACCCCGCCGCCTCCCCCGAACACCTTGATGTTCCCGGCCCCGTTCTGCCGAAGCAGGTCGATCATGTATTTGAAATACTCGATGTGTCCGCCCTGGTAGCTGGTGATCGCGATGCCCTGTACATCCTCCTGCAAGGCCGCACTCACGATCTCGCCGACCGACCGGTTGTGCCCCAGGTGGATGACCTCGGTCCCGCTGGATTGCAAAATCCGCCGCATGATATTGATCGAGGCGTCGTGCCCGTCGAACAGCGCTGCCGCGGTGATGAACCGGATCTTGTGCCTGGCCTTGTACGGCTGCAGCTTGCTGCTCTCGGAAAGGTCGGTCATGACGTTCCTCGGTATCCAACGCGCCGGCAAATGGTAGGACCGGGCGCGCGCATTTCACATTGCAAGACGCGACAGTAATCGTGCATAATCCGCCAATCTCATCTGCTGCGCCCGCCACCGCCCGCAAATCGTGCGCACGGTGGACGCAGGATCGCGCAATGCCTCCTTCCAGTCAGCAACGCTCCCGCGCAAGTGTTGCGGTCGGCTTTGTGACCGGCATGCTTTCAGGCAGCGCGGCCAGGAGAATCGAATACGGCGAGTTGCTGGCCAGGGCGGGAATCGCGCCGGCCGAGCTGGGCGACCCCAACGGGCGAATATCAGTCGGCAACTACGCGGCGCTGTACAACCTTTCGGTTCACCAGCTGGGGGACGAAGGCTTCGGGCTCTTCGCGGCGCCTGTCCGAGTCGGCTCCTTCGAGTTTCTCTGTCGGAGCGTGCTCAGCAGTCAGTCGCTCGCCGAAGCGCTGGACCGTGGCTGCCGATTCCTGCGCCTGGTTGTTCCTGACCTGGCCGTGACGATCGCGCCCGGGCCGCGAACCTCGGAGCTGCAAATCTCTGAGGCTCGTCCGCTTCAGCGCGAGCGCGACGATCCCCGGCGCGTTTTCGCGCTGGAATGGATTCTTCGTCTGCTGCATGGCCTCGCATGCTGGCTGGTGAATCGGGACCTGCCCTTGAATTCCGTCGCCTTTCCGTACAGCGAACCGCCCCACGCGGCGGACTACAGGCTGATCTACACGGCGCGTTCGACCTTCGGATCGCGGCACCTGGTGGCGACCCTGAACTCGAATCTGCTGGAACTGCCGGTGCGACGGGACGACGAAGCGTTGACCGCGTTCCTCGATGGCGCGCCCGGCAAGATCGTCACCCTGTATCGGCGGGACCGGGAAATGGTCCGCCAGGTGCGCGACGTGGTTGCCAAGAGCTTTCCGGATGCCGTCTCGCTCGATGCGGTCTCCCGCCGGTTGAACCTGTCCTCCCGCACGGTGGAAAGGCGCCTGCACGAGGAAGGCTCGAGCCTGCGCGCGATCAAGGACGCTTTGCGGCGCGACATCGCACTCTCCCGGCTGCAGAAGTCCGACCAGCCGGTCGCGCAGATCGCCGCCGGCCTCGGATACGCCGACACCTCGACGTTCTTTCGGGCTTGCACGGCCTGGACCGGATTTTCTCCGACCGCCTACCGCCGGCGCGCGCGGGCGCTGCTGAATGGCCCCTAACCGCTGGTGCGGGAGTGCCTTGCGCCCGTCCCTGCCGAATTTACCGTGACGCGCCACTAGCGCCGAGAGCCGGGCGTCAGCCGCGTCACGGTCGGAAACTGCGCCGCAACGGCGGCGGCGGTCAGCGGCATCGTGATGGTGCGCCCTTGCCGCCACAGCTCGACCTGGTCGGCGAAATTCGCGCTGCCGAGCCAGCCGTCCTCGCCGCCCAGAAGGACGAACTCGCTGCGGTCCGGATCCGACATATCGCACAGCTGGCGGGACTGGCTGCCGAAGGTGACGTCGTGGCGTCCGTTCACCAGCCCGTGGGCCGTCTTCATGATCGTATTGCGCGAGCCGCCCACGGCGTAATGGTCGAGCACGAAAAACCTTCCGACAACGGGTACGCCCGCCAGCGCATGCCCGACGCGCACGCGGTGGATGTCGCCCCAAGTGCCGTAGCGCGCGCTGGCGGCCGCTGCCGCGTCCAGCGCGGCCTTGATCAGCGTTCGGCGATCGGGCTCGGGGCGCGCCGACAGGTCCTGCGGCAAGTAACGCACCAGATAATTCCAGTCGGTTGCGCTGCTCGGCACTTTCCCGTCGGCAGAACCGTAAAGCCGCTGTGCCAGTTCGCGCAGCAGCGCCTCGAAGGCAACGGGCCCGCGCTGATCGGCCTCGTAGCGGCCGTCCCAGGATTCGAGCGTACGCACGAACGGGGACGAAGCCTCGGCAGCGCCCACCTGGCCGATGATGGCGATCAGCGCCGTTTTCAGGGTGAGAGCGGAAAGCGACAACGTATCCTGTTGCAGCAAGGCCAGGTCCTCGAGGCTCAATTTCTCCTTGGCGCTCAATAGCGCGTACAGCCGCTCGACGCGCTCGGACGTCGGGAAAAAGTAGCCGGCCGGGAACGCCGTCTGCGTGGGCCGGTTGTTGGCCGACGCGAGCCGGCCGTCCGCCGGATTCAGGGCCCACGGCAGTGCCAGCGCGTCGGCCTCGCCGTGCCAGGCTGCGGCGGGATCTTCGGCGCGGCGCACCAGGTCCGCCGGGGGAGCCGGCTCCCGGACCGGCAAATGCACGGCCATCACCTGGCAGATATCGCCGGTCCGGGTGACACACAGCATGTTCTGCCCGCCGACCGCATAGCCTGCCAGGGCCTGGCGAAACTCGCCGGCGCTCCTGGCCCGCATCACGCCCAGAAACGCGCCGATTTCGTCGCTCGCCTCGTGACCCGTCCAGTGCAGTGCGACCGTCTCGTCCGGCCGGCCCGGAAAGAAGGGCACGTCTGAAATGATCGGTCCCAACGGCGCGCGGCGGATCGTCACCTCCGAATCGAACCAGAACCGGGTCCGGATTCGCTCCTGCCGTCCCGCGACGCTTTGCGCCGCTGCGCCGGATACGTCGTACAGCTCGGAAGCGGCCGCGTGCATGTTCGTGCCCGACCACGCAATGTCGTCATTGCGGCCGAGCCCTAGGATCGGCAGGCCCGGCGGCATCAGGCCGACTGCGTGATAAGTCGGCGACTTCAGGCCGACCAGAATCCAGAAGTTGGGCAGCACCATTCCCAGGTGAGGGTCCGAGGCGAGAAGCGCCCCGCCGCTTGCGCTGTGTGCAGGCGCCACCGCAACGGCGTTGCTGCCCGAACGGCTGGAGCCCGCCAGCAGATCGAACAGCATCGCCTGCTCCTTCGTCGAATCGAAGCTGGCGGTCGAATCGGCGCCCGCCGCGAGCGCCCGCTGCCACTGGCGCGACCAGTCCGGCCCCAGCCGGGCCTGCATCAAGCGGGAATCCACGAGCCAATTGACATCCGTGCCGGCCAGCCGGCCGATCGCGAGCAGGTCGCGGATGGTCCAGGGCTCGTCTTTCAGTCCGAGCAGGCCGTATTCCGGGGGCCTGTTCGCGGCGTGTTGCTGATACCAATTGAGCCCATCGACGAAAGCCTGCATCCAGGCATGCGTGGCAGGTGACATTCGCAACTCGCTGTCCGCACCGGCGTATCCGAAGTCGATCGTGCGCAGCAGCCGGTCGATCTGCCCGGTGAAGGGGCCGGCCGATTCCGACAGGCGCCCCTGCACGATGCGTTTGGCCACCGCAATCTGTCCGAGACGCAGGTGTGCATGGACCAGTCCGAGCGTGAATGCCAGATCCAGGTCCGTTTGCGCTTCGATCCAGGGAACTCCATAGCGGTTCCAGCGCACCGTCACCGCACGCTCGAGCGGCAACTGCCCGGTCGGAAACGCGGCGAGCCGCTGTTGCGTCGTCACACGGGTGGGCGTCAACGCCGCGCAGGCGGAAGCGAGCAGAGCGGGGACCAGCAGCAGGGCCCTTCGCCGCGTCGCGTGGTTTCGACTACGCATTCGACCGCATGCCATCGGGGCCGGCCAGCAATGACGCCAGGCGCTCCGGTCCTGCCACCACGCGTGGTACCTTGTGCTGTCCGCCGAGCTTGCCTTGTTGCTCCATCCAACGCGCGAAGCTGCCCGCCGCAAGCAGCCGTACATCGGGCGGGCGCAGACCGAAATCGTCCGAGCGGTGCGCCGCATAGTCCGCGTTGACCCGTTTCAAGGCTGCATCCAGTGCGGACCCGAACGGGCCCGCCTCGGCCGGCCCGTCCAATTCGACTGCGAACAGGTGTCCGGCTCGTGCGTCGCGCGCGTCCGGGTGAACGGGTGCCGCACTGTATTCCACCGCGCGGCGGCCAAGCGCGCGGGCCGCTTCAGCGACCGCCGCATCCAGCTCCGCGCCGATCAGATGCTCGCCGGCAACCGAAAGTGACCACGAAGTGCGCCCGGTAACCAGCACACGCGGCGGCTCGCGCGTGGCCAGGCGCACCGTGTCGCCCAGCAGGTAAGACCACAAGCCGGAATTGGTGGTCACAGCCAGCGCGTACTCCTCGCCCAGATCGACGTCGGCGATCCAGCGGCGATCGGGCGCGTTCGACCCAAGTTCGGCCGGCCGCACGAACTCGAAGAATATCCCCCGGTCCAGCAGCAGCCGCATGCCCTCGCCGTCTGCCTGATCGGCCACGGCGACGAATCCCTCGCTGGCGGCGTAGACCTCCCGGGTGAGCGCGTTGCCGCCCTCCATCCAATGCGCGAATCGGTCCCGATAAGGGGTGAAGCCGACCCCGCCATGCACGAGCAGCTCGAGCGACGGGAACAGGTCGCGCAGCCGAGCGTCCTCGGGACCCCGCACGGCGGCCGCTATTTCGAAGAACAACAGCATCCAACTGGCCGTTCCGGAGATGCTGGTGATGGGCTGCTCGAGTGCAAGCGGCGCCAACGCGTTCATCTTGGCCCGCCAGTCGGTTTGCTGGGCGAGCAGGGCAGCCGGCAGTACGCGGCCGCGCGCCCAGATCGGCCGTTCGACCGCGGCGATGCCCGACAGATCCCCGGCTCGGATACCGGGGGCCAACTCCTCCAAGCGGGTCGACCCGCTCAGGAACACTCCGGGCCCGGCGAGCATCCGGCTCGCAGGGCGTGCGGCGAAGTGCCAGGCCAGAACGTCCAGCGCGGCCAGCCGGTTGTCTTGCACCATCGCGTCGCTCAGCGGAATGCGCTTGGTCGAAGCCTGCGTCGTGCCGGAGCTGTTGGCGAAGTAACGAATCCGCCCCGGCCACGTCATGCCGCCCACATGCGGGAATGCCGGTCCCCACCACTGCCGCCAGAACGCATCGTAGTCGTGCAGAGGAACGCGACGCTGATAGCCCTCGACCGAGCTGATCGCCCCGAAATCATGAGCGCGGCCGAACGCGGTCCGGGCGGCAAGCCGCAACAGTCGCATCAGCACCTCGCGCTGGATCGAGGCGGCCTGCTGCCGGCCGAGCGTTGCCCGGCGCCTTACTGCCCACAGCTTCAGCGCAGGCGACGGATCAAGCACGGCGGATGTTGCAACTCGCAGGCGCGCCCGAAGCAGCGTCTACCCGGTCTTGAAGAATGGGAAGCGCACCGCGAGCGGCCGGCGCGCAACCTCCTCGACGCGCACTTCGGGGGTGCACGTCGGGCTTCATGTCGGGCGTTTCCCTCAATTTTCCCGTGGCAACACCGGTATTCGTTTGCAGCTTACCAACGCTTCGCATTAGTGGATTTCCTGTATCGCATTGCGACGCTGCCCGGTGTCAGATGCCCCCATCTCCGATCGTCCGGGTCTCGCAGTGAACCACACTTCATATGATCAAAGCCGCACCCTGCGCCTCACCGGCGTTGTCGGGCTGTCGCTGCTGCTGACCTTCTGCGTGATCGCGTGGCTGCATGCGCTGCAAGTCGCTGGCCTGGCGGTCACAGGCGGTTGGGCGCTCAACGCCTCCCGCGTCGCCGGGGACGCTTCGCTGGTGTTTGCCCCTGCGCTGCTTGCGATCGCGGCTGCAGCGTGGCTCGCAGATCGCTCGCGAACGAGCGGGTTCGCGTTCACGGGGCTGCTTGCCGCCGCGGCATGGATCGCCGGGGTCTTTGCGATTCTTCTCGTTCCCGTGCTGGGCTTGCATCACGTTCTGGCTCGGGTTCTGGACGGCGGCCAGGCCCATTCGTTTCACGGCCTTGCACCTGTCAGCAAGGCAGGCGCGTCTGGCCGCGTGCTGTGGAACCTGCTGGAGGGCCTGCACGACGCGCTTTTCATCTATATCGCCGCGGTGCCGATCATGTGGCTCAGCTTGACCGTGTTGGTCGCGAGCACGCGCGGGTACGGCGTGACACAAGCGCCTCGCGCGCGCGTCCGCCGCGCGCTGCCGCGCGCGATCGTCCGCGGCTTGATCGTGCTGTGCCTGCTCGCGACCGCCGCGGTCGGCGTGAGTCTTGCGTTGGCGCAAGATCCATACCTGCACCGTGGAGCGCACGCTGCCCTCACCGCGAGCGTGCCGGTCGGAGTCGAGGCCAAGATCGACGGGGTGCGCGTTGCCGTGCGATCGGCCGAATGGCTGCGACAGCCTCGCGCGACGCGGCGGGCCGGCGCGACGCCCGTCGGTGAAAGCAGCCCGCCCGCCCTGCCGGATCGGGTTTACCTGGACGTCCGGCTGAAAAATGTCGGAAACGCCCCAAGGCGCATCGGACGCCACGACTTCAGGATGCGCGGGCCAAACGGCAGCTGGGGACCGCTTGCCGAGGATTTTCCCGACTTTGTGCTCGCACCTCAGGAGCGGCTGCGCACGCGGCTGATCTTCGAAGTCACGCAAAAGCCCGTGGAACTCGAATTCGCGTGGGCTCAGGGAGCGCCCAAGGTTCGGATCCCTCTGGCCGATGACGCACCGGCCGGCTTCTTTCAAACGATCTGCCGCGGACTCGGGGCAAGTTCGAACTGGGACTGAAGGCGCGGCGAAATTCGCACTGTCGAACCAGGAGCTCGAGGAGCCACCGATGAGCCTTAAGCAGCAAAGCCCCCCGCTGTGGACCGGGCATACCCGACGCAGCATCCTGAAGGGCGGGTTGATCGCGGGCGCGGGCCTACTCGTTTCGCCCTGGATCAGCCGCGCGAGCAAAGCCGCATCCCCCTCGTTGGAAAAGTATGTGGACCCGTTGCCCGTGCCCGGCGTGGCGCGCCCATCGAGCGTCGATGACGGGATCGCCCGATACACGGTCCGGATGTCACAGTTCGAGCAGAAGGTGCATCGCGATCTGCCTCCGACCACCTTGTGGGGCTACAACGGCACCTGGCCGGGACCGACCTTCGAGACCCGCACGGGTCGTCCGATCCAGGTAATGTGGGTGAACGACTTACCGGTGCAGCACCTGCTCGAGTACGCGTACGACCAGACGGTTCATGGAGCCGACATGGATGAGCCGCGTACCCGCACCGTCCCTCATCTTCATGGCGCATGCGTGCTGCCGGACAGCGACGGGTACCCCGAAGCCTGGTTCACGCGCGATTGGGTGCAAACGGGGCCCTTCTTCACGACGAAGACCTACCATTATCCGAACGATCAACCGGCGACCGGCTTGTGGTACCACGACCATACGCTCGCCATCACGCGGCTCAACGTGTTCGCCGGCCTGGTCGGGTTCTACTTCATCCGCGATCGACTCGAGGACGGTCTGAATCTGCCCACGGGCCCGTACGAGGTGCCGTTGCTGATCCAGGACCGGATGTTCAATCCCGATGGATCGCTTCAATACCCCGTCGATCTGGCCGGCACGCACCAGTGCTGGATTCCCGAGTTTTTCGGAGACGTCGCCTGCGTCAATGGCGTGGCATTCCCATATCTCGAAGTCGAACCACGCAGGTACCGGTTCCGGATACTGAACGGTTCGAACGCGCGCTTCTACCACTTCACGCTGGCGGACGCAGGCGGCCGGCCGGGTCCGGTGTTCAACCAGATCGGCACCGACGGCGGCCTGCTGCCCGCTCCGATTCAACTCGGTGATCTGCTGATGGCCCCCGGCGAGCGCTTCGACGTCGTGATCGACTTCAGCGGCGCCGAAGGGCGCGTGTTCACGCTGCTGAACGACGCGCCGGCCCCCTTCCCGGGCGGCGGCGAAAGCGCGCTGCCGGAAGTGATGCAGTTTCGTGTGACCCGCCCGCTGCGGGGCCGGGATAGCAGCTCGCTGCCGTCGCGCCTCGCACCCGTCACTGTGCTTTCACCCGAAAGCGCGGTCCGGCAGCGGTTCATCATGGTGAGCGAGGCGGACCGGCTATCGGATGGCTACCCGATCATCGGGCTCGTAGGCGGCTCGCCCTTGCAGGCCAGCCCGACCAGCCCGACCGGCGGTGCGCGCTGGGATGACCCCGTGGTCGACGCTCCCGCGGTTGGAACGACCGAGATCTGGAACTTCGTGAACCTCACGACCGATGCGCACCCGCTGCACGTCCATCTGGTCCAGTTCAACGTGCTGGAGCGGCGCAGCTTCGATCTGGCGCGATACCTGAACACCGGTGAGGTGCGCTTCACCGGCGAGCCGATCGCACCGGAGCCGAACGAGAGCCCGGCCTACAAGGACACGGTGAAGGCGTTTTCAGGGCTTGATCAGGCGGGAAATGTGATCGGGATGGTAACGCGTGTCATTGCCAGGTTCGACCTGCCTGCCGGAACGGCGGTGCGGCCCGGGCAGCGGTTCCGTTATCTCTACCACTGCCATATCCTGGAGCACGAGGACAACGAAATGATGCGGCCTTACGACGTGGTCGGATAGGTTCCCGCGCCGACCCACTGAAACCTTCAGGGTTCGATCGGGTCGTTGCGGGCTTGCGAGCCGCTCGCGACTGTCAAAGCGCTGTCAATCGCTTCCGTGAACGCATCGAGCAGCAGCGGCTTGGTCAGATAGCGGAAGTATCCGGCCGCCAGCCCTTTTGCGACATCGCGAGGCATCGCGTGCGCGGTGATGGCGATCACAGGAATATGCGCAGTCCTGCGATCGTCACGCAGAATCTTCAGGGCATCGTCGCCGCTCATGCCCGGTAGATGAAGGTCCATCAGGATCACGCGCGGCCGGTGCGCGCGGGCCAGTTCGATCCCCAGACGCGCGTCAGGGGCCGAAAGCAGGCGCAGTCCGGAACGAAAGCGGATGATCTCTTCCACCAGCGTCAGGTTGGCCGGATTGTCCTCCACGTAAAGCAGCGCCGGGATCGCCGCTTCGTTCGTGTCCTCGCTGACGCTTTCGAGTTCCTCGCCGAGCCCGCGGTCGGCGGCCGACACAGGCTCGGCCGACTTCAATTCGATGAAGAACACGCTCCCCGCCCCCACGGTGCTGGCCACCCCGATGGTTCCTCCCATCAGCTCCACAAGCTTCTTGGTGACGACCAGCCCGATGCCGGTGCCTTCTACGGGGCCCGATTCCTGCCCAAGGCGATTGAAGGGCTGGAACAGGGCTTGCACTTGCTCCGGTCGCAGTCCCGGGCCGGTATCCTGGACGGAAACCCGAACGCGCGAATCGACGCTTTCGTAACCAACGACGACGGCGCCGCCCTCGCGGTTGTACTTGATCGCGTTGGACAGCAGGTTCAGCAGAACCTGCTTCAGCCGTGTTCGATCCGCGATCACGCAGATCTGGCTCTCGGGCGGAAATACCATCCGGATGCCGCGCTGGCCTGCCATCGGTTCCGTGAGCTGCCTGCATTCCAGCATCAGCTCCCCGATCGAGGCGGGCTCCAGCGAGAGCGAGACGGTTCCGGACTCGATCCTCGCGAGGTCGAGGATCTCGTTGATCAGCGCCAGCAGGTGTCGTCCCGCTTTCAGGATGTGGTTCAGGAACTCCTTCTTCTGCGCGGCGGTTTGCTGCAACGTCTCCGAGGCCAGGATCTGGCCGAAGCCCAGAATCGCGTTCAGAGGCGTGCGCAGCTCATGACTCATGCTGGACAGGAATTCGGATTTCGCCTCGTTGGCTCGCTCGGCCTCCTTTCTCGCCTGGGCCAGTTCCCGGTTGCTGGCCTCCAGCTGCGCGGTGCGCTCCCGCACCCGGTCCTCCAGCTCGGCATTGAGCCGCGCGATCTCCTGTTCACTGCGGCGCCTCTCGGCCACCTCGCGCTCCAGGTCCAGTTCGCGTTTCTGGATCTCGTCGAGCATGTCGTTGAAGGCCTCGGCCAGTGCCCCGACCTCGTCGGCGGTCGTTTTCAGGGCCCGAACCGAGTAATCCCGGGTCGTGACGACATGCCGCGCGATGTCCGCGATCGCCAGGATCGGACGCGTGATCACGTTCTGCATTCGGGCCGACGTCAACAGCGCGGCCAGCATCGCGACGATGGCAACCAGGGCAGCGATTCCCGCGTAGCTCAGGATGCGGCCGTACAGCTCGAAGTCGGCCCTCAGATAGACCGTTCCGAGAATCTGCCCCTGGTCCTCGATCCGCTGGAACAGCACCAGGGCGCGCCCCTCGGTGCGCGCACCATTCGCCTCCGGCAGCTTCGGAAAGCGATCCTGTCCGGGGCTCGCGGCGTATTTCGCGAACATTGCGCCGCGCGCGTCGTAGATGGCCGCCGCCTGAATCTCGGGACGGAAACGAAGCAGCTGCAGGTTCTCCTGCGCGACCTTCGGATCGTCGAACTGCAGGGCCGGAGCGGTCGTCTTGCCGAGCAGTTCAGCCTGCGTTTCGAGCTCGGCAACGGACTTGCTCTGGAACAGCCGCAGGTCGTAGGCGATCATTGCGCAAAGAGCGACGGCCAATGCCACCAGCGTGGTGGCCACAATCACGGCGAGCAGCTTCGCACGCAGCGATAGCGAGAATCGGGGCGTCATGACGGGCCCGCCAGCACCTTGCGCGCCACCGAGAGCAGCCGCGCGCTGACTTTCAGATTGGCCAGCTCGGCTTCGCGCGGCGCCACGTCGAAGCGCACCTTGTCCTCGACGATCACGAAATTGATCATGCTGCCCAGCGCGAATGCGTCTTCGGACTCGGTCACCGTCAATACCGGCCGCCCCTTGGCGGAAGCCATCACATCCAGGGGCCGGCCACCGCTCGCACGCCCGATGAACAGAATGTGCAATCCGCTCACGGGTTCGCCGCGGCGAAGCGTGCGAACTGCCACCGGCCGGCCGCCGATCGATCGGCCGGCCACTATCTGGGCCAGCTGATCGCCGAGCGCGTCGGCACCGATAACCCCGATCACAAACGCACTCTCGGGGCGCTCGAACACCTGCGACGGCCATTCGACGTAACCGGCGAACTTGTAGAGGAACGCCGCCTTCACTTTGTACTCGGCGGCTTGCAGGTCGGATTGGGCCCAGCAGCGGGCCCAGTCGCCGCTCGCGACGATGAACGTCAGCAGGACGCCCAGAAAAGCACGCCGACCGGCGGGCCGCAGCACTGCGGGCGATCGCTTCGTCCTCGTCAAACGCGGCATGCGACCTTGAAGAAGACGACCTGGCCGAATCGGGTTCGGGTCATCGGGTCGGTGAATTCGGCATGCCCGCCGGAGAACAGGTTTTCGCCGGTAATCGACAGCTCGAGTTCCGGCCGCGCCCTCCACCCGGTCCTGAGGTCCACGGTTGTATAGCCGGGCACGGCCGGATCCGATAGCCCAGAGACACGCCGCACGATAGCGTCGAACTCCGTCCGGTATGGAAAGTCGAACGAGGAGCGCAGCATCCAGGTGTGGGTGGGATCACGTCCCTGCTGTGCGTTCAGGTCCGCCAAGTCCGCACTGCCCGGCCTGAGCGTCAGCCTCTCCCGCAGTGCGCTCAAGCCCGCGCTCAATCGCCACATCCCGGTCACCTGATAGGTTCCCCAGGTCTCGATGCCGGTCGTGTTGCCCTGCATTTGATTCGAAAAGTTCAGGAACCTACGGCTCGGAGCGATTTCCGTGGTGCGCAGGTGGTCGTAGTCCGCGTGATACAGCGTCACCGAATACGACAGTCTCGGTGTCGGCTGCCCGCGGTACCCGATCTCGTACACCTTGGCCACCTCGGAGCGTACATCCGGTCCGCCGGCCAGCAGGAACGGTGGGGCCCCCGGAACGTACGTGTCCCGGTCGAATCGCGAGGGCGCGCGCACGGCGCGGGAAGCCGCCGCCCAGAGCAGGTGCGCCGACGCGACTTTCCAGGCAAGCCGCAAGTTCGGCAGGAACTCCGTCCCGGTGTAGTCGTTTCGCTCGAGTCTGGCGCCGACCGTCAGTCGCAGATCCTGGCGCAGCGCCACCTCATCCTGCGCGAACAGACTGGGCCACCTTTGGTTAGCGCCTTCGGGAAGGAACGCGAAGAAAGGCCTCGGTGGCGAAAAAGCCAGGAATGAAGTTTTCGTGACCCGGTCGATGTCGTATCGGAACTCCCCACCCCAGACGATCGCGTGGATGCCGATGGGTCGCAAAGAATGCTGCAATTGCAGGTCGAGCAGATCGATGGTCTCGGAAAATGAAGGCGGGTCGTCGCGCGCGGTCCGATCGTAATAGCCTTGCACTGACAGGTTCGAACCTCCTTCAAGCGCGCGGTCCCAGCGGGCCGTCAGATTCGCGCCCGAAATCGAAACATTGCCCAGCGGCAACCTCAGGCCGCCGATCGAGATGGCGCCCGGCAGCGGCTGCCCCTCGGCGGCGGAATACCCGTTCCCGTTCACGGTCAGCGAATCGCCCGCGCGGCCCCAGTCGATCCGGAATCCGCCCCGGCTCTTGTGCCACGCGTCATTCTTCGTGGCACCGGATTCGGTCTGCGTGTGATGTTGATCGAAGTACATGCCGTACACGCGATAATGGCCGCCCGACCCCAACGGCCCGCCATAGCGCAACGCCGCATCGGCCTCGTGGTTTCCGATACCCGCCGGCACCAGGGCACCCTGAGTGCTCCCGGAGGAGCGTGTGATGACGTTGATCACGCCGTTGACGGCATTGAGGCCCCACAGCGTGCCCCCGGGCCCGCTGATGACCTCGATGCGCTCCACATCCTCCAGCATCACATCCTGGGCGTCCCAGAAAACGCCGGAAAACAGCGGCGTATAGACGGATCGCCCGTCGATCATGACCAGCAGCTTGTTTGAGCCGGCGCCGGCGCCGTTCAATCCGCGCGCGCTGATCGCGTAGCTGGGGGCACTGATCCGCGCAACTTGCAGGTTCGGAGCCAGTCGCAGTGCCTCTGTGAGCCTCCTGGCCCCGGAGCGTCTGATGTCGTCCGCCGTGATGACGAAGACGGAAGCTGCGGCGTCGGAGAGCCGCTCGGCCCGCTTCGATACGGAGGTGATCTCGACGTTGCTGAGCTCTTCGAGGCTCAGGTCGGCCAGGCTGCCGGCGTCGGGCTCGTCCGCCGAAGCGTGCAGCGCGTAGACGGGTTCGGCGGCGGCCGACGGGAAATCCGTCCCGCAGGCCAACAGCAGCACACTGGCCAAGACGCGAACGGGCCTTTGCA
>WNFS01000215.1_pt1 | contig 42716 bp, 41 predicted proteins | sample 5400141 | NCBI WGS metagenome assembly WNFS01 (sample SAMN13153358, study PRJNA577476) | soil metagenome | isolation source: 60 cm saprolite under Madrone tree | place: USA:California | collected 2016-06-14
ACGCGCCTTCTGCCACGTGTCGGATGCCGTGGAAGCGATCCTGCGTCTCACCACGAGCGAGGCGGCCTGGGGCCAGATCGTCCATATCGGCAATGACAGCGAGGAGACGCTGATCGAAGACCTCGCGCTCCTCATCCTCAAGGAGGCACGCTTCGAGCCCGCCCTCGACCGCATGCCCGCGCCGTCGGGTTCGGTGGCACGCCGCTGCCCGGATATCAGCCGCCTCCGGGCATTGACGGGCTTCGTGCCCAAGGTCTCGCTGGAGGCGGGCGTGCACGACACCTTCGCCTGGTACCGTGAATGGCACGCGAGCCACGGAGCAGCGCGGTGACGGAGGCACGCCGGGCGATCCCGAACGCCGTGCCGCATCTGGCCGGCAATGAGTGGAAGTACCTCAAGGAATGCCTCGACACGAACTGGGTGTCCTCGGTCGGCCCTTTCGTGGACCGCTTCGAGCGGGAAGTGGCCGCCCATGTCGGGGTGCCCTACGCCGTGGCCACGGTGAACGGCACGGCCGCCCTTCACGTCGCTCTGCTCGCGGCGGGGGTGCGTCCGGACGACGAAGTGCTGGTGCCCGCGCTGACCTTCATCGCCACCGCCAATGCCGTGACCTATTGCGGGGCGCATCCCGTCTTCGTGGACTCGGAGGCGGTGTCGTGGGGTCTGGACGCGGCCAAGCTTTCCGACTTCCTCGAGCGCGAGTGCTCGATCAAGGACGGGGAGGTGGTCAACCGCGCCTCGGGGCGCGTCGTGCGCGCCGTGCTCCCCGTGCACCTCTACGGCCACCCCGTCGACATCGACGCCGTCCTGGACGTCGCGGCCCGCTATCCGCTGGCCGTGGTCGAAGACGCCGCGGAGGCGCTCGGCGCCCGCTACAAGGGAGGCGCGGTGGGCTGCCACGGGCTGGTGAGTTGTCTCTCCTTCAACGGGAACAAGATCATCACCACGGGCGGCGGCGGCATGGTGCTGACGCGCGACCCGAAGTTGGCGGCGCGCGTGCGGGGGCTGACCACCCAGGCGCGCACGGACGCCCTCGAGTACACCCACGAGGAGACGGGCTACAACTACCGGCTCACCAATCTCCAGGCGGCCCTCGGCGTCGCGCAGCTCGAGCAGCTCGACGGCTTCGTGGAGTCGAAGCGCGCGACGGCCGCCCACTATCGCGAGCTGCTGGGCGGCGTGTCCGGCGTCACGGTGGCCACCGAGGCCCCGTGGGCGCGCTCGACGTACTGGATGACCTCCGTGCTCGTCGATCCGAGCGTCTGCTCCGATGTGCGCGGGCTCCTGCGCCGGCTCAATGCCCGCTTGGTGGGCGCCCGGCCGCTCTGGCGCCCCCTTCATCTGCAGCCGCTCTACGCGGGGACACAGGCCTATCGGGTCGAGGTCGCCGAGAGACTCTACGAGCGGGGGTTGTCGCTGCCGTGCTCGGTGGCAATCACCGCGGATGAGCGGCAGGCGGTGGCGGCCGCCCTCGTGGCCGAGCTCGGCCCAGGCGGCTCAGAGTGAGGCGTCTACTCCGAAGCGGCGCAGGCAGTAGAGGAGATCGCCGACGCAGGCGGTGCAGAGCTTGCCCGTGTTCTCCTTGCCGCGCAGGGGCCAGCGCCCGGCCAGGCAGGCCGCCCGGAGCTCGCCGATGGTCAGCATGGTGCAGTAGCAGAGGAGCGATTCGCCCTGCGGCTCCACGCTGGTGGCCGAGGTCATTTCGCGTAGGTGAAGAGATGGTCGAAGAGCACGAGGTCGCCCGTGTCCGCCCGGCGGCCCACGACATAGCTCAGCAGCCGGAAGAGCGACTTGACCTCGACCCGGGCCAGCCGCTCGCCCGCATCTTCGGCTGCGAGAGGGATCTCGGCATGGCACTTGGGGGCGAGGGTCACATCTTGGGTGACGCGCCGGCTGCCGTAGTACGTGAAGACCTGCGCGGTCACGGGGACGAAGCGGGCGAGGCAGCCCAGGAGGAGCGAATAGCGCTGCTCGAAGGGGCCCTGGCGAAACACATAGGTCTCGAAATTGTTGATGTTGGTGGCGCCCACGCGGTCGGGCACGCCGCCGAGCACTGCGTTGACCGCGTAGTAGAGGGGGGGAGCGGTCGAGCCCGCGCGATGGAGATAGGCGTAGTGATGCGGCCGGTACGGGAAGATCGCCTCGTCGTAGCGCGCGTCCAGGACGACCATGACCCGCTCGGTGGTCCTGGTCGCGTCGGTCACCAGCGCCCTCAGGTCCAGAATGTCCCGGGCCGGATCGACCCTTGGCGTGGCGAGGAACGCGCCGGCGCCATCGTAGAGCGTCACCTCCAGGGACTCGAGACGGCGGCGGGCCTCGGCATCGCGCTGATGGATGATCTCGACGTGATGTTCGTAGCCCCGCTCGTAGAACGTGGCCGACATCAGGGCCGAGAGGTTACTTGACATGCATCAGCGACAGGGGCCCCGCGAGATCTTTCGACCCCGCGCCGACCATGTACAGGTTGAACCAGGCGTTGCCCTCGAGCCTGAGCCGCCAGACGGTCGTGCCCGCGGAGGGCGCGGGGCCGAGAGAGGCGACGTCGAGCAGGTGAGAGCCCATGGGCGGCAGCCGGAGCAGACGCGAGCCGACACGACGCCCCCCCGCGCTGGCCACGGCCCGGATGCAGTTCGTCACGTTGGACAGATTCATGAGGAGGACATGCGAACGGCTCTCGGATCCCAGATACACGTATTGGTGGCGCGTGAAGATGGGCACGGTGCGCCCGAGCACGGACACCATGGCGCAGGCGACCTTCATGACGAGGCGGATCAGACCGGGATATCCCTCGATGAATTCCTCCCGGCCATGCGTGGCGGTGTAGTCGTGCCCGTCGGACAGCGTGACGTAGAGGTCGGAGCGGAGGCGCTCGCCTCTCACCGTGGCAAAGCCGCATCCTCCGGCCGCCGGCCTGAGGGGTACTTCGACGGTGTCCGTGCTGTCGGCGAGCGTCACGTCGTAGCGGTGAGCCGCGTTTCCCCGCGCGTCGTACTGGACGACCGTCACCGGGAAGGGGCCGGCGCTGAACTCCGGCTTGAAGCGCGCCTCGACATTACTCAGCACCAGCGCGCACTCGAGCCCGGGGCGGGTGATCCAGGGCAGGTAGTACGTTCGAGGGCGCATCACGCCGAGCCATTCCCGGGCGAGGGACCTCAGATGCCGTTCCATTCACGCCAGTCTAGCATCGTGGGACTCTCATGACGTCGCCGCCGCGAATCCCCGTGGCCGCGCCCTCGATAGGCGAGGAAGAGATGGCCAACGTGATGGAGGCGATGCGCTCCGGCTGGATCAGCTCGCTGGGAGCGTTCATCGGGCAGTTCGAGCGCGACTTCGCCGCCTTCTGCGGGACGGCCCACGGCGTAGCCGTCGCGAATGGGACGGTGTCGCTCCACCTGGCCCTCGTGGCGGCGGGGGTGGGGGCGGGCGACGAGGTGATCATTCCCAGCCTCACCTTCGTGGCCACCGCCAATGTCGTGCGCTACTGCGGCGCCACTCCCGTGTTCGTCGACTCCGAGCGCGAGACCTGGCAGCTCGATCCCGCGGCCCTCGAGGCGCGCATCACACCGCGGACGCGCGCCATCATCCCCGTGCACCTCTACGGGCACCCGTGCGACATGGACCCCGTTCTCGCCGTGGCGAAGCGTCACGGGCTCGTCGTCATCGAAGACGCCGCGGAGGCGCATGGCGCCGAGTATCGAGGCCGGCGCGCCGGCTCTCTGGGCGCCATCGGCTGCTTCTCTTTCTACGGGAACAAGATCATCACCACCGGCGAAGGAGGCATGTGCGTGACCAATGACGGGGCACTCGCCGATCGGCTCCGGCTGCTTCGCGATCACGCCATGGATCCGAAGCGCAGCTACTGGCACGACGTGATCGGGTTCAATTACCGCATGACCAATCTCCAGGCCGCGGTGGGCGTGGCCCAGGTCAAGAAGATGTCCGGCTTCATCGAGAAGAAGCGGCAGATCGCCCAGTGGTATGCGACGTATCTGGCGGGGCTGGCCGGGAGCGGCAGGCTGCGCCTCCACCCCGAGGCGGCGTGGGCGCGCAACGTGTATTGGATGTACTCCGTCATCCTGAGCGATGCCTGCCCATCGCTCGACGTGGTCAGGACTCGGCTCAACGATCGCGGCGTGGACTCGCGGCCCTTCTTCCATCCCGTCCATACGCTGCCCCCTTACGCGGCCGGCCAGCATCTGCCCGTGGCGGAGCACCTGGCCTCGCGCGGCATCAACCTGCCGTCGGGGACAGGGCTCGTGGAGGCCGACGTCGAGCGGGTGGTCCGGGCCCTCACCGAGGCTCTGGAGGGCTGATGACCTGGCGCATTCCCGTAGCCAAGCCCGACATCGGCGAGACGGAAATCGCAGCCGTCCAGGCCGTCGCGGCTAGCGGCTGGATCACCCAGGGCGCCAAGGTCCGCGAGCTCGAGGCGGCCTTCGCACGCCTGTGCGCCACCGGGCACGCCGTGGCCACGACCTCCGGCACCACCGCGCTCCACGTGGCCCTCGCCGCGCTCGGTGTCGGTCCGGGCGACGAGGTCATCACCACGCCGCTCTCGTGCATCGCCTCCGCCAATCCCATTCTGTTCACGGGGGCACGCCCGGTCTTCGGCGACGTGGATCCCGAGACGTACAACCTCGAGGCGGGCGGCATCGAGAAGCGCATCACGTCCCGGACCAAGGCCATACTCCCCGTGCACCTCTTCGGCCATCCGCTGGACCTCGACCCCATCCTGGAGCTGGGACGTGCCCACGGTCTCCCCGTCATCGAGGACGCGTGCCAGGCCACGGGCGCGCGTTACGAGGGGCGCGCCGTGGGCGGGCTGGGGACGGTGGGCTGCTTCAGCCTCTATGCGAACAAGATCGTCACCTCGGGCGAGGGCGGCATGATCGTCACCGGCGACGCCATGCTCGCGGAGCGCATGCGGGCCATCCGGAACTTCGGCCAGATACCGGGCGAGCACTTCCTGCATGCCTTCCTCGGCGGGAACGCCAAGATGACCGATCTCCAGGCCGCGGTGGGCTGCGCGCAGGTAGACAAGCTCGAGGGCTATATCACCCGCCGGCGGAGCAATGTCGCGTCGCTCAACGCGGCGCTGGAGGGTCTCGAGCGGATGATCGAGCGTCTCCCGATCGAGCGCCCGTACGCGAGGTCGGTCTACTTCGGCTACCATCTCCTCTTCCGCGAGCCGCGGGTGCGCGCGCGCGCCGAAGCGGCGCTTCACGCGGCGGGAATCGAGACGCGCCCGTTCTTCTCGCTCATTCCCGCCCAGGCTCCGTATCGCGACATGGGGTACAGCGGCGCCGACACGCCGGTGGCCGCCGACCTCATCACCCGCGGCCTCTACGTTTCGAACTCGCCCGATCTCACCGCGGAGGATCGCGAGTTGATCGCGGACACCCTCAAAGGCGTGGCGCGCGCCGAAGGGCTGGGCGCCGAAAGGCATAGCCGAAAGGCTTAATTGATGCGCATACTCTCGCCTCATTGCGGCATAGCGCCCGAGTCGGGCTCGGGCGGCGAAGTCTACGAGCGGGAGCTCTTGAAGGACCTCGCCTCGCTCGGCGAGGAGTGCCACGTCCTGCTCGCTCGAGGCAAGAGCCACGAGCAGGTGCCGGGCTTGACCATCCACCCCGTGTGGCCGCCCAAGGGGCTTCGCTGGTACGTCACGCCCTTCGTGTGGCCGCGCTATATCAAGCGCGTCTGGGATGCCCAGAAGTTCGACGTGCTGCGCGCGCACTCCGTCCGCTTCGTGGGCCCGGCCGCGCTCTGGGCCCGGCGCCACTATGGCCTGCCCGTGCCGGTGGTGACCCATCACCATCACCTCGATCCGAGCCCCCTCAATCCCGTGCTCGAGAAGCGCGTCATCGAGGCCTCGGACTGCGTGGTCACGGACAGCGAGTTTGCCAAGCGCCAGCTCGCCGAGGAGCTTGGCGTCCGCACCGATCATGTCCAGGTCGTGTACTGCGGGGTGGGGCCGAAGTACGCTCCAGGGCCGCGCGACGAAGCCCTCGCCCGACGCTGGAACATCGCGGGCAAGCGCGTGCTGTTGTCCCTCGGGCCTCTGATCGCGAGGAAGAACCCCGTCCTCCTCATCGAGACCTTTGCGGAGATCCGCCGCGCCGCAGGCGACGACGTGAGCCTGGTGTGGGTCGGATCGGGGCCGCTCAGGACCGAGCTGGAGGCACTGGTGAGGAAGCTCGGGCTCGACGGCTCGGTGGTCTTCACCGGCTATCTGCCCGAGGCGGACAAGGTGCCCATGCTCAACCTCGCCGACGTCTTCGTCTTTCCCTCGCTTCTCGAGGGCTTTCCTCTCGCCCCCCAGGAGGCGATGTCGTGCGGCAAGCCCGTGGTGGCCTTCCGCGCGGCCTCGCTGGGCGAGATGATCGAAGACGGCGGCACGGGCTTTCTCGTCGAGCCCCATGATCGCGTGGCCTTCGCCGACCGCGTGGTCCGTCTCCTCCGCGAGCCCGCCATGCGCGCCCGCTTCGGGGCCGCGGCGGCCGAGCGCGTGGATCGCGATTTCCGCTGGGACCTCACGGTACGACGGGTGCAGAAGGTCTATCAGGAAGCCCTGGATGAGTTCAGGCGCGCTCGTTAGCCTCCGCTGCCCGGACTGCGCGAAGTCCCTCGGACGCCCCGAGGGGCGCCCGACCTGTCCCGGCTGTGCGCGTACGTTCGCGCCCTCCGAAGGCGTGTGGGACCTCTTGCCGCAGGCGCTCGGTGTCGTCAAGACGCACGAGGACGAGGCGCATGCGGAGGTCGGGCTCCCCACGTGGCAGCGGCTCTTCTTCCACAAGCGCTACTGGCTCGAGTGGTGCCAGAGGCGGTGGCTGCCCGACCTGGTCGACGGCCGCACCCGGAGCTTCCTCGAGATCGGGGGCGGGCTCTGCTATGCGAGCGCGCTGGCCAAGGCGCGCTCGCCTCGGACCTGCGTGGTCGCCACCGATGTCTCGCCACGCTACCTGCGTCAGCACGCCATCCGGACGGGGGACATCCTCGGCACCCCGGCGGACATGTACGCCGCCGTCGACGCCGAAACGCTGCCATTCGACGACGGGCAATTCGACGCCGTCTACTCCCAGGTCGTCCTCTACCGGCTGCCCGATCCCGCCCGTACGCTGCGCGAGATCCGCCGTGTGCTGGCTCCGGGCGGGCGCTATCTGGGCATCGAGCGCGCGTCGCCCTGGCTGCCCGGGTTCGCGGCCTCGGAGGCGCGTGCGCTGAACAGACGCGCCCGGGAGCAGGGCACGCGCGAGCGGGCGATTCTCTACCGCCAATGGCTGGCCATCCTGAAGGAGGCGGGCATGGAGGTGGAATGTCTTGCCCCCGTGCCGGGCGAGCGCGTGCGCGCTCCCTGGCTTCGCCGGCTCGGCAATGGCGCGCGGCAGATCTACGTGGCCATCCGGTTGACCCGATGACGCGCCACCTTCGTGGGGTCGTCCTCTCCGGCCTCGTGTTCGCCAACAACAAGGCCAAGCGGCTCGCCATCCGGCTCACGCGGTGGACGGGCAAAAGCGCCGAATACGTCCACCCCAAGCATCTGCTCGGAGACACGCAGGAGAACTACTGGTACCTCGCCTATGTGGCTCCCGACGCCTCCGTGCTCGACGTGGGCTGCGGCAACGGGATGCACTCGATCAAGGCGGCCCGCCGCTGCCGCCACGTGGTCGGCGTGGACGGGAGCCTCGACTCTCTCGGGGTGGCCCGGCGCTCGAGCCGATCGCTGCCGTCTTCGAATGCCGGATTCTTCGCCGCGGATCTCGAGCGGGGGCTGGCGGTGCAGGGAGCCCGCTTCGACACCGTGATCTGCCTCGATCTGCTCGAACATATCCACCAGCGCGACCTCCTCCTCACGGAGATCCGGCGCGCGCTCAAGCCCGGGGGCACCATGCTCCTGTCCGTGCCCAATCGAGGCACGTCCTGGAAGCGCCGGCTCGATCGCGCCGGGCTCTTCTCCTACTCGGACCCCGACCACAAGATCGAGTACACGTTGGAGGAGCTGGAGGCGGAGCTGGCCCGGAACGGCTTCCGCATCGTGCACCTGCATCCGACCGTCTACGACACACCGCTCATCGGCGCCATCGATCTCGTGGGCGGGCTGTCCCTGCCGCTCTATCGCCGCCTCACCGAGTTGCGGCGCCGCCTGGCCCGCCGCTATCCCGAGGAGAACGCCGGGTTCTTCGCCGTCTGCGAAGCGAAATGAAGCTTGTCTTCGCCACGGAGTACTACCACCCATGGGCTCCCGGCGGCACCGCCTGGAGCCTGGAGCTCCTTGCCCGCGCGCTCATCGCGCGTGGCCACTCGGTGACCGTGGTCACCCCGAACTACGGCGCGGCGGCCGCCGAGGACGTCAACGGCGTGTTGGTCGTCCGCTTTCCTTTCTGGCGCCGTCTCCGTCCCGGGGCGGGGCTCGCGCCCCTGAGCGATCACGTCAATCCTCTCTTCCATCTGCTCTTCGCCCGCGCCCTCGTGTCCGCCGCGCGGCGGACGGGGGCCGATCTGATCCATGCGCAGGAGAAGCACGCGCTGGTGGGCGCGTTCTTCGCCGGGCGCTGGCTTCGGAAGCCGGTCTACCTGTCGCTCAGGGACTTCGGCCTCATCTGCCCGATCACCACCTGCCTGCTCCGTCACCGCCACGTGCCCGACGACTGCAGCGCGGGCAAGCTCCAGCGCGAATGCGCTCCGGATTTCTTCCGCCAGTACATTCGCGGGGGGGCGCTTCGCCGACTGCGGATTCGCTGCTCGCTCGCCCTCCTGTACATGGACGCCTGGCTCAAGCGGGTGCTGGTGAAGCGGGTGGACGGCGTCACCGCGGTGAGCCGAAGCCTCCTCGACATCTACGACCGTGCCCATCGGTTGCGCCCCGAGAGCGGCCACGTCGTCTACAACCTGCCTCCGCCCCGGAGCGGTGGCGCAGGATTCGAGGGCAGCCGGAAGCGGGCCGACTTCGGCCTGCCTACGGGGCCCCTCGTGCTCTATGTCGGCAAATGCTCTCCCGGCAAGGGCTATCCCGTCCTGGCCGAGGCCGCGCGCATGGTGAAGGCACGGATGCCCGAGGCCTGCTTCGCGGTAGCCGGCGAAGGTCCGCCCGACTGGATGCCCCGGAGCGCGGATATTCAATTCCTGGGAAGCCGTCCGCATGCCGAAGTGGAGCAGCTCTATGCCCTCAGCGACGTGGTGGTGCACCCCGCCGTCTGGCCGGAGCCTTTCAGTCGCGTCCCTCTCGAAGCGGCGGCTCTTGGCCGGCCCGTCGTCGGCACCCGGATCGGCGGCACGCCGGAGGCGGTGGACGACAAGGCCACCGGGCTCCTCGTCGAACGCAGCGATGCGCCGGCCCTCGCCCGCGCCCTCGAGGAGCTGCTCGCCAATCCGGAGCTGCGTCTCTCCCTTGGGCGGCAGGCCTCCGAGACGACGCTCCGGAAATTCAGCGGCGATCGCATCGTCGCCGATCTCCTGGCCGCCTACGGGAAGCCAAGGACATGAGCGGGCCGCGCTCGTTCCGGACGGTCGGCATCCTGCCCGCCCTCGGAAGCGGGCTCACCGATCTCAGGCGCACCGGGCAGCACGAGCGGCTGCTCAACTACGATCTCCGCCACTACTGCGAGGCCTATGACCGCGTCTACTACTTCAGCTACTTCAAGGAGTCGCTGAGCGACTTCACCCGCGACCCGCTGCTTCTCGACAAGGTCACGCTCCTTCCCCGGCGCGGGCCCTGGCCCGCCCGCGCCTACGCTCTCCTCCTGCCCTTCCTGTACCGCCGCCCGCTCCGCGAGTGCGAGGCCCTTCGCATCGAGCAGTTTCCCGGGGTCATCCCGGCTCTCGTCGCGCGCGCGCTCTACGGCATCCCCTTCGTCGTCACCTACGGGTATCACTACGGCGAGATCGCGCGCCTCGCCGGCTCGAGGCTCAAGCCGGAGCTCTATCGCTGGCTCGAGCGCGCGGTTTTTCCCCGGGCGGCCGGCGTCATCGTCACCTCCCATGAGATGGAGACCTTGCTGTCCGCGCATCCCGCCCGGCCGCGCCTCGCCTACTTTCCCAACGGCGTGGACACGGAGAGCTTCGCTCCGGCCCCGGAGCCCCGCCCCAAGCACGGCTCCCGCACCGTGCTCTACGTGGGCCGGCTCTCGCAGGAGAAGAATCTGGCTCGGCTCATCGAGGCTCTGGCCCTGGTCAGGGAGGTGCCGCGCCTTGCCCTCGTGGGCGACGGCAGCCTGCGCGGTGACCTCGAGCAGCGGGCGCGCGCCGCCGGCGTCGAGGCGGACTTCCTGGGCGTGGTCCCCCACGGCCAATTGCCGCGTCACTTCCAGTCCGCCGACTGTTTCGTCCTGCCGTCGCTCTCCGAGGGCAATCCCAAAGCGCTCATCGAGGCCATGGCTTGCGGGCTGCCCTGCGCCGCCTCGGCGCGCGGCGGCATTCCCTCGATCCTGGAGGAGGGGGTGACCGGCCTCCTCTTCGATCCGGAGAGGGTGGAGGATATCGCAGGCGCCGTCGGCCGGCTCCTCGCCGACCGGCCACTGGCCGACGGCCTTCGCGAGCGCGCCAGGGCTCAGGCATTGTCGCTCTTCGATGCGCACGCCCTGCTCAAGGCGGAGGTGGCCTTCGTCCAGTCCGTGTCCGGCGCCGGCTCTCTGACGGACCTCTTCGAGGACTATGCGCGAGACGTCCGCATGGACGAAGCGCTTCCGGAATTCGTGGCCACGAGGCTCCGCCGGCTTGCTCTCGACGGTCCCCGCTCTGTGCTGGATCTGGGCGCGGGCGACGGCCGCTATCTCGATCTCCTCGCGCCCCTGCTGGGAGCGGGCGCGCGCCTCGTCGCATGCGAGATCAGCCTGCTGCGTGCCCGACGGATCCGCGCCAGGGGCTTTCCCGTGGTGGTCGCGCAGTCGGAAGCGCTGCCGTTCAGGGAGGGCGCCTTCGACCTCGTGAGCTTCATGGAGGTGATCGAGCACACCCGGTCGCCCGCGGCGAGCCTGGACGAGACGTGCCGGGTCCTCCGGCCCGGGGGGCGGCTCGCCCTGACCACGCCGAACTATCCGATGAAGCGGCTCTTCGATCTCCGCGCGGCGGTGCACCAGCGTAGCTGGGCCCGCCTCAAGGACGATCCGACCCATATCTCGCCGCTGTCCGCCGGAACTCTGGAGCGACTGCTCCGGCCGCGCTTCGCTCGCGTGCATCTCGAAGGCAGCGCCATACCAGGCGAGGGGCATATTCGCTGGCTGGGAAGTCTCCGAGAATCACCGATCGGTCTCCGCCTCTCGAACAAGCTCTTCGCCCTCTGCGTGAAGCGCGGATAAAGAGTGCTCCGGCGCCGCGCCCATCGGCGCTTGTCGAGACTCTTTACGATCTCCGGCCCCAGGATTCTGGGCATACTCCAAGCCGCTGAATTTGCTGGGCATCCAAATTTGGCACGATGCTGGCTGCACGACCCCGGCTGTGCGTGAAGACTTAGGATTTGTTCAAGGTTCCGACGCATGGGCCTCTGCGAAGAGTTCCCAGCGGGCTCGGTGGTATGAGGGCGTCGCAGTGACTATGTGCCGATGTCGCTCACACAGGATGGCCGGTCGGGGGATCAAGTTCATGTGGACATCTCGGTGGCATTTCGCGGTTGGGGTTCTCACCCTCGCCATCGTGGGTTTCGGGGTATCGCCCCCGGCGCAGGCGCTTATCATCAATCCGACCTTCGACAGCAGCATCACCTCGCTCCCCCAAGCGCAGCAGATCAAGAGTGATTTCACCAAGGCCGCTCAGGCATACCAGAGCGTACTGTCGGACTCGGTAATGATCAATATCAAGGTCAGTTGGGGCAGCGTGGGCAGCTATGCTATGCCCTCCAGCGCGCTGGGCGCCAGCATCGACCCGCTCTACGGCTACTTCAGCTACGCCCAGATCAAGTCATGGCTGAAAGCCGACGCGAGCAGCAGTTACGACACCAAGGCGAACTCGAGCCTCCCAGCCGTCTCTCCCGCGGGCAACAAGTTCGTCCTGCCGAGCGCCGAGGCCAAGGCGCTGGGGCTAATCAACGGGTACGCGACCGCGTATGACGGCTATATCGGTTTCGGGACAGGCGTCAAGTACGACTACACCCCGGGTGACGGCATCACCCCCGGTTACTACGACTTCACGACAGTGGTAGCGCACGAAATCGACGAGGTGCTGGGGCGCATCTCAGGCCTGAATGGCTACTCCCCGAGCTGGGCGACGCCGTTCGACCTCTTCCGCTGCTCGAGCCTCACCGGAAAGCCGAACTTCTCCTACACCGCCGCATCGTATTTCTCTATCGACGGCTGCAATACGAACCTGGCCAACTTCAACAACGTCGGTAGTGGCGATCGCAGCGACTTGGCCTCGGGCCCGACGGGCACCGACGTCCAGGATGCCTACCTGTATCCCGGGGTCGTGAGCGGCATCTCGGCCTCGGACCTTATCGGGCTCGACGTGATCGGCTGGGGGGGTATCGGCGGGGCCGTTTCGCCCAACCTTGCGCCATCCTCTCTCGTGTTCGTCGGCCTGGCAGGGATCCCTGATCCGGTCCCCGAGCCCTCGACGCTGGCGCTGGTGGCGGTGGGCTCGCTGGCGCTCTGGCTCGCGAGGCGCCGCCGCCGGGCTTGAGGGGCGGCGCGCGTGGCTGGTAGACCGCTTCGCTTCGCTACTGCGGCTCTTGTCCGGCCGGCTTCCAGTATCTTCTTCAGTCTGATCAGCCATCACACGGCTGCCTATGCCGCGCTTCAAGGACCCGGCGAAGCCCGAGACCTGCTCGGTGAACGCGTGGCTCGAGTACACAACGAGGGTCCCGCCCGGAAGAGCAGAAAGGCCAGGAGAGCGTAGATGGGATGAAGCTGGCGCCTCAGCGTAGCTGGGCCCGCGTCAAGGGCGATCCGACCCATATCTCGCCGCTGTCCGCCGGAACTCTGGAGCGACTGCTCCGGCCGCGCTCGCTCCCGTGCATCTCGAAGGCACGGCCGTGCCCGGCGAGGGGCACGTGCGCCGGCTCCGGCGCCTTCGGGAGTCGCGGATAGGGCTCCGGCTCTCGAACAAGCTCTTCGCCCTGTGCGTAAGAGACGCATGAAGCGCATCCAGCGCCCTTTTCGCCCACGTCGGGGGCGAGACGTTGGCGTATACTCTTGCCTGACATGAAGGGCACGGACATCTCGGCGCAGCCGCAGTACGGACTCAGGGCAGGGGCGGAAGAATTTCCCATGATGGTCGTGATCTCGATCATCTATCCCTGCAACTTCGGCTGCCCCAATTGTCCCTACACGGACGGGAACTCGGATCTCCGGAAGTTCTACCACGCCGAAGGCGGAGACCTCCTGCCTCAAGCCCTGTGGAACAAGATGGCCGACGAGTGTGGCCCCTACCAGTCCTGGATGCGCTGCACGGGGGGGGGCGAGCCCATGCTGCATCCGCGCATGGTGGAGATGATCGAGTACGCCAAGGAAAAGGGCGCGAGGATCTGGCTCAATACGAACGGCAGCATGTTCGGCCCGCTGCCCAAGCAGCGTCGCAAGCTCGAGCGGATCATTGCCGCCGGCATCGACCTCATCGAGTTTTCCATGGACGCCGGCGACGCGGAGACCTACGCCAAGGTCCGCCCGCCCCACGGCGGGCCGCCGAGGAACCCCGCGGCGTGGTGGGAAGAGCAGGTGGCCCACGTCAAGGCCGCCCTCGAGATACGGAAGGATCTCCGGGCCACCACGCGCGTGGTGGTCTCGATCATCCAGCAAGAGGCGGTGGCCGATCGGCTGGCCGCCGCGGTGGACTTCTGGCTCAAGACGGTGGGTGTGGACGAGGTGATCACGCGCAAGTTCCTGAGCTGGGACGACAACACCGTGATCCCCCTCGGCCGCGCCCTCGACCCGCACCTCTACGGCCATCTTCCTTCGGAGCGGAAGGAGCCGTGCGTCTGGCCCTTCGAGCGCCTCAACGTGGACACCCTCGGTCGCGTGGCGCTGTGCGGGCAGGACATCTCGTTCCGGACGGCCAAGTTTTTCCCGAACATCAACGACGTGTCGATCAAGGAGATCTGGCACGGCGAGACCTTCACCCAGTACCGCCGGCTTCACCTCGAGGGCAGGGGCGCCGAGGCGTGGCCGTGCCGCGGCTGCTCGGCATGGCTCGCCGGCATTCGCGACTGGGAGCATGGCTGGCTGAAGGTGCTCAGGACGTCGGCCCGACATCTCAAGGATGTCATGCGCAAGGATCTGGGTGTCGAGGTGCAGGTCTACGAGCCTCCGGCCTGAGCTCCGGAGCGCCGGCCTCCGGCCTGCGCGATCCACGCCGCGCCCGATGACGAGCGCGTCCCGAGTTGCCCGGTGACGCGCGCGTCCCGACTTCGATGACGTGTCATGAGCACGGCCATTGTCTTCAGCTACGGTGATATGGGGACGGCGGCCTTCGCCGCCCTCGCCGAGGCAGGCGCCCAGGTTCTCGCCCTGGTCCTGCCGTCGAATCGGGTCGGTCATGACGTGGAGATCGCCCGCGCGGCGGCCCGCGCAGCGGGGCTGCCCATACGGGTTCAGCCGCCTCGTGACCGCATCGATCCGTTCGTCCGGGAGCTCGAGACGCTGGCTCCGGACACGATCGTGATCTGGTCGTATTCCATGATTCTGCCCGCGACGGTGATTGGCGTGCCGCGGCGTGGCTGCGTCAACGTGCACGGAGGTCTCCTCCCGGACTACCGGGGGCCTCACGTCATGCAATGGGCCATCATCAACGGAGAGACCGAGACGGGGGTGACCCTGCATTACGTCGATGCCGGCATCGACACCGGCCCCGTGATCGCCGAGGAGCGGTTCGCCATCGGGCCCGAGGACGATGCGCCCGCGGTGCAGGGGAAGCTGAGGGACGTCGGCTCGCGGCTCTTGCGGCGCTGGTGGCCGGCCATCGCGGCGGGCACGGCGCCGAGGGTGCCGCAGGACGAGTCGCGCGCCAAGTACTATCCGTTGCGCACTCCGGAGGACGGACGGATCAACTGGTCCGCTCCCGCCGCGAGCATCCACAATCTCGTGCGCGCCCTCGCCGCGCCGTGGCCCGGGGCTTTCACCCAGCTCGGCCGGGAGAAGCTGGTCGTTCGCCGCGTGATCGTGAGGCAAGGCTCCGGCGCGTCGGCGGCGCCCGGCGTCGTGTCAAGGGTGGACGAAACCGGTGCCCGGATCGGCACGGGGAGCGGCGATCTCGTCATCGTCGCCGCCGAGGTCGGCGGCCAAGCCGCCGGTCCGGGCGGTCTGGCCACCCTCGGGCTCGCTCCCGGTCTACGGCTGGGGCCGTGAATGCCGCTCACCTGGTCCGGCGGACTCTGGATGCCCGAGCTCGGCCCCGCCGCGCAAACGGTCCTTCGCGCCGGCTATGGGATTGCCCTGCTCGGGTTTCTCCTCATGACGCTGCCCCATGGGCGGCGTTTCTTCATGAGCGAGCGCTGGGGTGGCTACACCCAGTCCTCGACGTGGGTAGACGCCGTGCAGAACCCGGTGGTCTATCCCCTGCTCATGGCCTCCTGGCTTCTCGCGGCCGCCCTCCTCGTCACCGGATGGGGAGCCTGGTGGCCGGCGCTCTGGAACCTCCTTCTCTGCCGCTACTTCTTCGTGAGACTGCGCTGGCGGGGCGTCGCGCGAGGGATGGGAGCTCCCGGCTTCATGACCTACTGGGTGGCCGCGGCCGTCTTCCTGCTGGAATTCACCGCGCGCGTAGCGCCGGAGCGCCGGGGGCTCGCTCTCCTCGTCCTCCAGGTGGACTTCGCCCTGATCATGCTCTCGGCCGGCCTCTACAAGCTCTCCGCCGGCTATCCGCGGAACTTCGGCATGGAGTTCGGGCTGGCCAATCCGCAGTGGGGCTACTGGTGGCGCAGGTACGCCGCCATGCCGCCCGGTCACTGGATAGTCTGGACGCTGAATCAGCTCGCGTGGTCGACCGAGGTGGTGGCCGCACTCCTCATGCTCTTCCCCGCCACGCGCTTCCTGGGCGCCCTGCTCATCATCGGGAGCTTCGCGTTCATCGCCACGCATATCCGCTTGGGATTCCTCTGCGAGATGGTGATGCTGGCGGGCATTCTCTTCTTCCATCCGGGGAGCTGGGGTGACCGCATCGCCGTCTGGATCGTTCAGGCCTTCGGCGGCGACCCCGCCGTCCCGGCGGCCGAGCCATGGCCGCTCGTGGGCGCCGCCCTCGGCCTTGTCCTGTGGGGATACCTGACCCTCCTCCCGCTGGCCCACGCGGGACTCTTCTACAACTTCTACGCGCGCGGCACGCTGCCCGGCCCGCTTCAGCGCGCGCTCGACGCGTACACGAATTTCTTCGGCATCATCATCTGGCGCGTCTTCTCGGTGGACGTGGTCAACTTCTTCATCCGCGTCCACTCGCAGCCCGTGGCGGGCGGCTCCCGCCGCGTGATCAGCCGTTACGGCTGGGGCGGAGGGCTGCGCTTCGGCCACGTCTGCGAGTCGGTGGCGGTGACCAGCCTCTTCACCACGTTGAAGTACTATCCGAGCAATGCGACGCTCTTTCGCGACCGGCTGCTCCGCTATGCGCGGACGGTGCCCTGTCCGCCGGACAGCGTGCTCGTCTTCGAATACGTGAGCATCCGCAAGGCCGAGCGCCGCTTCGACGTGGTCCCGGTGGCCGAGTATCTCGTGGACGCGCGCGCGGGCTCGGTCGAGGAGCGCATCCTGGACGAAACGGCGTCGGTGCGGGCTGCGCATGCCGTTTCCCCCGTGCACGAGGGGCTTCGCCCCGGCACCTACGCGCCTCTAGAGAACTGACGTGACGGGGGGGAACTGACATGTGCGGGATCTGCGGGGTCTTTGGGCTGGGCGACGTGGACACGGTCCGCGCCATGCTCGGCACCTTGACCCATCGTGGCCCCGACGACGAGCACGCGGTGAGTGGCCGGGACTTCGCGCTCGGCGCCTGTCGGCTCAGCATCGTGGACGTCGAGGGCGGGCGGCAACCGGTGTCCAACGAGGACGGCACGGTCTGGGCCGCCCAGAACGGCGAGCTCTACAACTTTTCCTCCCTGCGGCGGGATCTCCTCGCCCGGGGCCATCGCTTCACCAGCCGCTGCGATACGGAGACGCTGCCCCATCTCTACGAGGAGCACGGGCCGGAGCTGGCCACGAAGATCGACGGCATGTTCGCGGTGGCGGTCTGGGACGACGCCCGCAAGGTGGGCGTTCTCGCGCGCGATCGCATGGGCAAGAAGCCGCTCTACTGCTACGAAAATCGCGGGGCGCTCTACTTCGCCTCGGAGATCAAGGCGCTCCTCCGCGTTCCCGGGTTCGAGCGCCGCATCGACCTGGAGGCGCTGCACCACTACCTGAGCTACAAGCACGTGCCCCATCCGCTCTCCATCTTCCAAGGCGTGCGCATGCTTCCGCCCGCCCATCTGCTCGTCTACCGCCCCGGCGCCGCACCCGCCATACGCCGCTACTGGGACGTGGACTTCTCTCCTTCGGCCGAGGCGGCGGAGATGACGGAAGGGGAGATCGTCGATCGCCTCCTCGAGCTCTTGCGGCTTGGTGTCGAGCGCCGGCTCATGTCGGACGTGCCCATCGGCTTCTTCCTGAGCGGGGGCATCGACTCCAGTCTCTCCACCGTCCTCGCCGCCGAGCTCTCCAGCGGGCCGATCAAGACCTTCACCCTGACCTATGCCGAGGGCTCGACCACCGCGGGCAAGGAGCAGGACAGGCGCTGGGCGCGCTGGGTAGCCGAGCGGTACGGCACCGAGCACCAAGAGGAGACCATCGCCTTCGGCGACTACCCCGACAGCCTGCGGCGCATCCTCCGCTGCTTCGACGAGCCGTTCGCCGGCGTGGTGTCCACGTATTTCCTCTCCCAGCTCATCAGCCGCCACGTCAAGGTGGCGATAGCGGGAGACGGCGCCGACGAGCTTTTCGGCAGCTATCTCTCCCACCGGCTCGCCCTGCCGCTGGCGAACTATGCCGAGTATGCGAGGAGCGGGGATGTCTCGCTCATCCGCCCCTTCGAGGCGCAGCCGGATCTTCTGGCCAGGCTGGCCCCCATGGCGGACTGGGACTGGCGCCACGAGCTGATGGTATTCACGGACGAGGAGAAGAGCCGCCTGTGGGCGCCCGATGTGTCCGCGGCCATGGGCGGCTTCAGCACTCGTGAGCATCTCCGGCGCCTGTTCGCCGGTCTCTCCGCTACGGATCCGGTGAACCGCATCCTCGAAGCGGAGTTCCGGACCATATTCCCCGACCAGGTGATGACGTTCGTGGACCGGTTGTCCATGGCCCATTCCCTTGAGGTGCGGACGGCCTTCCTCGACACCGAGGTCGTCCAGTTCGTGGCGGGGCTTCCCGGGCCGCTCAAGATGCGGGGCGGGGAGAGCAAGTACCTGCTCAAGCAGGCGGCGCTCAGATACTTCCCCGAGGAGATGGTCTTCCGTCCGAAGGAAGGCTTCGTGATGCCGGTGACCGACTGGTTCCTCCATGGACTCGAGGACTATGTCCGCCAGACCTTGAGCCCGTCGCGTCTTTCCAAGCACGCCCTCTTCGACTCCGACCGGGTGCAGGCCCTCGTGGACGAGCTGTACAGGGGCCAGCACGACTATCGCTTCGTCAACAAGGTGCTCGCCCTGGTCGTCTTCCAGGAGTGGCACGACCTGTACATGATGGGAGGCGAATGAGCCAGGCGTCTCCGTCGAATCCGGTCATGGGCCGCAAGCTGCCGTTTAGCCTGTCGTTGCTCGGCTGGGCGCTCAACGAGGAGGCGAGCGTCGGCGAGTACATCGAGAAGGCCGAGCAATGCCTCCGGCAGGTCACGGACGACTTCGAGGTCATCATCATCGAGGACGGGAGCACCGATCGCACCTGGGAGATCGCCTGCGAGTACCAGAAGACCCGGCCCTGGCTCCGCGTCTACAAGAACGAGCGCAACCGGGGTCCGGGCTACAACACCAAGCGGGCCATCTCGCTCGCGACCAAGGACTATCTCTTCTGGCAGACAGTGGACTGGGCCTATGACATCCGCGAGATCCTGGCCTCCCTCGGGCAGGTGGCGAAGTACGAGGTGCTCCAGGGCGTGCGGCTGGCTCCCGTCTCTCCGCTAGGCATCTTCGCCAAGCGGTCCGACAACTTCGGCAAGGCTCTCGTCTCGGTCACCAACTACATGCTCATCAGGTTCCTCTTCCGGCTCCCGCTCCGCGATTACCAGAACGTGACCGTGTACCCACGCGCGCTCATCCAGTCGGTGACGCTCGAGACGGAGAGCTCCTTCACGAATCCGGAATGCCTGCTCAAGGTCTGGTGGCGCGGCACGACCATCAGGGAGATCTCGGTGCCCTTCATCAAGCGCGAGAAGGGTAAGGCCAAGGGCACGCGGCTCAAGGCCATTGTGGCCGCCGTCTCGGATATCCTCTACTGGTGGTGGCGCTGGGTCCTGCTGGGTCGTCGGCCAGACAAACAGCGCGGGCGGGTGGTGGCCTGGGATGAGGACTAGACCCCCGGCGGACTGGAACTCGGCAGCCGCCGTGAGCTTGCACCGCGGATCATGACGGCTCTAGCTAAGCTAGACGGCGCGCAGGCGGGACACAAGCGGGTAGTGGTGTTGCAGCCGAGCTACCTGCCGTGCTTGGCTACTTCGATCAGCTCTACAAGAGCAATGTCTTCGTCCACGTCCAGTACGACAAGCACGGCTGGCGAAACCGCAACCGTATCAAGACGGCCAAGGGGCCGCTGTGGCTCAGCGTTCCCGTCCTGACCCACGGACAAGACCTGCCGACCAACCGTGACGCGCGCATCGACACGCGACAGTCTTGGGCGCGGAAGCATCTCCAGGCGCTCCGGGTCAACTACGCGAAGGCGCCCGCCTTCAGCGTGGTGTTCGACGCACTCGAACCCGCGCTCAGACGCCCATGGACTCACCTGGTGGATGTGAACCGAGCCGTCCTCGAGACGCTCTGTCGACTCTTGGGCCTTGAGCGCCCCATCCTGCTGAGCTCCGAGCTCGATATTCCCGGCCAGAAGACGGAGCGGCTCATCGCCATCTGCCGGTCGCTTGGCGCCGACCGGTATCTCACGGGGGATGCGGCGAGCGACTGGCGAGCGACTACCTTGACGAGACGCAATTCGCCGCCAATGGCATCCGTGTCGAGTATCATCACTACCGGCATCCCGTCTACGCACAGCTCCACGGGGAGTTCGTGCCGTACCTGTCCGTGGTGGACTTGCTCATGAATCATGGACGGGACAGCCTGCGGCTTCTGGTCGACCGGGACGTTCAGACCGCTGAGGAGCTCAGGACATGAGACGCATTTTCGTCACGGGTGGGGCACGGTTCATCGGGAACAACTTCGTCCGCCATCTGGCGGCCAAGTACCCGTCGTATCACCAGACCGTCGTCGACGCGCTCACTTCAGTGACCAAGGTCATTACCCACTCCCATGCCTCGGCTACTGTCGCCGCCCGATAGGATGGCGCTGATGGCGGGCACGCCTCCACCGAAGGGGCGTGCGCAGTGACGGGCATGGACGCGACGGGCCTGGCCTGGGCTCTCTTTAACGACGTCGTGCAGCGCCTCATCACGCTGAACAAGCTCGAGCAGCGCCGCGATCTCCTGGATCGCCTGCGCGCTCTCGGCCTGCCACCAGGGCGCACGGTCCTCGACTTCGGCTGCGGCACCGGCCTCTTCGCGCCGACGTTCCAGCGGGCGGGACTGCGCTATGTCGGCTACGACATCGATCCGCGGCTCGTGAGCTATGCCCGTCGCCTATACCGTGGGGCACGCTTTATCTCGAGCGAAGCCGAGCTCCGCGCCGCCGCGGGCTTCGACGTGATCGTGGCCAATTGCTGCTTCCATCACATCGCCGACGACAAACTGTCCACTGAACTGGCCCGGATGCGGAGCCTGCTCACCGATGGAGGCACCTTTGTGATGATCGACATCGTGTTCCCCGCCGGGAACGATCCGTCATTCCTTCACCGGCAGTTCAGAAAGCTGGAGCGGGGAACCTTCGTGCGCCGCCCCGATCAGTACCGGGCCATTGTCGAGCGACATTTCCGTGTGCGCCGCGTCGACCAAGGTAGATCGCACGTCGTCTCCCTTCCGCTTAACCCGGTCTACAACGACCTCGTGATCCTCGAGTGCGGGCAGTAGTACCAGACCGATCTGACCAGCGACCGCTTCCGTCGGCGCTGGGTCTTCTGGTCTGCACTCGCTCTGGCCGCCGCGCTCTTGGGTCCAGGGCAGGGCGCTCCCCGAGTGGATCGTGACGTGGACCGACGAGAGCACCTGTGTGCATTGGGCTTCTTAGCCCCTGCCGCTCTGGGATTGTGGGCGAATCGCAGATCCTCCGGGACGCAGTCTGCTGCTGGCCGCACGCCTCACAGCGCTTGCCATAGGGCTGGTGGCGCTGATCGCCCAGTGGGCGCCCTGGCCGGCTACTTCGCGACGGGGACCTATCACTCACTGGCGACCAGCATCCTCCTCGGGGGCGTGGCCCTGATTGTCTGCGTGCGCCCGCCCTGGGGTCCGGTACTCAGCATGGCGACGCTGTCGCTGCTCCTTCTCACGCGCACGTGTGCGCCATCCTCTCCTGGCACCTGCCCGTGAGCCCGGCTCGGCACCTGGATCTCGTGGCGAGATTCGATTCGCTGCTCCGCCAGAACTTCGAGCTCATAGACGAATCGAAGACTACCGCTGGCAGATGTTCGAGCTCCCGCGCCGGCGCTGATTCGGCCCGAGCCCGCGAGCGTGTCGCCACCTTCCCGTTTCGAGGGGAGCCGGGGCCAGCCCTCGCCGGCAACGCAGCGGATGGGCCGCGGATTCCCGCAATTCGCGGCCTTACCGCCCAATCCCCGACTTAGCCGGAGGCTGACCCCGATCGTGCTAGCGTTACACAGACGGTCATGATCACTCTGATCAATCCTCCGGACATCAAGACCCTTCTCGGGTCTTCAGATGCATTCGCCCAATCCCCCCTGTATCTCGCCTGTGTCGCTGCGGCACTCAAGAACGGCACGGGTGAATCGCTCGACGTCGTGCCGTACCCGGATCGCGCCGACTTCATGATTCAGGCAGTGCCCCCGCCCGCACGTGGCAGATGGCGAGCGGCACACGCGCGGACGTGGTCGACGCCGAGGTCGCCGATCTCCTTTACTGCTCGGGTTGCCGGGCGCCGGTGGCGCAACCTGGCAGAAAGCGCGACCCTTCTTCCACCACGAGGAGTGCCGGCTCGGGGTGGATGTGACGCGCCCCTTCGCGTCGAAGGCCCAGGGCCCCCTCGAAGGCAATGCGGCGATTCCCTATCTCGCCCTCGCGCGCCTCCGCGATGCCGGCCTGCCCCTCCACCTCGTGAGGGCGGAGCCTTTCGTGGGGCTGCCCTATCTGGCGACCTTCGGCTTCAAGGTCGCGAGGCCGCTGCCCGCCATCCTCCAGCGCGTGGCGCGGGCGGGTGAGCGGGCGGTCGCCCCGCTCACGCGGTGGCTGGCCACCCGCATCTTCGTCGCCCTGGAGAAGCCGGCGTAGGCAGCCAGGCGGGGCCGCTGCTATCCTCTAGGCGATGAGCGAGCCTCCGTACCGCCTCGAAGACCTGGGCGATCGCCGCGTGCTCACGGTGGGCGGCCGTGACTACCCGACGAGGTACAGCGCGCGGCTCGTCCAGATGCTCGTCGAGCGCAAGGGCGCCGTGCGCGCGCCCCAGTACTTCGTCTACAAGGAGACGCGCGGGCGCCATTTCCTCGATCCGCTCTTCGCCTATCTCGGCCGCCGCGGCGCCCGCGATCTCTGCGTGCTCGAGGTCGGCTGCTCGTTCGGGCACATCACGGAATACCTCGCCGAGCAGCCCCTGGTGCGGGAGATCGCCACCTTCGACACGGACCCCGCCTTCGCGGCCATGGTGCGGATCAAGGTCGAAGAGATGCGGCTGAGTCGCGTGCGCGACGTGCAGCTCCTGTCCAACGAGGAGACGCGCCGGCTGCCATATCCCGACGGGCGTTTCGACCTCGTGCTGGTCCTGGGAGTGGTCGAGCACCTGCCCGTGCGCGGCCGTCGCGAGATCGTGGACGAGTACTACCGCGTGCTCGCGCCGGGCGGCCACATCGCCATTCTCGACACGCCCAACCGTCTCTTCCCGCTCGAGACGCATTCCGTGGGTCTGCCCCTGATCCAGTGGCTGCCCGCGCCCCTGGCCTTCGCGTATGCCAAGCTCGCCCGCCCGGGGCGCATGCGGGGCGTCGACTACGCGGGCTTCGTCATGGACGGGACGGGTTGGCGAAACGCGTCGCTCTCGGAATGCCTGCCTTCTTCGGGCTGGCGGCATCTCGAGGACGTGACGGAGGAGGCGGGCTTCGGCTGGACCTTTTTCCGCGACACCGCGCGATCGCGCATCCGCCGGAGCGTCCTGCCCGCCTTCCGCCTCGTCTGTGGCGGGCTTCACCGCGTCGGACTGTCCCCTTCGCTGGCCCTGCCGTACCTGAACCTTCTCCTCAGAAAGCGGAGAGCCGAGACCCTTCGGAGCGACGCGGCGCCACGGTGACCACCCCCGCCGTGTCGGTACTGATGGGCGTCTGGAACGGGGCGCCTCGCGTGGGGGAGGCGGTGGGCAGCGTGCTCGGGCAGACCATGGGCGATCTCGAGCTCATCGTCATCGATGACGGCTCCACCGACGCGACGCCGGCCATCCTGGAAACGTTCGGTGACCCGCGTCTCCGCGTCGAGCGGCGCGCGCGCGGCGGCCTCACCTCCGCTCTGAACCGGGCGCTCGGCCTCGCGCGGGCGCCCTTGATCGCGCGGCTCGACGCCGACGACGTCGCCTTGCCCGAGCGGCTGGCGCGGCAGTGCGCCTTTCTGGCCGCGCGACCCGACGTCGGCCTGCTCGGAACGGGCGCGCGCGAGGTCGACCCCTCCGGCCAGGAAATCGTCACGGTGAGTCCGCCCACCGACGACGCGGCCCTCCGCGGGGCCCTCATCCGGGGCAATCCGTTCGTGCATTCGTCCATGATGATGAGGCGCGTGGCGGTCGAGCTGGTGAATGGCTACGATGCCGACTTTCCCGTGGCCCAGGACTACGACCTCTGGATGCGCATGAGCCGTGTCACGCGCATGGCGAACCTCGCGGAGCCGTTCGTGGTGAGGCGGATCCTCCCCGGACGCGTGACGGCCACGCGTGACACGGAGCGACTCCGGGCGGAGGCGCGCGTGAGGTGGCGGGCGGTGCAGGCCGGGACCTATCCGGCCTGGTGCGTGCTCTTCGCCCTTCGTCCGCTCCTCGCGCAGACCATTCCCGCGAGCACGCGGCGGCTGCTCCGCCGGTTCAGGAGCGGGTGAGTGGCGGCCCCGCTCCGTATCCTCGAGCTCGTCGTCTCGACCGACCTCGGTGGCGGTCCCGCCCAGGTCAAGGAGCTCATCGGGCGGCTTCCGCGAGCGGAGTTCTCGGTGACGGTGGCCGGGCCGGCCGGGGGGCAGTATGGCCGCGCCTTCACGGAGAGCGGCGCCCGCTTCGTCGGCATCGGGGTTGACCAACTCGGCCGCCGGCCTTTCCTCGACGTGCTCAGCCTGATCAGGCAGGAAGGAATAGACATCGTCCACTCCCACGGCAAGGGCGCCGGGCTTTACGGACGGCTCGCCGCTCGCCGCGCGGGCATCCCGGCCGTGCACACCTTTCACGGTATCCACTACGCGGACTATCCTGTGGGCGGGGGGCGCGCCTACGTGATGCTCGAGCGCGGGCTCGCGCGGATCACCAAGGCGATCGTGCACGTGTCGGAGAGCCAGGCGCTGGAGGCGGCCGCCCTCGGCCTCGCGTCTCCCGGACGCAGCCACGTCATCGTCAACGGCGTCGATGCCGAACGCATTGCCGCGGCGGCCATGTCGCGGGCGGCCGCGCGCCAGACCCTCCAACTCGAGCCGGACGCGTTGGTGCTCGGCACGGTGGCGCGCTTCGACCCGGTCAAGGCCCTCGATACCCTGCTGCGCGCCTTTGCCGTCGCCGCCGCCGATCGGCCCGCCGCGCGCCTGCTCATCGTGGGCGATGGTCCCGAGGGCCCGCGCCTTCGCGCGCTCGCCGCCACCCTCGGCATCGAGGCCCGCCTGAGGTTTCCCGGTGTCGTGGCCGACGCCTCCCGGCTCCTGCCCGCTCTCGATCTCTACGTCTCCGCGTCTCGAAAGGAAGGGTTGCCGTTGGCCCTCCTCGAGGCCATGGCTTGCGGGTTGCCCGTGGCCGCCACGCGGGTGCCGGGACACGTGGATGTGGTCGAGCAGGGTGTGACCGGGCTCCTCGTCGCGCCCGATGACCATGGGGACCTTGGCCGGGCCATGGGAGACCTGATGGCGGAGCCCGCTGGTCGCTCGATCATGGGGCAGGCGGGACGGCGCCGCGTCGAGCATCGCTTCTCGGCATCGCGCATGGCGGCGGAGACGGCCGACCTCTACCGCTCGGTGGCGGGCCGTTTTGCTGGCGGCCGGTGAGCCGTAGCGTATAATCTTCGCAACTATGCGAATGCGTGCATCTTCTCTTGGTGCGCTCTAGATGCGAGTCCTGATCACCGGGATCACCGGGTTTGTGGGTAGCCACATGGCCGAGTACGCCCTCGCCAAGGGCGCCCAGGTCTTCGGCTCCAACCGGTGGCGGAGCAAGACGGATAACATCGACCATCTCCGCGACAAAGTCACCTTTCTCGAGTCCGATCTTCGGGATCTGTCATCGGTGCGCTCGCTCCTCGAGATCTCCAACCCGGACTTCGTCGTGCACCTGGCGGCGCAGAGCTTCGTGGGCGTGTCCTGGCATGCCCCGGCGGAGACCCTGACCACCAACATCCTCTCGCAGGTGCATTTGCTGGAGGCGATCCGCGGCCTCAAGATGTCGCCGCGCTTCCTCGCCGTCGGCTCGAGCGAGGAGTATGGGCTGGTCCATCCGGACGAGCTGCCCATCACCGAGTCCAATGCGCTGCGCCCGCTCTCGCCGTACGCGGTGAGCAAGGTCACGCAGGACATGATGGCGTTCCAGTATTTCAGGAGCTACGGGCTGCCCATCGTCCGCACGCGCGCCTTCAACCACGAGGGGCCGCGGCGCGGTGATGTCTTCGTCACGTCGAACTTCGCCCGGCAGATCGCGGAGATCGAGGCGGGATTGCGGGAGCCGCTGATGTACGTCGGGGATCTCGCGCCGCGCCGCGACTATTCCGACGTGCGGGACATCGTCCGCGGCTACTGGCTCCTGCTGGAGAAGGGAGAGCCGGGCGAGGTCTACAACCTCTGCTCGGGCACGTCGTGGGCGATACAGCAGGTGCTCGATTTCCTGCTCGACCAGTCCAAGGTCAAGGGCATCACGGTCAAGACCGATCCCGCGCGCCTCCGTCCCTCCGACGTGATGATTCTCGAAGGCGATCCGGGCAAGGTGTTCAAGGCCACGGGCTGGAAGGTCGAGATTCCCTTCGAGCGCACTCTCACGGAGCTACTGGACTACTGGCGGCAACGGACCCGCGCGTCGTCCCGCTGAGCGCCGTCCCGGGAGCCGCCATGGCCGCCCGTCGCATGCCTGAAGATCGCGCCCCGGGGCCTCGCCCGCCTGCCGGGGGCGCTCCCGCCGTCGCTCTCGTCCACGACTGGCTCACGGGCATGCGGGGCGGCGAGCGCTGTCTCGAGGTCTTCTGCGAGCTCTTTCCCTCCGCCGATCTCTTCACCCTGCTCCGGGTGCCCGGCTCGGTGTCGCCCGTCATCGAAAGTCGGCGCATCGTGACCTCGTTTCTGCAGCAGATCCCGGGCGCCTCGCGGCGCTACCGTCACCTCCTGCCGCTCTTTCCTGCCGCGATACGCGGGCTCGATCTCAGCGGCCACAACCTCGTGCTCTCCTCCAGCCATGCCGTGGCCAAGAGCGTGCGGGTGCCCCCGGGAGCGCTCCATATCTGCTACTGCTTCACGCCCATGCGCTATGTGTGGGATCTCTACGACGAGTACTTCGGTCCGCGGGCCGGCCTCGCCACGCGTCTGCTCATGCCGCCGGTGGCCGCGGCCCTCCGGCGTTGGGACCGCGCGACCGCGGCCGGCGTGCATCACTTCGTGGCCATCTCGCGCTTCGTGGCGGACCGGATACGGCGCAACTACGGCCGGTCGGCCGACGTGATCTATCCGCCCGTGGACGTGGCGCGCTTCCGCATCGAGGAATCGCCGGGCGAGTTCTATCTCGTGGTCTCGGCCCTGACGCCGTACAAGCGCGTGGATCTGGTGGTGGAGGCCGCCAACCGTCTCGGGTGCCGCCTCGTCATCGTGGGGAGCGGGCCGGAGGAGGCGCGGCTTCGCGCCATGGCCGGCCCCACCGTGGAACTGTACGGCTGGCGCGACGACGCCGACACGGCGGAACTGTATGCCCGCTGCCGCGCCCTGATCTTCCCCACCCTCGAGGACTTCGGCATCACGCCGCTCGAAGCCATGGCCGCGGGGCGGCCCGTGATCGCGCTCGGGCAGGGGGGCGCGCTCGAGACGGTGGTGCCCCCGGGCGGCTCCGAGCCCGCCACCGGGCTCTTCTTCGAGCGCCAGACCGTCGAGGATCTCGTGGCGGCCATCCGCCGTCTGGAGTCCGGCACCGAACGCTTCGAACCCAAGGCGCTCCGCCGCCGCGCCGAGAGCTTCGACCGGGCCGTGTTCAAGGAGCGCGTCGAGCGGTACGTCACGGCGCGGTGGCGGGAGCACGTCACGTGCTGAGGGCGCACTCGCGGCTCCTCGAGCAGGTGATGCTGGCAGGCGACCTGCTGCTCGTCGCCGGCTCCTGGCTCCTCGCCTACTACATCCGCTTCTACGTGGCGGGCCCGCCCTCCCGCCACGGCATTCCGTTTCTCCAGCCCTATCTCCTGATGCTCCTCCCCATCCTCGTGGTGTGGGGCATCGCCTTCCGCGCCTTCGACCTCTACCGACCGCGCCGCATCGGCTCGCGCCTGTCCGAGATGGCCGGCATCGGGAAGGCCTCGACCATGGGCGCTCTCGTCCTCGTCAGCGTGATGACCTTCTTCTTCCGTGAGTACGACTACTCCCGCGTGGTCATCGTCTACTTCTGGGTCTTCTCCATCGCGTCCGTGTCCTTCGCGCGTTACGCCTTCCGCGAAGGCCTCCGGGTGGCCCGCCGCCGTGGGTACAACCAGCGCTATGCCTTGGTCGTCGGGGGAGGCGATCTGGCCGCGGGGGTGATCCATCGCCTCCGCTCCCGGCCCGACACGGGTATCCGCATCCTGGGCCTCGTGGGAGACGACAAGCGCGCCGCCGCAGGGGCGCAGTCCCTGGGCGGCTTCGCCGACCTGCGCGCGGTGCTGGATGCCAACCAGGTGGATCACGTCATCCTGGCCCTCCCTCACGAGGACTACGGCCGGCTGGGGGGGCTGCTCGAAGCCATCGGGGACGAGCCCGTGACCATTCACGTGGTGCCGGACCTCGGCCGCTTCACCTCTCTCAGAGGCGGCGTCGAGGAATTCGAGGGGCTGCCCTTCGTCCATCTGCGCGAGTCGCCCCTCTACGGCTGGAGCCAGATCGGCAAGCGGATCTTCGACGTCATCTTCTCGCTCGCCCTCCTGAGCCTCCTCTCGCCCGTGCTCCTCGCCCTCGCCCTCGCGGTGAGGCTGACCTCGCCGGGCCCTGTGCTCTACGGGCAGGAGCGCATGGGGCTCGACGGCCAGCGCTTCCGCATGCTCAAGCTGCGCACCATGCGCGTGGACGCGGAGCGCGAGACGGGCCCGGTGTGGGCACCGCGGGAAGACTCGCGTCGTACGCCCATCGGCGCCTTCCTCCGGCGGTTCAGCCTCGACGAGCTGCCGCAGTTCGTGAACGTGCTACGCGGAGAGATGAGCGTGGTCGGGCCGCGGCCCGAGCGACCCGTATTCGTCGAGCGCTTCCGGCAGACCGTGCCCGGCTACATGCTGCGCCACAAGGTCAAATCGGGGGTGACGGGCTGGGCGCAGGTCAACGGCCTCCGGGGCAACACCTCGCTGGAGACGCGCATCGAGTACGACATCGAGTACATCGAGCGCTGGTCGTTCTGGCTCGATTTCAAGATCATCGGCATGACGGTCGTCCGCGTCCTCATCGACCGCAACGCCTACTGATGTGATCGGGCTCCGGCGCGGCCTTCTCGTCGCGTTCGTGGTGGGCCTGTGCTGCTCCATCACGCTGTGCGAAGGCGCCCTGCTCCTCCTCACTCTGCTCTGGCTCTGGCGCCTCCGCGACCCCGAGGTCCGCGCCGCGCAGATGTGGCCGCTCTGGGGTCCCGTGCTGGCTTTTGCCGCGGCCACCCTCCTCTCCGCCTTTGCCTCGGGCCACGTGGCGGCGAGCCTCGCCGCCTCCAAGGGGCTCTTGCTGACCGCCGCCCTCTATGTCACCGCCGATGCCCTCGCCGACGCCCGCGACGGGGACCGCTTTCTCTCATGGCTGGGCCTCGCCGCGGCCGGCGCCGCCCTCGCGAGCCTGCTCCAGGTCCTGGCCTGTCCGTCTCCCGAGCCCGCCCGCGGGCTGGCGCGCTGGTTCTTTCACCGCTGCGATCGGGCGCGGGGATTTTTCAGCATCTACATGACCCTGGCCGGCGTGCTGAGCATCGCCCTGCTCGCCCTGTTGCCTCGGCTGCTTCCGGGCGGTGGCCTGCGCCTGATGTGGGCGTCTCCCTGGCTCATCTCCTTGGCGGGGCTGGTGGCGACCTACACGCGGGGCGCGTGGATCGGCTTCGCGGCGGGCGCGGTCTCCCTCCTCCCGACCGAGCGGCGCGGCCGCCTTCTCATCGTGGTGGGGCTCGTGCTTCTGCTCGGAGCGGCCGCCGTCGGTCCCTACGAGCTGCGAAACCGCGTCCGCCACATGTTCGATCCCGGGGAGTCCGGCATCGTGGAGCGGCGCTACATGTGGCAGAGCGGGCTCGCCATGTGGCGGGAACGGCCGCTCCTCGGCTGGGGCCCCGGCGGCGTCAAGCGCGAGTACTCGCGCTACGCCCTGCCGGAGGCGTTCAAGAAGCGTACGGGGCATGTGCACAATACGCCGCTGCAGATCGTGGTCGAGCGCGGGATTCCCGGACTCGCGGCCTGGCTCGCCATCTGGATCGCCTTCTACTGGCAGGCCATCTCGCTCCTGCGACGGCTCGATCCGGGCTCCACGCGCGAGCGGGCGATCGTGATGGGGAGTGTGGCGGCGGTGACCGGCTTCCTCGTGGGAGGACTGTCCGAATACAGCTTCGGCGATTCCGAGGTCGTCATGCTTGCCTGGACCATCATGGCCTTGCCGTCGGTGGTCGCGAAGGGGATGACCGGCCCCGGAACCGGACCACGGACGCCGGCCTACGACGAGAGCGGGCTCAGTAGCTGTCGGAGAGCTCCGTGGACGAGCGAACCTTGATGAAGTACTCCTTGAAGCGCCCGAGATCGGCGTCCGAGACGAGGTCCGACACCATCACGCAGACCAGCCCCGCCTGCTTCCACACGATCAGCGAGAAGCCGTCTTCGGTCCTCACCGCCGGTCGCCAGCGCGCGATCTGCACCCGTTCCCGGTCCGGGATGGCCACGTTGGGGGCCCGCGTGATGATGTAGCTCACCGAGTGACCGGCGCGATCCTGATACGTCAAGGCGAGGGCGCGGCCACCTTCGAGATAGGCGAGCTGGGCATTGACGAGCGTGATGTCCGCATCGCCTGTGAAAACCCACTGGAGCAGGACCCCGCTCTCCCGCATGATCCGAGGCAGGGAGGCGGGCACCGCGCCCGGGTTGACCTCGTCGGCGAAAACCGCGCGCGCGTACTCGGACACCACGGCGCGGGAGAGGCGCTGCAGCTGGTCCGGGCTCGAGCGGGGCAAAGCGGGCGCGAGCCACAGCAGCATCACCATCGCGGTGGCGAGGGCGGAGAGGGCGGGAGCCAGCCAGAGTGAGGGGCGGCCGCGGCGGGGCGGATCGAGCGCCTCCCCCACCGACGCGCGCAGGCGCGTGGGCGCCTGATGGCGCGGCAGCCGCTCCAGCAGCAGCCGCGCGATCTCGTCCGGTTCGTTGCCGTCGATGTCTGGGGTCATCTCGTCAGTTCTTCCCACCGTAGTCCGTGAGGAGCGCGCGCAGCCGCTCCTTGGCCCGGAAGATCCGTGACTTCACCGTACCCACCGGGCAATCCATGATTCGTGCCACCTCCTCCAGCGAGAGGCCTTCGACCTCGGCGAGGAGGAGCGGCGTCCGGAACTCTTCCGGAATGTGCCCGAGGGCCCGCTCGAGGTCCATGTGGGCGCCGGCGGTTTCGCCGTCCTCGGCCGGGGCGTGGTGGAACATCGGGGCCTCGCCGTCCGGCACGCCCGCCTCGCTCAGCGCGGGCTCGCGCTCGCGGAGGCGGTAGAAGGTCAAGAAGGTGTTCCTCAGGATCTGAAACATCCAGGCGCGCATGTAGGTTCCCGGCTCGAATCGATGCGAAAAGCGGAGCGCCCTCGCATAGGTCTCCTGGACGAGGTCTTCGGCCTCCGAGCCGTTGCGGGTCAGATAGACGGCGAGGTTGTAGAGGGCGTCGATGTGCCGGAGGGCCTGCTGCCGGAACTCGTCGTCCGCCACGAGCGGCTCGAGCCCCGCCTACTCGAACCAGCGGGCAGGCAAATCGGAGGGCCGCACCTCGTGCTCGTCCGCGAGGGCATCGAGCAGCTCCCGGATGGTCTGGTACAGCACGGGGTGCTCCAGTTCCGGGGCGAGGTCGGCGAGGGGACGCAGCACGAAGGCGCGCTCGTGCATCAGGAGGTGTGGAATGTGCAGGTGATCGTGGCCGCTGATCACCCGGTCGTCGTAGAGGAGGATGTCGATGTCGAGGGGGCGTGGCTCGTAACGCAGGTCCTCGAGCCGGCCCGGAGCACGCGTCCGCCCCATGGCCCGCTCGAGCGCTTGCATGCGCTCCAGCAAGGAGGGCGGCTCGAGAGTGGTCTCGATGGCCACCACGCAGTTGAAGAACCACGTCTCCCGGTTCTGCGAGCTCTCGCCCGGCCTCCGCTCCCACGGCTCCGTCCAGTACACGGGTGAGGCGTCGACGAATTCCACCTCGGGCAGGCTCCGGAGGCGGTCGACGGCCTGGCGCAGCAGCGCGGCGCGATCGCCCAGATTGGACCCCACGGAGAGAAATACCCTGGCCATGCCGGACCCTCGCCCCGCTCAGCGGCGGCGGGTGAGCTCGACTCCCGGTATGCCTTGCAGGCCTTCCATGGGCGGCGTGAGCTTCCGCACGCGCACGCGCACCTCGGAGCACGGGAATTCGCCGAGGAGCATGGTGGCGAGCCGCCCCGCCAGCCGCTCGAGGAGATTGACGCGCTCTTTGGTCGACACCTCGACGATACGCGCGGCCACCAAGCCGTAGTCCACGGTGCTCCTGAGATCGTCCGACGCCGCGGCGGGGCCGAGATCCACGTGGAGCTCCGCGTCCACGGAAAACCACGCCCCGACCGTCTGCTGCGCCTTCGTCACCCCGTGGTGGCCGTAGAAGCGCACGTCCTCGAGGAAGACCTTGTCCTGACTCAGAGCTTGAGCCCCTTCAGCCGCTCCATGGCCTCGACGAGACGCTTGGCGTCGATGGTGAGGGCCACTCGGTAGAAGCCCTCACCCGAGGGACCGAAGCCCACGCCCGGCGTGATGACGCAACCCACCTCGTCGAGCAGGCGCGAGGCGAACGTGCGCGAGTCGAGGCCCTTGGGCACGGGCGCCCACACGAAGAAGGCGGCCTTGGGCACGTCCACCTCCCAGCCGAGCGACTTGAGCCCCGCCACCACCACGTCGCGCCGCTCCTGGTACACGCGCCGGTACTGCGCGGGAATATCCTGGGGACCCGTGAGGGCGGCGATGCCGGCTTCCTGCACCGCCTGGAAGACGCCCGAATCCACGTTGGTCTTGATCTTGCCGAGGCCGGACAGGTAGCGCGCGTTGCCGACGCAGAAGCCCAGGCGCCAGCCGGTCATGGAGTAGGTCTTGGACAGCGAGTGGAACTCGACCCCGACCTCCATCGCTCCCGGCGTCTCGAGGAACGAGGGCGGGGTGTAACCGTCGAAGCGGAGCTCGGAGTACATGGCGTCGTGGCACACGATGATGCCGTGCTTGCGGGCGAACTCGACGACCCTGGCGAAGAACTCGCCGGTCACCACGGCGGCCGTGGGATTGTTGGGGTAGTTGAGGTACATGAGCTTGGCCCGCCGCGCGACATCGGCGGGAATGGCGTCGAGATCGGGGAGGAAGCCGTTCTTCCTCAGGAGGGGCATGAAGTGCACCTCGCCGCCCGCGAACCACGTCCCCGCCGCGTACACCGGATAGCCGGGATCGGGCACGAGCACGACGTCACCCGGATTGACCCAGGCCAGGGGCATGTGCGCGGTGCCTTCCTTGGAGCCGATCAGGGTGAGGGCCTCGGACTCCGGGTTCAGAGTGACGCCGAAGCGGCTCTTGTACCACTGCGCGACCGCCGCGCGAAAGGAGAGCAGCCCCTCGTAGTCGGGGTAGCGGTGATTGGCGGCGTTCTCCGCCGAGCGCTTGAGCGCCTCGATGATATGGGGCGGCGTGGGCAGGTCGGGATCGCCGATGCCCATGTCGATGAGATCCGCCCCCCGGGCGCGCGCCTCGCGCTTCTTCTTGTCGATCTCCGCGAAGAGATACGGGGGCAGCTTGCGCAGTCGCTCGGCCATCTCGAAAGTCTTGGGGGATTCGGCCACGCTAGGCCTCCTGGAGCTTGATGACGGGGTTCTTGAGGCTGCCGATGCCATCGATGCGCACCTCGACGCGGTCGCCGGGCAGGAGCGGGCCGACTCCGGCCGGGGTGCCCGTGGCGATGACGTCGCCCGCGAGAAGCGTCATGACGGCGGAGACGCGTGCCACCACGTCCTCGACGGGGAAGACGAAGCCCTTGGTATTGCCGACCTGACGCCGCTCGCCATTGACCCACGTCTCGACCTCGGCGGCGTTGGGATCGATGTCGGTGGAGATGCAGGGCCCGATGGGGCAGAAGGTGTCAAAAGCCTTGGCGCGGGTTCTCTGCTGGTCGTGCTGCTCGATGTCGCGGGCCGTGAGATCGTTGAGGCAGGTATAGCCCAGCACGTACTCGCGCGCGCGCTCGGGAGAAGCGTGCCGGCAGCGCTTGCGGATGACGATGGCCAGCTCGCCCTCGTAGTCCACCCGGTTCGCCTGGGGCGGGTAGATGATGGGATCGTCGGGCCCGCACAGGGCGGAGAGCGGCTTGAGGAAGAACAGCGGCTCGTCGGGGACGGCCAGACGCATCTCCTCTGCGTGCTCGGGGTAGTTGAGGGCGATGGCGACGATCTTCGTGGGGACCACGGGCGCGAGGAGCACCGCCTGCTTCACCGGCCAGCGCTTGCGCCCCTTCTTGAACGTACCGTAGGGCGTGCCCGAGTACTCGACGATGTGAGTGCCATCGAGGACGCCGTAGCGCGTTTTGCCCGCCGCCTTGAACCTCACGATTTTCATGGCGTTAGTCCCAGGACGTCTTGCATGGAGTAGAGGCCGGGCTTGGCCTGGGCGATGAACTTGGCCGCGCGCAGGGCGCCGCGCACGTAGGTGTCGCGGTTCTGGGCCCGATGCGTCAGCTCGAGGCGCTCGCCGAGGTTGCCGAAGCTCACGGTGTGGTCCCCGACCACGTCGCCAGAGCGGAGCGAGTGGATGCCGATTTCCTTCCGCGTGCGCTCTCCCGGCAGGCCGTGCCGGCCGTAGACGCCCACCTTGGTCAGGTCGCGCCCCAGTGCCTGAGCGACCACCTCCGCCATCTTGGCCGCGGTGCCGCTGGGCGCGTCCTTCTTGAAGCGGTGATGCACCTCGCTGATCTCCACATCGTAGTCGTCGCCGAGGAGGCGCGCCATATCTGCGAGGACACGGAAGGCCACATTCACCGCCACGCTCATATTAGGGGACAGCAGGATGGGAATATCGCGCGCCAGCCGCTCGATCTCTTCCCGCTGCGCCCCCGCGAAACCCGTGGTGCCGATCACCGCGCGCCCGCCCTGGCGGGCGGTCATGCGCAGGTGGCCCAGGCTCGCGTCGGGGATGGAAAACTCGATGAGGAGACGATCGCGCCCCAGCGCGCCCTCGGGATCGGCGGTGATGGGCACGCCGAGCTTGCCCACGCCCGCGATCTCCCCCGCGTCCTTGAGGAGCGCGGGATGCCCCGGCGCCTCGAGGGCGGCGACCAGACGAAGGTCTTTGTCTTCCTGGAGGAGGGCGACGAGACGACAGCCCATCCGGCCGGCGGCGCCGGCGATCACCACATCGGCCATCGCAGGGCTCAGCCCTTGAGGAGGCCGTGCTGGACGAGAATGGTCTTGAGGCGCTCGCGATTGGCCGCGCCCATGGAGCACATGGGCAGACGGAACTCGGGCTTCAGCATCCCCATCATCCCCATGGCTTCCTTCACGGGTATGGGGTTGGTCTCGAGGAACATGGTGCGCGAGAGCGGGAAGAGCTTGAGGTGGAGATCACGCGCGAGCTTCCAGTCGCCGGCCAGCGCAGCATGGGTCATCTCGACCGTCTCGCGCGGAACGATATTGGCGACGACGGAGATGACGCCGCGGCCGCCCACGGACATCAGGGGCAGGGTGATGTTGTCGTCGCCCGAGAGCACGCTGAAATCGGGGCCGCAGGCGAGGATGACCTGGGTCATCTGGTCGAGCGAGCCCGATGCTTCCTTGACGCCCACGATATTGGGGCAGTCCTTGACGAGGCGGGCGAGCGTCTCCGTCTCGACATTCACCGCGGTGCGCCCCGCAATGTTGTAGACGAGGATCGGGATGTCCACCGCCTCGGCCACGGCACGGAAGTGGCGGTAGAGCCCCTCCTGGGTCGGCCGGTTGTAGTACGGATTGACCACCAGCGCACCCGTGGCCCCGGCCTTCTTGGCGTGACGCGTGAGGTCGATTGCCTCCGAGGTGGCATTGGAGCCGGTGCCCGCGATGACGTGGAGGCGGCCGCGGGCCGTTTCGACGACGATCTCGACGACGCGATGGTGCTCGTCGTGGCTGAGGGTGGGCGACTCGCCCGTGGTGCCGCACGGCACGATGCCGTCCGTGCCCTGCGCCACGTGCATCTCGACGAGCTCCCGGAGCTTGGCCTCGTCGACCTTGCCGCCGTTGAACGGAGTGACGAGCGCGACGATGGAACCCTGGAACATGGGGCGCATAATGAGATCCTCCATGGCTCGAAGCTGTCCGCGAGAGAACGTCGTGCCACTGTAGCACCCCAGCCGGAAACACTTCAAGAGTCCTTCACGTCCGCGCGGCGAGCCCCTACCTCGGGCGCGCGGATGCGATACTATGACCACTCGGCCGGCCGAAGGCGTGGGCCGCGATGTCGGCAAACCCACAAGGAGGAGACTCGATGAGCGGCACACGCGTGCCTGGCTGGCTCGGAGGGCTCACCGCCGAGGTGGCCGCCCGGGTGCGAGAGCGCTTCGGCACCCCGTGCTATGTCTACGACCGCGCCGGGCTCGAGGCGGCGGCACGTGAGGCGCTCGCCTTCCCCGCGCCTCACGGCCTCACCCTGCGGTACGCGATGAAGGCCAATCCGAACCACGGCATCCTGGCCCTCTTCCGCGATCTGGGTCTGCACGTGGACGCGTCGAGCGACTTCGAGGTGGAGCGTGCCCTCCGGGCCGGCTTCCCCCCCGAGCGTATCCAGCTCACCTCGCAGATGCCCTCGCGCCGGCTCGCTGAGCACGTGCGCCGCGGCATCCTCTTCAATGCATGCTCCCTCTACCAGCTCGATGAGTACGGCAAGGTCGCCCCGGGAGGCGAGGTCTCGGTACGCATCAATCCGGGCCTGGGCAGCGGATCGACGAAGCGCACCAATACCGGCGGCCCCGCCTCGAGCTTTGGCATCTGGCACGAGTACCTGGACGAGGTCACGGCCACCGCCGCGCGCCACGGCCTCCGCATCACGCGGCTCCACACCCATATCGGATCCGGCACCGACTCTGAAGTCTGGAAGCGCGTGGCCCGCATGACCCTCGACATCGTGGGGCGGTTCCCGGACGTGTCCGTCGTCAATCTGGGAGGCGGCTTCAAGGTGGGGCGCATGCCCGAGGAGCCGAGCGTGGATCTGCTCGACGTGGGTAGCCACGTGCGCGGCGAGCTCGAGGCTTTCCGCCAACGCGACGGTCGGACGCTGAGTCTCGAGATCGAACCCGGTACTTTCCTCGTCGCCAGTGCGGGCGCCATCGTGGCCACCTGTGTGGACGTCGTGGATACGGGCAGCGAGGGCTACATCTTCGCGAAGCTCGACGCCGGCATGCCGGAGCTGGCGCGCCCCTCCCTCTACGGCGCCCAGCATCCGATCGACGTCTTTGCCGAGGGGCGGGAGCAGGCGGCGGTGGTTTTCGTCGGGCCCTGCTGCGAGTCCGGAGACATTCTCACACCGGCCCCCGGCGATCCCGAAGCGTTGGCTCCGCGCTGGGTACCCCGCCCCCGGATCGATGACCTCATCGTGATCGGTGGCGCGGGCGCGTACTGCGCCGCGATGGCCACCATCAACTACAACTCCTATCCGCAGGCGCCCGAAGTCATGCTCGAGCCCGACGGCTCGCTCACGCTCCTGAGGCGTCGCCAGGAGCCGGAGCAGATCTGGGCCAACGAGGTCTAAGCCATCGCCCCCTCACCTCCATCGCCCCCTCACCTCCATCGCCCCCTCACCTCCATCGCCCCCTCACCCTGCCCTCTCCCCCTCCGGGGGCGAGGGAATCGAAAAGATCCCCTCTCCCTCGGAGAGGGAGAGGGCAGGGTGAGGGTGGCAGTGCACACCGCTCGCCTGACTGACTCACCAGCTAGGGGACGGTGACGGAGACTTCGTTGGAGCGGGGGCTTTCGTTGGCTTGCTTGGCGCGGTCGAGGGCGGTGACCGCGTAGCGGTAGGTACGGCCCGACTGCACGTCCCTGTCCGTGTAGATCGTGGTGATCGCCTGCGTCGTGGCAATCCGCGTCAGGGGCCCGGTGCCTTCCCCTCGATAGATCGCGTACTGCGCCACGTCTTCCTCGGGGCTCGGATTCCGGGCGAGTCTCACCCCGCCCGTGGCCGGGATGACGACGAGTCGCGTGGGCGCTGAGGGCGGCGTGGTGTCCACCGGGGTGGCGGCGACGGCCGTCGACGCGGGGCCGATCGCCGTGCCCGCCGGATCGACACGGACGCCCTTCACGGCGTAGCGATAAGTAACCTCGTTCTCGAGACCCGTGTCGGTATAGGTCGTGGCGGCGATGGGCGCAGGCGTGAGCGGTGCGAGACCGCCCTCTCCGGCCGCCCGAAGCACGATATAGCGCAACTCGCCGGATACGGGCGTGCCGTCGATGGAGGTGGTGGGTGCCTCCCACCGGAGCCGTGCCTCTCTGTCGCCGGCCTGGACGGAAAGGCCCGAGGGCGGCGTGGGAGCCGCGAGGAACGTGACGCCGGTCGGTGGAGACGGAGCGCTCGTGCGCCCGCTCCCGTCCTCGGCGGTGGCGACGTAGACATAGCGCCGACCGAAGCTCAGGCCCTTGTCGTCCGTGACCGTCACGGTCCCGCCTGCCAGCTGAACGCCGGGGGGAGGCGCCGCGTCGAGCGTGATCTGCGCGATCTGCTGATAGCCGACCACGCGGTCGCCCGACAGCATGGCGGGCTTGGGCTTGGCGTCCGGTGCCTCTTCGCGCCTGAAGAGCCGGACCACGGCCAGATCCCGGAGCCGGGCGTTGTCGACCCGGTTGCGCGGATTGGCCCATTTCACGACGATGGCGCGATCCTCGACGGTGGCGCTCATCTCGGCGGCGGACGCGGGCAGGCGACGCTCCGGGGCCACGATCGGGCCCTTCTTGCCGCAGCCGACGAGGCCGAGGGCGGCCATGGCGAGCCCCGCCGCCACGACCGCGCCCCGCGAGGGACAGATCACCGCTGGGGTTCCCTCGCCGCGCGCGCCCGGGCCTGCGCGATGGCGCGGGCCACCGCGTCGGGAGCCGTGCCCCCGGTCACCGCCCGTGCGCGGAGCGAGGACTCGACGCTCAGCGCTCCGTAGACGTCCTTCTCGATGAGCGTCGAGAAGCCCTTGAGCTCCTCCAGCGACAGCTCGCCCAGCTCCTTGCCCTTGGCCATGCCCTCGCGAACCGCGCGTCCCACGATTTCGTGCGCCTCGCGGAAGGGCAGGCCCTTGCGCACGAGATAGTCGGCGAGGTCGGTGGCCGTCGAGTAGAAGGCGCCCGCCGCATGGAGCATTCTGTCCACCCGGAAGGTGAGGGTCTCCAGCATGGGCGGCAGCACCCGCAACACGGCCTCGAGCGTGTCCACCGTGTCGAAGAGGGGCTCCTTGTCCTCCTGCATGTCGGAGTTGTAGGTGAGGGGTAGGCCCTTCATCACCGTGAGCACGGCCATCAGGTTGCCGTACAGGCGGCCGGTTTTGCCGCGAATCAGCTCGGCGACGTCGGGGTTCTTCTTCTGCGGCATGATCGACGAGCCGGTGGCGAAGGCATCGGCGAACTCCACGAAGCCGAACTCCGACGTCGCCCAGAGGGTGAGGTCGGCGGCGAGCCGCGAGCAGTGCATGCCGAGAACGGCCGCGGCCGCGAGGAACTCGAGGACATAGTCGCGATCGGCCACCGCGTCCATGCTGTTCGGGCTGGGCGCGGCGAAGCCGAGATCGCGGGCGAGGGCTTCCCGGTCGATGACGAAAGCCGCCCCGGCCAGTGCCGCCGACCCCAGCGGCATGACATTGACGCGCCGGCCACAGTCCGCGAAGCGCTCGCGATCGCGATCGAGCATGGCGACGTAGGCGAGCAGATGATGGGCGAGGAGCACCGGCTGGGCCCGCTGCAGGTGCGTGTAGCCGGGCATGGCCGCCTCGTGATGCTTCTCCGCCTGGGCGAGGAGGGCCGACTGCACCGTGGCCAGGGCGGCGTCGAGGTCTCCCAGCACGTCGCGGAGGTAGAGACGCTCGTCGAGGGCGATTTGATCATTGCGCGAGCGGCCGGTGTGAAGCTTCCCTCCCACCGGGCCCGCCAGCTCGATGAGTCGGCGCTCGATGTTCATGTGGATGTCTTCGAGCTCGCGCCGGAAGGTGAAGCGCCCGCTTTCGAGCTCGGCCCGGACCGCCTCGAGCCCCCCCTCGATGGCCGAGCGCTCCGGCGTGTCGATCAGCCCCGCGCGCTCCAGCGCCCGCGCCCACGCCGCGCTCCCGCGGATATCGTGCGGCCAGAGCCGCCGGTCGAAGGCAAGCGAGGAGGTGAAAGCCTCGGCGGCGGGATCGGCGCCCGCGCCGAAGCGGCCACCCCAGGGCTTCCCGGAGCCCGGATTGCCGCCGGCGTCGGTCACGAAGCGCCGGCTTCTCCGCGCCGGGTTTCGGCGGGACGGCCGGCATGCAGCATCGCCGCGATATGCCCCATGATGCGGCGGGTGATCTCTTCGCGCTCGGAGTGGCTGGCGCGGCGGCGCGGCTGGTGGAAATGCAGCGGGTGCCCGAAGCGAACGGCGAGGGGACGCCCCCGGGGAATGTAGAAACGACGGCCGGCGAGGGCCTCATAGGTGCCGCTGATGGCCGCGGGCACCACGGGCACCCCGGCGCGCAACGCCATCATGGCCACCCCGGGCTGGCCGGGGACGAGCCGCCCCTCTCGACTGAAGGGACCTTCGGGAAAAATTCCCACCACTCCTCCGTCTTCGAGCACCCGGAGGGTGCGCTTCATGGCGCCCGGATCGGGGCGCTCGAGACTCACGGGAATCGAGCCGATGCGGCGATGGAAGAGCGGGTGGAGCGGGCTTGCGCGAAAGACGCGCGGCATCACGAGGAAGCTGATGGGCCGTGGCAGGGCCACGCCCAGCACCACGCCGTCGAGATAGTTGTGGTGATTGGCCGCGAGAATGAACGGCCCCTCGGAGGGCAGGCGGTCGAGCCCGGAGACTTCGAGACCGAAGCGGGCGCGCAGGATCGGCGCGCAGGCGCTACGGATCAACTGGTAGAGCGGGGGAAAGCGCGGAGCGCGCGGCCGGGCGGCCCGCAGTCCGGCCGCCGGCAGGATTTCGAGAGTGCTCGACTCGTCGCCGGGCGCCATGGTTTCGCCTGTGTTTATAGCACAAGAGACCACTCCAGCGCCTGTTGGCGGCGTCAGTGGAGCTTGCCGAGGCGATACCGCGCCACCGCCTCGTTGTGGTCGGTCAGGCTCTGCGAGAACTGATGGCGGCGCTCGTCCATCGCCACGAAGTACAGATAGTTGACCCGGGCTGGATTCACCGCGGCGCGGATAGCCAGAAGCCCTGGATTGGCGATGGGGCCTGGGGGAAGTCCTGGTCGCCGATAGGTATTGTAGGGGTGGTCCACGAGCAGATCGTCGCGGGTGAGGGGCTGTCGCCCCTTGCCGGTGGCGTACTGCACGGTGGGGTCGGCCTGAAGCGGCATGTCGATCTTGAGGCGATTCCAGAATACCGCGGAGATCAGCGGCAGCTCACTGGGGACGACCGCCTCGCGCTCGATGATGGAGGCGAGGGTGAGGAGCTGATGCACGTTGACCCCCCGCTCCCGTGCCGTCTTCAGGAGCTCAGGCGTGAGCTCGGCCCGCATCTTCATCACCATGCGCGCGAGCATCTCCTCGGGCGTGACGCCTTTGGCGAACTGATAGGTGTCGGGAAAGAGATAGCCCTCGACCGAGGCTCCGGAGATTTCGAGGGCCCGCAGGAAGATGGGATCGTGGCCGACCCGGATCACGTCATCGGCGCGGGCCAGCCCCTCCGCCTCGATGGCCCGCGCCAGCTCGGCGAGGGAGGCGCCCTCCTTCAAGAGCACGGGATGGTAGAGCACCTTGCCGCCTTCGAGCAGGCTCAGCACGGCGAATGTATTGGCCCCCTGGGGCACCTCGTACTCGCCCGCCTTGAGGGCCCGCGCCTTTCCTTGGACCAGGGCGAGGAGCGCGAAGCCGAAGGGGCTTCTGATGATGTCGGCCTTGTCGAGGCGTCGCGCGATGTCGAGCACACCCAGGTGAGGAGGGATCTCGATGATGCGCGGGCCCGCCGCCACCGTGGGAGTGGCGGTGACCAGCCACCAGACCTGGAGACCGACAAAGAGGCCGCACAGGGCCACCACTCCCCAGACGACCTGCCGCAGAGGTCGGCCGGCGTGAGTCCGGGCGCCCGCCGAGCTTTTGAGAAACCGAGGCCGTTCCATCATGATTCTCTCTGATTTTGCCCGGGGTTCACGGATCAGTCAAACTTCGGGGGCACATTTGGTCCACGCATCGTTTCTGGTATACTGACGTCCCTCGGGCACAGTAGCCCGCCAATTCCCCCCAGGAGGCGTCTGATGCAGCAGCTTGTGCTTCCCGTCCGCCACGAATGGCTTACCCGCGATCGCAGCCACGGCCAGATCGCCGTCGAGCCCTTCGAGCCGGGCTTCGCTCTCACCGTGGGCAATGCCTACCGCCGGGTGCTCCTGTCCTCGATTCCGGGAGCCGCGCCCACGTGGGCCAAGATCGAGGGGGTCCTCCACGAGTTCTCGCATCTGCAAGGCGTCAACGAGGACACGCTCGACATCATCTTGAATCTCCGCAAGCTGGTCTTCGCGGTGAGCGTGAACCGGCCCAAGCTCCTTCGGCTCAAGGCGCAGGGACCGCGCACCATCTCCGCGCGCGATTTCGAGCCGGATGCCGACGTGGAGATCCTCACGCCCGACGTCATCCTCGCCAATCTCGACAAGGACGGCTCGATCGAGATGGAGCTCTGCGTCGAGCGGGGCCGCGGCTATCAGGCCGCCGAGCGGCGCGAGCCCGAGGCCCTGCCCATCAACGCCATTCTGATCGATTCGGATTT
>WNFS01000259.1_pt1 | contig 42714 bp, 38 predicted proteins | sample 5400141 | NCBI WGS metagenome assembly WNFS01 (sample SAMN13153358, study PRJNA577476) | soil metagenome | isolation source: 60 cm saprolite under Madrone tree | place: USA:California | collected 2016-06-14
CGCTGGTCGGTCGCGGGCGCGCGCTCTACATGCTGCTCAGCGGCGCGACGATGAGCGCGACCGAAGCGAAAGAGCTGGGTTTGGGCGAAGCGGTCTACAGCAGTGATTCATTCGATGCCGGCGTCAACGAGCTCACCAAGACGATTGCAGCTGCGCCTGCGCCTGCCCTTGCGGGCATCAAGGCCGCGGTCAACGCGGTCCGCCCGCACCACCATCCCGAGCTCGCGGACGCAACGATCTCGGCATTCGCGAAAACGTGGGCTGACCCGGCTCACTGGGAAGCTGTGGCGAGGATGGAACGGCAGCGCCGGAACCGGTGAGCAGACGCATGCCGCATCCGCTGCTGCGGTTCCGGCTGCCGGCGGTGCTGCTGGGGTTGGTGATCCTCTACGGCATCGGCGGCTACATGCTCATCGAGGGCTGGAATCTTCTCGACGCCTTCTACATGACGATCATCACGATCAGCACGGTCGGCTACAGCGAGCTCCACAGCCTGTCGACCGCCGGCCGGCTCTTCACCTCGACCCTGATCGTCGTGGGCGTGGGTACGATGCTCTACGGTTTCGGCGTCTTCGCCGAGACGCTCACCGACGGCGCCTTCGTCAAGTACAGGAGGGAGCGGCAGTTGGAGCGCGCGCTGAAGCAGCTGAGCGATCACTTCATCATCTGCGGCTACGGCCGTATCGGGACGCAGATCGTCGCCGAGTTCGACGAGCACAAGGTCCCCTACGCGGTCATCGACCAGACCGAGGAAGCGCTCGTCCGGCTGCGCAACGAAGACCGGCTGCACGTCGAGGGCGACGCTTCCAGCGAGGAGGTACTGAAGCTCGCCGGCATCGAGCGCGCGCGTGGCCTCATCTCGGCGGTCGACTCCGATGAGCGCGCCGTATACATCACGCTCGCCGCGCGAGCTCTCAAGCCGGACCTCTACTTGATCTCGCGCGCGGGCCGGCCGGAGTCGATCCGCAGGCTGGAGCTCGCGGGCGCCAACCGGATCATCTCCCCTTACCAGATGGCCGGGCACAGGATGGCCGAGCTCGCGGTGCGTCCGGCGCTGGTCGACGTTCTCGACACCCTTCACCACGGCATGTCCGAGATCGCGGTCGAGGAGATGCTGGTGAAGCAGGGCATGGCGGCGGTGGGCAAGACGATCTCCGACGCGGGACTGCTCAGCCCGCAAGCGGCGAAGCTCCTTGCGCTGCGCCGCGACGACGGCACTGTGCACGTCAACCCAGGCGCCGACATGCGCCTGGAGGAGGGCGATCTTCTGATCGCGCTGGGCTCTAGCCCTCTACAGTTGTATGAGGTGAGCCCGGGGATGCCAGCCGGATCTTTGGAGCCCATGCGGCCGCATCCGGTCGTTGGGGGGCCCGTCCCGTCGTCGTCGCGCATTTTCAAATGCGCTCCTCCTAGGTCCACCCCCGCCTACGGCTGCAGCCACCTGGATCTCCAAATCTCTCGGCCGGCACCCCGGCCCCACCTCACGTGAAGGCTCTCGGACGCCGGCCCGAGCGCGTCGCTCTCGGCTCGGTTCTGATCGGCGTGGTCCTGGTGGTGGGCAAGCTCGTCGTCGGGCTGCTCACCGGCAGCCTCGGGATCATCAGCGAGGCGGTCCACTCGCTGCTGGACCTGGCTATGCGTTCGCGCTTCTCATCGCCACGTTCTTCATCGAGCTCGGACGTGCTGCCGTGCTCCGCAGGGTCGGCCGCGAGGCGAGCAGCGACGCCCTCCTGGCGGACGCGACCAACCGCTGGTCGGACGTGCTCGCCACCGTCGGCGTGCTGGCCGGGCTGGTGGGCGTGAGGATGGGATTCGCATGGGCGGACTCGGCCGCGGCCCTCCTGGTGGCCGCGATCATCGCGCGGGCAGCCAGCCGCGTGGCGTGGCGGTCAGGCGACATCCTGATTGACCGCGCGCCGGTCGGCGCCGAACGCAAGCTGCGCGCCGCCATCGCGGCCGTGAACGGAGTGCGCGAGGTGCGCTCGGTCCGAGTGCGCCGTTCCGGGCCGAGCTTGCTGGGCGACGCCAGCATCGCCACCGCGCGAATGCTCCCACTCGAAGCCGCGGGCGGGCTCGTCGACGAGGTCAAGCGGGCAGCGAGGTCCGCGCTGCCGGAGCTCGACCTGACTGTGCTCGTCGAGGGGCAGTCGGAGCCGAGCGACCTGGTCGAGCGCGTGCATGCAGCGGCGGCTCGCAACGGCGGAGTGCGCGACCTGCACAACGTGACAGTCGAGCGTGAGAGCGATGGATCACTTCACCTCACGATGCACGCGAAGCTTCCCGGTGACATGACCCTTGCCTCGGCGTCGCAAGCCAGCGCCCAGCTGGAGAAGACCCTGCGCGCTGAGCTGCCCGAGGCCACCCGCATCGACATCCATCTCGAGCCGATGGAGCCGCGGGTGGTAGCCGGCGAGGATGTCACGCAGCGACGCGCATTGCTCGCGGCGCGGATACGAGAAGTGGTCGAATCGCACCCGGCGGTGAAGCGCAACGTCGACGTGGAGTTGAGCGACCGGCACAACCGCATCCATGCACATGTAGTGGCCGAGCTGGCGGGGGACGTCAGCCTCGAGCAGGCACACCAGGTCGAGACCGAGCTGGAGGAGATGATCCGCCGAGCGCTGCCGGAGGTGCACGAGGTCACGGCCAGGGCGACAGCGTGAGGCCAGGACGGCCAGACGACTTGTCCGCCGTGCTCGGGCTCATGCGCGCCGAGGTGCGCGCGGGCCGGCAGGACTGCGTGCCAGGTGAATCCCTGCTCCAAAGAATGCTGGCCGGCTTCGATTGGGAGGCTCGCTCCCGCATGATCGAGGGCCCCTCCGGGCTCGAGGGGGCAGTTCTTGTCGCCGGCCGGTCGACGCCAGAAGGAGTCGTCACCCAGGTGTCAGTCGCAGCCATTCGGACCGACCTGAGACACGACCTGCTGAAATGGGGGTTCGGTCTTTCGAAGGCGTCTGGCGCCTTCGCCGCGCAGGTTTGGACCGGGCGCGGGCACAGCGACGGGCTGGCTCAGCTGGGTGCCGCGCTGGTACGGCCGTGGTGGCGAATGGACCTGGACATCTCCGACCGGCTGCCGAACGCACAGCCAGTAGCCGGCTACGAGCTGCGCGACGGGACCCGGGTTGGTCCGGGCGGCTGGTCTGATGTCCACAATCGTTCGTTCGCAGACCACTGGCGCTTCTCGCCGCGCCAGGAGGTCGAGCTCGTGACCGGGCGTCCGCCCCATCTTTCGCTCATGGCGACTACCAAAGAAGGAGCGCCCGCGGCGGTCACGCTCGCTCATGTCGAGTCGTACATCGAAGACTCCCGCCCGCAGCCCGTAGGAATCGTGAGCTCGGTCGGAACGGTCCCCGAGCACCGCCGCAAAGGGCTCGCCACGTGGCTGGTCGCGGAGGCGCTTTGCCGCCTGCGAGCCGAGGGGGCGCGATCCGCATCGCTTTACGTCGACGGCTTGAATCACACCCGAGCGTTCGATGCCTACGGCAAGCTCGGTTTCGCTTTGGCGTTCGAGTCCGAGGTCTGGGAGGCTAACCTTCGGTGACTATGCGGTTCCTGGGGGCGCTGACCGCCCTTGTGATCGTGGTCGCGGCGGCGTGCAGCCCCCAGCCGTCCACTGGATCGGGACACCCGCGAGGGAGCAACATCAGCCCGCCTACGCCGTTGCTCGCGGCCGCCATCTCCCAGGCCACGCATATCGGCAAGGCTGGATCGGCAACGCAGATCGACCTGAGCCTCGGCCTCAAGGTGAGGCAGCCCGAGCAGCTGGCCAAGCTCATCGCGTCCGGCCAAACGGTCACACCCGATCAGTACGCGGCCCGGTTCGGCCCTGATGCTGCCGCTGTCAAAGCCGCGGTTCGGTCACTGACATCGGCGGGATTGGAGGCGACCTGGAATCCGGGGTCCGCGCTCATCGCCGTCGCCGGTCCCGCGCCGCTGGTGGACGCGATCTTCAAGGTCGACATCGAGGACTACCGGCTCGCCAACGGCACCACGTTTTACGCATCGCTCGATGCCCCGTTCCTACCACCGGAGATCGCTGCCGTCGTGACCAGCATCACCGGCCTCGACAACTTCCGGCGCGATCGCACATATGCGATCCGTCCGGGCGGAATGACGCCCACCGACATGATCGCCTTCTACAACCTGAAGCCACTCCGCGACATTGGGCTCGACGGCTCCGGCATCACCATCGTCCTGCCAGAGATCGACGACCTGCCGAACCTCACCGATCTGAACAAATTCGCGACCAAGTTCGGCCTGTCGGCCTACGACCCTCTGGTGACAATCAAGCGCGATCCCTCGTGGGGCACGCCTGAAAAACCGCAGGGCGAGGCCGTCCTCGACCTCGAGATCATCCATGAGATCGCCCCCGCGGCGAAGATGGTCGTCTACCTGTCAGCACCGGACTTCGCGCATGCTGACCGGGCCTTCGACCAGATGGTCAACGATCATCTGGGCTCGGTCATCTCCGAGAGCCTCGGCGCATGCGAACCGGAGACCCCGCTGGGACATCGCGACACATACGCGAACATCCAGGATCGTTCAGTCGCACTGGGCATGTCGCATTTCGTCGCCAGCGGCGACAACGGCGCTTTCACATGCGGCGTGGACCAACCGCCCGCGGCGAGCTTTCCATCGACGCTCGCCAACGTGACTTCAGTAGGCGGAACCACCGTTTTCGAATCGGTGCAGGGCATCTACTTCAAAGAGGCCGCATGGGGCGGCCCCGTCGGCGAGACCGGCTCGGGCGGCGGCGCCAGCCAGTTCTATCCGATCCCCGATTACCAGAAGTCCGTCAGCGAGGCGGCGGGCCATGGGTTCAGGCAGGTGCCCGACGTCGCCGCCGACGCCGACCCGAACAGCGGGTTCGCGATCGTGTTCTTAGGGCAGGACGGTGAGGCCGGTGGAACCTCGGCTGCAGCCCCCCTGTGGGCTGCGACTGTCGCGCTGATCGACCAGGACCTGAAGCGGAAGGGTCTGCGCGAGACACGATTCGCGAACCCAGCCATTTACTGGATGGGGGCAAACGCTACGAAGCTGCCCGCCAATCCATTCCACGACGTGAAGTTCGGCAACAACCTCGGCTTCGATGCCACAACCGGCTGGGACTTCGCGACCGGGTGGGGAAGCATGGACGCCGCCGCCCTCGACGCCGCCTGGATCCTATACATAAAAGGAGGAGGGGCGTGACGGACGAGGTAAAGCCGCGAGCGCGCCGCACGCCGAAGCCTCCGGCTCCTGAACCCGCCGCCGGACCCCCGCTGATTTCGTGCCCGCACTGCGGGTCGATGGTGCCGGCAGGCGAGTTCTGCGGGCACTGCGGCGCGCATCTGACCAAGGGCAACGCCAGTCGCCGGAATGCATTCGCGGCGGTGCCGTCCGAGCCGGTCGTGCATCTGTCGATCGTCACGACTCTCTTCCCGCATCTTCCCCATCGCCGCGGAGGGGCGTTTCGCTGGGCGCTGTTCGCCGGCAGCGTCGTTGTGGTGATCCTCGCCGCGCTGCACCTGTTCGCCCCCGCAGCCGTCGCCGCGGTTTTCCTGCTCCCCGTCCTGTATCTGCTTTACCTATACGAGGTCGAGATCTACGAGTCCGAGCCATGGTTGTTGATCGGTGCCACGATGATCACGGGCGCGGTCCTCGGCTTCGCGTTCACATCTCTGACCGGTGGAACGGTGTCCAGCCTGCAGATCAGCGGCGACACGGGGGGCACCCTCCTGTTTGCCGGGGTGGTCTTACCGATTGTGGCCCAGGGCTTGATGCTGGTGGGACCGCTCTTCCTTTACTTCTATCGAAGCGCTTTGCGTGAACCTCTCGACGGGCTCACGTTTGGTGCAGCTTCCGCGCTCGGGTTCACACTCACCACGACCCTCACCGCAATCTGGCCGCTGCTCGAAGGGCCGCTGGTGGGCACCGGCTCGCCGCTCGACTGGGCGCTCCGACTGCTGAACGTTGGGATCCTCTTGATGCTCGTCAATGCGACCACGACCTCACTCGTGACCGCATCCGTTTGGCTGCATCGTTACGACCTCCGTCGCGCGGGGCGAGGATGGGAGGCGACAGTGCTGGCGACGGTTGCAATCGCAGTCGGCGCTCAGCTCATCCTTGGGGTCCTGTCCGTGATCGTTCCGGACCTCGTGCTCCAGGTCGGCATCCGAGCCGTGGCCGTTGCGGCTCTTCTCATGTATGTGAGGCTCGTCATCCACCAGGCGCTGCTCGCCGAGGGCGCCGGCCATGAGATCGGCCCTGACGCCGCTTGCCCCGAATGTCACCGGATCGTTCCCACCATGCTCTTCTGCCCTTCTTGTGGCGTCGCCCGAGCGGCGGCGAAGCAGACGCGTATGCATTCGGCCGGGACCGTGTAGATGGCCGTCCAGACTCGCTTCTGCGGCGTGTGTGGCGCGCAGGTCCCGCCCGGCGCGCCGTTCTGCGGGCGATGCGGCTCCCCGCAGGCGCCACTTCCGGTCGCGACGACGCCCGCTTACGCCTATCAGGCCGCACCTCCACGCCCAGCGACAGGCGTGCGCCGTATTGGGGGCTCGCAGATCGCTGTCGCGGCGGGCCTTCTTGTCATCCTTGCGGCTGTGACGGTAGGGGTCAGCTCATTTGTCGCGTCTCAGGTGATCGGCGGCACCCACAAGACGTGTACATCTAACTGCGGCGCCCGGATCGTCACGCCGCTGTCGGCGCCAGCCACATTCAAGAGCGCGGCCTACGGATACTCCGTCGAATACGACCCGGACTGGACTATGCGGTCACAGGACGCGCAGGGGGTCATCCTCGCCACGAAGCTCGGACAGCTGCAGGTTTCCGGCACGAAGGCAGGCCTTCCGCTCGACCAGGTGATGGCGTCTGTTGTCAGCGCGCTGCCGTCATCGACATGGCAGGACGTCGCGCACGTATCTGACCTCAAGGGTGCGCACATCGGCGACCAGGACGGGATGGGTGCGGTTTACTCGGCCAATCTGCTGGGCGCGAACGCGACCGCGGCCAAGGTGCGGTTCTTCGTCGTCGTCGCCTCCAAAGGAGGCGTCACCGTCGCTATATTCGGTGCCGATCCCGCCGACCCCAAGAACTCACCAAACGGAATTCCGGAGGACCAGGAGTTCGACTCTTTGCTCCAGGAGTTCCAGTGGGCGACCGGCTAGACGCGCTCGGGGGCTATACGCGCTCGAGGGCGAGACGCGCACCGAAGCCCAGCAGCACGACGCCGGTCACGCGCTGCATCCACTTTCGCACTCGTGGCGCCGTGATGAAATCGCGAACGCGTGTAATCAACAGGCCGTATACGATCATCCAGGTCCAGCCGATGACGGCAAATATCAAGCCGAGCTCGAACAACCGCGGCAAGACGGCCTGACCAGGCGCCACGAACTGCGGCAGAAAAGTCACGAAGAACACGCCGAGCTTCGGGTTTGAGATTGCGGATAGAAAGCCTTGCCTGAAGATGGCGTGAGCCGGCGCAGGCGGAGGTGCGTTGGCGAGCAGGTCGGCCGGACGGTGGCGCGACTCCAGCAGGGTGCGTACGCCGAGATACGCGAGGTACACAGCCCCGACGAGCTTGAGGACGAAGAGCAGCTCGCCCGACGCCCTCAGCAGCGCCGACAGTCCGACCGCGGTGCCTGTGACCCAGATCGACAAAGCGAGCGCGATGCCGGTCGTCGTCAGCACGACGCCGCGGCGGCCGTGGGCCAGGGCGTTCCTGGTCACCACCGCCATGTCGGGCCCCGGCGTTACCGCAAGGAGCAACGACACGCCGATGAACGCGAGCAGCAGCGTGTCCACTATTGGTCCCCTGGTAGGTCGAAGCTGATCTCGTAGACGCCGCCGGTCAGCTTGGCCTGGTGGATCCAGCCCATCTTGCGCAGCAACCCGAGCATCTGCTGATTCTCGGGCAGGACGATGAGGGTGAACATCTTGATGCCGTGCTCGCGCGCGACCTTGCCCAGGATGGCCAGCAGCGCGCTCCCCAACCCGCGCCGCTGGTACTCGTCGATCACCGCGACGGCGGTCTCGGCCACGTCGGATCCAGCCGCGCGGTCATAGCGCGCGACGCCGACGATGCGCTCCTTGCCGCCAGGCTTGTGAGTGGTGGCGACGATGGCGAAGCGATCGTTGTAGTCGACTACGGCCAGCCGGTGGGCGAGGGCGTCAGGGAGGCGCTTCAAGGGCGAGAAGAACCGGAAATACACGGTGCGCTCCGACATCGAGGCCACCGCCTCGATCAGCAGCGGCTCGTCCTCGGGGACGATCGGCCGGACGTGAACCTTGGTTCCGTCGGTCAGCTCCAGGATGCGCGGCTCGAAACCTGGCTCAGCCATAACGCACCAAGGTACGGGAACCGGCGGCTACGATCGGGCGGTGAAGCGGTGGCGCAACCTCGGCATTGCGGCGGGGGCGGCTGCCGCCGCGCTCTTCGCGGCCTTCGACATCTACCAGTGGCTGGCCGCATACGCGTCCGATCACTTCCATAACGACTTCACGTTCTATTACGCGGCGGCGAGGATCGGCGCCACTCACGGGTGGCAGTCGATCTACGACCTCGACCTGATGCAAGCGCAGCTGAACGCAATGGGTTCCGGCATCGGGGTCGCCCAGCTGGCCCGATACATCAGCCCGCCTCCGGTCGCGTGGCTGGCGCTTCCCTTCACTCTGCTCCCGTACGCCCTCGCGTACTGGATCTGGAGCTCGCTCCTGCTGATCGCCCTCGCGGGAACTTGGTACCTGGCGGCCCCAGGAGCGGGCCGCCTGCGGTTGATCCACCTTCTGGCGGCTCTGGGCTGGGTGCCGGTGATTTACGGCCTGCAGCTCGGCCAACCCGGGATCTTCGTTGCGTTCGGCGTCGCGGGCTCGTATGCACTCCTCCGATCGGGTCGGTCTTTGGCGGCAGGCCTCGCTCTCGGGACCATAGTGCTCAAACCCCAGCTCGCGTTCCTGGTGCCGATCGCTTTGCTCGTCGCCGGCCGCTATCGCGCTTTCGCCGGTGCTGTGGTCGCGATCGGCCTCCTGGCTATCGCATCTGCCATCAACGTCGGTCCCGCGGGCATCTCGGCTTACGAGCAGAGGCTGAGCTTTGCTGCTGGCGTGGCGACCAATCGAGAGTTGACATTGGCGCCTTACATAGGAGACCTCACTGTCACCCGGGCCATCCAGGCGGCAATCGCTTTCTGGGCGCTCGCCCTCGTGTATCGATTTCGGAATCGATCTGTGGAGTGGATCTTCGTTCCCGCGATCATCGGCGGGATCGCGGCGAGCCCATACCTGCACATCGATGACCTGGTGATGCTGGGCCTCGCGGGGTGGATGTTCCTCCGCATCCGCAAGCGCCCCGCGTGGTCCTGGGCGTTCGTGCTCGCGATGTTCATCGCCACTGAGGGGATCACAGAGTGGGGACCGCTGCCGCTGCTCGCCGGCGAGATCGCGGTGCTGGTGTTGCTCTCAGTCGCGGCGCTGAAACATGACGACGGCGATGCCGAGCATCACCGCGCCGAACGCGAGCACGATGCCGGCCTCCAGCGGGATGGGGAGCACCTGGCCGTTGATCGTCAAGCCGAATCGCTCGACAAGCGCGCTGGGCCGGCCTGAGTCCGAAAGCACGACTCGTCGCAGTGGATCGATCCCGTAGGAGGCCGGGTCGAGCCGCGTCAGCACCGTCATCCAGCCAGGCAGGTTTGTCAGCGGAAACAGCGCGCCCGAGAGAAAGAACATGGGCATCATCAGGAAGTTCATCACCACCTGGAACCCCTGCAGCGATCTCATCATCGACGCGAGCGCGACGCCGAACGATGAAAGCCCGAACGCGAGCAGCGCCGCGAGTGGGATCACCTCAGCGATCGTGAGAAAGCTGAGCTTGACGCCGACCAATGGCGCGAGCACCAGGAGGATGAGGCCCTGGATCATGGCTTGCGTGGTGCTGCCAAGCGCTTTGCCGATGGCAACTGCAGATCGGTCTATGGGCGCCACCAGCACCTCTTTGAGAAACCCGAACTCCCGATCCCAAACGATCGACATCGCGCCGAAGATCGCGGAGAAGAGGATCGCCATCCCGACGATGCCCGGAAACACGAACTGGATGTAGCTGAATCCACCCGCCGCGCCAAAGACCGTGCCGCGGCCGAGGGCTGAGCCCAGGCCCGACCCGAACACGATGAGGAACAGCAGCGGCTGGGCGAGTGACGCCACCAGGCGCCACCGGTCGCGCCAGTAACGGAGTATGTCCCGGTACCAGATGATGTAGATCGCGCGCAGGCTGGCCATCCGGGTGTCCGCGGGCGCGAAGGTCGTGGTTGCGGACGCAGTTGCTGTCACGCTCATCTCCTACGACCCATCCAACGACTTGCCATGGCGCGCATCTGGTCCTTGGTGCCCGCCTCCTCGTCTCGAATGGCGTGGCCGGTGAGCTTGAGGAAGACGTCATCGAGGCTCGGACGCCTGAGCGTCACAGTGTCCACCGGCGCCGTCAGGTCGCGCACCAAGCGCGGAACGAAGACCTTGGCGTCGGGCACCTCCATCCGCAAGCTGCCGTTGTCGCGCACGGGCGTGACACCGAGCAGTCTCTCGATCTCGGCCGCCGCATCGTCGGACTTGCTCGACGTGATGGTGACGACGTCGCCACCAACCATCGCCTTGAGCTCGTCGGGCGTCCCGAGGGCGACGATCTTGCCGCGGTCGATGATTGCGATGCGATCGCAGTACTCAGCCTCATCCATATAGTGCGTGGTCATGAAGATCGTGATGCCCTTCGTATCGCGCAGCTCGTTGAGGTGAGTCCAGATGCTCTGGCGAGTCTGCGGATCAAGTCCCAGCGTGGGCTCGTCCAGGAACAGAATCTGTGGCTGGTGAAGCATCCCCCGCGCGATCTCCAGACGGCGCTTCATCCCGCCTGAATACGTCCTGACCTGGGAGCGGGCACGATCCGTGAGCTGGAGCAACGCCAGCATCTCGTCGATGCGCTTGCGGCGCTCGCTGGTCGGAACGCCATAGAGCCAGGCGTGGAACTCGAGGTTCTCGCGACCGGTCAGCACATCATCGAGGGACGGGTCCTGGAAGACGAGACCGATGCGCTGCCGGACCCGAGCCGGGTCCTGGACGACGTCGATGCCGGCCACCTTCGCTGAACCCGCGGAAGGTGTGAGCAGCGTGCACAGGATCGAAATCGTCGTCGACTTGCCTGCGCCGTTCGGGCCCAGGAATCCAAATATCTCGCCGTGCCCGACCGCAAGATCGATCCCTCGCACGGCTTCGACCTGCCCATATCGCTTGACGAGGCCACTGGCTTGAATGACCGCTTCGGCGTTGCTCATCCGCTCAACCTACGCGCGTTTTCGCCGAGCCGTCGGAGCATACCCGTGAGCTGCTCGACCTCTTTGTCGGTGAAACCCTCGAGCAGCTGCCGGTTCACGCTCTCAAACGTCGGAGCGGCTTTCTTGGCGATCGCGAGGCCCGTGGCGGTGAGCTCGATCGAGATCAATCGCCGGTCGCCGATGCCTACCTTCCTGACCACCACGCCCTTGGCCTCGAGCCGGTCGATGAGGCGAGTCATCCCGGCGCCGTCAGTCCCCAGACGCGCCGCAACCTGAAATGGGCTGGGCTTCTTCTTTCGCTGCCAAGCGCGCAGCAGTCGGGCCAGAGTTGCCTGCTGCGCGGTGACGCCGTGAGACGAAAGCTTGCGCTGGAGCGCCGTGCGCACCTCACGAGCGGTGAGAAAGACAAGCGCCGCAATGGAGTCGCCATCATCCGCGGCAGCGGATCGTTCTAGGTCCTCGGCGACCATTGCACCACGATAGTTGCCTAGACAGTAATTGTCAAGACAGCTACTCGCCGTGGCGACCGCCGCCTCCGGTAAACCGTCGGGCCCCTTCCCGAGCCTCACCTGACTCGAGCACCTCGACGCCACCGAGATACTCGGCGCGCAGCGCATCGGCGAAGTCACGCGACCACTGCCCCGACAGGCTGCGGCGGTCGGCGCGGAGGGCTCGTTGCGGAAACGACGCCAGACGGCGTGCCAGCTCGCGGGCCTCTTCGAGGGCATCACCCGGCTGGGTCAGCCTCTCGACGAGACCGATGCCAAGCGCCTCGACAGCCGTTACAGGGCGGCCGGTCAGGACCAGGTCCATCGCACGTCCCTGGCCGATCATGCGCGGCAGGCGAATGCTGCCGAGGTCGATGAGCGGGACGCCGAAGCGGCGGTTGAAGACGCCCAGCGTCGCATCCCGGCCCGCGACCCGGAGGTCGCACCACAGCGCGAGCTCGAGGCCTCCGGCGACCGCATAGCCTTCGATCGCGGCGATGACCGGCTTGTCGAGGACCATTCGCGTTGGGCCCATCGGGCCAGGTCCTGTTTCGTCAAGGCGGCTGCCTTCGCCGCGCGCCAGCGCCTTCAGGTCGAAGCCTGAGCAGAAGTTGCCGTCGGCGCCGGTGAGCACGGCCACCGACAACGCGGCGTCCGCATTGAATCGCTCAAAGGATTCCACCAGCAGAGCCGCGGTCTTCGGGTCGACGGCGTTGCGGACCTCGGGCCGGTCGATGGTCACGACCACCACCGGCCCGTCGGGCTCGTACCGAACCGTCATTGGTCCTTCGCGGATTACTCCGCGTCCATGAATGGATAGCGGTGATCGGTAGGCGGCGCGTATGTCTCCTTGATGACGCGCGGGCTGGTCCAGCGGATGAGATTGAGGATCGAACCGGCTTTGTCGTTGGTGCCCGACGCGCGCGCGCCGCCAAACGGTTGCAGGCCGACGACCGCGCCTGTGGGCTTGTCATTGATGTAGAAGTTGCCCGCGGCGTTGACCAACGTCTCGGATGCCGTGCGAATCGCCTGCCGGTCGCGCGCGAAGATCGCACCGGTCAATCCGTACGGGCTGGTGCGGTCGACGAGCTCGAGAGTGTCCTGGAATTTCCCGTCCGCATACGGATACACCGTCAGGATCGGGCCGAACAGCTCCTCCTTGAGGAGCTTGAAGTCTGGATCGGTCGTCTCGATGACCGTCGGCCTCACGAACCAACCGACCTTGTCATCGCCCTTCCCTCCCGCGACGACCTTCGCGCTCTCGGACTTGCGCGCGAAATCGATGGCGGCCATGTGCTTCGAATAAGCCTTGCCATCGATGACCGCACCCATGAAGTTGCGGAAATCGGCAACGTCTCCCTGGGGGATGGCCTCGACCTCATCGGCCATCTCTGACCGCAATCGCTTCCACATCGATTGCGGAATGTAAGCCCGTGACGCGGCCGAGCATTTCTGGCCCTGGTACTCGAAAGCGCCGCGAATGAGCGCAGTTCGCAGTGCGTCGGAGTCGGCGGACTCGTGCGCGACAACGAAGTCCTTGCCACCCGTCTCACCGACGAGGCGCGGGTATGTGCGGTAGTGGTCCACGTTCTGGCCGACGGTCCGCCACATGCCCTGGAACACCTCGGTGGATCCGGTGAAATGGATGCCGGCGAGGTCCTTGTGATTGAGGACCTGCTCGGAGATTTCCTGGGCGCTGCCGCTGACCATGTTGATGACGCCCGGCGGGAGGCCGGCCTCGTTGAGCACCTCCATCAAGAAGTGGTTGACGAGCAGCGTCTGCGTTGCCGGCTTGAAGACGACCGTGTTGCCCATCAGCGCGGCGGCGGTGGGCAGGTTGGCGGCGATCGACGTGAAGTTGAACGGGCTCACCGCGAAGACGAAGCCCTCGAGCGGCCGGTATTCGAGGCGGTTCCAGGCGGTGCCGTCATTGAATGGCTGCTGCCCGAGGAGCTGGTCGGCGAAGTAAGCGTTGTAGCGCCAGAAGTCGACGGACTCGCAGGCAGCATCGATCTCCGCCTGGTGCACCGTTTTCGACTGGCCCAGCATCGTGGCCGCGTTGATGGTGTCGCGCCACGGACCGGCGAGCAGCGAGGCTGCCCTCAAAAGCACGGCGGCACGCTCGTTGAAAGACGTGGCGGCCCATGCGCGGCGCGCCTTGAGCGCGGCTGACACGGCGTCGTCGAAATCCTTGCCGCCTCCAACGGCGTACTCGGCGATGGCCAGCTCGTGGCGGTGAGGCGAACGGATGTCGGCCCTTGAGGACCCCCATCGGCGCTCGCCCCCGATCTGCATCGGGACCTCGGTGCGCGCGTCGGTCAGCTCGGCAAGCCTGGCTTTGAGGCTCTTGCGGTATGGATCGCCGGGCGCGTAAGCGCGAACCGGCTCGTTGACGGGGGTTGGGACCTTGAAATGTCCATCAGCGGTCATATGAGCTCCTGGCATGAGGCGGGCGGTTCAGACAAGATGATGGTAGGGGGTAACCCGTAACCCGGGCTCGTATCGGCCTAGGAGCCATCGGACTCTTGGAGGCGCTGCGATGATCGGACATTCTCCTGCCCAAACCTCGACCACGTCGGAGCGGGTCCGCCGTACGGTCGCGCTCCTTTCGCGTCGAGGTTTCGCCCTCGGCCCCGAGCGCGTGGGCAGCCTGTGCATGGGCGGGGCGGTGTCCGAATCGGACGTGCGGTGGGCGGTGGCCGCCTCGTCGGAGCTCGCGCTCGCCCACGACCTGGTGCTGCAGCGCTCAGACGCTGGGCGCGCCGGCGCCATCCGGTCGCGCGCTGCAGACCACGCCACCGACGCGCCGCCCTACCTCGCTATGACGCTTCGCTTCGTCCGCACGCTCGTGGCCTTCGCCCCCTTCATCCGCAGTGTCTCCATCGCCGGGTCGCTCGCGAGTGGTGGGTTCCGAGCTTCCGACGACGTGGACCTGAACCTGATCGTCGACGACGGCCATCGCCATCTCGCCTACGTGGCGGTCAACGTCCTCGGATTGCTCCACGCATTCCGCTACCGCGGCAAACCAGTCGACGATCTCACGCGAAGACCCATCGCGCCGCGCCTCATGACCGCCAACCTCATCCTGGAACAGTCACAGTGCCATCCCCTTGCGCGCCAGGACGAGGACATGGCGTTCGAGCTGCTGATGTCGCATCCGGTGTTCGGCCTCGACGTTTTCGAAGAGGCGGTGGACGCTAACCCGGCGCTGCTCGATCACTTTCCGCAGCTTGCGTATGGCTCCTCTGCGCGAATCGTCGTGGCCGCCGCGCGAGCGCGCGCGCCGGCGTGGCTGTTTCCGCCATCGCTCGACGGCGCCGCACGCCGCCTCGGGAATGCGGCCTGGCGATACATGCAGTGGACGCGACGCAACAAGCCCGATGCGTTGGCTCGAGTTGCTTATGTGCGCGCGACCATGCGTCCTTACACGCTCTTTGACGAGCCCGACGCATCGTGATCGCCGCGATAACCGCAATCACGTTTGGCATCCTCGCCACCTCGAGCTTTGCCCTCTTGTGCTTCGGGGTGAACCTTCTCTATCTGACCTGGAGCTCCACCCGCATCCGTAAGTCGCCACCCAGCTCGATGCCATTCGGCCATGAACCAGACGTCTGCGTGCAGGTCCCGATCTACAACGAGCGCTACGTAGCCGAGCGCGTGATCGACGCCGTCTGCGAGATGGAATGGCCGCGCGACCGCGTCCAGGTGCAGATCCTCGACGATTCTGACGACGAGACGTCTTCGATCGTAAGCAGGTGCGCGGCGCACTGGCGCGCACGAGGGGTCGACGTCGTCCAAGTCAGGCGCGGTACACGTGATGGTTTCAAAGCCGGCGCGCTCGCCCATGGGCTGAACCTCACCGGCGCGCCGTTCATCGCGATCTTCGACGCCGACTTCGTACCGCCGCGCGACTTCCTGCGCCGCACCATGGCCGTGTTCGAGGACACACGTGTGGGCTTTGCGCAGGCTCGTTGGGGCCATCTCGATGAGGGTTACTCATGGTTCACACGACTTCAAGCCCTGGCGATCGACTTCCACTTCCTCATCGAGCAGGCTGTTCGCTCCGAACGAGGCTACTTCACCAACTTCACCGGCACGGCAGGGGTGTGGCGGAGTGAAGCGATCGAAGACGCTGGTGGCTGGAGTGCGGCCACGCTCACGGAGGACCTCGACTTGAGCTATCGCGCACAGCTGCGTGGGTGGCGCGCCGCGTATATCGAGGACCTGGTCGTGCCCGAAGAGCTCCCGGTGTCGATCGACGCATACCGCCGCCAGCAATCGCGATGGGCGACCGGCAGCTTTCAGTCCGCCTTCCTCTTAATGGGCCCAGTCCTGCGCAGCTCCAACCGCGCTGCTGTCAAATTCCAGGCCGCGGTCCACCTCGTCGCCTATGGAGTCGGTCCCGTGATGCTGCTGCAGCTCGCTTGCTACCCACTCCTGCTGGTCATCTACTCGCGCGCTCGCATCGATGTGCCGTGGCAGCTCGAAGATGCTTCCCTGCTGGCAATCGCCGTCGGAGCCTCGCCCTGGGTCGGGTTCATGGTCGCGCAGACGCGGCAGGGCAGGAGCCTGTGGGCAGGCGTGCCGGCGGTGCTGTGCCAGCTGGTGGGTGCTGGGATGTCGTTCAACACCCTGCTGGCGCTCGAGCGCGCGACTCATCGCGGCGGCGAGTTCGTGCGCACGCCCAAGTACCGCATCGTCGAGCGGGGGCAGGAGTGGCGCGACCAGGCCTACGTTCGCGTCGGCGACCCGAAGACGGCGGCCGAGGCTGTACTCGGGCTGTCGGCGGTGGCGATCGTCCCGGTGGCCCTGGCCGCCAGCCAATACCTGGTCGCCATTTACTCGAGCTTGTTCGCGGTCGGATTCCTCGCCGTGGCGGCTCTCAGCCTGGTCGACCTGCTCCAGGTCGTAACGCTGCGCCGCATGGGCCGGCGCGCCCTCGGGCGGCTGCGAGCTGCGGCCCCTGCCGCCGGCCTGATCGGTTTGTGCGCGGTGCTGCTGGTCGTCGCCGCCCAGTTGGCCGAACCGTTCGAGGACGGGTACGCGCACTGGCTGATCGCCGCCAACTTCGCGTCGACCGGCCACCTGCGCGATCCGCTGTTCGCCATGGAGGACACGTGGCTGCCGGGCTACCACGTGCTCGCTGCCGCCGTGCTTCGGGTCTTCGGGTTGTGGCAGCTCGGCGCGCTGAAAATCCTCAGCGCGTTGCTCGGGCTGGCGACGCTCATGTGCATCTATTGGATCGCGCCCAACGTCCGCCAGGGACGACTCGCGGTGATTCTTCTCGCGCTCAATCCCGTATTCCTGTTCACGTCGGGCTCTGCGGTCGTCGAGCCGCTGATGACTGCCCTGCTCGCCGGCGCGTCACTGGCCGCGATCAAGCGCAACATGCGACTGGCCGGGCTGGTCGCTGCCCTCGCTGCTGTCACCGCGACCAAGGCCTGGGTCTGGATCGCCGCCGCGGTCGGTGTGCTGGTCCTCGAACAAGTTGTCGCTCGGCTCAGGAAGCGGAGTGCGCACTCCATTCCGGCGGCGGCATGGGCGGTGCCTGCCCTCGCTTTGCTCGTGGTGTTGCAATTCGGCTACCTGCCGGCGACGCACTCGCTGGCGCGCGGCTCCACCGAGGTGCTGTCAGCCGCCGCCCGCAGTAGCGTCGCGGCCACGGGCCTCGCTCGTGTGGTGCAGCTCGCGACCACTTACGGGCTGGCGGCCCTGCCTCTGTTTGTACTCGGCATCGTCGGCCTGGTCGGTGCCATCCGCCGTCCCGAGACCGCCGGCGGTCCAGCCACGATCCGTTTTCTCCACGTACCGGCCCTCGTCTATCTCGCGACGGTTTTCACGCTCGTCGGGGCAGGCGCGTACACGGGAAGCCATCGATACCTGTACCCGGCGTTGCCCTCCCTAGCCCTGCTGGCGGTGGCTGCGCTCGACCGCCAGCCGGCCGTGGCCCGTCTCGGTGCCGCCGCGGCCGGCGCACTGCTGGCCGTCGCTTTCCTCCCGGTCTTCTTCAATTTCGCGGCCGGCAACAACGGGCTGATCGCTGCAGGTCACGCCGCGGCAGGCGAAGGAATGCTGATCACCGACTCCCCCGTGGTCGCCTACTACAGCAGTCGGCAGCCGGCCGACATTGCCGGCTCAGAGGTTCTGCCGCCCGACCGCCGGCTGGCGGTCGGCTGGATGAACGCCAATGGAGTCAACGCGCTTGTGCTCGAGGGCATCAGCTACTACAGAGCGACGTCTATCTTCCCCGACCTGGCGAGCGGCCATGCGAGCCCACCTTTCGCGCCGCTTGGCGAGCAGGCGCATTACCAGTTTGCGGGCGGCAAGTCGGTTTTCGCATACCGGTTTGGATCGGAGCTGCAGACGCAGTCGATCTATCCAGGAGTCGCTGCATGCATCGAGGGCGACTTCGGAACGGGCAAGACGGCGCGGCTCGCCAAGGGAGTCGACCTGGAGGTGGCCGGCGTCGAAGCTGCGGGCGAGGGCATGGGCTTCGGCGTCCCCATCGTCCACTACGCCGATGGCTGGGTCTTCCCGCGGACGGCCAGCACCACCGACGTTTCCACGGCCACGGCAACCGTCTGGCGACGGGTGTTCGAGCTGGACGAGTCTGGCGGCAATGCATTGCCCGGAGGGGGATTCGATTTCGTACCGATCCCGTCGCGGGGCCAGATCGAGGTCACGTACACCGTCGACGGAACCGGAATCTGGGTCGTCGTTCGAGTGCTGTCGCTCGAGCCCGGCTTCACCGAGGTCGGCGTCCTCAACGAGCAGTCGGCGGCCTTCGATGACTTCGCCGCCGACAACAGCCCGACCTTGGTCGATCACAACTTTGGCAGCTGGGTTCCCGTCACCGGCTCCTGGGCCCGCCTGCAGGCGAAGAGCCTGGGCGTCCAGTTCTGGGTGCCCTCGATCACTGGCGCACAGCTGCACGGGGGCCGCGAGGTGGCGCCGCCCGACTTCAACTGGGCCGGGCTTGACTACAGCTTCGGACCATCGTTCACCGGCACGTCTTACGAAATCCTGGTCCAGCCAGCGAGGTGAGAGATTTGGAACGAGCCGACGTCGTCCTCGTTTATCCGCAGCGAGCCCCGAAGCAAGGCCGCCACTGGATCATGCCGTCGCTCGGGCTGATGTATCTCAGCGCGGCGTTGCGTCGTGCCGGCTATTCGGTGCGCCACATCGACCACACGTTTCTCGAGCGCGCAGAGGTCCTGGCCGAGATCGACCGCCTCAAGCCGTCGGTGATCGGTATCTACTGCATGATCACGATGCAAGACGAGGCTCTCTCGCTTGCCCACCAGGTCCGTCACAAGGCGCTGACCGTGGTCGGCGGCCCCTACCCATCGGGTGAGCCGGACACTTTCGTCGATCAGTTCGACCTCGTCGCGGTTGGCGAGGGCGAAGAAACTATCGTCTCGATCATGGAGCACCTCGACGACCGCCGGTTTGAGGAGATACCGGGCGTTGTGTTCAGGCGCGCCGGCGAGATCATCCGGTCGAACGCTCGCACGCGGACAAAGGACATGTCTCATCTGCCTCTTCCCTATCGAGGTGACGTTCCCAACGCCGAGTACATCGCTTACTGGCGCAAGCATTGGAAGGATGCGACCACACCGCTGATGTCGACGCGTGGCTGCCCCTTCCGATGTGATTTCTGCCATAAGTCGGTTTTCGGCGACCTGTTCAGCGCACGGCCGGTCGAATCTGTTGTGGCCGAGATGCGCGAGATCGCCGAGCTCGGCTATGACCACATCTGGATGTCGGACGACCTCTTCACACTCAATTACAAGCGCACGTTCGAGCTGGCCGAAGCGATCGAGAAAGAGCATCTGCCGCTGACATGGGAATGCTTGAGCCGGGTCACGCACGTCGACCGGGCGCTGTTCGAGCAGATGCAGCGCGCAGGCTGCAAGCGAATCTTCTTCGGCATCGAGTCGGGCGACGAGAAGGTACTGAAGGAGATGAAGAAGGGCATCACGCCCGACCAGGCTCGGGCCGCCGTCGAGGCTTGTGTCGCCGCCGGGATCAAAGCGGCGGGATTCTTCATGGTCGGATACCTGGGCGAGACCACCGACTCGCTGATCCGAAGCATCAATTTCTCGAGCAGCCTGCCGCTCGACTACGTGAGCTATACGATCGCCTACCCGCTGCCCGGGACCGGCTTCTACGAACGCGTTCGCGAGCGCCGGCAGCGGGGCGAGTGGCACAAGGTACGGCACAACCGCCTGCTGTTCAACACCGACTTCTCCGAGAACAAGCTGCGCGCGGCGATCATGAAGGGCGCCATCCAGCACCGGCTGAACAAGATGCACCTACGACCTGCGGCCAGAGCCTTCCAGCTCGCCACCGATCCTGTGCTACGCGCCCTCAGGTAGCGGCCGCTGTCGCAGCACTGGCGATTGCGTGCGGCGGCTCACCGCAGCCTGCACACGCGTATCCGAAGACCGGCCTTGTGCTGCTGTCGTTAAAAGACGGAGCACTGCTCGGCTCGGCGTCGGTCGGCAGCGACCCCGTTGCTGTAATCGTTGCCGATGACGGCAAGACCGCCTATGTGGCTGACAGCTCGCCAGGCGACGTTTACGCTGTGCGCCTCCCAGGCCTCCAGAAGGCGTGGAAGCGGCATGTGGGCGGCTCGCCGTTCGGCCTTCTGCTTCACCGTGGGAGTCTGTATGTGACCCTGTTCGCGGGCTCAGCGGTGGTGGCCCTCGATCCAACCGATGGCTCCCAGCTGGCGACCCACACCGTGCCCGCGGGGCCGGCAGTGATCTCGGTGGACGAGAAGGATCGCGTGGTGGTCGCGGGCACGCGAGGACAGGTGACCTACCTGGACGGCACGCAGCTTCCGGCCGGGACCGGCTATGCGCTCGCGCTGGCCGGCGGTTCGATGTGGACCGAGGACTACGAGCGCGCGGAGCTCGTTCGCGTGCCAGATGGCCACCGGGTGGGCTTGCCTTTGCCTCTGTTTCCGTTCTGGCTCGCTCCCGGCGGCCCGGGGCGGCTGCTCATTTCGGCCGAAGGCGGCGACGAGGACGTCGATTCCGGCGGGGTCTTCTCGCTCGACACAGGGTCGGAAACATTCACAACCCTGGCCCGGCCCAGAGATCCGGACCAGGTGGTGGAATATGCGACGAAAGTCCTGGTCGCCGCTCACGGAGACAAGGAGGTGCTGGCCATCGACGGTGAAAAAATCAGCGTATGGGCGTCGGGCATGCCGGCGGTGGCGCTCGCGCCCGATGCTGCGCTCAACCTACTGGCCGTAGTGGTGAACGATCATGAGTGACGCCTGGCCCAGCCTCTTTCGAATCGTCGTCGGCATTTACTGGCTGTATTTCGCTAGCCAGAAGTGGCATGGCGTGGGCTGGGTGCAGAGTGTGATGACGGCAAGCGCTCAGTCGAACCCCATCCCGGGGCTGCACCAGTTCCTCGTCGGCGTCGTGGTCCCGAACTGGTTTCTGTTCGCGGTGGGCCAGACGATCGGCGAGACGCTCGTAGCGGTACTTCTCATCCTCGGTCTCGCCACGCGCTGGGCCGCCATTCTGGGCCTCTTGCTTGCCCTCAACCTGGCGGTGACAGTCGCCTTCGGCCTCAACGACGATGGCTTCCGCTGGATGTATTACCTGGCGGTGATCGCGAACGCTCAGGTGATCGCCTCAGGCGCGGGACGCTACGCCGTGGCTGGCTTCAAATGGGTACCGGCTTACCTGCGCTGACCCGGTTGCTGTTCGTGGTCCTGGTGGGAGTTTGCGCTTGCACCGGCGGCGGCTCTGCGGGCTCGACTTCGCCCGGCCATGGTTGCCGTTCAGGTCCGCCGCTCGCCGGCGTCTGGAGCCCTGACCGGCTCCAGGTCGTGAGCGCTTGCAAGCACGTGACCGGAATCGTCGCCGTCACCCAGCCGGAGCCGGACGGCGACCATCACATCTGGTTGCGGGTCGATCCAGGCTACGAATACTTGCTCAATGCCGAGAACCATTTCCAGGCCGAACCCGCGCTGCTTGCCGAGATCACGCCGGATTGCCCACTGACCGCCAACCCGCCCAACGCCGAATCTGCGGACCGATGCCCGCGTTCGACGCTACCTCTCCCACGGACCGGAGACCACATCGCGATCGACGGACCGTGGGTGCTCGACACCGAACATGGCTGGAACGAAATCCATCCGGTGGAGTCGATCCAGATCCTTGGCCACGTCTGAATCGCGGTTCTGGATTCTCGTCGCACGTTACGCTTGACGGCCATGGGCATCGACCAGGAGGGCTACGGCTTCCCCGAGCACCAGCGCACCATCGCGCGGCTGATGGAAGACGTCCGCATCCTCTCGCCGTCTGGGGTCGAGCGTGTGGCGCAGGGTTGGGACGAGCACGTGGGCGAGCATGGGTTGCCTGCGTTCCACGCAGCTGAGAAGGCGGCGCTGCAAGCCATCGAGAAGGCTGACCGTGGTCCCGCCTGGGACGAGGTTCGCCGCACCCTGTTTGGCATGACCGAATCAGGCTCGGCGCTCATCTCCTGGCGAGCCGAGCATGGCGATATGGGTCACAAGGCTGAGAACGCGGCGTTCGCCGCGGCCCTTGGCCTCCTCGCCGACGGAATGATCGGCAAGGAGCAGCAGCACACGCTGCAGCGCCCCATGGCCGAGGCCTTGCCCTGGCTGCTGCAGGAGTAGGGCTCCTCAGCCGGCGGCGGTAGGCAGCAGCTCCGAGAGATCGACGGCCGGATTGGCCAGCGCCTGCTCATCGACACTCCTGCGCGCTTCGATCAGCTTGCCCCCGACCTCGTTGGTCTTCGCGTCATTCATGGAGAGCACCGCCCGAATCAGCCCGCCGCGGATATAGAAGACCGAGAACGTCAGGCCTTCCTTGTCGCCGCGCCAGATTGCATGATCCTCGCCAGACGCGTGGCCGCGATACTCGAGGCTGACCTCGTACTGGTCGGACCAGAAGTACGGCAGCCTCGTCACCGGTGCATAGCCGGAAGCGATCGACAACGCGATGCCTCGGCCGTGGTGCTTGGCCACCTCCCAATGCTCGACGCGAATCGCCTCGCCCAGGACCGGGTGCTGGTGCAGCGCGATGTCCCCCGCGCAATACACGTCATCCGCGGCGCGCAAGCCTTCATCCACGCGCACGCCGGTGCCTTCGATCGGCAGACCAAGAGCTCTCGGCACATCGAGGTTGGGATCGATGCCGATGGCGATCAGCACCAGGTCCACCTCTTCGCGCCTGCCATCGGTCAGCGTCACGCCGTTGACGCGACCGCCATACGTGTGCCACTCCCGGACGGTGGTGCTCGTGCGCACATCGACGCCGTGGGAGCGATGGATCGAAGCGTAGACCTCGCCCACCTCGGTACCAAGAGCCCGTGCGAGCGGCACCGGCGCCGATTCGACCATCAGCACGTCGTGTCCTAGGAGCCTTGCGGAAGCACCGACCTCGGCGCCGATGAAGCCCGCGCCGACGAGCAGCAGTCGGCGCGCCTTCTTCAGCGCATCGCGGAGTGCCTGGCTGTCGTGCAGCGATCGCAATGTCACGACGTTGTAGGAATCGGGCGCATCTGGCAGGCGCCGCGGGGTGCCGCCCGTCGCCACCACGAGCGTGTCGAACTTGACCTCATCTCCGCTCTGCAGCGACAGGGTCCGCTCCGCCAAAGAAGCCGCCACAACGCGCTGCTGAAGCCGGATCTCGATCCTCTCTTTGGCGTACTCGGCCTCCTCATGGAGGAACACCTTTTGCAGGTCCACCTCGCCTCGAAGGAACTCTTTCGAGAGGTAGGGCCGGTCGTACGGCCTGTCGCGGTCGGCGCTGATGATCACCACTTCGGCGTCGAAGCCCCGCTTGCGCAGCGCGAACGCGGCCGCGTCCCCAGCGCCTCCACCACCCACGATCACGACTCGTTTCGCGGTCATCGCCAGGCCTCCTGAATACTTTGATTTTGACTTAACACCCGCCCGCCAGACTTACCAGCCCGCGCGATGAAAAAATCATCTCTTAATCTGTGGGGGAGGCCAAAGTTGGTAATAGAATTTCCGCCACGGTCGAGCCCGGTCACCGGGCTCGTACGGAAAGGAGAGGGGATCTGATGTCGTTTGCGGGGGTGCGCACCCTCTGGGCGCGCGCGGCTGTTTTGGTGCTTTCGGCGCCTCTTCTCATGGCTGGGCCCATCCCCGCCTCAGGCGCAACGATCGGCCACGCAATGGCGCCGGCGGTCGACGCCGAGTCGCAGGTCGACTTTTCGGCAGACTCTGAGGCCGACGCGACAAAGCCGCCGCCGCCTCCTCCTTGTTGGGAGATGATCCCACTGGTCTGCTTCAAGCCCGACACGATTCGAGCCGCCTACGGCATCCAGCCGATGCTGGATCAAGGCATCACCGGCAGGGGCACCACGATCGTCGTCATCGGCGCGTATTCGGACCCAAACATTCAGGACGACTTGAAGATGTTTGACACGATCTGGAAAATCCCACACCAGTCAGACATCGACCTCAAGGTGATAGACCTGGGCGTCCCAACTTTCGACCCCGACCCCAAGCACGTTCAGTTTGCCTTTTCTTTAGAGATCGCGATAGATGTCGAGTGGGCTCATGCGGTTGCTCCCGATGCCAAAATCGTGCTGGTCGAGGCGAAGAGCAAAGAAGACGTTGATCTCGTAGCCGCCCTCCAGTATGCGGTCGACAACAACCTGGGCGACGTCATCACGCAGAGCTTCGGCGAGGCCGAGATGTGCACGCCGCAGGCAGTGCTCGATCAGCAGCATGCGGCGTTCCAGAAGGCCGCGGAGCTTGGCATTACCGTCTTCGCATCATCGGGGGACCATGGCGCTGCCAGACAGTCTTGCGACGGGACCGGTTGGGTCCTCAGCGCTTCGACCCCAGCATCAGATCCTCAGGTGACTGCCGTCGGTGGGACGCATCTGGTTGCGGGCGCGGGCGGTACATACCAGTCCGAGTCGGCCTGGACCACGCCCAAGGCAGCGAGCGGTGGGGGGTTCAGCACCCTATACCGCCGTCCCGGTTACCAGGCTCCTTTGCAGAAGGACAACAACAAGGCGAGGGGAGTGCCCGACGTTTCGTACGCGGCGGAAAGCTTCGTTGCACGGTGGATGACACACAACGCCCTCGTCGCCGGCACGAGCGCCGGCGCTCCGCAGTGGGCCGGAATCGTCGCCCTGGCCGACCAGGCTGCCGGCCGTCGCTTGGGTTCGATCAACAAGACCCTGTATCACATCGCCAAGAGCGACGCCTACAGCAGCGCCTTCAACGACATCACCTCCGGCGGCAACGGTCTGATGGCCATCAATGGATACCACGCCGGACCCGGCTGGGACGCGGTCACCGGCCTGGGCACGCCCATCGTCAACAACCTGATTCCACTCCTGATCGACGGCCAAGGGTAGCGGCACCAAGCAATCGCCCTGGCAGCTGACGACCCCGAGCGGGTCGTCTGAGTACCAGATGTACAAGGACGATTCCACAAACCCGCCAGCGCTCGTCTGCATCGTCGGCAAGACCGAGCTCCGCTATCAAGCGCGAGCGATCGAAGACCTCCACAAGATGCTCAAGGCAAACGGCGGCTGGGTGCCGCTCGGGAGCGCGGACGAGCAGAAACCCGCCGCTGAGGGAACAGTTGAGGCATGGGGCCGCTCTGCGAAGAACCCCGTCGGCGGATGGTATGGGTTGAGGAAGGGCTACCGCGGACGATTCGGGATGTACATGCCGCCGCTGCTCGAGGCCCTAGGCCTCGCCGAGGTCGAGCACAACCCCAAGAACAACCGGATGAGGGCGCTCTAGAAACTCCTTACCGGTACCGGGTGCATCCACTGATGCCGATCCGGTGCCGCGCCGCGCTGAATGTCGACGAGCGCCTGGCGTAAGCGCATCGATATGGCGCCGGGCTTGCCATCGCTGACGAGCCACGATCCGTGCGCGGACTTCACTGCGCCGACCGGCGTGATGACCGCAGCAGTGCCGCATGCGAACACTTCGGTGAGGGACCCGTCCGCGCAACCTGCCCGCCATTCCTCGACGCTGATGCGTCCTTCCTCGACCTCGTAGCCAAGGTCCTTCCCGACCGACAGCAGTGCGTCTCGGGTGACACCAGGCAGAAGGGTGCCGGTGAGCTTGGGGGTGAGGAGTCTCGCGCTCGCTCCGCGGCCGAAGACGAAGAAGAGGTTCATGCCCCCCATCTCTTCGACCCAACGGTGCTCGATGGCATCGAGCCAGACCACCTGGTCGCAGCCCTGCTCCGCCGCCTGCGATTGCGCCAGTAGGCTGCCGGCATAGTTGCCGCCGGTTTTGGCTTCGCCTGTGCCACCGGGTGCCGCACGGATGAAGTCTTCCGACAGCCACACCGTGACCGGCTTGACCCCGGAAGGAAAGTACGAGCCAGACGGTGAGGCGATGAGGACGAAGGTGACCTCGTCAGAAGGGTGCACGGAGAGGTTGACCTCGCTTGCGTACATGAAAGGCCGGAGGTAGAGGCTGTGCTCAGGTTCTACCGGAACCCAGTCGGCGTCCAGACCGACCACGAGATCGATCGCCTCGACGAACGCGGCCTCGGGCAGCTCGGGAAGGGCAAGCCTTCGAGCCGATCGCTGGAATCGCCTCGCGTTGGCGTCAGGGCGGAAGACGGCGATCCGCCCGTCCTGCTGGTGGTAGGCCTTGAGGCCCTCGAAGACGGCCTGGGCATAGTGGAGGACGGAGGTTCCCGGGTCGATGGGAATCGGCCCGTAGGCGCGAACCTCGGCGTCGTGCCAACCCTGGCCCCGATTCCACCTTGCGACCGCCATGTGCTCGCTGAACACCTTCCCGAAACCCGGGTTGGCGAGGATGCGCGCGCGTTCGGACGCGGCTACACGCTTGGCCGCCGGCAGGACCTTGAACGTGATGCCGACGGTGGTGGCGCTCACAGCTCAAGTTTGAGGCAAACAATGGGGGCCGAACCAGTAGGCTCGGCCCCGCGAGAGGAAGGAAGGTCTATTTATTCAGGAAAAGATCGCCGGGCCAGGACGTTGAAGCCGGCTCCGGGAAAGCTACCTCCGCCCGCTGCTCGGCCCGTCCGTCCGTGAGGACGGCCACCTTGGCTAAGGGGGGCGATCGAGGACGCAGGAGCGGTGAACGGCCGCACCACCGGCCGGCGCCCCGGCGGCGAGCTGCGGGGCGGCGCCGGCGTGGTCACCACGCGGTCCAGCATCCGCGCCAGCTCAAGCTCCAAGAAGCGGTCGAAGTCGTTCATCTGTAGTAGAAACGCATCCTGCAAACGGAGTACCCATACTCGGCTGCAACCCCTCGAAAGGGGGCGTGCAGAACCTAGGCTGCGGTGCCTGGGATGTCGCGATTCTCGTCGATCCCGTGAGCACGCTTGACCAGCTTCAGCCGGAGAGGTCCAGGGCCCAGGAGCCTGACCGCGAGCCTCAGAAGACCACGCCACATCCGGGGGCCGTTAGAGGTCTGTGGTGCAGAAAGCACAGCGCGTCGCGTGCGCAGGGATGTTGCTGAGGCATCGGGGGCACTGCATCATCTCGGGCTCGGGCACCGGCGCCGCCTCGTAGCGTGCCTTGAACTTCGCGTATGGGGCGACCACGAGGAAGAAAAGGACCGACGCGATGATGACGAAGGCGACGATCACGTTGAAGAAGTCGCCGTAGAGGAACTTGCTGTGGTTGATGGTGAAGTAGAGACCTGAGAAGTCCGGCTTGCCGAACAGCGCCGCGATGATAGGCGTGATCAAGTCTTTGACGAAGGCTGTTACGACAGCGCCAAAAGCGATGCCGATGACGATGCCGACCGCCATGTCGACCAGGTTGCCCCTGAGCAAGAAAGTCTTGAATCCGCTCCCCATTCCGCCGTCTCCTTTCACTTCCGCCGCGTGTCGGACCCGCAACGCCTCTCTCATATCACGAGTTGCTCCGTCTGTTTGAGAAAACGTGGTGCGGGTTGCGAATACCGAATGAGTTCACTGCGAGGATGAGCACGGCCAGTAGAATCGGCACGGGGTGAGAGCAGGCTCCTGAAATTGGAGACCACTGGACATTCAGAGGCCGCGGTCTGGGACCGTCTCGAGGCATTTCAGACGGTGTCCTCCGACATGGCCGGCGCGCAGGATCCGGCAAAGCTGGCGGACCAAGCCTTGCGCCTCGCGCTCGACCTGACCGGAGCAACTGTCGCGTTCATCGGCCTGGTCGATGACGCCGGCAACCGTCAGGAGGTGTACTCGCGCGCCGCCGGCGCGGAGCCGTCCATGAGCGGCGACCAGATCGATGCGCTGTTTGCGGCCACACGCAAGCGGTCGGGTCGGACCCGAAGGGCCCCCCTCGTGCCAGATCATGGCTTGAACGACTACGTGGGCACGCCATTGAAAGCCGGCGGCAAGGTGATCGGCATGATGGGCGTCGCGGGCGGAAGCGTTTACACGGTCGTCCAGCGGCGCGCATTCGCAATCCTGGCCAACCAGGTCGCCGCCGCGATGGAGATGTCTCGCCTGCAACAGCGGAGACAGGAGCTGGTCGAGGCGCTGGTCAACATGAGAGCCGACCTGGATCGCAGCGAACAGCAGCGGCTCCTTACCGAGGCGCGCGCCCAAGCGGCGCTTCGCATCGAGAAGGCGCACGGGCTCGCGATCGACGCGCTGGTCGCCGTGTCAAACCACGCACGGACCGGGGCGACCTTCAGCGATTTCTACCGCGGCCTGACCAGGAGCGTCGCCGAGCTGGTCGGAGCCGGCAGGGTGTTGTTCTGGCAGCTGAACGAGAACCGAACCCTGACCCCGATACCCGGAGCGCACGGCATCGACGATGCATTCCTCGCCCGGTTGGACCCCGCGCCGGCGGAGCCTTTCGGCACCGACCTCACCAGCCAGGTCGTCTACAACGACCTCGTCGTCAGGGAGGGGGCTTCAGATCCACATGGCGAATCGCCCAACATTCGAGTCCTCGAGGTGGTCGGGGTTTCGAGCGCGATCAGCGTGCCGTGGCGGGCCGGAGACCAGCGATTGGGCTTGGTCGGCGCCTATGACTCGGTGCAGCCGGAGGGCTTCTCAATGGAGGACGCGTGGGTGCTGCAGATGGCGGGGCTGGCCGCTGGACTCGTTTGGCAGCTGAAGCTGGCGGAGTCGGATCTCACCAGTACCATCTACCGCCTGCAGAGGGTCGACGAAGCGCGCCAGCTTCTGCTCCGGAACATGACGACAGCGGTCGACGAGGCGCGCCGGGGCTTCGCAAGCGAGCTGCACGACGACGCGCTCCAGAAGCTGACAGGTGCGGAGCTGCACCTGCAACGCAGCGACCAGCTGGCGCCACCTGTGATTGCGGCTCGCGAGCTGCTCGACCAGGCCGAGCAAGCGCTTCGCAAGGTTTTGTTCGACGTGCGGCCGCCGGCGTTGGAGGTGCCGGGGGGATTCGAGGAGACGATCAAGGATCGGGTCACGATCATGCGCAACATCACGGGTATCGAGGCGGAGCTCGACTTCGACATCCCCGACGATCAGCCGATCGAGATCAAGTCCATCCTCTTCCGCCAGGTGTCAGAAGCGCTGGCCAACATTGAGAAGCACGCCGCTGCCACTCGTGTCCAGGTCAGCCTGCGCCAGGACGACGGGGGCATCCGGGGCGCCGTTGTCGACGACGGTCGCGGTTTCGTGGTCGCCGATCGAGAACATCTGCCCGGACATCTCGGCCTGCTCGCCCTGCAGGAGCGCGCGTTGCTGGCAGGTGGCTGGTGCGAGGTCACGAGCGAACCAGGAGCCGGCACCAGGGTGGAGTTCTGGGTGCCCTTACCCGAATGAGCCAAAAACAGATTCGAGTCCTGATCGTGGAGGATCACCAGGTGGTGGCCGACGGCCTCTCGGCCCTGCTGAACGATCAGCCCGACATGACGGTGGTCGGCAGCGCAGCTTCGGTCGCCGACTCGGTCGCTCGCGCCGAGGACCTCAAGCCCGACGTCGCCGTTGTCGACTTCCGCCTGACCGACGGCACCGGCGCAGACGCGGGGTTGGGCATCCGTCAGGTCCGTCCCGACACCAAGCTCATCTTCCTTACACGAGAAGACAGCGATGCCGCTCGCTTTGCGGCCATCGAGGCTGGCGCGAGCGCGTTCATCCACAAGTCGCAAGCCGCGTCCGACGTGGTGAATGCGATCCGAACAGTGGCCGCCGGCGGCACTTTGTTCACGCCGCGCACGATCGCCACACTGCTCAACAAACGTCGCGAGATGGATTCTCAACTGGAGAGCCTCACTCCGCGCGAAAAGGAAGTGCTTCGGCTCATGGCCGAGGGCATGTCCAGCCGCGACATCGCCGCCCGGCTTGGGATCAGCTACACGACGGTCCGGACGCACATCCGCAGCCTGGGCAGCAAGCTCGGCGTCCATTCCAAGCTCGAGGTGATCGTCAAGGCGAGAGAGCTTGGGCTGATCGAGTAACCGCTAGCTGCCGGCAACGCGCCGCCTGCCGGAAGCGCGACCCAGCATCCGAATGGTTGGCGCGGGCCCATGCTGGGGCAAGGTTCGGCGAGCTTCTTGGCGTCGCCTCTTGTCCTCATACAGGTCGCCATCCGCGACCTCGTACGTGGCCTGCCAGTCCTGCCCGGACCGCCACGCAGCGACGCCAATGCTGACCTCGATGGGCTCAGCCGACCGAGCGGCCATACCCGCTTCGCCAACCGCCGCCTGCAGGCGAGACCCGACCTCGCGCGCACGCTCGAGCTCCGTTTCGGGCATCGCGACCCCGAACTCATCGCCGCCGATGCGTGCGCAGATGTCAGAAACGCGCACCACGCGCTGAAGCTGTTGGGCGACGAGACGGAGAGCCGCATCGCCGGCGCGATGACCATGACGATCATTGATGCGCTTCAGGTTGTCGAGATCGATCATCATCAGCGAGAGCTTGCGGTTGTGTCGCTCGGCCAGCGCCACCTCGCGCTCCATGATCCTCTCGAACTCACGGCGGTTGGCCAGACCGGTGAGATGGTCGGTGCGGGCCTCGCTCGAGAACTGCCGCGCGCGGTCGAGGGCGATCGCGACCTGGTCCGCGACCGCGGCCATGAACAGCAGGTCGGAAGCCCCGAACACGCGCGGCATCTTCGTTCCCACCGTCATCACACCGACCACCCGGCCCTTCACCCTCAGCTGGGCGCGGAGGGCGTTCCAGCCATCACCGAGGCCGCGATCGACACGCGACTCCGAGCGCCCGATGGCGGTGACGGTGGCCTTGACGTGTGGTCCTTCCTCACGAGTGAAGTCTTCGATCTCGTCAAGGTCGAGACCCGAGGCGTGGGCGAGCCGGAAGCCAGCCCGCTCCTTCAACCAGAGTGCGCCTGCATCGAGACGCAAGGCCGCAAGGGTCTCGATCAGCGCCACTTCTGAGGTCTCGACCACGTCGAGGGATCGGGCCATCGACGTCACGATCGCGGCGATTCCGTAGAGCTCGTTCTCGCGGGTGCGATGCTCTTCATCCAGATATTCGAGATAACCGCGGACGACAAACGTGGTGAGCTGGTCCATCACGTCCTCGAGGCGGCGTTCGGCGAGGGCGAGGATCTCCTCACGCCGTGTCGCCTCTTCAATTGGCTGAGTGATGAGCTCGATGGTTGCGCGCCGGTAGACGGCGAGCAGGTCGACCAGAGTCTCGAGCGGGACGCCTTGTGCTGCTTTGAGGCGACCGAACTCCCGTGTGCGCTGCTCGTAGTCGGGCCACGGAACCTCGACGTCGTTTCGCAGCGACGTCAGCAGGATGTCGATGAAGTCGGCCGAGGTCGCGATCAAATCCTCGCCGGTGCCCTCACTCAGACGGACGAGCTCGGGCGAGCGCGCACGGATAACCTTCAGCGACTTGCGTCCGGTCTCGGGGGCATCCGCCGCCAAACCGGCGGCAAGCGCACTAAGGACATCGCCGTGGCGACTCATCTCGCATTGAGAACGCCCAGGTTGGAGCCCGTTACCTGAACTCGAAGCCGGACCCGGCATACCTCAACTGTGCGAGGCAAAATCCGCCCAACCGTACGGTGACCGGATAGGCCCCTTGGAGCGAGATTAGACGCGGGGAAGCGCCAAGGCGCTACCCATTTAAAGGGGGGTGTTGCTCAGCGATGCTGAATAAGGTCCAGGAATCGGTCGATTCAACCGATGAGCGTCACACCAAAGCCAAGTACAAGCCAGGCGACGAGGCTGACTTCGAGCGTCTGTACCAGGCGTCGTACGGCAAGATCCTCGGCACTCTGACCGCCATGCTCGGCGATCGGGCCACTGCTGAGGACTGCACCCACGATGCTTTCGAACGCGCCTACAGGAAGTGGAGCACCTGGGAACCCATCGCTCCCGCTGAAGCCTGGGTTCACCGCATCGCCATCAACGGCGCGGTCTCGCACCAGCGGAAGATGCGTCTTCGCGAGGTTGGCGAGCTGATTCGCCGTATTGGGCGCCCAGGGCTGGCCCCGGATCCACAGGATCAGATCGAGCGGCGCGACCTCGCCGAGGCTCTGGCCAAGCTGCCTCCCAAGCAGGCGGCGGCTATCGTGCTGCGCCATTACCACGGTTACACAAACCGAGCCATTGCTCACGCTCTGCATATTCCGGAGCGCACTGTGGCGTCACGACTGGCCGTCGCCAAGGATCGACTGCGGGTGATGCTCCGCCACTACTACAGCGACGAAGTGGCCGGCGAGCCCGGACTGGTGGCGACGGCCGACTGACCCGGCCGGTCGTGATGCACGCCAGGTTCGACAAGCAAGGCAATCGGTTGCCGGACACAGGACATGGCTGCGGATGTCAGCTCTGCGCCGATTCCAACGCGCCCCGCTATGAGCGCAGGCAGTCGGAACGCGCCTCGGCCTGGGGTCCATTCCGCCGCCGCCTGGTGCGAGTGCTGCGCACCCTTATCCCGAACCGGCCCCAAACCGCCTAGGGTCCGGGTTGCGCCAGAATTGAACACGGGCATGCAAGAAAGAAGCGAAGAGCAGGTCATCAGCCGCCTCTTCGGCCTGGAAAACGACGGTCTCGCCGCGCAACGCGCCGAGCTGACCGGCGAGCGGTTCCTTTCGCTCATCCAGGATCCTGACAACGGGCTCGGATACGTCTTCCAGCACGGCCTGGACGAAACCGAAGGCGCCGAGGTGCCGCCTGGCACGGAGTACTGGGAGTACGCGACGCTGGCGGAAGCCGAGCGTGCCTACTCGCAGCTGCTCGACGAAGACCGGCGCGCGGGCGAGGTGGTGGAGACCGACACCGACGAAGGCCTGGGCGATTCCGAGACAGGCGGCGCCGAGGTCCGCGATCGATACTCGGCCAGCGACGACGATCTGCAGATCGAAGAAGAAGACTCGGTCGGCGACCAGGCCGAGTAATTCTCCCAATACCGCCTCAAGGGTGATTGCGCGGCTTTAGGCGTTGTATTTGATGGCGTGGCTTCTGACCCGCTCAGAAGCCTCGCCGCCAAAAGACTCGATGGGAACTCTGCTCGTGATCTTGATCGTCACGCTCGGGCTTGCCCTGAGGGCCGCAAGCGTCAGCCGGCGCGTGAGCCTTGCGCGCTCCGAGGCCGATGACGTGGTCCGCGCGATCGACTCCTACGCGCGCGCGTCGCTGCTCGTCCTTCTATGTCTGCTCGGCCTCTTGGCTCTCGGGCTGATGTACGGAAACGTCCTGAGCGCCGGCCCGTAAACCCGGAGAAATGACCCGTTCCGAACAGGTTTCGGGCCATTTGACAACTGTTGAGGCTAATTAACCCCATCGCGGCCGGCACCTACCGGACCCCAACGTAACTTTCCTACTCGACCCGCAGCGCCGGGCTGCGCACGGGCGCCGCCCGAGAGCTCGTGATCGAGGAGGGGTACCTGAAGCTGTCGCGCCGGATCGGTCGTCGCCTGTTGCCGTCTGTATTTGTCTTCGTGGCGGTGTTGTTGCATCCGAGCGTCCTCGTGCTCGCTGCCGCGCCGATGCGCCTGCCCTCCGATCCGCCGGGCGCGGCCGAGCAAGGACCCACCCTTGCGTTACCGCCCGGTAGTCAGCCTTGCCCATTCTCCGGATCAGGCGCCGCGTGCTTGGGGTGGTCACCGGTAATGCCCAGCGTGCCGCAAGCATCCTTTCCCGCGGGCACGATCACCGACTTGACCAGCATCCAGCTGAAGATCAAGACCGATTTGCCCGCGGTCATCGGTGTCGGCAAAGCTTTGAGGCTCACTGCGTCGACCTCGGTCGACGTGTCCACGCTCGGTCGCGTCCTGATGTTCTGGGACGCGACGACCGGGAAAAGCTTGACGTTTTGCAGCAGCGGCACGACGTGCAGCACGATGCTGAGCGAATCCACCGGCGGCTCGCATGACATCCGGGCTTACGTCACCCGCCTGGGCACAACGGCGCCCGGATCCGGCGCGGACGCCACATCCGAGACCGTGTCCCCGATGTGGCTCTCTGTAGTTCTGGCGGCGAACACGACGCTGGCGCAGGCGGGCGGCACCGTCAATCTGACTGCAGTCGCCAATGCCGACCTCACGGACACACCGTGGAGCCTGGGCATCCTCGACGAGAGTGGGAGGCTCGTCGACAAGCCGTGCAAGTCGGGCCGCGTCTGCAACGCGCAGGTGATTCTCGCCAGCGGCCGCACTCCATTCTTCTCCGCGGTGATCGGCGCCGCACCGGCGCCATCCGATGCGTCGACGGTCACCGGCCAGCTTCTGCACACGGTGCTCGAAAGTGCGCCGCTGGTGAATGTGCAGGTGCGGTCCGCCGCGGTGCAGCCGAATCGACTGCTTTGGGGCGTTGACTCCTGCAAGGCTTTCACCGGCGATACGGCCGCATCGAGTGGCCTGTACCCGCAGGTCAATGCGATCCTCGGCCGGCCCGACTTCTGGGGCCGCTACCTGACCAACACGCACAACTGCCCCGGCATCAGCGGAGCAGAGGTGGCAGCCGCGGCCGCCCGGCGTATGGGCATCCTGCCCATCTTCAACCACTACGACTGCTCCGCTGTTTCGGGGTACGACACCGGCACCGCTTATGCCGAGGAAGCGACATCCGCGGCGTCGAGACTTGGAATCCCGAAAGGCACCGCCCTCATGATCGACATCGAACCGCCGAGTCCGTGGTGTTCGGCCCCTACCGATGGCCCGTTCGTCGAGGGCTGGTACGACGGCGTCGCGGGTGCCGGCTACTCGCCAGGCTATTACGGCGACGGCACCGCCCCCAGCACGTTCGGCCAGGCGTGGTGCGCGGCCGTCGGCGATCGTCCAGAAGTCGCCACCGGGTCCTATCTCTGGTCGTTCCAACCTTCACTCCTCGGCAGCTACACGAAGGCGCGATCGCCGCAGTGGATGCCGAACCAGGTTGGGTGCGCGGGCAACATGGTCGCGTGGCAGTACAAGCTGAGCGCAGGCGCGAATCCCGACGTCGACCACGACCAGGCTTTGGCGAAGCTGCCGCTCTGGTATCCCTGAGCGGCAGCCCCTTAGACACTTAGTCCGACCGGGGCTTCAAGCCCTCCGATCGGCTGTGCTGGGAGACCATCACGCTTCGCGAGAGCGAGATCGCTACCAGCCGCACGAGGCCGAGCGCGATCAGCGAGTAGATGAGGATCGCGAATATCAGCGACAGCTCGAGCACCGACTGCCCGCTGACGATGGTCGGCAGCAGGCCCTTGAACGGGGCGAGGAAAAAGTCTGTCAAGCCATAGGTGAACTGGGCGAACCCGGCGTGCGCATTCGCTCCGAGCAGCTTGAGCACCAACCGGATCAGCAGTACGGCATCGATGACTCCAAACACGAGGTAGATGATCTCCATCGCCCGCCTCGCGGGCGTGGAGCTCTTGACCATCGACGCTTCCCGAATCGGAGTCGAGCCGCTTTCGTTGACCACAGTGGACTCTTCCCGCACGGTGCCGGATGCTTCATCACGTACGACGTTGCTTTCTTTGTGCTCCATGGCACACCCCCTTTTTTCGAGACTGAAGGAAGATCTAGAAAAGTAAACGCGCGAGTCGCCCCGAGCACCCGGAGGCCGATCAGCCGGCTCTGAGCCCGGGAACGGCGACCAGGTCGCGGATGTCCTGAACCTGGCGCGTGATCCAGCGCGAGATGTCATTTGTGCGCACCACGTCCCGCGCCGCCTCGTTCCGCTTCTTGCGCTCCTCCGCACTGATCGTCAGGCCCTGGTAGATCGCGTCGGCGGTGGCTTCGATGTCGAATGGATTTATCGAAAGGACGTGATGCTGCAGCTCCTCGTGCGCGCCGGCGTTCTCGGACAGCACGATCATCCCGTCGGTGCGATTGACCACGGCGCCTTCCTTCGCAACCAGGTTCAGCCCGTCGTAAACAGGATTGACCACGAGGACGTCGAAGTTACGCAGCGCCGCCATCGCCTTGCGAATGTTCTCGCCAAACTCGAGACGAATCGGCATCCAGCCGCTGCCGCCGTACTGGCCGTTGATCCGGGCCGCGACCTGGCGCACGCGGCGGAGGTAGGTTCGATATGCGGCGACGTCCTGCCGCGAGGGCTGCAGGAAGGCCCAGAACTGAACCTGGCCTCGCAGCTCGGGCCGCTGGATGATCAGCTTCTCGTAAGCGAGGAAGCCCCTGACGATGTTCTTCGAGGGATCGGTGCGGTCGATGCGGACGATGAGCCGGTTGGGGCGCCAATCTTTGAGCCTGCGCTCCTCCACCATCACGCCGTGCGAGAAAGCGAGCCTCGTCGTCGAAGCCACATCGATGGAGATCGGGTAGGCCCGTGCGTAAACGACCCTGCCGTCGATGAGCACCGCCTTCTCCCTTTCGTCGACCTGCAGGCCGGCATTTTCCTCGCAGGTCATGAGGAAGTTGCGAACGTCGAGGCTCGACTGAAAGGCGACGATGTCGCACCCGAGCAGTCCCTCGAGGATCGCGGACCGCATCTCTTTCGGCAGCACCTTCCAGTACTGGGGCGTCGGCCAGGGGATGTGAATGAAGTGCTGGATGATGGCCCCCGGGAGCTGCTGGCGGACGATCCTCGGCACGAGATAGAGCTGGTAGTCATGTACGAGCACGAGGGGGCGGTTGGGAACCTTGCGTCCGACTTCGACCACCTTCTCGGCGACCTGCCGATTGACCTCGACGTATCCGTCCTTCCAGGCCCGGTGGATACGGCTATTGATGATCGGTTGTTGCGCCAGGTCCCATAGGTAGTGCTGGATGAACCACAGCACCGGGTTCGCCATCACCGAGTAGTACTGGTCGTACTGCTCGCGGGTTGGCATCACGTAGTGGAGGCGAGTATCGGACTGGACCAACGGCGCGGTCCAGGTGTCGCCCTGCGCCTCGACCAGCTGACGCTCGGCTTCGGTGCGAGCGCAGCACACCCAGTCCGCGGCTGTGACCTCTGCGAGCGTGAGGAGGGCCGTGACGACGCCGCCTGCGCCGCGAGCAAAGCCGCCTTCGGGTCGGGGCTCGTGCGGCGCCCGGTTGCTGACGACGATCGCCGAGTGATGTGGAAGCGTGCGCGAGACGTCGGCGCGCATCGACCCGGCGGGCCGGTGCCGCTCCACGCTTCTCGTGAAGGGGCTGTCAGACCCAAGCTCCAGCAATTTAGGTGGGTGTGGGGCCAGGCGATGGACTCGGTGCCGGAGTCGGCGATGGGGTCGGCTGCGGTGACGGCGAGGCCGACGGGCTGGCGCTCGGTGACGCGCTCGGTGAGGCACTCGGGCTCGGGCTTGGTGACGGGCATGCGCCGCCCTGCGTCCCGGCCAGGAAGATCTCTTGCGAGTCGCACGCGCCGTGCGCGATCCCGGAAGGCGTCGAGTACCAGTCACGCATGCTGCGCGGGAGCGCATTTACGAAGCGCCTCATGATTGTCTGGCCCACGCTCTCGCCGAAGGCGCGGATCGTCCCCCCGCCTCCGTTGGGGGCGGTGTTGCCAACCCAGACACCGACCACGATGTCGGGGTTGTAGGCCATGATCCACGAGTCGGGGATCTGGCCGTGGCCGTTGTCGCTGGTACCCGTCTTGCTCGCCATCTGGCGATTCCATCCGAATCCCCATTGATACTGGTACTGCCTGAGCACATCCGTGATGAGATAGGACTCGGCGGCGGTGAGCACGTTTTGACCGCCGCCGATGTCATGGGTGTAAACCGTCTTGCCGGTCGCGTCGTCGATCGACTTGATGACGTTCAATTGTTGCTTCTGACCCTGGTTGGCGAAGACCTGGTAGCCCTGTACGTGCTCGAGCAGCGTGAGGTCGCTGCCTCCGATCGCGGTCGCCAATCCAGGATCGAGATGACTGTTGATCCCCATCTGGTGGGCGAGCGTGATCACGTTGCTCATCCCCTCCATCTGTGCAACCTCGACGGCGGGGATGTTGCGCGAGAACACCAGCGCAGTGCGCGCGCTGATCATGCCCATGCCGCCGTTGTCGAAGTCGTGCGGGATGTAGCCGTTGAAGCTCTGGGTGGTGTCGTTTAGGGTCGTGGCGAGCGTGATCTTGTGATCGCGCAGCGCTGCTTCGTAGACATAAGGCTTGAACGACGAGCCGGGCTGACGCTCCGCCAGCACGACGTCGTACTGACCCGCGATGGAGTCGTTGCCGTAGTCAGCCGAGCCGACCCAGGCCAGGATCTCGCCGTTCTTGGGGTTTGCCGCCAGCAGCGCGGAGTTGTTGATGTTCGCCCAAGCCAGGTCATGGACACCGTTGGTGACGGCAGCCTGTGCGGCCTGCTGCAGGTCGAGGTCAAGGGTGGTGTGGACAACGATGCCGCCCTGTTGGACCGCGGCCGAGCCAAAAGTCCTTTCCAACGACGAGAGCACGTAGTCGACGAAATGCGGGGCTTTGCTCTGCCGAGCGGTGGATTGAATCTTCAGCTCGGACTGGATGTCCTCCGCAAACGCCGTGTCTGCCTCGTCCTGTGACAGGGCGCCGGTTGTCACCATGCCCTCGAGCACGTACCGCTCGCGTTCGCGGGCGAGCTCGTAATGGACGACGGGGTCGTACGCCGCCGGCGCCTGTATGAGGCCAGCAAGGAATGCGGCCTGCGCCGCTGTAAGGTCTTTTGGGTCTTTGGTGAAATAGGTGCGCGAAGCGGCGCCGATCCCATACGCGCCGTGCCCGTAATAGACGCGGTTCAAATACATCGTGAGGACCTGGTCCTTCGAGAAGCGCTCTTCGAGCGCGATGGCGAGGACCATCTCGTGCACCTTGCGCGTGACCGACTTCGTCGGCGTGAGCAGCTGGATTTTCACGAGCTGCTGCGTGATGGTGCTGCCGCCTTCGTTCAGGCCGAGGTGTGTGACGTCGACCCACAGCGCGCGCGCGGTTGAGCCGACGTCGATCGCGCCGTGGTGATAGAAGTTGCGGTCCTCGGCCGCGAGGGTCGCGGCGGGTGCGTACTTCCCCATCTCATTGAGATGGAAGTTGACGTGGTAGTGACCGGCCGGGTTCCAGTCTTCGATGAGACGACCGTTGCGATCGAGCACGACGACATCGCCCGCGGCCAGCACATCCTGGCTCGGGTCAGGGAGATCCTGGACGGCCCAAAGCACGTATAGCGTGGACAGGACGAATACGACCCCGGTGACGCCGGCGATCCAAACGCGCTTGGCCCACATCCAATCGAAGAGGCGGAGGTGGGGCGCCGAACGCTGCGGATCGCGGCTGGTTGGGTTCTGAACCACCCTTCGCGTTCCTCCTTTCTGAGCGCGGACGCGCGCTTCGAGAGGAAAACGCCGGCTTGAAGCCGGCTACTCGGAGCCGGCCGGTTTCGCTAGCTGAACTCGACCGCTATATAGCCGTACCCGTTGGCGGCCACCGCCCAGGCGGTCGCCACATAGTGATACGGACCCATGATGTTGGCGTGGTGCTCGGGGCTGTTCATGAACATCGTGTTGAGCTGCCCGTCGTTGATCCCGCCGGTCCAGTAGCCAATATTCTCGCCGGCCTGCGACCCAAGCCGACAGCCGAGGTCAAGCGTCGGTCCGTTCGTGTGGTAAGGAGGAACCCAACCCTGCTGGGCAAGCCGTGATGCGTTGGCAGCAGCCACGTTCGCGAGGCACGAGCTCCAGGTCAGCGGTCCCGGGTCGGGGCTGGGCCGTAGCCGGTGGTTCTCGAGTGGAGGGTCACCGGCGTAGGCGATTCCGATGGCAGCGACTGGCGGCTTGGCCGCGACCAGCGCGTGCGCAGTCTCGTTGTGCGCACGCAGCGTCGCCGCGGTGGCGGTGCTGATGACGGCGACGAGAACGATGCCCCCGATCCAGGAGAAAACCCGCATGGCCAGCCAGTCTGCCGACGATTCCGAGTGGTCGCGCCATCTGTCGGGTAAAAGCTTGTAAAAGGGATCGCATGCGCGGTTTAGGGACCCTTTTAGTTCTAGACGCGCGAGATCGTTTCGGGGATCCTGCTGTAAAGACGTTCGTGAGCCATGACGAGAAAAGTCTCGGCGACGCGCTGCCAGCCCGACCGCTGCGCCCACATGAATGTCATCGCGCGCAGGCCGAGGGTGAGGGCCTCGTAGATCGGAAAACGCTGGATGGTGGCGTCCGGCCTCAGCTCCAGATAGCGCCCGAGGAACCGCGTTCGGATCTTTTCCACCGCCAGCGTGTCCTCCCAGGACGCCGGCGCCGAAGGCACCAGGTACGCGCAGTACTTGCCGAGGTCATAGCTCGTCTCAGCGACCGCGAAGTAGTCGAAGTCGAGGAGCGTGAAGGTTCCGTCGTGATAGACGAACTGGTCGTACTTCAGATCTCCGTGCGTGGGCAGCCATTCTTCGTCCATCGCGATGCGCGCTCGGTTGCGTAGGTGCGAGGCGAGATCGCGCAAAAGGTAATGGCCCTCGGGGTGGACGTACGAGAACTGCTCGGCCACCCGATCGAGCCGATCCAGCTCGTTCTCCAGCCAGATCTCGATGTCGGTCTCGACTCGCGACTCATGAATGACCGCGAGAGCTTCGGCCGCAGCGACGCCTGTGTTCTGGAATTCCACGCTCATCCGGTCGCTCCCCACCGACTCGCCAGGTATCGACTCTTCGAGAAGAAGTCCGTATTGCTCGATCCAGCCGAGAGGCCTTGGCAGGCCGAGCAAACCTGGCGGCTGGGCCGCGGATGCACGCCACAATCCCTCGACGATCCTCAGCGTGCGCAGGCCTCGATCCCCGGGCTGCACCTTGCCGTAAACGATCAGCGGCCCGGCCGAGGTCTGCAGCGTGTATCGGAGGATGGCGCCTATCTCGGGGGTATATCGCACGCGCTCGATCTCGACCTTCGGATATCCGTCCGTATCTTCAAGTGCGTGGTCGCCGAGCCCCAGCAGGACATCGGTGACTGTTTTTGGGTTCGCGGCGCTCGGTAAGCCGGGCATGGCCGGATCGAACGGGTAGAACCAGAAGGCGTGCTGGGATTCGTGGAAGAGACGCGGGAAGCCGATCCCGCCTATGGGATCGCATGGGCCCGAGGAATGCTGGAGGAGCTTTGCGCTGAGCTCGTCCCATGCTTGCCGGCTGAACGCGCCGCGAGCGACAAGCCTGAGCGAGCGCTCCTCCTCTTCCATTCTTATGGAGACCTCGTACATGGCCCAGTAGCCATCGGGAGGGGAGAGCCTGGACGACCGCTTGCGGAGAGACTCGACCCGCCAGCCTGAGTCGCGAAGGATATCGGCCACGAATGCGCCCACGGCAAGCTCGTCGGTGGCCTCCAGCATGGTTACAAGAGAGACGTTCGGCGTTTCAGTTTTAAGCATTGCCAAAGAGGTAACGCTAAGCGGGGCGTTCTGCGACATATCCCGGTGCCACTTGAGGAAGGGCGCACGGGGCCCGTGTCCAGGATGGCGGCGAGGGCATTGCTCATATCCACGTGGAGGTGAGCAGTTTTGGACACGTTCGGCGAGTTCAGTACCAGTCGGCCGTCCGTCATGCATCGCGTGGCCGTGAAGCTCTTCGTCTTGATCGCCGGTGTGCTTTTGATGCTGGCGCGGACCTCTCCCGCGCTGGCCGCGGATTCGCACAGCGACAAAGGCAAGGCGTCGTCCGACCATTCGAGCGCTTCGGCGGTCGTCCATCGCAGCGATCCCGCACCTGCCAAGTCCGACCATCCAATCGGAGGCGGCGGCGGCGATGGCGGCGGGGATGGCAAGGACAAGAACAGCGGCAACGGCGGCGCCAGTGCGAAAGGCGATGCCAGCGCCAAGAGCAGCACTGCTGCGAAGTCGGACACCAGCGCCAAGTCGGACACCAGCGCCAAGTCGGACACCAGCGCCAAGTCGGACTCCAGCGCCAAGTCAGACGCCAGCGCCAAGTCAGACGCCAGCGCCAAGTCAGACTCCAGCGCGAAGTCGGTCACGAGCGCCAAGTCGGACACCAGCGCCAAGTCGGACACGAGCGCCAAGAGTGGCGGCGACGCCAGCGGCAAAGGCAACGGCGACCTCAACGGGGGAGCCGGCGCGACGGTTGTCGGCCACCACAAGGAAACCGGCGAGAACAACTCGGACAGCCGAGGTGATGTCGCCGGAGGCAAGAGCGGAAATGGCGACGACAAGACCCATGGGGATTCGGCATCCGCTGAGAGCACAGGCGTGAGCACCGGCACGACGGCCGGCAGCGCGATGACTACGAACTCGGCTGGGGTCTCAGCCAGCACCGGCGCGAGCACCGGCACCACGGCCGGCAGCGCACAGACCAACTCGGGCGGCGTCTCCGGCAGCACCGCCAGCACCGGCGCTAGCACCGGCACCACAGCCGGCAGCGCACAGACCTCCAACTCCGGCGGCGTCTCTGGCAGCACCGCCAGCACAGGCGCGAGCACCGCCACCACGGCCGGCAGCGCGCAGACCTCCAACTCGGGCGGCGTGTCCGGCAGCACCGGCAGTACCGGAGCGAGCACCGGCACAACGGCCGGCAGCGCCGCGAGCGGCAGCGTCTCCGGCAGCACCGCCAGCACGGGCGCGAGCACCGGCACCACGGCCGGCAGCGCGCAGACCTCCAACTCGGGCGGCG
>WNFS01000655.1_pt1 | contig 42603 bp, 37 predicted proteins | sample 5400141 | NCBI WGS metagenome assembly WNFS01 (sample SAMN13153358, study PRJNA577476) | soil metagenome | isolation source: 60 cm saprolite under Madrone tree | place: USA:California | collected 2016-06-14
GAGGCCGAGCGCTTCGAGTGCGCCGGGGCGATAGTTCTCCACGAACACGTCTGCGGTCGCCACCAGCTTCTTGAGGATGCCGCGGTCGTGCTCGGTCTTGAGATCGAGCGTGATGGCGCGCTTGTTTGAGGCCTGGGCAAGAAACGCAGTGCCGAGCTGCGCCCGGTTGAGCGCCTTGTCGGTACCGTTGCCGCGGCTCTGGTCGGGTTCATCGGGATGCTCGACCTTGATCACATCGGCGCCCAGCACTGCCAGCTGGTAGGTCGCAAACGGTCCCGCCAGCACATGCGTGAGGTCGATCACCCGGATGCCTTCGAACGGTCGCGCCATCGCTGCCTTCTCCTCCGTGCGGGTCATGATATCGTTAAGCTAACTTGGGTGTCGTCGCCCGCGAAAGCGGGCGTGAAATAATCTCACCTCATCCTGAGGAACCGACCGAAGGTCGGCGTCTCGAAGGATGGATGCACGGCACGGACTCGCGGCCATCCTTCGAGACGCCGTGCTGCGCACGGCTCCTCAGGATGAGGTCGTCCATTTCTTCGTAGGCTCTTTCATGGAGCATGACAGACTTTGATTCGCTCATTCACGAACCGATCTCCGCCAGCACTTTGGCCGCGGCGTCCATCTCGGCGAAACGGTAGGCGCGGCGCTTGAGGCCGAGTTCGTCGCGGCCCCACAATTCCATGTTCCAGTCCTCGTCCACGTGGGCCGCAGTCCACGCGGCGTCGAGCCCGATGTCGCCGCGCGCCAGCGCGAGCGCGATCAATGCCGAGCCCGTCAGCGTGGTCACCGCGTGCACGGCGCCGAGCCGCCACGGATCGCGCGGGATCGCGGCGCTGGCGCGGGCGATTGTCTGATCGGGCTGCTGGAAATGCGCGATGCCCCGCACGGTCGTGAACTCGGCGCCGAGCGCCGCTTTCGCCCACGCCAGGATCGGATCCCACTGCAGCGATTGGCGTGCCACCAGGCCCTGAGGCGTTGCGGCGCGATAGCAGACGAGATCGCAACCGAGATACTTGACGATGTCGCCTGCCACGTCGTCCCGGGCGGCGGCCACGCCGTCGATGATGGTGTTGGCAAGCCGCGTCATCGCCATTGCGGCCGGATCGATGAACTCGGTCTGCGCCCGCCACTCGGCCGCAATCGCCTCGCCAAGCGGCCGGCATGGCGCCGCCAGCGCGTGGCGCGCCGGCGTCCTGATCGGACGGCCGTCGAGCGCCACAGCAAAACCCGCCGGGCCGTCGCGCACCGTCACCTCGTCATAGAAACGCCGCTTGAGAGCGCGCATATGACGCCGCGCCGCCGCGGTCGGATCGACCGGCTCCAGACCTTCCAGCGCAAAAATCTCTTCGAATACGTCGCGCATGCCGTTGCTTTCGCTTAAGCGATGATTGCACCTGTTCGCCATGGGCTGATGTGATGATCACCGATATAATCATCCGACGATGGGAGGACCATGGCTTTGCGCGCGGCTGCGCGGGTCGCGCCGCGGCAGATAAGCTCACGGGAGAGGACCATGACCAGAATAGCCGATCGGGACCAGGTGAGTTTTGGCATTAATCGGCGCACAGTGCTGGGCGGCAGCGCCGCAGTGCTGGCGTTTTGCGCCGGAACTCAAGGGCGCGGGCAGGTCGCAGCCGAGCAGGCGCTGGCCGATCCGCTGGCGCCGCTACCAATGCCGCCGCAGGCGCCGGCCAGGGAGGGCATTGCTGAGCTTGCCGATACCCGGCTGTGGTTCTGGGACACCGGCGAAACCGGCGAGCCCATCGTGCTCTTGCATCCGGCGTCGGGCAGCGGCCTGATCTGGGGCTACCAGCAGCCGGTCTTTGCGAAAGCGGATTATCGCGTCATCTCCTATTCGCGACGCGGCTATTTCGGTTCGGCGCCGGTCGATCGCACCAAGCCCGGGATCGCCTCGGAAGATCTCCATCACCTCGTGGAATTTCTGGGGCTCGGCAAGTTTCACATCGTCGCCTCGGCGGCCGGCGGCAGCATTGCGTCGGATTACACGTTCTCGCACCCGGATCGGCTTTTGAGCCTCACGGTTTCAAGCAACCAGTTCGGTGTGGTGGACGGCGACATCTTCGCGGCGGGCTCCCGTATCCGGCCGAAAATCTGGGAGGAAATTCCGGTCGAAATTCGCGAGGTCGGGCCGTCCTATCGGGCCCGCAATCCAGAAGGCTTTCGGCAGTGGGTCGAGCTTGAGCGCAAATCCGGGCGTGTGGAGGCCTTCCGTCAGCCGCTTAAGAACCGCATCACCGAGGCGATGCTCGCCACCCTCAAGGTGCCGACGCTGGTGATTAGCGGCGCCGCCGACCTCGCCACGCCGCCGTCGATCGCCCGCATGATCGCGGCGAAAATCCCGAATGCCGAACTGGTGGTGGCGCCGGAATCGGGGCACTCGGTTTACTGGGAAGAGCCCGAGGTGTTCAATCGCGCGGTGCTGACATTTGTGTCCAAGCACCGCGGCTAGCGGCGCCCGGGCGCCACGCCCGGTAGCGGGTTCGCGGCCAAGGATGGGAGGTAGCAATGATGATATTTGCGCGGCGTCAGCTCCTGCAACTCGCCGCGGCGGCCGTTGCGGCGCCTGCGCTCCCGCAATCGGCATCCGCGCTCGATTATCCAACGCGGCCGCTGCGATGGATCGTCGGATTTCCGCCGGGCGGCGGGGCCGACACAGTGACCCGCATCATGGCCCAATGGCTCTCAGAGCGTCTCGGCCAATCGATCGTCGTCGAGAACAAGCCCGGTGCATCCACCAATATCTCGATCCAGGCGACCGTCAGTGCTCCCCCTGACGGCTACACGCTGCTGTTCGTCGCGGCATCCGCGACCGTCAACGTCACGCTGTTCGATGCGCTTCCGTTCAATCTGCTGAACGACATCGCGCCGGTTTCGGGTCTGATCGATTTCCCCTTGGTTCTGTTGGTCAATCCTTCCATCCCGGCCCGGACTGTTGCGGAATTCATCGCCTATGCGACGGACAACCCCGGCAAGATCAGCATGGCCTCATTCGGCACCGGCTCCACTTCTCATGTGGCCGGCGAGCTGTTCAAGACCATGACCGGCACCCGCATGGTGCATGTGCCGTATCGCGGCGAAGCGCCGGCGCTGACCGACATGATCGGCGGCCAGGTGCAGGCGATGTTCCCGACACTGACCGGATCGCTCCCGCATATCCGCTCGGGCGCATTGCGCCTGCTGGCGGTGGCGGGAAAGAGCCGGAGCGAGTTCGTGCCCGATGCGCCGACTGTCGGCGAAACAGTGCCAGGATACGAGGCGAGCTCCTGGTGCGGGGTCGGCGTGCCGCGCGGAACCTCGGCCGAAATCATCATGAGGCTCAACCGGGAGATCAACGCCGGGCTTGCCGACCCTGCCACCAGAGCACGGCTCGCCGCCGTGGCGACGACGCCGATTTTCCACACGCCGGAAAGCTTCGCCGCCTATATGGCAAGCGAGGTCGAGAAGTGGGGCAAGGTGATCAAGGCGTCGGGCGCGAGGCCGGAGTAGCCTCGGAGCGCGGGCATCCCGCCCCGCACCCCCACCCTACCCTCCCCCGCTTGCGGGGGAGGGTAGGGTGGGGGAAAGAGCGGGCGAGACGCCCGCGCTCCCGGCTCACACCACCCCCGCAATTTCCTTCCACAGCAGCCGCGCCTCGCGGCCATAGTCGTTGTCGACATGGCAGTTGCGGTCGAGCACCAGCGTCGTCCGGTCGGACGCCGTGTAGGCCGGCCAGTGCGGGATCGCCGGATTGTTCGGATTGCCCGTGCGGGCGAACGCCGTCCAGGTGGCGGCGATCCGGCGCGACAGGTCGTGGGCGACCTCGCCGCGGTCGGTCGCGCCGACCGCATCGATGGTCTCGAACACGAACGGCACATCGAGGGCATGGAACGCCTTGAGGCGGCCGCCGAACACCGGCGTCTCCCAGTCGAAGCAATAGAGCCACACCGGCGCTCTGCCTTGGGCGGCCTTGCGCTCGGCCAGCGTGATCGAGCGCAGGCGGTGGTTTGAATCCGTCAGGATCGAGATCAGGTGATCCGAGGGGGTCGCTGCCGGGAACAGCTTGTGATAGGTCGCAAGCACCCGGTCGGTCGCGCCATTCGCCACACTGGCAATGCGTGCGCGCAATTCGTCCTCGGTGAGCTTGCGCTCCCAGACGCGATCGTCGGGCGCGAGATAGATCGCCATCTCGTCCTTGACGCCGCCGACCAGCACCGGAATATCGCCGGAGAGCGCCGTCGCGGCCGGATCGAACGGATGGGCAGGCAGCACCGCGCCGTCCACCACCGGCCCGAAATCATAGCGGTCGAACAGGGGCGATGACGAGGGGCCAACCTTCTTCTGCGCCGGCCGGATGGCGGCGATCAACTGCCGGAACGGCCGCATTTGCAGTTCGCCGAGCTGCGCGCGCGACAGGCCAAGCTCCATGAGCACGGCCTCGGCGAGCTTGGCGGCGCGCTCGCGGTCGGTGAGGCGGATCGCCGAACCGCTCATCACGATGGCGCGGTGGAAGAGGCCGCGCGCCGCCGGCATCGCCATGAGCGTCGACACTTTGCCGCCGCCGCCCGACTGGCCGAAGATCGTCACGTTGCCCGGGTCGCCGCCGAAATGCTCGATGTTGTCGCGCACCCATTGCAGGGACGCGAGGATGTCGAGGGCGCCCGCATTACCGGACTGGGCGAACTCAGACCCTCCCAGTTCGGCGAGATGCAGGTAGCCGAGGATGTTGAGGCGGTGATTGACGGTCACCACCACGACGTCGTGATGAGCCGCGAGGTTGGTCCCGTCGAGCCGCGGCGTGTTGGCCGAACCATACGCCATGCCACCGCCGTGATACCACACCATGACGGGACGCTTGCCGCCGCCGCCGAGGCCGGGCGTGAACACGTTGAGGGTCAGGCAGTCTTCGCTTTCCGGCACGGTGTCGCGCGCGCCCCCAAGTCCTGCAAACTCGGGCCGTTGCTTGAGGTCGGGCGGCGACTGCGGCGCATGTCCGGCCCACGCCTCGGCGCCGCGCACCCCCGCCCACGGTTCGGGCTTGCGTGGCGCCATGAAGCGCGCACGCCCGCCGGTCGGCGCTCCGTAGGGCACGCCTTTGAACGCATTGACGCCGTCGACCGCAACACCGCGGATTTTGCCGGATGTCGTCTCGACGACCGGCGCATCGGCCGCGAGCGCGCGCGTGGCGCGGACCGCCGGCAGCAGCGCGGCGGCGGAGGCCGAGGCCCTCGCGAGGAAGATGCGACGATTGATACCCGCAAGGCGTTTGCCCGCGAAAAGGCGGCGATCGGACCCGAAATTGCGCGGCGTCATGGCTTCCTCCCGATGTGGTTTCTTTGAAATCTTAGAGCGGAATCTAGTCGGTTTGAAGCACCTCGCACCTATACCGGAGTGGCGGCCCAACTCTCCCTCTCCCCGCATAGCCCGTCGAAGACGGGCGTGGACGCCCTTATGCCGGGGAGAGGGAGCAGCCCTTGCCTTGCGCTCACTTTGCCTTCTTCCACGCCACCTCCGTCCGCACATAACCGGCGGCCGACGGCGCCAGCGTGTTCCAGCTCAGGACGTCGTCGGTGATCGCCGTAAGGGGACGCTTTTGCATCGTCCCGTCCCAGTTCGGAAACGAGCTTGCTGCGATGCGGAACGTGAGGGACTTGCCGGCTTCATCGACCGTGTAGGTGCCGAAATGGGAGATCATCCCTTGAACTGCGGCCTTGTTCTCGTCCGCGCTCCCGGCCATGCGATTTTTCGAGGCAAAGGCGGGGCGGCCGTAGCGGATGATCTGCAAGGAATAGCGCCCGTCGGCCGTGAAGATGAGTGAACCCTCGGGATTGGGACCATAACCCGGCACATGGGTGCCGTCGTCCTTGATGTTGTCTGCAAGCAGCAGCGTCCAGGCGCCGACGACCTGGTCCTTGATGGATTTCTGCTGGGCGCCCGCGCCGCCCGGCACCATCGCCAACCCCACCACCAGTGCCGAAATGCCAACAATGTTGCGTCGATACATGGTTTTCCTCCGTCACGGCTTTCACCCCGATCCGCCGGTCGGCCTCACCCCAATCCCGCCGATCGGCCCGCATTTCCTCGCGCGGCGTATCGAGGGATGGGATTTTCCCTATTCTGGGACAGCTTTCAACGGGGAGGTCGATTAAGACGCCGCCGCCCGGCCACGACGCTGGAGAGACGGCACGTGCTTCAATATGATCGGAAACCGCTGTAATAAGCAAACAGATGACTTCGAATGGATCGCCCCATGATGCTTAGATCAATCGCACTGCTTGCCTTGCTCGCGTTCGTTGCTGCGTTCACGGCGCGGCCGGCTGCAGCTCAAGTCGCGCTGCTCGAAGGCGCGCGAATAATTCCGGGCGACGGCGGCGCTGCGATTGAAAGCGGCGCGCTGCTGGTCGAGGGCGGCGTCATCGCCCGCATCGGCCGCAAGGGCGAAATCGCGCCGCCGGCAGGCGCGGCCCGGATCGCCCTCGACGGCAAGACGATCATGCCGGCGATCGTCAGCGCCCATGTTCATCCGGGATTTCAGAAGGGCCTCAGCTATTCGGCGGCAAACTATACGCGCGAGACTGTTTTGGACGACCTCAACCGCGCGCTCTATTTCGGCGTTTCCACCGTGATGTCGCAGGGCGTCGAGAAGGGCGAGGTCCTCGACGAAATTCGGGCCGACCAGGCGGCCGGTCGCTTCGGCGGCGCGCGCCTCATGCTCGCCGGACGCGGCATCGGGGCGCCGAACGCCGGCCCGGGCGCCGCGGCCTACGCGGGCATCGCATATGAGATCACCACGCAGGATCAGGCCCGCCGCGCCGTGTCGGAGCTTGCGGCCAGAAAGGTCGACGCCATAAAGATCTGGGTCGACGATCGCGGCGGCCGCGCTCCCAGCCTGCCGATCGCGCTGTCCCGCACCGTGATCGACGAGGGCCACCGGCTCGGCTTCAAGGTCTCGGCCCACGTGTTCTATCACAAGGACGCGGTCGAGCTTGCGGCTGCGGGCGTCGACAACTTCGCCCATCTGGTGCGCGACCTTGAGATGAGCGACACCCTGATCGCGACGATGAACGCCAAGGGCGTCTACGTGATGCCGAACATCGGCGCGCCCGAGCGCGGCACTCACACCGCGGTTCCGGCTTGGTTCGAGGAGCCCCACCTTGCCGGACTCTTGGCCGACACAGTGCCGGCCGATGTGATCGCACGCATCCGCGCCTCCTTCACGAGCCGCGACGCCGCTACGGCTGCGCGCAATCGGCAGAACTACGCGATCCTGCAAAGGAGCGTGGCGAAACTCGCCGCCGCGGGCGCCCGTGTCATTCTCGGCAGCGATACCGGCCTTGAAGACCACCCCTTCGGCTTTGCGGAGCAGAAGGAACTCCAGATGATGGCGGAGGCCGGCATGGCGCCCGCACAGGTTATCGTTGCAGCGACGGGCCGCTCCGCAGAGTTCCTCGGGCTCAAAGATCGTGGCGTCATCGCACCCGGCAGGCGCGCCGACCTCCTGGTGCTCGATGCCAATCCGCTCGACGATATCCGCAACACGCGCCGCATCTCCGCCATGTACCTTGCCGGCAAGGAAGTCGACCGGGGGGCGCTCAAGGCTTCGTTGATGCGGGCGGGGAATTAGGGCTACGGGCCGTCATGCCCGCGCTTGTCGCGGGCATCCACGTCTTTCTTGCGACAGCTCAGCAAGCAAGGCGTAGATGGCCGGGACAAGCCCGGCCATGACGGGGGGAGGATACGCTGTAACCCGAACAAGACGACCGACAGGTGGGGAGGACAACATGCTCGCATCACGCCGCCACGTACTAACCGGCGCCGCTTCCCTCGCGCTCACCGCCGCGAGCGCACCAGCGCTCGCCGCCATGGGACCGGACGATAAGTTCGATCTCGTGATCAAAGGCGGCGAGGTGCTCGATCCGAGCCAATCGCTGCGCGGCCGGCGCGACATCGGCATCCGCTATGGCGTGATCGAAGCGGTCGAACCGGACATCCCGGCGGCGCGGGCGCTGCGCACGATCGATGCGGGCGGCAAGCTGGTGACGCCCGGCCTCGTCGACCTGCACTGCCACGTCTATCCGTATGGCTCCGCGATCGGGATTCCGGCGGACGAACTCATCGCCCACCAGTGCACCACCACTTGCGTGTCGGCGGGCGATGCCGGCGCCAACAATTTCGCGGGCTTTCGCCGTTTCATCGTAGCGCAGACACGCACCCGCCTCTACGCCTTCGTGCATATCGCAAATATCGGCCTTACCCCATTTCCGCTTCCGGAACTCTACAATCTCGACTTCGCCCAGGTCGATGCCTGCGCCAAGGCGGTGGCGGAAAACGCCGACATCGCCATCGGCGTCAAGGTGCGCATGTCCGAGAACGTGATCGCCAGGAACGGCGCCGAGCCGCTCCGGCGGGCGATCAAGGCGTGCGAGATCGCCGGCACCGGCGGCCGGGTCATGGCCCATATCGGCGGCGTCGAAAACGTTGCCCTGATGATCGAGATTCTCGATCTCCTACGCCCCGGCGACATCCTTACCCACGCCTATTCGGGCGCGCCGAACCTCGCAGGCGCCTTCACCAACATCGTGCAGGACGGCAGGGTGCTGCCGGCGGCGCTGGCCGCCAAGCGGCGCGGCGTCATCTTCGACGTCGGCCACGGCGGCGGCAGCTTTGACTTTACGGTCGCCGAGGCCGCGATCGCCCAAGGCTGCCCGCCCGACACCATCTCGTCCGACATCCACGTCGTCTCCGGCAACACGCCCGGCATGCCGTATCTCACCTGGGTGATGAGCAAGTTCTTGAGCCTGGGCTTCACGCTGGAGCAGGTGGTCGCCATGGCGACGATCAACCCGGCGAAAGTCATCAACCGTGCTCCCAAGCTTGGCACGCTGCAAATCGGCGCGCCGGGCGACGTCGCCATCATGGAACTGGCGGAGGGGGAGGTCGCATTCGTCGATACGCGCAACAACGCCCGCAAGGGCAAAGCTTATCTTAAGCCGGTGCAGACCGTGACGGCGGGCGTAGCGTTCGGAAGGCCTTATGCGCTGCCGTTTTCGGTGAGGTGAAACGGTTCGTAGGATGGGTTGAGCGAAAGCGAAACCCATCGATAGTTGAGCGATCGTGGCGCAAACGTAGGATGGGTAAGCGACAAGCGAAACCTTCGACAGCCGCGCCGTGGGGCCGCCGCTCATGATGGGTTTCGCATGTACTCAACCCGTCCTACGTCCACAGTCTCACAATCACTTCCTCGTCCCCGTGAAATACTTCAAATCCGGAGGCTGCTGGCCCTTCTTGGCGGGCATCAGCAGGCCATCCCCGCCCACCATGTAGTCCTCCTGGCCGATACGAACATGCGGGTTGGCCTCGGCGCAGTCCCAGGCAATCCAGACCGCGCGCTTGCTGGGATCGCGAACGTAATTCTTCATCACCGTCCACGGATGTGTCAGCGCGTGATCGATGACCGTCATTTCGTTATGGAGGACGTTGCGATTTGTCCTGTCGAGGTAAATGCGCTCCTTGACCACCGTCTGATTATCCTCATGCAGCGGAATACCGGTCTGATCGAAGGCGCGCTGCCCCCTGAAATACCGCGTCTCAACAACGAGCGTATCGAATTTTCCGTCCGCATCCTCGTCGATCCATCGGCCAATGGAATAGCCGATACGGCTGGGCTCGACGTCCGCCGGCCAGTCGCGGCCGTCGGTGTAGATTCTGCGATGCATGTATCCGTCCGGCCCCGTCACGTGAGTCGTGTCGGCCGTGACGATGATTTCCAGCGGCAGGTAAGCCGTCATCCGCATCGGCATGCCGGACGAAATGCACAGATAATCCGGTGCAAAACCGCCGCCGCCGGCAGCCTGATCGGCGAGACTGGCCTCAAGGATCTTTTGATACTCGGGGGTCAGCGGAGCCTGCTGAGCGAGGCCAGGACGCCTGGTCGGGTCAAATGACGGGCCGATGCCCGGGACCTCCTGGCGGTTCCACTGGCCTTTCAGATCGGGGTAGTTGGCGTCATCGAACGCCCATGCGCCGCTGGGTGTGAGCATCAGCGCCGCGCCGAGCAAGCCGCCGGCGATCGCCCTTCCGATCGACATTCCAATCGCCGTCATGTCATTCTCCCTTGATGTTGGCAGCCTCGATCTTGCTGCCTTGGTGTTGGCCGCCACTTCGCGATCTCGGCCTTCTGAAAGGCGGCAAGCCGCTCGGGCGCAAGTAAGCGATTTCGAAGTTCGAATCATATCGCCAGACTGTACAGTGGGCAAAGGCGTGCTCTTGCGCGCCGTGCCCGCCCTACGGATCGATTTCATGGAAGTCGGTCTACGAGCTTCTGTAATCGCTTGCTCGCGGGGCCGCCGTACTCCCAGGGGAATGAATCATTTCTTTGAATGCATGTGACCTAGTTCACATTCCAACAACCATAGGAGGCGATATTGTTGTGGGAGCGAGTTTCGCCCGACACATGCGAGCGAAGGAGATCAACGCGGGACGCGCAGGAGAAGGGAGGAGCCTCATGGCGATGTGGCACCTTATCAAGGAAGAACCGGTCGGCGTTCAGGGAATCGTTCAGGCCATGCTTGCGCTAGGAACGTCGTTTGACCTCGGATTGAGCAACAGCCAGATGGGCGCGATACTGGCGGTGACTGCGGCTATTCTGACTCTCTTGACACGACAGCAGGTCACACCTCTCGCTAATCCGAAGACGAATGACCAAACGCCGCTAGTCACCAATCTCGCCCCTTGCGATTCCGGGCTTCCCATTAGGTAAGAGCCGGACGTGGTTAGCGAGCGATGCCTGCCCTGACGGCCAAGTAGGCGCTCGGCCAAGTAGGCGTTCGGCCAAAGATCGCCATGAACGGCCATACTTTCCATACTTGGCAAAAAAGTCACCCCACGCCTTCCGCCCTGACCTCCGCCCGCAGCGAGTCGATGAGCGTGAGCGTGCCCTTGCGCTCCACGTGCCAGAAGGTCCAGCCGTTGCAGGCCTCCAGGCCCTGCGCCAGCGCGCCGATGCGATGGATCGAGCCCACGGCGCCGCCGAGCGCAATGGCGCCGTCGGCGCGCACCAGCGCCTTGTGCCGGCGCTTGGCGTCGAACAGGTCGGCCCCAGGCGCGATCATGCCGCGCTCGATCAGCGCCGCGAACGGCACGCGGGGCGCATCGCGGGCGGTCTGGAAGGCCGCGAGCGCGGCCGCCGGCAGCGGCGCCACGGCAGCGATGCGGCGTTCGGCCGCCTTCAGGTAAGTCGCGTCACGCTCGATGCCGATGAAACGTCGGCCGAGGCGTTTTGCCACGGCGCCGGTGGTGCCGGTGCCGCAGAACGGGTCGAGCACCAGATCATCGGGGCGAGACGAGGACAGAATCACCCGTGCAAGCAGCGCCTCCGGCTTCTGGGTCGGATGCAGCTTCTTGTTATCGCAGCCCTTGAGACGCTCTTCGCCGGTACACAGCGCAATAGTCCAGTCGGAGCGGACCTGGATATCCTCGTTGCCGGCCTTGAGCGCCTCGTAGTTGAAGGTGTATTGCCGCGCGGCGGCGTCGCGTGAGGCCCAGATCAGCGTCTCGTGCGCATTGGTGAAGCGCCGCCCGCGAAAATTCGGCATCGGATTGGTCTTGCGCCAGACCACGTCGTTGAGAATCCAGAAGCCGAGATCCTGCAATATTGCGCCGACGCGAAAGATGTTGTGGTAGGACCCGATCACCCACAGCGTCGCGTTGGGCTTCATCACCCGCCGGCACGATGCGAGCCAGGCGCAGGTGAAATCGTCGTAGGCGGCGAAATTCGAGAACTTGTCCCAATCGTCGTTGACAGCATCGACGCGTGAATCGTCGGGGCGTTTGAGGTCGCCTTGGAGCTGCAGGTTGTAGGGCGGATCGGCGAACACGAGATCGACCGAGCCGGCCGGCAGTTTCGCCAGTTCCCCGACGCAATCGCCGTGCAAAATCTGCGGCGTCGACCGGGACGGTTGGGCGACCTCGGGAATGACTGGGAGACCGACTCGGAGACTGACTTTAGGAATCAAGCGGGGCGCCCGGCTGGACGCCCCGCTGCGCGGCATGACCATGTTCAGGACTCTGACTCTGGCAACGCGGTCGGCGACGCGGGACCTTCATCCGACAGTCACAATCATGACCGGTCAGATGTAAAAATCGGCTTAAGGAGCCGACGATAAAATCATCGCAACACTAGATTCCCGCCCATAGTGAAAGGGCGGCCCGGATTTCCCTGCGTTCAATCCGGCCATGGCCCTCTGCATTGGAATTGGCCGGTGGCCTCCCTGCCAGCCGCGGAGGGTAAAGACCGCTGCACTGGCAACGTCAGCACCGCATCCCCATATTTCGGCGGATTGTGCGGTTCAGAGGATTCCAAGTTGGTGCTATGACACATGCTTGACCGGACCGCCCCGGCAAAATTTGCCGGGCGGGCATCGAGCGGCTAGCCTTGGCACGAAAAAACCGGGCGATGGAGCGCTACAATGCGTTTGGACGAGACCGAACAGAGCGAAAATATTGAGGATCGCCGCGGCGAACCGGGCGGCGGGTTTGGCGGGGGCGGCTTCGGCTTCCCTTTGGGCGGTGGCGGGCTCGGGATCGGCACCATCGTGGTGCTGGGCCTGATTGGCTGGGCCCTCGGCATCGATCCACGCGTCCTGATCGGCGGCGCCGAGATCTTTTCCGGCGGCAGCCCCCACGTTCAGCAGCCGATGCAGCCGCCGGGCGGGCAGGCGCGGCGCACCGGCAAGCCAAGCGATGATATCGGGAGATTCGTCTCGACCGTTCTCGGCAACATTGACGCGGAATGGACCGACATCTTCCAGCGGGACGGCAAGACCTATCGTAAGCCGGTGCTCGTCCTCTACCAGGGCCAGACCCAGGCGGCGTGCGGCGGGGCGGCGCAAAGCGCGATGGGGCCCTTCTATTGTCCGACCGACCAGAAGGTCTATCTGGACACCTCGTTCTTCCGCGAGATCGAGTCCCGTTTCCGCGGCTGCGAAGGCAAAGCCTGTGAGTTCTCGCAGGCCTATGTGATCGCCCACGAGGTCGGCCATCACGTGCAGAACCTGTTGGGCGTGTTGCCCAGGGTCCAACAGCAGCAGCAGCGGATGGATCGCACTGACGCCAATCGTCTGCAGGTCCAGGTCGAGCTGCAGGCCGATTGTTTGTCCGGTATCTGGGCGAGCCACGAGAACAAGAGGTTACAAAGCCAAGGAAGGCCATTGCTGGTGGAGCCCGGCGACATCGACGCCGCGATGCAAACGGCTTCCGCGATCGGCGACGACACCTTGCAACGCAAGGCGACCGGACGGGTGGTGCCCGACAGCTTCACCCACGGCTCCTCGGCACAGCGCCAGCGCTGGTTCATGAACGGATACCGGGAGGGGACCGTCGCGGCCTGCAATACCTTCAGGTCGGAGAATCTCTAGGCGCCACCGAAGTTCGGCGGGTGAAAACGAACATCGAGGTTCGTTCGTGTCATGACCAAGGACCAGGTGAAAGAACTTCTCGACCGCGTCTTAACTTGGCCGGAGGATGATCAGGAGAAGCTTGCGCAGTTCGTCCGCGAGCAGCTTCGTGCCGGCGATGATATCACTGTTCAAGAATGGGAAATTATCGAACGGCGCGCGGCTCGAAGAGACTTGGCGACTGACGAAGAGGTCGAAAAAGTGTTCAGCCGCTATCGCAACCCATGAAGCTGCGATATGAACGCGGCGCAGCCGCCGATCTCGACCGGGCGAGGTTCAACCGATAGGCCCGGCCCGCCCCACATCCTAGCTTGAGCGATCAACGGATCGGATCATCGCCATGCCCGGCATCGACGAGAGCAAGCAATTCATCCCGCTTCATATCGCCGTGCTCACCGTGTCCGACACCCGCTCGGCTGAGGACGACAAGTCGGGCGCGACGCTTGCGGAGCGCATTGCGAAAGCCGGGCACGCGGTGGCGGCGCGTGCCATCGTCAGCGATGACGTCGACAAAATTCGCACTCAGGTGAAAGCCTGGATCGCAGACCCGTCCATCGACGTCATCATCTCCACCGGCGGCACGGGCTTTACCGGACGCGACGTGACGCCCGAGGCGGTGGAGCCGCTGTTCGAAAAGCGCATGGATGGATTTTCGACGCTGTTTCTGATGGTGAGCCACAGCAAGATCGGCACTTCGGCGATCCAGACCCGCGCCACCGCGGGCGTCGCCGGCGCGACCTACATTTTCTGCCTGCCGGGCTCACCGGGCGCCTGCCGCGATGCCTGGGACGACATTTTGGTGCACCAGCTCGACTATCGTTACCGGCCGTGCAATTTCGTCGAGATCATGCCGCGGCTCGATGAGCACCTGCGCCGCGCCAAAGCGCAGGGGGCGACGGTTTAGAGCGTCAACTCCCAAGTCTCGCCCACGACGTCGACCCCGAAGCTGCGATGCGGCTTCTCCTCCGTCCGCACGAAGCCGGCGCTCTCGTAGATGTGTCGTGCATCGGTCAAAACGCTCTGCGTCCACAGCACGATTTTCCGATATCCGGCATCGCGGGCGAATTTGATGCAGTGCTCGACCAGGCGGCGGCCGATGCCCCGCCCGCGCGCATGCGGCTCGACGATCAACAGGCGCAGCTTGGCGATGCCATTGCGGGCATCGACCAGCATCACGGAGCCCGCCGGCGCGCCATCAAGCTCGGCGATCCAGCAGCCCTCGCGGGCGAGGTCGTGGCCGCGCTGGAAATCCGCGATGATCCCAGCGACCAGCACAGTAAACTTCGATCCCCATCCGTATTCCCTCCCGTAGATCGCAGCATGGCGCGCGAGCACCCAGTTGAGATCGTCGGATCGGTGCGGGCGCAAAGTGACCGCGTCGAACATTGCGGGCGCCGCGGCAGGCGCGAGCAGCGTCTGAATGGTCGCCATGGCCGCGACAAGGCGGCGCTGCGCGTCGTCGCCGAGACGCTCCAGCAAGGCGCCGATCTCCGCCTGCGAGCGTCGGTCGAGGGACGCGAACGCTTCCCGGCCTCGATCCGTCAAGGCGAGGATGCTTTGCCGCCGGTCGGTGGCGGACCGCGTGCTCGCGACGAGACGTGATGACGTGAAGCCCCGCAGCAGGCGGCTGAGGTAACCCGGATCAATGCCGAGATCGGCCGCAAGCTCGGCCGCCGTGGTGGTTCCGCGCTGGGCAAGCTCGTAGAGCACGCGTCCCTCGGTCAGCGAAAAGGAGGTGCCGAGGAGACTATGCCGCAACAGGCCGATCTGGCGCGTGTAGAAGCGATTGAACCGACGGACGGCCGTCACCCGGGCAGCAGTTTCGGTCTGCATCGAGCCCTCGCTAACGAGACAGTCAGTGAGGGATGAGTCATTTTGTTGACTGAGTCAACTAAATTTCGAAAATGGAAATGATGCGCCGGTTCAACCAGTTCCGCATCCGGCATTCATCGGCGCGCGCCGCTGCGCAGCATCAGGATGCGCCTGCGGCCGAGGCGGGCCAAGAGGTCCGCTTCGGGATTGGCCGCCGTGCCACGGTGGCCCCCGATCTCATTGTAGAGCCGCGCATCGATCAGGAGGCCTTGGTCGGGATGCGCTCCTCCGAACAGGGCGAACTTGAGCAGCGCCAGCGCCTCAAAGATCACCGGATAGGCCGATCGCACGGGTATCGACTTGCGAAACACCGCTGCCGATCGCGAGGCGCCGGACGCTTCGGCTTCATCGATGAAATGGGTCGCCTCATCGAGCCAGGTCGCGTCGAGGACGGTGCCGGCGCGCAAGAACATCAGCCATGGTGAACGCGCCGCTGCCGCCGCCGCATTGAGCCGAGCCCCGAGCGGCGCGGATGAGACTGCCACTTCGCAACCTGCCGCATCCGCGACCTGCAGCGTTGCATCGGTCGAACCGCCGTCGACGACCGTCACCTCGCGCACGACGCCGCTCATGGCGCCCGATATCAGCATCGCCAGCGTGGGCACCAGCATGCGTTCGCTGTTGAACGTTGGAATAATGACACTGAGCATTGAGGTCGACTTATGGATCCCGCCCCCGCGGTAGGAAACACGGCTTTCGCTGTAGCATCCCCAGCTGTCCCGTCGAGGCAGGAAAATTGGGCGAGCCGACGTCAAAGGCGGCATGTGGATAAATCCTGTGCCGCGGCGCCAGCCGGGATGTAAAGAATGTTCTTGTTTTGTTCTAGATACCGTGTTATGCAATAACTCATGTTTCGACAAACTGCAGTTCGCCGTCGCCCGCCGGAGCCGGACCCGTCGCATTTCGGACCGGCGGGCGGGATGTGGGAGGTTGGCGCCGAGGTTGGCGCCGAGCCCCAGGCGGACTTGGCTGCCAACACAGACGTAGACTCAGCCCGCCGGCGCGGGCGGGGTGCTCTGACGAACGCTGGCGGCAGGTTCGAACCGCGCGTTCTGGTCGCTTTCGACGATGGCTGGCAATCGATCGAGGAGCTGCCGCCGTTCAAGACCGAAGTCGGTATTGACACCGCCCGCAAGGTGATCACCCGCAATACTTCGCCGGATATCCCGTTCGATCGCTCGATCAACCCATACCGCGGCTGCGAGCACGGCTGCATTTACTGCTACGCCCGGCCGACCCACGCCTATTTGGGCCTGTCGCCAGGCCTCGATTTCGAATCGAAGCTGTTCATGAAGCCCGATGCGCCCGAGCTTCTGGAACGCGAGCTGTCGGCGCGCAACTATGCGCCGCGGTTCATCGCGATCGGCACCAACACCGACCCCTATCAGCCGATCGAGCGGCGTCACGCTGTCATGCGGCGCATCCTGGAGGTGCTGGAGCGCTGCGGACACCCCGTCGGCATCGTCACCAAATCGAACCTGGTGACCCGCGATATCGACATTCTCGCCAAGATGGCGAGCCGCAAGCTGGTGCGGGTCGGCATCTCGGTGACCTCTCTTGACGCCAAGCTTGCCCGCGCCATGGAGCCGCGTGCCCCGACACCGGCGCGCCGGCTCGAGGCATTGCGAGCGCTTAGCTCTGCCGGCATTCCAACCACCGTGATGGTCGCGCCCGTCATCCCTGCGATCAACGATGCGGAGATCGAGCGCATTCTCGAAGCTGCTGCCGCCTGTGGGGCTGAGGCGGCCGGTTACGTGCTGCTGCGGTTGCCGCTTGAGGTGCGCGACCTCTTCCGCGAATGGCTGCAGGCCAATTTCCCCGACCGCGAGCGCCACGTTTTTGCGCTGATACGCCAGACACGCGGCGGCAAGGACTATGACGCCACTTTCGGCAAACGAATGACTGGCGGTGGCCCTTACGCCTGGATGATCGGCAAGCGTTTTGAGACCACCTGCTCCCGTCTCGGACTCAATGTACACAAGACGGAGCTAACCACCGAGCATTTCAGGCCACCCGCGCCGGCGAGCGAGCAGCTGAGCTTGTTTTGACGCTAATGCAAACGGCCCGGAGCTTTGCGACCGGGCCGTTCGAGCCCCTACCCTCCCCGCGCGGCGGCGGAGGGGGTCGGGGAGCGGGGAGCGTTCGCGCCGGCCTCAGGGCGCGACGACATGCCAGACGTTGTTGCGGTTGTCGCCTTCGACGTCGCCGGCTTTCTTGTCATCCTTCCAGTAATAGAGCGGCTTGCCCTTGTAGGCCCACTGCTTGGCGCCGTCATCGCGCACGACCACGGTCCAGTTGCCAGCATCCTTGGCGTCGCCCGACACCAGCAACGGCGGCCAATTGGTGGCGCATTGGCCGTTGCAGCCCGATTTGCCGGCCGTCGTATCGCGATCCCACGTGTAGAGCGTCATGCCCTTGGCGTCGACCAGCACCTTGCCTTTCGACGTGTGAGCTTTGAGGCGAAGGCTTTTCCCCGCCCCGCACGCTATGGTGCAACAAAATAACTACGTTGCAAAGCCGGCGCTTTATGGGCCAGCAATTGCACATAATCGACGGCGAAATCCCGAAGCGACCCGGCCGATCAGCGCCGCCGCCTACAGCGTATGCATCCGCTGCCCCTCGCGGATCGCTGCCCATACCCGTTCCGGCGTTGCCGGCATGTCCACATGGCGTATGCGGTAGGCCCGATACAGGGCATCAACGATCGCGTTCATGACGGCCGGCGCCGAGCCGACGGCGCCGGCTTCACCCGCTCCCTTTACGCCCAACGGATTGGTGGCGCATCGCACGTTACGTGTCTCGAAGGTGAACGGCGGCGTATCGGCGGCCCGGGGCAACGCATAGTCCATGAGCGAGGCGGTAACGAGTTGACCGGAGGCGGCGTCATAGACCGTGTGCTCCATGATCGCCTGGCCGATCCCTTGCACGGCGCCGCCTTGAACCTGGCCGGATAGCAGCAGCGGATTGAGGGTCACGCCGAAATCGTCAACCACCACATAGGCGAGAATGTCGACATGACCGGTGTCGGGATCAACTTCCACTTCGGCGACATGGGTACCGTTCGGATAGGTCGGCGGCGGCGGTCCAACCGAATCCATGACCGAGAGCAACTCGGGCTTGGCCTGTGCTGATGCCGCCACGCTGGCAAACGAGAGCGAGCGATCGGTGCCGGCAATGCGCACTTCTCCGTTCTCGATTTCGAGGTCGGTCTCGGCGGCTTCCAGCTCTTGAGCGGCGATCGACTTCAGGTTGACGGCAAGCTTGCGCGCCGCGCTGTCGACCGAGGCGCCGCCGCAGGTGATGGAGCTTGAGCCGCCGGTCCCGGCGCCGGTCGCCACCACATCGGTATCGCCCTGGATAACAGTCACGCGCTCGGGCGGCAGGTCGAGATGTTCGGCGACGAGCTGAGCATAGGCGGTCTTGTGACCTTGCCCGGTCGACTGCGATCCCGCCAAAACTGTGACGTTGCCGTCGCGCTCAAGCCGCACGGTTGCGGCATCCGGTCCATTGTTGCCGCATGCTTCGATATAGGTGGCAAGCCCGATGCCTCGCAGCTTTCGCGCCTTTTTCGAAGCGGCCGCGCGCTTGCCGAACCCGTTCCAGTCGATGATCTCCTGCGCGCGCCGCATATGGGCGGCGAAATCGCCGGAGTCGTAGACCTTTTGGGTCGGCGTCGTATAGGGCATTGCGGCGGGCTTTATGAAGTTGCGCCGACGCAGCGCCTCCGCAGAGATGCCGATATCGCGCGCGGCGGTGTCGACCAGCCGCTCGATCAGATAAGCGGCCTCCGGCCGGCCGGCGCCGCGGTAGGCATCGACCGGCAACGTATTCGTAAAAGCCGCCGTGATGCGGATGAAGCAGGTCGGAAAAGCGTAGACGCCCGGCAACATCACGGCGCCTACATACGGAATATAGGGCGCAAAAGCCGAGAGATACGCGCCCATATCGCAGGTCATATCGATCGACAGCGCCGTGAAGCGATGGTCGGCGTCGAGCGCAAGCGTCGCCGTGGTGAAATTATCGCGCCCCTGCGTGTCGCCGAGAAAGTGCTCGGTGCGCTCGGCGACCCATTTGACCGGTCGCTTGAGGCGCTTTGCCGCGACGGCCGCAAGCGCGTATTCCCGATAGGGAAACAGCTTGGTGCCGAATCCCCCGCCGACGTCAGGCGTAATGACCCGCAGCTTGTCCGGTGCGATCTTGAGCACCGCCTGGCTCAAGAGGTCGCGCAAGAGATGCGAGCCCTGGCTGCCCAGCGTCAGCGTGATGCGGTCCGCCTTCGCGTCGTATTCTGCAACGACAGCGCGCGTATCGAGATAGTTGGTGACAAGCCGTTGATTGACGACGGACAGCGACACGGTCTTGGCGGCGGTCGCAAGCGCCTGTGCGGTGCCTCTCTCGTCGCCCAGCGTCTGCTTGAACGCGACATTGCCGTGGTGGCTCGGCCACACCTGGGGCGCGCCCGGTTTGAGCGCCTCGACGGCGGACACGACGTGCGGCAGCGGCTGCCACTCGACGACGATCGCCTCGGCCGCGTCCTTGGCCTGCGCGACCGTGCCGGCCACCACGAAGGCGACGGCATCGCCCACATGGCGGACCTCGTCGGACGCCAGGATCGGGTAAGGCGGCGCGCTGACCGTCAGTCCCTCCGGGACCGCGACGCAAGGAAGAGCGCCGAGATCAGCCACGTCCGCGCCGGTGAGCACGAGATGCACGCCGCTTGCGGCGCGGGCTGCCGCGATATCGGTTATGCGAAAACGGGCGTGCGCATGCGGCGAACGCAAGAGCACGGCGTGCAAGACTGCGGCCGGCGCGACGTCGGCCACATAGCGGCCATTGCCGCGGATGAGCGCATCATCCTCCTTGCGGGTCAGGCCTTGCGAAACGCCGAATTTGGTCGGATGCATGGGTTCTCCGATCGCGCTGCCCTCTGCCCTGTCCTCTGTAGGGGCGACCCTTGTGGTCGCCCGGTTTGCGCACCGCGTCCGCCGGCACGGGGCGACCACAAGGGTCGCCCCTACGGCGGTAGGGGAGGCTCACAGGCCCGACACAAAACGGGCCATGATGACGATGGTCAAGACCTGCATGGTTCCCTGCGCGGCCACCGCCAGGAAGAAGTTCCGCATCACGCGGCTGATCTTCTCAAAATCCGGATTTGGCCTTCGCAGTTGCATGCAGACTCGTAAATTTGTCGGCAGCAGATAGCCGGTGCCCTGGATCGTCATCAGCACAACGAGGGTCAACGCCGCCGCGACCCACGCGAATTGCGGCCACGGCACGTCGAGGAAGCCGAGGTCCTTGGCGAGAAACCAACCGGTGGTGCCGGTCATGATCGAGAGCGTCGGCATCAGGAACAGGGTCTTCGGTACCAGCCGGACGATGATCTCGCGCCGCACCGACAGATCGACGCGACGTAGGATCGGCCCCATCACGAAGCCCATGAACAGATCGATGCCGGTCCACATCACGCCACAGATGACGTGGACGAAATTGAGAAACCACCGCTCATGGCTCGTGATCGCGACCGTCATCACGGCGAGCGCAAGCACGCTATAGCCGAGATAGTGCCAGCGCACGATCGGGGCGGGGGCTGTGTCGGCAATCGCGGTCATAGGCAGTTCCGTGGGATGGGTTGAGCGCAGCGAAACCCATCCTACACATGCCGGTAGCATATCGACGCGTACAGATAAACCGTAGTTCTCACGGCAACGAACCCTCACTCCGCCGGCTGCGGCGCCAGTTGCGCGGGCACGCGATGGCGGCTCATGATGCCGGCGAGCCAGCGCGTGATGACATAGAACACCGGCGTGAACACGAGCCCGAACGCCGTCACGCCGATCATGCCGGCGAACACCGTGGTGCCCAATGCCTGGCGCAGCTCGGCGCCGGCGCCGACCGCCCAGACGAGCGGCACCACGCCGAAGATGAAGGCGAGCGAGGTCATCAGGATCGGGCGCAACCGCAGTCGCGCTGCCTCCACTGCCGCCGCGAAACGGTCGCGGCCCCGGTCTTCGAGCTGCTTGGCGAATTCAACGATAAGGATGGCGTTCTTGGCCGCGAGACCGATCAGCACGACGAAGCCGACCTGGGTCAGGATGTTGTTGTCCATGCCGCGCAGGATCACGCCCGTGATCGAGGCGACGAGGCACATGGGCACGATCAGAATCACAGCGAGCGGCAGCGTCAGACTCTCGAACTGCGCCGCCAGCACGAGAAATACAAAGGCGACCGCCAGGGCGAAGGCGAAGGCCGCCGTACTTCCAGCCCTGATCTGCTGGAATGCGAGCGTCGTCCATTCATAGCCGAACCCGTCCGGCAGGACTTCGGCCGCGAGCTTTTCCATGGTCTCAATCGCCTGGCCCTGGGAATAGCCGGGAGCCGCCGCGCCGTCGATCTCGGCGGCGCGATAGAGGTTGTAGCGCGGCACCCGGTAGGAGGACGAAATCGAGTGCACGGTCGTGAACGAGCCGAGCGGCACGGTGTCGCCGTTCGCATTGCGCACCCGCAGGCCGAGGACATCGCGGGCGTCGCCGCGATAGTTGGCGTCGGCTTGTGCCGTCACCCTGAAGGTGCGGCCGAACAGGTTGAAGTCGTTGACATAGGCGGAACCGAGGTAGACCTGCAGCGCGGAAAACACGTCGGCGACGTTGATCCCCAAGAGCTGCGCCTTGGCGCGGTCGATGTCGAGATAGAGTTGCGGCGTTGACGTCTCGAACAGCGTGAACACCTGCGTCAAGCCGGGCGTCTGGTTGGCACGGCCCATCATCGCCGCCGCCGCGGCCTGCAACGCCTGCGGACCGCGGCCAGCGCGGTCTTCGACCATCATGCGAAAACCGCCGGCATTGCCGATTCCGGAGACCGGCGGCGGCTGGATCACGAGGATCAGCGCGTCCTGAATCGCAGCGAATTTGCCGAACAGCGCCCGCGTTATGTTGGCCGCCGACTGGTTCGGATCGCGGGCCCGCTGCTCCCACGGCGCCAGCGTCAGAAAGATCGCGGCCGCATTCGGCGCATTCGTGAACGTCGCGGCGTTGAATCCGACGAAATTGACGCCATGTTCGACGCCCGGCGTATTCAGCGCCACATCGATGGCGCGGCGGTAGACGTCGTCGGTGCGCGCCAGCGACGCACCGGGCGGCAGCTGGACCACGACGATGAGGTAGGCGCGGTCCATTTGCGGGATGAACCCGGTGGGGGTCTTGCGGAATTCGTTCAAGCCGTAGCCGAGAATAGCCACATAGGCGATGAGCATCAGCGCGGCAACGCGCACCACCCGCCCGGCGAGGAAGCCATAGCCGCGGCTGAGCCGATCGAAGCCGAAGTTGAACAGCTTGAAGAAGCCCTTGACCGGCAACTCCCACCAGCGGGCGCGACGATGCGGGTCGTGGGGCTTGAGCAGGAGGGCGCACATCGCCGGCGACAGCGTCAGCGACACGATCAGCGAGATCACAGTGGCGCCGGCGATGGTGAGCGCGAACTGGCGGTAGAACTGCCCGGAGATGCCGGTGATGAATGCCGACGGCACAAACACCGCGCACAGGACAAGCGCAATCGCGACCAGAGCCGCCCCGACCTCGTCCATGCTTTTGACTGCCGCATCGTGCGGCGAAAGCCCGGCTGCGATATTGCGCTCGACGTTCTCCACCACAACGATTGCATCGTCGACGACGATGCCGATCGCGAGCACCAGTCCGAACAGGGTCAGATTGTTCAACGTGAAGCCGAAAATCCCCATGAAAAAGAATGTGCCGACGAGCGAGACGGGAATCGCCACGATCGGAATCACCGCTGCGCGCCAGGTCTGCAAGAACAGGATCACGACCAGCACAACGAGGAGGATGGCCTCGGCGATGGTCTCGATCACCGCATTGACCGACTGCCGGATGGACTCGGTCGGGTTGAAGACGATGTCATAGGCGACGCCCGGCGGAAAGCGGGTCGACACCGTTTTCATGGTATCGATGACGCCCTTCGCGGTCGCGAGCGCGTTCGACCCCGGCCGCTGGAAGATGGCGAGTGCCACCGCCGGATCGCGATCGAGATAGGAATTGGTCGTATAGTCCTGCGCCGCGAGTTCGACGCGGGCGACGTCCTTGAGGCGCACGAGCGCGCCCGGCGTCTGCTTGACGACGATCTCGGAAAACTGGTCGGGCTCGGCGAGCCGACCCTGGGTTTGCACGGCGATCTCAAACGGGCCCGGATTTGTCATCGGCTGCTGGTTGAGCACGCCGGACGCGACCTGAATATTCTGGCCCTGCAAGGAGGCCACCACGTCGTTCGCGGTCATGTTGAGCGACTGCAGCCGGTCGGGATCGAGCCAGATGCGCATCGCGAAGTCGCGACCGCCGAACACCGTGATCGAGCCGACCCCGTCAACGCGCGTCAACGCATCCTTGATCTCGAGCGTCGAGTAGTTGGAGAGGAACAACGAATCGCGCGATTTGTCCGGCGAATGGACGTTCACCACCATAATGATGTCGGGCGAGGCCTTGGTCACCGTGATGCCGATGTTGCGAACGTCGGCCGGGACACGCGGCTGGGCGATGGCGACCCGGTTCTGGACCTGCACCTGAGCGATATCGAGATTGGTCCCGAGGTCGAACGACACCGCGATGGTGAAGCGGCCATCGGACGTCGCATTCGAGGACATGTAGATCATGTTCTCGACGCCATTGATCTGGTCCTCGATCGGCGACACCACGGTCGAGGCGACCACGTCGGCGCTTGCGCCCGGGTACTGCCCGGTCACGTTGATGACCGGCGGCGCGATCTCGGGATATTGGGCGATCGGCAGGCGGAAGAACGACACCGCACCGACGATGACAAACACCACCGATATCACCGCCGCGAAGATCGGCCGGTCAATGAAGAAATGCGAGATGCGCATCGCTCTTCCTCACTCCGTTTTGGGTTGGGAAGCGCCCGAATCGGCCTTAGCCTGGGGCGAGCCGGGGAGTGGGGCGGGCGGCGTTTCGCGCTGCGGGTTGACCTTCTGGTTCGGGCGGGCGCGCATCAAGCCGTTGACGACGACGCGGTCGTCTTCCTGCAAGCCGCTCTTTATCACTCGCAGGTTGTTGAACGATTGCCCGAGCGTCACGTATTTCATCCGGACGACGCTATCGGAATCGACGACCAGCACGTACTTGCGCGTCTGCTCGGTGCCGATGGCGGCATCGGAAACGAGCAGCGCGTTGTAGGACGGCGAACCCGGCACCCGCACCCGGGCGAACATCCCGGGCGTAAACACGCCGTCCGTGTTGGAGAACACCGCGCGGCCTCGTATGGTGCCGGACGAGCGGTCGATCACGTTGTCGACGAAATCCATACGTCCCTGATGCTGGAAGTCCTGTTCGTCGATCAACTTGAGCGCCACGACGACACTGGCGTCGCGGCTGGTCATCTCGCGGCCGCCCTGGGCCAGCCGCTCGTAGCGCAGATACGAGGCCTCGTCGAAGCTGAACTCGAACCGGATCGGGTCCGTCGACACGATGGTGGCGAGCAACGAGGTATTGCCTGCGGTGCCGCCGGTGACGAGGTTGCCGGGGGATACCCGGCGGTCGCCGATCCGGCCGGCGACCGGGGCCTTGAGTTCGGTGAACTCGAGGTCGAGGCTGGCCTGCCGCACGGCCGCTTCCTGTGCCTGAACCGAGGCTTCGGCCACGCGCTTGAGCTGCGTGCGCTGATCGAAGGTCTGTTCCGTGATGGTGCTCTGCCGGACGAGCTGCGCGCCGCGCGCCAGATCGGCTTCCGCAAAGGCGAGGTTAGCGCGGGACTGCGCGAGATTGGCCTTGGCTTGATCGAGGGTGGTCTGAAACGGTCGCCTGTCGACCGTGAACAAGAGATCGCCCTGCTTGACCATCTGGCCATCGGTGAAGTCGATGCGGTCGAGGTAGCCGGAAACACGGGCACGAATTTCGACGCTGTCGATCGCAACAAAGCGACCAACATATTCGTCCTGGTCAATAACCACGCGCCTGACCGGGTTGGCGACCGTAACGGCCGGAGGTGGCGGTGCAGAGACCTGCTTTTGCGGGCTCTCGCTACAGCCCACCACCAGCAACAAGGCTGCAAGCGAAACCGCGCGCACGGCGGTGGCGGGTGGTATCAGCTCTCCAATTGATGCGACCGGCAAAAGGAATTTGCGGTTTCCGCTGAACATCGGTCGCTCCCCTGCGCAAATGTGTGGACTGATCTTGACCGAACCGTTTAGTCAAGATATTATATAAGCACTGCGAAAAGAGTCAAGATGACCGAACCGTTCGGTCAAAGAAAAACTCCCTCCCAGCTCACAAGCAGCAGCGATCCTGCGGACGAAACGGCGCACGCGGCGGTGGCGGGGGCCATGAGTTCTCCGGGTGATGCGATGCAACAAGAGGATTGTAGGTAGGTCCTGCGTCGCGATCTGCAAGACGCCTTTTCGTGATCGAGCCGCCTTCAGTTGAGGCAAATGGTTGAAATAATGGTGTCTTTATGGCGACTTCCGTCAAGGACGGCGGCGATGTCTCCATTCTAACTGCTCTGACGATTTTGGCAGAACGAAATACCCCTTTTTATGCAAGCGAAATCAGTGCCTTGCAGAGGGGTTCGTAAAAGGGAAAAACTCAGGTTGCGTGCCGCTGCTGCAATCCCCTCCCCCGCTCGTCGGTAGGATGGGAGCGGTCGAAAGTCGGAACAGACTCGCCTTCAGGCGCTGCGTCCGCGCCTAAAGTCTCGCAACCAGCTGCGACCGAAAAGAATAGCGATGGCGCCACCGTAAATGGCCGCGCCTAAGATACCGAGGATGCCGAGCGCCGCCACGAACCGGACCGCGCCGAGGCCTTCGCATTGCCGTATCACTGGGCCGGCTGCGACCAGCAGGGCGGCCGCGAGCGCCAACCCGCTGAGCGCGAGCTTCATTCCCGAAGACCGCAGGCGGTCGTCGAACGAGATGAGGCCACGGCGTCGCGCAAACCATACGAGAAGAATGAAATTCACCCACACGCCGATCGAAGTCGCAAACGCGAGCCCGACTTGGGCATAGCGATCCATCAGTAGGATTTTCAGTGCGATATTGATGACGACCGCCACCGCCAGCGCCTTGACGGGGGTCGCCGTATCGCCGCGGGCGAGAAAGCTTGCCGACACGGCCCGCAACAGGACAAACGGCAACAACCCGATCGCATAGGCCGCGAGTGTCGCGCCGGCGGCTGACGCATCGGCCGCGGTGAACGCGCCACGCGAGAACAGCGCCAGCATGATGAGATCGGGCACGATGGCGAACGCGGCGACGCAGGGAATCGACAACAGCAGGGCGAACTCGATGGAGCGGTCCTGCGCACGCCGGGCGCCACGCTCGTCGCCGATCGCAATCCGGCGCGCCATCTCCGGCAACAGGACCGTTCCGACCGCGATGCCGATCACGCCGATCGGCAGCTGGTTGATCCGGTCGGCATAATAAAGCGCCGACACCGCTCCGGCAGCGAGGAAGCTCGCAATGATGGTGTCTGCGAACAGCGCGATCTGGGTGCCGGCCGAACCCAATACCGCCGGGCCGAGCGCCCTGAAAAACCGCCGCACATCATCGTCAAGGCGCAGGGTGTGAAATTTCGGCAGCGCTTCGTGGCGACCAAGATCGGCCGCGACCATCAGGGCCTCAAGGCAACCGGCAATGAACACGCCCCAGGCCGCCGCGTGACCGGCCGTCGGAAAAAACGCGGCGAGCGCCAGCGTCGCCATCATGGACAAATTGAGAAGGATCGGCGCCGCCGCCGGCGAGGCGAAGCGCTGCAGCGCATTGAGGATGCCGCCATAAAGCGTCACCAGCGTGATCAGCAGCAAATACGGAAACGTGATGCGGGTGAGTTCGACCGCGACGGCGAAGCGCCCGGGATCGGCGCTGAAGCCCGGAGCGAGGAGCGCAATCACCTGTGGGGTGAATAGCAACGCCACGGCGAGCAGCAACGCCTCGGTGGCAAACAACATCGTGAAGACGCGGTCGGCAAACAGCCGCGCCGGGGCGCCGCCGCGTTCGCCGCGAATGCGCGCATAGGCCGGAATGAAGGCGGCATTGAAGGCGCCCTCGGCGAAGATGGCGCGAAAATGATTGGGCAGGCGCAAGGCGATAAAGAACGCATCCGCGACCGGTCCGGCGCCGAGGATCGCCGCCAACATGATGTCGCGCAGAAATCCGGTGACGCGCGAGACGAGCGTCAAGCCGCCGACGGTCATGATGCGTTTGAGCATGGGAGTCTTGCCGTTAGCCGTAGCCGTAGGGTGGGCAAAGGCGCATAGCGCAGGGCCGGGCACTGGCACGGGCAGTCCTGCGCCTTTGCCCACGCTGTCCGACCTCGCTGTCTTGACCGCGTGGGCAAAGTCGCGCCGGGCCAGTGCCGCATTTCGTCGGCCGCGGCAGGCGACTTTGCCCACCCTACGCGCTCAACCCATCTACCCGCCGACCGCGCGCCGGACGGCCGCGATGATGCGGTCCTGCGTGGTTTCGTCAAGATAAGCGTGCATCGGCAGGCTTATGACCTCCTGCGCAATGAGGTCGCAGACCGGCAGACCGTACGGGTCGGCTGGAAAATGGCGGTACGCCTCCAGGCGATGCAGCGGCTTCGGATAGTATATCGCGGTCGGAATCCCTTGCGCCTTGAGGGCCGCGGCGAAGGCGTCCCGGCTGCCGGCGTTGACGCGGATGGTGTATTGCGCCCACACCGAGGTGATGTGGGGAGGCACCGTCGGTACCCTCACCACATCGGCCAAATGCTGCGCATAGCGCCGTGCGATCCGGTTGCGTTCCGCCATCTCCTCGGGAAAGATCTTGAGCTTCTCGATCAGCACCGCGGCCTGGATGGTGTCGAGCCGCGCCGTGAGGCCGATCCGCACGTTGTCGTAGCGGTCGGCGCCCTGGCCGTGGGTGCGCAGGCTGACCAGGATATCGCGCATGTCGTCGTCGTCGGTGAACACCGCGCCGCCGTCGCCGTAGCAACCGAGCGGCTTGGCGGGGAAAAAGCTGGTGGCCGCGGCATCGGCCAGCGTGCCTAACTTGCGATTGCCGACGGTGGCGCCGAACGCTTGAGCGGCGTCGTCGAGCACGAAAAGCGCCTCAGTGGCGGCTAGCGCATTGATGGACGCAAAGTCCGCCGGCTGCCCGAACAGATCGACCGGAATGATCATCCGCGGGTTGAGACCCGCCGCGCGCGCCGCCGCAACCGCGCGCGCGGCGCTGTCGGGCGCGATGTTGAAGGTCGCGGGGTCGACATCGGCGAACACCGGCGTGGCGCCGATGAGCGCCACTGCCTCGGCGGTCGCACAGAAGGTGAAGCTCGGGCAGATCACAGCGTCGCCCGGACCTATTCCCCTGGCCATGAGCACCATCAGCAGCGCATCGGTGCCGCTCGCACAGGTCACCGCGTGGCGGGCGCCGCAGAAGGCTGCAAGCGCCGCTTCGAGCTCCCGCACTTCGGGACCGAGAACGAACTGACAATGGTCGAGCACGCGGGCGACCGCCGCGTCGATGCAGTCTCCAAGCCGGCGGCGCTGGGCCGCGACGTCGATGAACGGAAGCGGGGCAGCGTCGAGCCGGGCGTGCTGATTCATGAGCTGGCGAATGCCGCGCGGGCGCGCCGCTTCGCCGGGACAGCCTCGATATAGGTCGCCGACTTCGGCGCGACGGTAGCGTCCGCACGGCCGTTGAGGCACTGGATCGCCACGGCGAGGCTCGCCACGCCATCCTCCCCGGTCACGGGCGGCGGGGTGCCCTCGCGAATGGCTTTGACGAAGGCCGCGAGTTCGGCCCGCAACGGCTCGGCATGGCCGACGGAGAGGTGCCGCATCGAGTAGCTGCCGTCCGGCTGGAATCCGAAGCACTCCGTGACCTGGCGCGTGAGCAGATCGCCGATCACATATTTGCCCTTGGTGGCCACGTGAACGGTGCGCGCCTTGAACGGCGTGAGCCAATTGGTGTTGATATGGGCAAGCACGCCCGACGCGGTGCGGAACTGCAGGAGCGCGATGTCCTCGCGCTCGGCCACGGCGTTCGAAAGCTGCGGCTGCACTTCGACGATCTTCGAGCGCGTAAACCAGCAGATCAGATCGATGTCATGAACGGCGAGATCGATCACCACGCCGACATTCGACATGCGCGGCGGAAACGGACCGACCCGGGTAATGGCGATGGAAAGGATCTCCTCGCTGCGTATCGCCTCTGCAATCGCCTGCACAGCCGGGTTGAAGCGCTCCACATGGCCGATCATCAGGGTCAGGCCGGCGCGGCGCGCCGCCTTGATGATGTCTTCGCCTTCCGAAACCGTGGAGGCGATGGGCTTCTCCACCAGAACATGCACGCCGCGCGCAATGCAGGCGAGCGCGATGTCGCGGTGAAGATGGGTGGGCGCCGCGATCGTGACCGCATCGACGCCGCGGTCAAGCAGTTCCTCGATCGAAGCGAGCGCCGGGCAACCGAGCGTGCCGCCGACGAAATGCGCCTGTTTACGATCCGGGTCCGCGACGCCCGCGAGCTCCACGCCGGGGAACTCAGACAAGACGCGTGCATGGTTCGCGCCCATCACTCCGACGCCCACGACGCCCACCCGCATGGCACGGCCGGTGTCGAGTTTCGCGGCTTGCAGCATCATTGCTCCCCTCAGCCCAAAAGCGTCCCCTGGATACCCAAGCCTTGCAAAGCCAAACCTTGGAAGCCAAATCTCGAATAGCCAGGATTTTGTGCGCCCCGGAGGCACCACCTAGCACGGCTTTCGGCGGGTTGCGACTGGGGCGCCACGGCAAATTCGAACACGTTTTGATTCAGAGCGTTACGGTTTAACAATAGGCGGAGGAGGAGGGCCCCCGGTCGGCTGGGTGATTCGGGGCAGGGGCGATCTTTGGGCGGCGGGGGTGCGAGACTTGCTAAGTTGCATAGACGACAGAACCTGCCTAACGTCTTAACCCGCAGACCACTGGATTTCGACATCGACCGGGCAATTCACAACAAAAGCACCTCGACGAGATCAGCAGATGAAGCCCAAACTGATGTACGTGATCAGTGAGGACTGGTTCTTTTACTCTCATTTTTTTGAGCGCGCACTCGCTGCGCGTGATGCCGGATACGAGGTGTTCGTGATGACGCGCGAGCGGGCTCATGGCGAGAAAATTCGCGCCGCCGGTATTCGCCTGTTGCCCGTGAATTTCAACCGCCGGAGCATCAATCCAGTCAACGAGTTCCTTTCGCTGCTGAGAATCTATTTGGCCTATCGGCGGGAGCGGCCCGACGTGCTGCATCACGTCGCCGCCAAGGCCGTTTTCTATGGATCGTTGGCGGCGCTCTTTTTCCGCCGCAAGCTCGCGATCGTCAATGCGCCCGTCGGCATGGGCTATGTCTTCTCTTCCCGCGAACGGCTGGCCCGGTTGCTGCGACCATGTCTTCGCTTGGGTTACCGGTTGCTTTTGAATCCGTGGCGCAGCCGGGTGATCTTTGAAAACTCGGATGATGCCGCTTACTTCGTCAAGAATGGCGTTGTGCGTGCGACCGATACGGTTGTGATTCGCGGTGCCGGCATCGACGTGAGGAAATTTCAGCCGGTAAATTCTCCCGCAGGACCGCCCGTCGTGGCGCTGGTGGGGCGTATGCTGCGTGACAAAGGCGTCTGCGAATTTGTCGAAGCCGCGCATCGATTGCACGACGCAGGTGTGGCTGCGCGCTTTGTGCTGGTTGGCTACCCCGACCCGGAGAACCCGGCGTCCATCCCTTTGGAGCAGTTGCGCTCCTGGCACGGACAAAAAGGGGTGGAATGGTGGGGATGGGAAGAGGACATGGTATGGACTTGGCATCAGGTCCACATCGCCTGTCTGCCGTCTTACCGCGAGGGCCTGCCCAAGGCGCTGCTTGAAGCTGCTGCGTGCGGGCTGCCGATCGTAGCTACCGATGCTGTCGGATGCCGGGAAGTGGTGCGAAATGGCGACAACGGATTGCTGGTGCCCGTAGGCGATGCGCATGCCCTTTCAGACGCCCTACGCACTTTGATTTTCGATGCCGATCTCAGAAGGCGGATGGGGGAGGAAAGCAGGGCCCGGGCCGAACGCGAGTTCTCTTCCGAACGGGTGATCAGCGAAACTTTGGAGGTGTACCGCTCCCTTTTTCGCGATGTTGCTATTTCCTGAATACTTAAAGCGAAGCGAATCCTGCTTTATTGGGATTTAGACAACGGTACAACTCACCAATCACTGCGGCCGACGCCGGCTCGCTCATTCGCGTGAAGAACAAAGTCTCGCCTCCGGGAATTGCCGCCAAGACATCAATTCCAATTTTTGCGATCAACATCGGCACCGTTTTGATCGCATGGCCCCACTGCCTGCGGTCCGCAAACAGCCGAAGCTGAGCGGCTAAAAGGGATCGACGCGCGAGCAGCGTGCGTCGTAGCCGAAAAGGACCTTGCCGGTAACCGAGCAGTACGTCATCGAGACAGGCGTAGCAACTGGTCACGCTCGCGCGCAACAGTAACTCCTGATCCTCCGCGAGCCGCACTTCAGGCAGCCGGTAGGCGTGAGTGCGGAACCACCGTCGACGTCCCATCCACGTCGGATGAGGCAACGGAATGTTACGCCACGGTCTGGCACACAACGTCGCATGATCCGGCGCAAAAGGAAGCAAACCTACGACCTCGCCGGAATCTCGGAATACCACGGCACGACATCCGACAAGGTCGATTTGGGGATTCCGGTCAAGATAAGTAACTTGCATTTTCAGTCGGCACGGAAAACTGACATCGTCTGCATCCATGCGCGCAATATATTGCCCGCGAGCGCATGATACGCCCTGATTGAGTCGCCAAGGCAAGCCACGATGCATGCCATCACTAAAGACGCTGATACGTGGGTCATTGACAAGCGATGCGATCGCCATTGACTCGTCGGTAGAACCGTCATCGAGCAGCAGCAACTCGAAATCTGCAAACGTTTGCGCAAGCACCGAACGCAAAGCTAGCTCCAGCGTCCGACCGCCGTTACGGCACGGCAGCAATACCGACACGCGGGGTGAATTCATCGCCGGCGCGCTCCTGAGCCATACGTCAAAGGCGCACCCAGTCATCTGGAATCAGGTCACGCGTATCCCGCCTGGGCGATTGGAACCATCGCCGTGGCGCCACCACTCGCTTCCCGGCGCGTCGGCCCAACCATGCCCCCCACCAACTCATGGAGCTGTTAGCAATGATGTAGCTGTGGCACGCCGCCATCAGCCTGAGATCTTCATGTGCGTCGTCCGGACCGTGAATGTCGACAAGCGTCGTCGGCACGTTCAACTTTAGATTTTCGCGAACCCAGGCTGGATCGTCGGAGAAAACGAAGCACTCGGGTTGCATCAAATTATTGGCAATTTCCTGCAGGCCGCGATGATAATAGTCCACCGAACACAAGCCGTGAAATGCGTTGATCGTCGGGTTAGTAACATAGTCGCCCCGCCGGATGTGCATGCAGATCGCATCCGACGCCTTGATACGATCGAGTAATAGTTGAGCCTCGGCACGCGGCGGATCCGATATCTGAAAATCATCAAATACGACGTCCCTGCAATCGGCAAAGTACTTCTCGCTTTGGAAGTAGCCATACATATACACAGGCGCGTGAAGCGATTGTACACCGCAATCGTGTCGAAACGACTTTTCTCGGTAGATCGGTGCATCAAGTTTATGGGTCCCCCAACGCCGGTTTAAGCGCTGAGCGAAGCGCCAACAAGCCAGATTCAACTGAGACCGAAACGGAGCCGATTCGAAAATTTCGGCCTTAATACGAAATGGCCATAACGCAAAATGCCGCTGCGCCTCGCTGGACAACCAGGATACATCCAAAATAAGCGGAGCATTGCAGCGCACGGAAACGGCGCGCGCCGCCGCATACTGGAACATCTGATTGCCTAGACCGCCAAGCAACTGGACCAAGATGGCTTTCAAGGGCCCCCCCGAAGAGCGGCGATCGTTCCTGCTGAATGGCCCAGCGATGTTGTAATCATGCGGACCTCCCATGTTGCGAAGTGATTGATCCGCCATCCGCGCGCTTAACAGCTGTGACGTGGTAGCCCACCGTGAACCGCTGCTCCTGGTCGAAGCGATCCAAGAGCTTCGCAATGACCGGAATCGCCAGAGCGAGCACGGGCGCCAGCGCGCACCAGAACGGCAGCCACGCGAGCTGGGCGAAGATCGGCATGCGCAAGGCGAACGGCCGCGTCATGCGGATGAAGCGTATTGCCTCTTGGGAAAAGTGCCTGAAAGTACCCTCGTTGGCTTCAATCGATATGCCATCGAATCCGCAATCGCCAAGAAACCGATGATACCAGAACGGGGTGTAGCCCCCGTAGTAGTGATGAGGCTCCTGATGAATGCCGGAACCAAGGGGCGCGGTGAGGATGACGCGCCCATCCGCCGCAAGCACGCGCGCAATCTCGCGAACGACCGCTATCGGCTCCGGAACATGCTCAAGGACCTCCGTGCACAGCACCACATCGAAGCTTTCGGCCGGTACCGGAATTGCGGCAGCGTCACAGACAAAGTCGATCTCGCCATAGCCGCCATCTCGTAGCTGCGTTTCGTCTGGGCGTAAGAAATCCTGCGTCTTGTAATCGCATCGCGAAAACAGCGCCCGATAAGGTGCGGATCCGGCTCCGACGTCAAGCACGCGCGAGCCTGCCGGTACGAGTGCCGCCTGCGCCGCTACCCATCTATCGCGGTTTCGGAGATTGAAAGCGAGGAGATCGGACGTTGCGAGCCGCTTTTTGACCCTGGTCAACGTTTTTGCAATCGAATGCGCCACACGATTCTTAAGCATTCACGAACTCAAACAGTCCGCACCCATAATCTTGCCGCCCCGCCTCGGCGAACGAAGCGTCGGCGTGAAAATTTCGGTCGTCGCCGACGTAGCAAAAGCGTCTCAACCTTAGCCGGGGCAGTGCTCACGATCGTCTCCGGCGCAAACACACGATGCGCATTGAAACAAACGCGCTCGCGTCCGACCGGAGTGGAAAGATAAAGGCTGCCCCCATCGGCCAATACCCGCTGAAGCTCACGAAGCGCCATAATGGCTCCCGCCGGTTCGATCGGATCGCCGTAGCGGCCGAGCCCGATATGCTCGATGACGTGTAGCGAAGAGACGGAAATCACCGAATTGTCGGCAAACGGCAGCCGGGTGATGTCACCTGCAACCGATGTGAGTCCGGCGAGCCGCGGTTGCAGCGGCCGGTAGTCGACGAAGATCAGCGGCACATGGGCCGAGAGGACGCCGACGGCGGTGACGCTCGAACCGATATCGATGTGAATCGCGGGCCGCGATTGCGCAAGCAAGCGGGCGAGCCACGCCGCCTGATGGAAATAATGAGGATCGAACGGGGTGCGCCGCACCCGATCCCCAAGGCACGGCCACAGATCGGTGAACCGTGCGGGCGAGTCCGAAATCCGGCAAAAGCGCCGCCACTCGGACAAATACCGCGGCAGCCAACGAACCGAGGCGAGCTGCCGCGGATCGATGAAGGGCAAAATCCATTGACGTGCGAGCGAACGTAGCATCAGAGCAAACCATAGAGCCGAAGGTCGAGTATGCCGCGGACGGTCGGATAGCGTCTGCCCCAACTGCTCACCACGTTTTCGTTTGCAACCAGAAGGTGATCCTTCGAAAGTGGATCGCGAAGAACATCGCTAAACCATGGCTCCAGTCGGCACCCTGTCGAAAGATCGCGAAGATTTTTCATGGGCGAGTCAAGCCTAACAGTGTTGCCGGAAAGACGAACACCTCATCGGTAATCATTCCGCACATTCGGCAGAGAGCCCCTGCGACAGATATTCATTCGTCACATGCCGAACATCGGCGCTATCCGCCCGCACCCGCCCCTTGTCGAGCCAGATCGCGTGGCTGCACAGCGTCTGCACCGAGTCCATATCGTGGCTAATGAACAGCACCGTGCGCCCCCCGACGGCGATCTCCTTCATCTTGCCGAGGCACTTCCTCTGGAAGTCGGCGTCGCCCACGGCGAGCACCTCGTCGATCATCAGGATTTCCGCCTCGAGGTGCGCCGCGACCGCGAAACCGAGCCGCGTTTGCATGCCGCTCGAATACCACTTGATCGGCGTATCGAGGAAACGCTCTACGCCGGCGAACGCGACGATCTCGTCGAACCTGCGCGCGACCTCGGTTCGGGTCATGCCGAGAATGATGCCGCTCATGTAGATGTTCTCGCGGCCAGTGAGCTCAGGGTGGAAACCGGTGCCGACCTCCAGGAGCGAGGCCAGGCGGCCGTGTAGCTCGGCAGAGCCGCTGCTGGGGCGCATGACGCGCGAGAGAATCTTGAACAATGTGCTCTTGCCGGCGCCATTGCCGCCGACGATGCCGACGATCTCGGCATGCGCAATCTCGAATGAGACGTCATCGAGCGCGCGGAACTCATCGCCCTGTCCGCGGCCACGGCCGCGGCTGAACAGATCGGAGAGGCGCTGCGCATATTGTTTGCGCGCGCCGACCCAGTATTGCTTGGTCAGGCTGGTGGCACGGATGGCGATGTGGTTCATGGGAGTGGTGCCCGGTTCACCCAGCGTCATTACCGGGCTTGACCCGGCAATCCATCCTCACACGAATAAGACGGACCCGCGGCTCGAGCCCGCGGATGACGGCCGAAGGGTGGGCCAACTTCATTGCAACACGCCCTCGATTCAAATGCGATCCGCAAGGATCGCGTCGATCTTGTGGAAGGTCACGACGCCGCCGAGGAACAACAGGGCGAACTCGCCGGCCAGGATGGCAAGGCCGAGCAAATCGGGCGGCGTCGCGTCGGGCAGCACGGCCCAGCGCGCGCCCTGGACCACCACGGTCATCGGGTTGATGTGCAGGAGCCAGGTCCAGCCGTCCGGAACGAGACCCGTCGGATAAATCACCGGGGTGAGAAACATCCACGCCTGCAGCGCGATCGGGATCATGAAGCCGATGTCGCGGTAGAGCGCATTCAGGGCCGAAAGCCACAGGCTGAAGGCGAAGCCGATCATCGTGGCGAGCATCAGGAACACCGGCAACAGCGCGAGCTCGACGCCCGGCGCCCGGCGGTAGAAAACCATCAGCAACAACAGGACGGTCAGGTTGACGGCGTAATCCACGAGGCCCGCCAACACGGCGCTGAGCGGCAGGATCATGCGCGGGAAATAGACCTTGGTGATGATGTGAGCGTTCACGACGATGCTGTTGCTTCCCGCCGTAATGGCGCGCGCGAAGTATTGCCAGGTGATCAGGCCGGACAGCACAAAGAGCGGATACGGTAATCCTTCGGACGGCATCGCTGCGAGCTTGCCGAAGACGAACGTGAACACGAGGGTGCTCATGAGCGGGCTGAGCATCGCCCAGCCGATGCCCAGAATCGCCTGCTTGTACTGCACGCCGATCTGGCGCCAGGTGAAAACCAACAACAGCTCGGGTGCCCGCGCGAGCTCGGCGAGCCCGGTCTCGTACCACGGCGATGTGGCGACGATGCGCGTCACGCGGTGCGGCCGAGGTGCTTGCGCCGACGCGGGGTTGGCCTCCGCTTGGGTCTGCGCCACATACCAGGACGGCCCTGCTGCGGTCATGCGCTCCTCCGTCGGTCGCTCGGCGGCACGCCCAGGAGGACGGGCACGAGCACGCGCTCCGCGCCGAACTTTGCTATCGCCGCCGCCACGGTGGTGATGGCGGCATGCATGTCTGTGACCAGCACGGCGTCGGGCGGAGGCGCCAGCAAATCCATATTCCGGACAACCGGCGCGCCGGCGAACCGCTCCACCGCAACGTTCGCGTCAACGACCGCCGTGATAGCAAAACCGCCGTCCAACGCGCAAATGGCCGCGATCTCCGCAAGGTCGGAGGCGCCGATGAGCGCGATCCGGGCGTAGCCGCGCTCGCGCGCCGCCTCAAGAGCGGCCATGCAGTCGGCTTTTGCCCGCCGAAACAGGGCGAACGAATACGACATGAACTCGAGGGTGAGCCGCGACTTCTCGGCAAAGCCGCGCGGTGTCAGATAGTAGGCGTAGCGCCGGGCCGGCGCGTGGCGAACCTTGACCAGCCCCTTCTTCACACAACGCTTGAGGTAGGCGTTGGCAAGCCCAAGCGCGACGCCGAGTTCCGATGCCAGCCGGCGCTGGGACTGCTCGCCGCCGCGCCCGACATATTCCAACAGCCCGAGCACGATCCGGGTCTGCTCGACATCGCCCGTCTTTGACGCCGCGACCATCTCGGGCTCGACCATCGGCTAAAGCCTCCTGAACGGGCGCACCCTAGGGTGTTCATTCGGTGAACGTCAAGCCATTTGTTCGCGTCCTCATCAATGTCATTTTGCCGAGATGGCGGCTACTTCCGCATCGAGCGCTGCAAGCAGCGCTTCGACCCAGCCGCGCGGGACGCCGCGCGTAATAAAGACAATGCGGCTGCAGCGATCATCGGATGGCCAGCGCGCCAACCATGAGGGTTGATGAAAGACGTGCTGGACACCGTGGATGACCGCGGGCCGGTCCGGGCTTTCGAGAATGTTCACGATGCCTTTGAGCCGGAGAAGATCGGCGCCGCAATGCTCGCAGAGCGTCTCAAGAAACAGCGTCAGCGCCACCGCCCGGATCGGATCGTCACGCACGATCGCATAGGCGTCGACGCCATGACGCTGAGAGGCGTGCTGATGCGAAGCGGCCGGCTCTCTCAGCCACGATCGGACATCGAGAGACTTGGTGAGGGGATCGTAGAGGCGGGCGCCGAACAGGCATGCCGGGTCGATCTGCCCCCGCTGAGCCGCCAGTAGCGGTGCAGTTGCGTTGAGTGCCCGCAGTCGGCGTCTGAACGGGGGCAGCATCGGACCGGCAAGATCGGCTTTGGTCAGGACCAGGCGGTCGGCAACCGCCGCCTGCTTTGCCGAAATCTCCTCGCGGTCGAACGTGGCGGCGCCATTGACCGCATCGATGGTCGTCACGATGCCGGCGAGGACGATACGCCCGGCAATCGTCGAATCGGTCATCAGGGTCTGCAAAATGGGCGCCGGATCCGCAAGCCCGCTGGTTTCGATCACCACACGGGTGAACGGGGTGATGCTCCCCTCGTCACGGCGCCACAGCAATTCATGGAGGGTGGTGGCGAGATCGTTGCGGATCTTGCAGCACAGGCATCCGGTCTGCAGCTCGATCACGCTTTCCTCGCTCGCCTCGACCAGGTCATGATCGAGGCCGATCTCGCCGAATTCGTTGATGATCACGGCAGTTCGCGAGAATCCCGGCTGGCGGAGCAGGTGGCCGAGCAGCGTTGTCTTGCCGCTTCCCAGGAAGCCGGTGAGTACCAGCGCCTCGATCACGTCGGCACCAGCGGAAACGGCGCAATGCGCGCCCGCATGGCCGCGTAGCCGGGGTCGAGCGCCCCGCGAACCATGCGCAGCACGGCGACGAGCGAGATCGCCGGGCGGCGGCGGTTGTCGACGATCACGATCCATCGGAAGGGCAAGCCGGACGGCGCCGGCTCGATGCGGACGTTGTGCTGCCCGCAGGTCACCAGGATTGCCCCGTCGCTCGTGCCGCGGACGCTCCCGGTGAGCCGCCAGGCCACGAGGGATTGCGCCAGGAGTTCGTGTAGATGTTCGTGCAGATGTTCCGGGATCGCGGACATCAGAGCGCCGGGCCATTCAGGATCTCGGCCGCGATCTTGCGCTTGAGATAGCGGCCATCGCGCGGGCTCGCCAGATACCGCCCGTCCTCCACCATCACCTTGCCGCGCAACATCGTCATCACCGGCCAGGCGAAGATCTCATGGCCCTCCCAGGGCGTATAGTCGGTCTCGTGCAGGTCCAAAGCGGTGATCTTGCCGCGCCGCGTCGGATCGAGGATCGTGATGTCGGCGTCGCTGCCGACGGCGATCGCCCCCTTGCGCGGATAAAGCCCCATGATCCTTGCGGCGTTGCTGGAAACGAGGTCGACGTATCGCGACAAAGAATAGCCGCGGCGCACGACCATTTCGGTGTACATCACCGCAAGGCGTGGCTCGACTCCCGAATTGCCGCCGGTCGTGTCGTCGATGCGGCTGCCGATGGTCTTGTCTTTCAGCGTACAGCACAGCTCGTCGGTGGCGATGCAGTGGATCGCGCCTCGCATCGCTGCGTCCCACAGCGCCTTCTGATCCTCCGCGGACTTCAGCGACGGATAGGTGTGATAAATTTGCCCGTTGGGGCGTTTGTAGTCTTGCGCCGTGTAACCCAGGTACTGGTGCAGCGTCTCGCCGTACACGGGCAATTCCTTCCGGCGCGCCTCGGCGATGGCGGCGACGCCGGTGGCGGCGGAGACGTGCATCATATAAAGGGCGGTGCCGGGGACGCTCTCGGCGAGCCGCAGCACGCGGCGGAAACTCAGGTCCTCCGACAGCCGATTGTGGACTTCGGCAAGATGCTCGAAGCCGACCCGGCCTTCACGGATCAACTTCGCATACATGTGCATGACGATGTCGTTATCCTCCGCGTGAATAACGCCGAGCCCGCCCGCCTTCGCCAGCACTTGGAAGGCCTCCCAGATGTCGCCGAAATCGATCATGCGCCCGGTCCGCGAGGGGAGGATGTTGGTGGTGAAAATCTTCAGCGTCGGATAGCCAGCCTCGATCGCCTCGGCGAACTGCCCGGCGAATTCGGGGGGCGGCTCCGAGTGCAGCATGATATGGTAGGCCCAATCGCACGGACTCTTGCCGGCGAAGTCTCGGTCGCGGGCCTCGACGGCCTCGAGCGCCGACATCCCATCCCGCCAATAGGCGAAATCGATGAACGTGGTCGTGCCCCCGTAAAGGGCAGCGCGGCCGACTTGTTCGGGCCCGGCCGTCGTCAGCGCGGTGCCATCGGGCTTGATCCACACGTGATGCAGATGCACGTGCGGATCGATGCCGCCCGGCATGACGATGCGGCCGCTCGCATCGATCACCCGCCCGGCCGACTCTGCGGGCAGCGCGCCGGCGGCGGTCACGGCCGCGATGGTCTCCCCGGCAATCGCCACGTCGCATTGAACGACGCCCTGGGGCGTGACCACCTCGCCGCCACGAATGATCGTATCGAGCATCCTGCCTTCCTCCGGCCGCCCGGCGCAAAATGCGCGCAGGGTTCAAGTTCAATACAGGCTTTGATCCACGCAGTGCTCGTAGGCGTGAATTCGCGAGGTGAAGCCGCCGGAACGCAGGCTTGCCGCCAGCCGCGCGAAGCCTTCTCGCGACACCTCGGGCGAGAGCGCCCAAACACCGGCTTCGTGGTAGCGCCGCAGCGAGTCGGTCAAAAGGTCGCTCGCCACGTCCGGGTAGAACGAGGCCACAACAGCGGCCAGTTCCTCTGCACCGTGATCGCTGAGCCAAGACTGCATGTGCCGAACCGCGCGCACCATCGCGGCAAACGCGGCGCGGTTGCGCGCGACGCTGTCACGGGTCGCCAAGAAGGTCGTATAGACCGTGGGCCCGCGGGTGCTCGCCGCGTAGAGGATATGGCCAATGCCAGACTTGAGCGCCATCGACGCATAGGGCTCGAACACCTGCGCCACATCCAGCGCCCCGCTGCGTAGGGCCTCGAGATTCTCCGCCATGGTCCGGTTGACCACGCGCTCGAGCCGATCCGGATCGATGCCGTTCTGGCGCAGATCGTGCTGCAGGCACAGCCACGGCGTCGGTACTTCCGAGACCGTCGCCAATCTCAGCCGCACCAGGTCGGCGAGCCGGAACTCCGATCGATCGCCCTTGCCCACCAGAAAGAATGGATCCCGGGCCGCGACTTCACAGAAGCAGACGAGCGGCGAGTTCGGGTCGTTGTCGCGCGCCTTCATCACCCGCATCGGCCCGCCCCACGACAGATCGATCGTGCCATCGAGGAGAGCCGGCGCGTTTGCCGCTGGCATGGGAGAATTTATGAGATCGATGTCCACGCCCTCACGGGCATAGAAACCGAGCGCCTGCGTGGCATAGAATGGCGCATAGAATACTGCGCGAAAATTCTCGCTGACCTTGATGTGCATGGCGGAGGAGACTCAGGACTTGGCTGGTCGATCTAAGACGGACTGTGGGCGCCCGTCCGTGCGGATGTTGCGAGCCTTTGTACTCTTGGTTGCGGCCTTTGTCTGGGCCTATCCGGCACGTGGGCAGCCCGCCTACCCGACCCGACCGGTTCAGCTTGTCGTCACCGTTCCGCCCGGCGGCGCGGCCGACTTCGTCGCCCGCATCATCGCAGCGAAGCTCGCCGATGCCTTGGGGCGGCGAGCGTCGTGCAGCGAATCGATGGGCCGCCGGCCAGACGGAAAGCGCCAAGCGCCGCATTGAGCCCCGCCGTCACCGCGGGGTTCGAGTTCGGATTGATGACCAGGATGTCGGCACGAGGCATGCGACGTCCCTTAAGTGGAATGCTATGCATATCACGGAGCAACGCGATGATCTGCTTGCGGACGAAAGTCGCATATGGCACGGCATTCTTCCTCTCGGAGACCATTCATGTCCACCAAACCTTACGATCTCGTCCTGCGCGGCGGCACGGTTGCGACCTCCTCAGCGGTGTTTACGGCCGATGTGGCGATCGAAGACGAGACCATTGCGGCGGTCGGGCGCGACCTGCCGGGAGGCGCGAACGAGATCGACGCCCGCGGAAAGCTGGTGCTGCCCGGCGGCATCGACAGCCATGCCCATATCGAGCAGGTCTCGGCCGCAGGCATCCTCAATGCCGATACGTTCGAAAGCGCGACCGTCTCGGCGGCATTCGGCGGCACCACCACGGTGATCTCGTTTGCGGCCCAGCATATCGGCCTTAACCTCGACGAGGTAGTCGACGCCTATCACGCGCTCGCCCGTAAGGGCGCGGTGATCGACTATGCCTTCCACATGATCATCGCCGATCCGACCGAGGCGACCCTCAAGGACCACATCCCGAAGCTGGTGAAGGCCGGTCACGCCACCATCAAGGTCTTCATGACCTACGACCGCATCAAGCTCGACGACATGCAATTGCTCGATGTGCTGTACGCCGCCCGTGAGAACCGTGCGCTGGTCTGCGTGCATGCCGAGAATCACGCGATGATTTCGTGGACCGGAAAGCGGCTCCTCGGCGCGGGCTATCGCGCGCCGCGTTATCACGGTGTCAGCCACCCCCGTGCGTGCGAGGCCGAAGCCTTCAACCGGATCATCGCGCTTGCGGCTTTCATCGATCAACCGATCATGATCTTCCACGTTTCGTCGGCGCAAGGCGCGGCGCGGATACGGCAGGCGCGCGGCGAAGGGCTCAAGGTCTTTGCCGAGACCTGTCCGCAGTATCTTTTTCTCACCGCCGATG